>FWPU01003837.1_pt1 | contig 36663 bp, 28 predicted proteins | sample 2228361 | NCBI WGS metagenome assembly FWPU01 (sample SAMEA103939777, study PRJEB20133) | metagenome
TCGCGGCCCCATTGAAGCAGTTCGAATCGGAGCGTCTCCGGTGGTGGGGCCGGGCTTTCCGCGACTACCTAGTCGCGGCCCCATTGAAGCGGCCGTGTCCGTGTCGATATTGCTTCAGCCGTTACCTTTCCGCGACTACCTAGTCGCGGCCCCATTGAAGCCTGAATGGCGTGCACGTCGTAGGCGGGACCGTCCGCGCTTTCCGCGACTACCTAGTCGCGGCCCCATTGAAGCAAATCGACGCGGCGGGGCCGACGGTCTCCGCCTACCTTTCCGCGACTACCTAGTCGCGGCCCCATTGAAGCAAATCGACGCGGCGGGGCCGACGGTCTCCGCCTACCTTTCCGCGACTACCTAGTCGCGGCCCCATTGAAGCCCCAGGCCGACGCAGACGGCCACAGACTTCTTCGAGTGTCCGCGACTGTCCAGTCACGGCGTCATTGAAGCCGGGGGCGGGGCGACCCACTGGTCTCTCGGACTTTCCCCGGCTACTCAGTCGCACTTGCCTCGAAACCGAGGCAGGGTGGGGAGCGCACCTCGAGAGGGCTGCACACGACGATTCGGAGAAGAACCGTGGCTCTCCCGACACGCCGCAAGCGGCCCGGGAGCCACCGCCGTGAACCTGTGTTGCGCGGGCTCCGCCGTGAGCGCTCCCGCGGGACGCACGTTCGCAACCCCCGTCGCGCTGGCGAGCCTCGCCAGAGGACTGTGGTGGGGAACCTTCGCCGCTTGGGGCCGCGGATTCGTACGGCTACGTCAGCCAGGCCGAGCTCTGAACCCGCGGCCTCGAGGTGCGAAACTGGCTCATCGTCCGCGTCTACAACCCGCGCGATCGGGCGCGCCATCTTGCCGGTGAGCGGGTCCGGACCCGATACCTGACACCGCCACGCCGCCCATCTCGGCGCGCGCCCACGCCGTGCCCCACGTTCCAGTAGCTAGCGGCTTCAGCCATAGCCTCGCCCCGGTTCCCAGATCAAGTGGGAATGGCGACGCCACGGCTGCGCGCGACGTCGCGCCAGCCAACCGCTCTATTTGAGAACCACGCTGCGGCTGGCCCTGCCGGCCGTCGGCGTCGAGGCCGTCACCGTCACTTCGACCGGCGCGACACCCTTGACCCGCACCAGCCACGACGCGTCTTTCCCTTCCGAGGGCGCCCCAGGCAAGGTCCCCAGCGCGACCTGCGGCTTGCCGTCGAGCACTTCAACCTCTCCCTTCGTCGCCGCGAGCGCAGCGACGACGGGCTGCGCCCGCCGGAGTTTCTCCATCCTCTGCGTCGCCGTCGGGATGAAGCCGGCGTTGCGCACCTTCGCCGTCACCTTGAAGAGCCCACCGCCCAGCGCCTTCGCCTCGAGCGAGCTGACCTCCAGCGCGGGCAGCATCTCGGCGAGCATGACGTTGAACGTGAACTGGCGCTCGGATTCCTCCTCCAGGTACTTCCCGGGCGGCGGGCTGCTCGTCGTGTACTTCTTCCACCCACCGACCTCGACCTCGCCCAACTGCGGGTGCTTCACCGGCCTCCAGTCGACGAACAGGCGCCCCCCGAACGCCTGGTCGTTCCACGCCAGGCGTTCGGTGTCGCTGATGGTCCCGTTCTTGTCGAGGTCGAAGTCGTACGCGGCCCGCCACTGCTCGGAGGCGTACGACACGATTCCGAGCAGCTCGTAGGTGTACTCGATCGACCCGCCATAGGCTGGGTATGCGTGACCGCCGTCGTCGTCGGCCGGCGGCACGATGGGCTCGGCCGCGTCGACCTCGCCCCTGATCCGGCTCCCCGCAAACGTCAGCGCCCAGTCGAAGGCCGTCCGCCGCATCGCCTGCGCGAGCGCCGGCGGTGTCCTGAGCAGACTCGCGCCGGGCCCACCGCTAGCCGCCGCGCGCGGGTCGTTCGCCAGCGAGCCGTCCGAACGCCGCCAGGTCTGACCGGGCTTGGTATCCGGCGTCCCGGCAGGCCACCGCCAGTCGAAGACCGACGTCGCCAGCCAATAGCCGGTCTCGTCGAGCGCCTGCGCCGCCAGCACGCGGAGGATCCGCAGGTCGTCCGCCGGGATGGTGCTGTCGTCGTGCGTCGTCGACGGCCTCAGGATCACGCCGCCCGACGAGTGGTGATTGATGTAGCCGGCGATGTTCCGATGCTTCTCGAGAAACTCGACCTCCGCCCGCACTTCCTGCACGTACAGCGGATACGGCCCGGCACCGGCCTGCGTGTGCACCGGCGCCCAGTTGCCCGGATAGTTCCGGTTCGGGTCGATTCCACCGACGCGATCCTCGTTGTACCGACCGTCACCATCGTCATCCTTTCCCTCGGTCAGCACGCGATAGAACACGCCGTCGATTTCGCCCGGGCGGCGGCGCACCATGAGGCGCGGGTCACGGTCGGAAACCTTCCACTCGCCGTTCGGATCCTTCACCCGCATCTGCACGACGTGCCCGTCGCCGTTCACGTCGTCGTCCGGGTCCTCGTCTGCCACACCGTCACCGTCATCGTCGATCGGCTCCGCGCTGACGCTGCGAGCGTTCTGCGGCGTCGTCAGGTACAGCTCGGTCAGGTCCGGCATGATGCGCGGGACGATGTAGAAGGTGCGCCGGTCGAGGAGGCGGGTGATGCGCGGGTCGCGGCCGTAGCCGTCGAGGAGCTTCTTGATCGTGTAGAGCACCCCCTCGGTCGTCACCACCTCGCTCGAGTCGAGACAACCGTTGATGTAGATCGCCGGCTTCTCCTCAGGTGGACCAGTCTTCCGGTTCGTAACGGTGAGGAGCCACAGATCGCGTCCCTGATAGCTCTTGCCGATCGAGGACAAAAGCGCGAGGTCGGGATATTTCTGGGCCGCTTCCTTGAGGAAGGCGGTCATCTCCGCGAAGGTGTGGTACTTATCGAACGCGACGGAAAGCTGGGCCGACGCCGGGCGCGGCGCGGCGGACACGACCACGGCTACGATCAGGACGGCGAGACCGAGATGACGCATGGCTGCACCTCCCCCGGATGAGGCGACGCGAACAGACCCGTCGACTGTACAGCGACCCGAGCTCGAGTCTCAAGCCGTCGGCGCCGTTCCGGTCGCGCCGCTCGGCCGCGGCGCGCCGCGCTATTCGGCCCGTTTGAGCATCAGGCAGGCGAGCGGCGGCAGCACCAGGCGGAGGGACCACGGGCGCCCGTGGGCCGGCACGGGCTCGGCCCACGCCCCGCCGGCGTTGCCCACATTGCTGCCGCCGTACGCCTCGCCGTCGCTGTTGAGCCGCTCGGCGTAGTAACCAGGCCCCGGCACCCCGATGTGATAGTGCTGGCGGACCACCGGCGTGAAATTCACGACGACCACGACGAACTCGCGCGGGTCGCGCGCGCGGCGGATGAACGACACCACGCTCTGGTCGGCGTCGTGGCAGTCGATCCACTCGAAGCCCGCCCAGTCGAAATCCTGCTGGAAGAGCGCCGGCTCCTGCTGGTAGACGCGGTTCAGGTCCTGCACCCACCGTCGCAAGCCGGCGTGAAGCGGCTCCGCGAGCAGGTGCCAGTCGAGGCTGCGGTCATGGCTCCACTCGCGCCACTGGCCGAACTCGCCGCCCATGAAGAGGAGTTTCTTGCCGGGATGCCCGTACATATAGCCGTAGAGGGCGCGCAGATTCGCAGCCTTCTGCCACGCGTCGCCCGGCATCTTGTCGAGCAGCGCGCGCTTGCCGTGCACCACCTCGTCGTGCGAGAAGGGCAGCACGAAGTTCTCGCTGAAGGCGTACAGCATCGAGAACGTCAGGTGGTGATGATGCCACTTGCGGTGCACAGGATCCTTGCCCGCGTAGTGCAGCACGTCGTGCATCCACCCCATGTTCCACTTGTAGGTGAACCCGAGGCCGCCCAGATACACTGGCCGACTGACGCCAGGAAAGGCCGTGGATTCCTCGGCGACCATGACGGTTCCAGGGTGGCGTTCGTGCGTCAGGGTGTTGAGCCGGCGGAGGAAGTCGATCGCCTCGAGGTTCTCCCGGCCGCCGTAGCGGTTCGGGACCCACTCGCCGTCGCGGCGCGAATAATCGAGGTACAGCATCGACGCCACCGCGTCGACGCGCAGGCCGTCCACGTGATACTCGTCGAGCCAGAAGAGCGCGCTCGCCAGCAGGAAGTTCCGCACCTCGTGGCGCCCGTAGTTGAACACGAGCGTGCCCCAGTCGCGGTGCTCGCCCTGGCGTGGGTCCTCGTGCTCGTAGAGGGCGGTCCCGTCGAATCGCGCCAGGCCGTGGGGGTCGCGGGGAAAGTGCCCGGGCACCCAATCGAGGATCACGCCGAGTCGGTACCGATGACACTCGTCGACGAAGTACTTGAAATCTTCGGGCGGGCCGAAGCGGCTCGTCGGCGCGAAGTAGCCCAGCACCTGGTAACCCCAGGAGCCCGCGAACGGGTGCTCCATCACGGGCAGCAGCTCGATGTGCGTATAGCCCAGCTCCTTCACGTACGGCACGAGGCGCGCGGCTAGCTCCCGATACGTGAGCGGCCGGTCGCGTTCTTCCGGCACCCGCGCCCACGACCCGAGGTGCACCTCGTAGATCGCCATCGGCCGCTCGAGCCAACCCCCGGCCTCGGCCCGCGCGCGCAGCCACGCGTCGTCGCGCCAGGGGTAACCGTCGAGGCGGCGCACAATCGCAGCCGCGGCCGGCGGGACTTCGAAGCAGAAGCCGTACGGGTCGGTCTTCTCGAGCCGCGCGCCGGTAACCCGGGAGAGAAGCTCGAACTTGTACCGCTCGCCCTCTCCGAGCCCGGGGATGAAGATCTCCCACACGCCACTCGACCCCCGCAGGCGCATCGGGTGGACACGCCCGTCCCAGCCGTTGAAGTCGCCGACGACGCTGAGGCGCTCGGCGTTCGGGGCCCAGACGGCGAAGTGCACGCCGCGCGCGCCACCCAGCTCGATCACGTGGGCGCCCAGATGGTCGAAGGCCCTGAGGAGGGTGCCTTCCTGGTGAAGGTGAAGCTCGAAGTCCCCGAGGACGCAGCCATACCGATATGGGTCGTCCACGTCCGCAGTGCGCCCGTCGCGATAGTGAATCCGCAGGCGATAGTCGAACACCTCGCGAGCCTCTTCGAAGACGACTTCGAAGAGGCCGTGGGGGTGGCGCCGCGCCATGCGCCGCGTCTCGCCGGTCGCCAGGCGAACCACGTCGACGCGCTCGGCGGCCGGCTGCATGGTTCGCAGCACGACGCCGCGCTCACCGTCGAGACGATGCGGGCCCAAGTAGGCGAACGGATCCGGGTGTCGACCCGCGACGATCGCTTCGGCCTCGGCGTCGGCGCGGCTGTGGATGGTCACCTCCATGCAGAAGCGGAAAGGCCGGCGGCCGCGGCGCCCCATCCGGACGTCTTCGGCGCGCGGCGCCGGCCCCGTGAGGGTGGCGGAGAGGGGGGGATTCGAACCCCCGTGCCGCTTTAGGCGGCAAGACGCTTTCGAGGCGCCCCCGTTACGACCACTTCGGTACCTCTCCGCACGTCTCGGCCGATGTCGGCTGTGTCCTATCTTACCCGGGCCGGCCGGTCCGTGTCTCGGTCGCCCCGGTGGGCCGACCCATCCACGCCACCGCCGGGTCCGCGGGCAGCCGTCACGCTCTCACCTGACGGCCGCTGTGCGTCCCCCGCGCCGGCGGTCGCGGAAGAACGCCTGGAGAAGCGCCCGACATTCCGGGTCGAGCACGCCGCCGATCACGGCCATCCGGTGATTCAGCGCGGGGTGCTCGTGCGCTCGATCGGTCGACTCGACGGCGCCGGCCTTCGGCTCTCGCGCCCCGTACACGAGGGTCGCGATCCGCGCGTGCACCATCGCGCCCACGCACATCCGACACGGCTCCACCGTCACGTAGAGCGTGGTGCCCGTCAGGCGGTAGTTGCCGAGACGGCGCGCCGCCTCCCGGATGGCCACGATTTCGGCGTGCGCCGTCGGGTCGGCGCTCGCGATCGGCTGATTGAACCCGGCGCCCACGATGCGGTCGTCCAGCACGACGACCGCGCCAATCGGAACTTCATTGCGGCGCGCGGCTTCACGAGCCTGCTCGAGCGCCGCGCGCATGAAGCTCTCGTGCCGCGCGCCGACTCGAGCCGCAGGCTTGGCACTCATGGCGCTGCGCTCGCTCGACAAACCGCCCGCCACTTCTCCCCCGCGAACTTCTCGTGTCGGCGCCGACGCGCGGCGCGTGAAGCCGTGCCGAAGGCGGTTGAGGCCAGTGGCGCGCCCTGCAGGACTCGAACCTGCGGCCTCCTGGTTCGTAGCCAGACGCTCTATCCACCTGAGCTAAGGGCGCGTCCGTCTCAGTCTATCACCTTAGCGCACACCGCCGTAAGGTCCCAGCGCCTCCCGCACCAGCCCCTGGCCCCGCTCGGCGACGCCCGGCAGCGTCACCGGCAGGCGCCCGGTGATCGGCGCTTCGCCCGCAAGCGCGCGAACCGCCGAGCGTTCGGCCAGGTCGTAATAATCGAACGTGAGGAGCAACGCCGGCACCTCCGGGAGAAACGTCGCCACGTACGGATTGCCGACCAGCACGACCACGTACGGGACACCGAGCTCCTTCGTGACCGCCGCCAGGTCGCGGAGCAGATCGGCGAGCGGCGGCGCGAGGTCCATCCGCCCGCTGTACGCAGCGGTCCGCACGTAGACGGCGGCCACCACCGCGTCGAAGCGCCGCACCATCGCCCGCACGAGGTCCACCTCGTTCCTGGTGCTCCGGTCCGACAGCTCCACGGCGGTCGTCGCCGGCCACCGGGCCCGCAGCTCCGGAACGAAGGTCCGCCCCGGCGCCGCGATGCCCCAACCCGACGGGTAGTCGAGCAGCGAGAGACACAGCACCGACGCGTCGCGGGGCAACCGGAGGGGTACCTCCCCACGCTCGTCCTTGACGAGCGTCACCGCTCGGCGGCTGATCTCGTCCGCGACTGCCCGGTGCGCGCGCCCCCCGACGACCGTGGCCACGGCGTCGAGATTGACCGTCCGAACCCGCTGCAGCCCGAGTCGCGCCTTTGCCCGCAAGACACGTCCGACCGACGCCACGAGCTGAGCGCGGTCGATCTGGCCGCGCTCGACGGCCGACCTGATCGCACGGAACGCCTCGACGGGGTCCGGCGAGTGCAGGACGACGTCATTGCCCGCCTGGAGGGCTCGGACGGCCGCTTCGCCCGGCTTGAGCGCGGCCGCCACGGCCTCCATGCTCATCGAGTCGGTGTACACGAGAGCATCGAAGCCCAACTCGCCGCGCAACAGCCCCGCGACGACCGGGCGACTGAGCGTCGCCGGGGTGTTCGGCGTGTCGTCCAGGGCCGGCATCTCGATGTGGCCCACCATGACCGCTGCCGCTCCGGCGCCTATCCCAGCGCGAAACGGCGCGAGCTCGATCTGGTCCAGCCGCTCGCGCGGGTGCCGGATGATGGGCAGCCCCAGGTGCGAGTCGACGTCGGTGTCACCGTGGCCGGGAAAATGTTTCAGGGTGGCCAGCATGCCGCCGTCCTGCAAACCACGAACGTACGCGCTCGCCAGGCGGCCCACCACCTCCGGATCCTCGCCGAAGGCCCGCGTGTTGATGACCGGATTCCGCGCGTTGTTGTTGACGTCGACGACGGGCGCGAAATTCACGTGCACGCCGAGCGCGCGTCCCTCGATGGCCGTGATGCGCCCCGCCTCGTACGCCAGACGCTCGTCGCCGGCGGCACCAAAGGCCATGGCCCGCGGAAACGTCGTCGCGCCAGCCAGACGGAAGCCGACGCCAGCCTCGAAGTCCGCCGTGTTCAGCAGCGGCACCCGAGCGACCGCCTGCAGGCGGTTGAGCACCGACGCCGCCGCGAGGGGGTCGCCGAGGCGCACGCTGCTGTACGTCGGGTTCAGCAAGACCCCCGGCACCGGCTCGCTCCCGCCGAACACGTGGAAGCCGCCCACGTGCTGTTCGTGGACCAACGCGACGAGACGGTCGAACGTGTCCGAATCGGAGCTGGTGAACATCGCCTGGAGCGAGGGCACCAGCAACTGGCCTACCAGCTCGTCCACGCTCATCCGAGCGAGGGTCGCGCGGACCCAGGGAGGGTCGCTCGCCGCGAGACGGGCCCCGGCCCCCAGCCCCGCGGCGGACGGCCCGGCCATCGCCACGACGGCCCCGATCACGGCTGCACCCGCAGCGGCGCCACAGGTTGTCCGGTTACGCTGGCGGCGTCGCACGCAGCCATCCTACCTCGAATCGCCCACCCCTCGCCCTCGGTCTGCGCTCCGTGGCCGCCGGCGCCGGTATAATCGGCGTGAATGCTTCCCGCGCACCACCGTCCGGCCGAGCGTGTTTCCGTGCGCGCGTTCGTGCTCACCATCAGCGACACGCGCACCCTCGAGACCGACACGAGCGGCCGGGCGATCGCCGACCTGCTCGTCGGCGCGGGCCACGTCGTCGTCGACCGGAGAATCGTCACCGATGATCCCGTGGCGATCCGGTCCGCGTTCGTGGCGGAGCTGGAGGGCGACCGCGCCGACGTGATCGTCTCGACGGGCGGGACGGGCATCGCGCCGCGAGACCACACCTACGAGGTCGTGGGCGCGCTGCTCGACAAACGGCTGGATGGCTTCGGGGAGCTCTTCCGCATGCTGAGCTACCAGGAGGTCGGGCCAGCGGCCATGCTGAGCCGGGCAACCGCCGGCGTGGCGCGAGGCAAGCTGCTCATCGCGCTACCAGGTTCGGAAGCGGCGGTGCGGCTGGCCATGACGAAGCTCGTGCTGCCCGAGCTCGGCCACCTGCTGGGGGAACTCTGTCGCGGCCTCCCGGCGACGCCGGGTGCAGCGGTCAGTCGAGGGTGACCGTGACGACCACCGGGATGCGGCCGATCCGCGAAACGATTCCGTTCGCCGAGGCGCTCGAGCTGATGCTCGAGGCGATCGAACCCGTCTCGCGCACCGAGCGCGTGGAGCTCGACACCGCCGACGGACGCGTCGTGGCGCGCGAGGTCGTCGCGGTGGGCGATGTCCCGCCCTTCGACCGGGCGGCGATGGACGGCTACGCGGTGCGGGCCGAAGACACGTTCGGCGCGAGCCGCGAGGCGCCGCGCCGGTTGCGGGTGCTCGAGAAGGTGCTGACGGGTGGTCTGCCGTCGACCCGGGTCGGGACCGGCGAGTCGGTCGAGATCGCGACGGGTGCGCCGCTGCCCGATGGCGCCGACGCGGTCGTCATGGGCGAGGAGACGGCGCCCGGGGACGCAGCGGACGAGGTCGAGGTGTTCACGCCGGTGTATCCGGGGCAGAACGTCGGACGGCGTGGCGCCGACATCAAGGCGGACCAGGTCGTGGCCCGCGTCGGCGATGTGCTGAACCCGGCGCGCCTCGGCGCGCTCGCGGCCACGGGCCTCGCGGGGGTCGACGTCTTCGCGCGGCCGCGGGTGGCGATCCTGTCGACGGGCAACGAGATCGTCGACCCGGGCCAACCCCTCGCCCCTGGCCAGATTTACGACATCAATCGCTTCACCCTCGCGGCGGTCGTGCGTCGCCACGGTGGCGTCGCGGTGGTGCACCGACCGGTGCCGGACGCACCGTCGGCGTTGAGCGCCGCGCTCGACCGCTGCGTGCAGGAGGATCTCGTCGTCTTTTCAGGCGGCAGCTCCGTCGGCGAGCACGACCTGATTCTCGACGTGATCCGCGCCCGGGGCGACGTGCTGTTTCACGGCATCGCCGTCAAGCCGGGCAAGCCGACGCTCGTCGGCCGCGTCGGGGGCACGCTCGTCATCGGCATGCCCGGCTATCCCACCTCGTGTCTGTCGAACGCCTACCTGCTGCTCGTCCCGGTGCTCCGACGGCTCGCGCACTTGCCGCCCTATCGACCCCGCACCGTCCAGCTCCCCCTCGCGCAGCGGATCGTGTCGACCACTGGGCGGCACCAGTTCTACACGGTGCGCGTCGTCGACGGGCAGGCCGTGCCCGCGTTCAAGCAGTCGGGAGACATCACGAGCATGTCCCTCGCGGACGGCTACATCGAAATCCCGGCGCAGACCGACATCGTCGAGAAGGGCGAGCTGGTGGAGGTGAAGTTGCTGTAGCCCGCGCCCGCCCGCCTCACTTCTGGATGCGTCGGCTCACCGCGTCCCAGTTCACGACGTTCCACCACGCGGCGATGTAGTCGGCGCGGCGATTCTGGTACTTCAAGTAGTAGGCGTGCTCCCAGACGTCGAGGCCCATCACGGGCCACTTGCCCTCCATCAGCGGGCTGTCCTGGTTGGCCGTGCTCTCGATGGAGAACGTTGTCCCCTGCTGGACGAGCCACGCCCACCCGCTGCCGAACCGACCCATGGCGGCCTTGGCGAACTGGTCCTTGAACGCCTCGAAGCTCCCGAAGCTCCGCTCGATGACGTCGGCGATGGCGCCTGTCGGCGGGCCGCCAGCGTTCGGCCCCATGATCTCCCAGAACATCGTGTGGTTGACGTGGCCACCGCCGTGGTTGCGGACGGCCGTCCGGATCTCTTCGGGGACGCTAGTGATCTCGCGCAGCAGATCCTCCGCGGACTTGCTCTGGAGGGCCGGGTACTTCTCGAGCGCGGCGTTCAGGTTGCTCACGTACGCGCCGTGGTGCTTGTCGTGGTGAATCCGCATCGTCAACTCGTCGATATGCGGTTCGAGCGCGTCGTACGCGTACGGGAGCGGGGGCAGCTCGTGAGCCATGGGTCGTGTTCCTCCTTGCGGTCTCGCTCGTCGATCTCTCCCTTGCCGATGTCTCGCTCGTGGATGTCTCTCACACCACCTCGAGCATCCGGTCCAGCGCGACCCGCGCCCAGCGCTTCTCGCGCTCGGGCACGACGATGAGGTTGTGGACCTCGCCGTCGAGCAACCCTTCGAGCACCCAGAGCAGATGGTTCGGCGACACCCGGAACATCGTCGAGCAGAGGCACCCGAAGGGGTCGAGGGTGACGACCGTCTTGTGCGGCGCGAGGGCCTTGGCGAGCCGGTGCACCAGGTGGATCTCGGTCCCGACGCCCCAGACCGAGCCGTCGGGGCTGGCGGTCACGGTCCGGATGATGTACTCGGTCGACCCGCTGTCGTCGGCGGCCTGCACGACGTCGAAGGTGCACTCGGGGTGCACGATGACGCGGCCGTCGGGGTGCTCGCGGCGGAAGCGCTGCACCTGGGCCACGGTGAACCGCGTGTGCACCGAGCAGTGGCCCTTCCACAGGACGAGCCGCGCGCGCGCGACGTCGGATCGCTCGAGGCCGCCGAACGGCTCGTGCGGGTCCCACACCACCATCTCCTCGAGCGGCACGCCCATCTTGTAGGCGGTGTTGCGGCCGAGGTGCTGGTCGGGCAGCATGAGGACCTTTTCGCCGCGCGCCCACGCCCACCGCATCGCCGCAGCCGCGTTCGACGAAGTGCACACGATGCCGCCGCGCTCGCCGCAGAACGCCTTGATGGCGGCCGACGAGTTGATATAGGTGACGGGGACGACGCCGCGGAGGCCCATGGCGGCGAGCTCGTCCCAACACGTCTCCAGCTCGTCGGGGGCGGCCATGTCGGCCATCGAGCAGCCGGCGGCCAGATCGGGCAGGATCACCTGCTGGTGCGGGGCGCGCAGGATGTCGGCGCTCTCCGCCATGAAGTGGACGCCGCAGAAGACGATGAACTCGGCGTCGCCGCGCGCGGCGGCGTGGCGCGCCAGCTTCAAGGAATCGCCGGTGTAGTCGGCGAACTTGATGACCTCGTCGCGCTGGTAGTGGTGCCCGAGGATCACGAGCCGGCAGCCGAGCGCCGCTCGCGCCGCCGCGATCCGCACGTCCATCTCGTCGTCCGCCAGGCCGACGTACGCCTCGGGCAGGGGCTGGCGCTCCTGCAGGCGGCTCTTCTCGTACTCGGTCAGGACTTGCAGGTCCACGGAACCCTCACGCAGCCGGCTGGGCGCTGGGTGCGATCACATTGTACAGCGTGTCGCGCTCGACCGGCTGACGCCCGGCCGCCCGGATGAGGCGCTCGAGCTCGGCCGGCGAGAGCGCCTCGGGCGTCCTCGACCCAGCCATGTGATAGATGCGCTCCTCCTCGACGGTCCCGTCGAGGTCGTCCACCCCGAACCAGAGCGCCGCCTGCGCGACCTCGACGCCCGTCGCCACCCAGAACGCTTTGATGTGCGGAACGTTGTCCAGCATCAGGCGCGCCACCGCGTGCACCCGCAGCGTGTCGGCCGCGGTCGGCGCCGGCAGCTTCCGCATCTGGTTGTTGTCGGGATGGAACGCGAGGGGGATGAACGCCTGAAAGCCCCCCGTCTCGTCCTGCAGCGCCCGCACCCTGAGCAGGTGATCGACGCGCTCGGCGGGCGTCTCGATGTGCCCGTAGAGCATCGTGACGTTCGACCGCATCCCCAGCCGGTGCGCCGTCCGGTGAATCGCGAGATAGCGGTCGGCGTCGCACTTGTCGTGGCAGATCTTCCGGCGCACGCGCTCGGCGAAAATCTCGGCGCCGCCGCCCGGCAACGAATCGAGCCCGGCCGCCCTCAGCGCGACGAGCACCGCTTCGTCGGTCATGCGAAAGAGGTCCGCGAAAAAGGCGATCTCGACCGCCGTGAAGCACTTGAGATGGATGTCCGGCCGGATGCGCTTGAACCCGCGCAGCAGCTCCAGGTAATACTCGAACGGCAGATCCGGGTGCAGCCCGTTGACGACGTGCACCTCGGTCAGGCGCAGGTGGCTGCGCCGCCGGAGCTTGTCCCACGCCTCCTCGAGCGAGAGCGTGTACGACCCCGCGTCGCCCGGCCGCAGGCGCGCGAACGAGCAGAAGAGACAACTGGCCACGCACACGTTCGTGGCCTCGATCCGGATGTTGCGATTGTAGTACGTGCGGGCCCCGTGGCGCCGCTCGCGCTCGCGGTTCGCCAACCACCCAACCGCGAAGAGATCGGGACACGCGAACAGTCGAACGCCGGCGTCGAAGTCCAGACGCTCGCCCGCGTCGAGGCGATCGGCGAGGTCAAGCAGACCAGCGTCGGCGAGCCGGCGAAGCATGCTCACGCTGACCCTCTCCCCCTCACCGTGGCCCTGCCCCGTTCCGGGGAGAGGGACACGGACAAGAGGGGATCGATGGGCAATACGAGCCCCGGCATCGTACCATGCTATACTTCGGTCCGACAACCGACGCTCACCCGGCGACTCCGGGAAGTGGGTGCGAAGCCCACACGGTGCCGCCACTGTAAGCGGGGAGCCGAGGTCGCTCGTCCGCGCCGCCCGCCGCCGGAACCCCGGTTCCGGCACCGGCTGCGGCGCCGCCACTGCGCCCGTCGCGGGCGTGGGAAGGCCCAGGACCTCGACGACGATCCGCGAGTCAGGAGACCGAGTCACCGGGTTCGTCCTTCACCCGCAGCGACCGCCAGGCCGCCAGCGGGATCGGCGCGAGACACGCCGAGAAAGGAACCCATGATCCGCTCTCGCTCGCTCGCTTTCCACACACCGACGACAGGGACGACGGACGGTCGGCGGGGGACGGCCGACGCTCGCCGTGGGGCGACTGACGCTTGCCGTGGGGTGAGTGGGTCGGCGACGGGGATCGTCCTCCGACTCGCAGCCCTCGCCCTCGTCTGGACCACCCTCGCCTCACCCGCGGACGCGGCGACGCTCCGCGGCACCGTCACCGACCCGGACGGGCACCTCGTCGCCCACGCCCGCGTCCTCATCCTCTCCGGCGCCCAGGTCGTGACGACGACCGACACCGACGCGCAGGGCGCGTTCCTGGTGACCGACCTTCCGCCCGGGACCTACACCGTGGAAGTCGCGCGCCCAGGTTTCCGCAGCGAAACCGCGACCGTGGAGCTGACCGACGATGGGTCGCGGGCGATCGTCGTCCGACTGCGCCTGGCCGCCGTGACCGAATCGGTCGTCGTCTCGGCTACGCACGTCGACGTGCCGCTCTCACGGGTCCCCTCGAGCACCACGGTGATCTCGGCAGACGAGCTCGCGGTGCGGCAGACAGAAACGCTGGCCGACGCCCTCGCGAGCGTCGTCGGCCTCGGCGCCGTTCGCAGCGGCGGCCGCGGTGCGCTCACGTCACTCTTCCCCCGGGGCGGCGAGTCGGACTACACACTCGTGCTGGTCGACGGCGTCCCCCTGAACGCCTTCGGCGGCGGCTTCGACTTCTCGCAGCTCCCGGTCGCCGGGGTCGATCGCGTCGAGGTGGTCCGGGGCCCGCAAAGTGCGGTGTACGGCGGAGGCGCCATCGGCGCCGTCGTCCACGTCACCACCCGAGCCGGCGGATCCCCGCGACTCGCGGGTCACGCGGAAGCCGGCGGGTTCGGCACCACGAAGCTCTCGCTCGCCTCGAGCGGAAGCCGCGGGCCATGGGGCTGGGGCCTCGCCGCGGAGCGCCTCGCCTCGGACGGCTTCACCGGCCTCGCCCCGGCCACCGGCGAGCAGGTTTCGAACGACGGTTACACCGCGCGCCACGTGATCCTGAGCGGGCAGTGGACCGGACCCCGACGGGCGTGGGTGCGCGGGGACGTCCGACTGGGGCGCACCGAACGGGGCTTTCCGGGACCCTTCGGAACAAATCCGCTGGGCCTCTTCGGCGGCGTGGACCGCGTCTCGCGCGGGGTGAACACGACGCGACTGGTCGCCGTCAGCGGAGCGGTCGACTGGACTCCCGCGGTGCGCCCGTCAGCCCACCTCAGCTACGCCGATCTGGACGGCAACTTCACCAGCCCGTACGGCACGTCCGCCTCGGCGACCCGACGAGTAACGGTGCGGGCGCAACTCGACGGGCGCGCTGGCGCGAAGCTGGGCTGGTCCGCCGGCGTCGAGCTCCTCGCCGAGCGCGGCGAAAGCACCTACATCACCGGTGAGCGCGCCCAGCCCGTTCCCGTCCGCCGCCGCGTCGTCGGCCCGTTCGCCGAAGCGCGTCTGGAGCACGCCTCCCGACTGTTCGTCGTCGCGGGCCTGCGCGTCGAGCGCATCCGCCGCGACGCCCTCGAGGGCGACCCGAACGCCTTCGCGCCGCGGCCCCCGTTCGGTCCCGACACGCGGGTCGCGCCAACGCCGCGCCTGGCCGCCTCGTGGTTTTTGCAGCCGGCGTCCCGCCGGACGCGGGCGTGGACGAAGGTGCACGCGTCGGCGGCCCTCGGGATTCGCCCGCCCGACGCCTTCGAGATCGCCTTCACCGACAATCCCTCGCTGAAGCCCGAGCGCAGCCGCAGCGTCGATGTCGGTGTGGAACAGGCCCTGGTCGGCGGTCGGGTCATCGTCGACGCCACGCTCTTCGCCAATCGCTACGACGACCTCATCGTCGCTGTCGGGCGGTCGCTCCGGGACGCCAGTCGGTACCGCACGGACAATATATCGAACGCCCGCGCCCGTGGGCTCGAGGTGACGGCGGCCGTCCGGCCCGCGGCAGGCGTGCAGGTCGAAGCGGCCTACACATGGCTGGACACCGAGATCCTGGCCGTCGACGGACTGCCGGGTCAGGCCCCGCCGCCCTTCGTCCCGGGCGACGCGCTCCTCCGCCGTCCGCGCCACCGTGCCTCGCTGGTCCTCACGCTGCAGCGCGGTCGTGGGACGGCGTTCTTCCAGCTCGGGGGCCGCACGCGCCAGCGCGACGTGGAGCCGACCTACGGGGCGTTCGCGGGCATCTTCGACGCGCCGGGCTACGTGGTCGCCGACCTCGGCGCCACGCTGCGGGTCGCGCCGGGGGTCGACCTCGTCGGGCGCGTCGCGAATGTCTTCGACCGCCGCTACGAGGAGGCCCTGGGGTACCCGGCGCTGCCGCGCAGCGGGATGGTGGGACTCCGCGTTGCTGTCGGCCATTGACGTCCACTTCGCGTACGGCGACGAGCCGGTCATCCGGGGCGTAAGCCTCGAGGTGGGGCCGTGCGGGCTCGTGGGCCTGCTCGGCCCTAATGGCTCGGGGAAAACCACCCTCGTCCGGCTGCTGGCCGGCCACCTCCGGCCACGGGCTGGGCGCGTCACGCTCGACGGACGCGACGTCGCCTCGATGTCCCGAGCACGCCTCGCCCGACGATTGGCCGTCGTGCCGCAGGAAACACACCTGGCCTTCGATTACACCGTGCTCGAGCTGGTGCTCATGGGCCGCTACCCCCACCTGCGCCCCTTCGAGCTCGAAGGGGCGCGCGACCTGGCGATCGCCCACTCGGCGCTCGCGGCGACACGAACGGAGCACCTGGCCAGCCGAGCCTTCGCCACGCTGAGCGGCGGCGAGAAGCAGCGCGTCATCATCGCGAGCGCGCTGGCCCAGCTCGATGGGGCCTCGGACGGCGGCCGAGCTGGAGGCATTCTGCTGCTCGACGAGCCGACCGCCTCGCTCGACCTCGGCGCGCAGCTCGATGTGCTGGCGCTCATCGAACGTCTGTGGCGCGAGCGAGAACTGGCCGTCGTCGTGTCGACGCACGACCTCAATCTGGCCGCCGCCCTCTGCTCGGAAGTGGTCCTTTTGCGCCAGGGGGCTGTCGTCGCGCGAGGCCCGACCCGCGAGGTGCTCACCTCGGAGCGGGTCGGCGAGCTCTACGGCATCGACGTCGAGGTCGCGGTGCATCCGGGCACCGACTGGCTGACCGTCGTGCCGCGCGGCCGGCGCGGCGAGGGGTCGAGGTCTCCGGTCGGAGCGACGCGATGAGGACTCGAGCGAACACGCCCATCGGCCAGCGGCTCGCGCGGACGCTCGCCGTGTTCGGCGCTGTCGCCGTCGCCGCGGTGGCGATGGCCCCGCTCGTCGGGTCGACGCGGATCGATCTCGGCCGCGCCCTCGACTGGTCCGCGCCGTTCGCCGAGAACGTCGACGCGCAGATTCTCTTCGTCGCGCGCCTGCCCCGGGCGCTGGCCGGCGCCCTGGTCGGGAGCACCCTCGCCGCCGCCGGGGTCGTCTTCCAGGCGTTGTTGCGCAATCCCCTGGCCACGCCCTTCACCCTCGGTGTGTCGGCGGGCGCATCGCTCGGCGCCATGCTCGCCATCACGTTCGACTGGCGGGTGGCCGTCGCGGGCTTGTCGCCGGTCCCCGTGGCGAGCTTCGTCGGATCCCTGGCGGCCGTGGCGGTGGTCTATGCCCTCGCCCAGGCGCGACAGCGAGGGCTCTCGACCAACGTGCTGCTCCTCGCCGGCGTGACGATGAACGCGTTCTTCTCGGCGATCATTCTGTTCGTTCAGTACTTCGCGGACTTCACCCAGGGCTTCCGGACGATTCGCTGGCTGATGGGTGACCTGGACGTGAGCAGTTACGCGCCCCTCGGAGCTGCACTCCCCCTCGTCGCGCTCTCCGGCGTGGCCTTCGCGTGGCTGCCGCGTCCGCTCAACCTGCTCAGCCTCGGTCCCGAGAGCGCCGAGGCGCGCGGGGTGGACGTCGAGCGGACGCAACGCGTGGCCTTCGTCAGCGCGTCGCTCGCCACCGGCGCCGCCGTCTCGGTGGCGGGTCCCATCGGGTTCATCGGGATCGTCGTCCCGCACCTCGTGCGGCTCCTCGTCGGCGCCGACCACCGCCTGGTCTTGCCGGCGTCGGCCTTGTTCGGCGCGGCGTTTCTCGTCGCCTGCGACGTCCTCGCGCGCACGCTGCTCGCCCCCGTCGAGCTGCCCGTCGGTGTCATCACCGCCCTCGTCGGTGGACCGTTTTTCTTGTGGCTCCTGGTGACGCGACGATGACCCTCGTCGAGTTCCGCGCACGCCGGGCGGCGCCGGCGCTGTCGCGAGCGCTTCTGGCGATGGCGTGGCTTGTGAGCCTGGCGGTGACACCATCGCCGACGGGCGCACCGCCCGCACTGATGACGCAACCGGGCACTCAGTCAGGGACCGCGCCGCGCCGCATCATCTCGCTCGTGCCGTCGGCGACGGAGATCCTCTTCGCCATCGGCGCCGGCGCCCAGGTGGTCGCCGTCGGGAGCTTCGACCGCTATCCGCCCGAGGTGGCAACGCTGCCCAGGGTCGGCGGCCTGCTCGACCCGGACGTCGAGCGCATCCTCGCCCTCCGACCCGACCTTGTCATCGTCTACGCCACGCAAACCGACCTGACCACGCAACTCGCTCGCGCCGGCATCCCCATCTTCCCGTATCGGCACGGCGGCCTCGCCGACGTCCTCGAGACGATGCGCCGCCTCGGCGAACGGGTCGGTCGAGCTGCGGAGGCGGCGCGGGCGAGCCAGACGCTCGCCGATCGGCTCGCGGCCGTCCGCGCCCGCGTCGCCGGCCGTCCGCGCCCGCGCACCCTCGTGCTGTTCGGACGGGACCCGTTCGCGCTCCGCAACATGGTCGGAAGCGGCGGCGTCGGCTTCATCCACGACCTCCTCGAGACCGCCGGTGGCGCGAACGTGTTCGGCGACGTGCCGCGCGAATCGGTCCAGGTCACGACGGAGGCGATCCTGGCCCGCGCTCCCGACGTGATCGTCGAGCTCCGCGCAGAAGCCCCAGCACCGTCCGCGGCGGACGATGCGCGCGACCGGCGGAGCTGGGACGTTCTGGCGTCTGTACCGGCGGTCCGGATGCACCGCGTCCACGTGCTGACGGGCGCGCCGTTTGTCGTGCCCGGTCCCCGCCTCGGCGACGCGGCCGAGGCGCTCGCGCGACGGCTACATCCCGAGGCGTTCGAGACAGGGACCCGCCGGTGACCATCCTCGTCTCCTGGAGCAGCGGCAAAGACAGCGCGTGGATGCTCCACGTGCTGCGCCACCAGTATCCGGGCGCCGTCGGCGCGCTCCTCACGACGATGAACCGCGAGGCGGACCGGGTGGCGATGCACGGCGTCCGCCGCGTGCTCGTGGAAGCGCAGGCCCGCGCAGCGGGATTGCCGCTGTGGCGCGTCGAGCTCCCGTTCCCCTGCTCGAACGCCGAGTACGAAGCGGCGCTCGCGCGAGCCGTGGCGGAGGCGGCACGGGCCGGGTTCACCCACGTCGCCTTCGGCGACCTGTTTCTGGAAGACGTGCGACAGTACCGCGAGCGACAACTGGCCGACACACCCCTGGCCCCGCTCTTCCCGCTCTGGGGGCTCGCCACCAACCGCCTGGCCCGGGACATGGTGGCAGAGGGCGTCCGGGCCACGCTGGTCTGCGTCGACCCGAAACAGCTCGATCCCGCGTTCGCGGGCCGCGAGTTCGACCAGCATCTGCTCGAGGAGCTACCGGGCCAGGTCGACCCGTGCGGGGAGCGCGGCGAGTTTCACACCTTCGCCTGGGCGGGTCCGATGTTTTCGCAGCCAATCCCGGTGCAGCTCGGCGACGTGGTCGAGCGAGACGGCTTCGTCTTTGTCGACCTGCTGGAAGGGTCGCCGCGGTGACGGCAGCCCTTGGGCATCGTGACTAGGGAGGACCCCACGGCCCGCCGACCGCATCTGCCGGTTGCGGCTACGAGACGAACTCGACGGGGACCGGTTTCGGGATGAGACCCTGGGCGTACGCCTCGTCCAGCAAGCGCGTCACGGCCGCGCGGCCCCGCTCGCCGTAGTCGAGCGTCAGCTCGTTCACGTACATCCCCACGAAGCGGTCGGTCCGCGCCGCGTCGAGCCCGCGGCCGAACTGCTGGGCGTACGCGAGGGCCTGGGTGCGGTGCGCCAGGGCATAGGCGATGCTCTCCCGAAGCAACCGCGAGACCCGGCGCATCGTCTCGAGGCCAAGGTCGCGCCGGATGACGTTTCCCCCGAGCGGCAGCGGCAGCCCGCCCGTCCGGGCCGCCCACCATTCGCCGAGATCCACCACCTTGCGCAGCCCTTCGTCCGCGTAGGTGAGTTGCCCTTCGTGGATCAGCAACCCGGCCGGCACGCGCCCTTCCCGCACGGCGTCCTGGATCCGGTCGAACGCCATGACCTCGTGCTCCACGTCCGGATCGAACAGGCGCAGCACGAGAAACGCCGTCGTGAGCGTGCCCGGCACAGCCACGTGCAGCCCGCGCAACATCTCGGCGCCCGCCGTGACGGCCGACGCGCCGGACGTTCTCGTCCCCGCCCGCTCGTTCGCCCGCGCCACGACGACCGGACCGTAGCCATCGCCCATGCTCGCGCCGTGCGGAAGCAACACGTAGCGATCCGCGATGTAGGCGTAAGCGTGGAACGAGACGGCGGAGACGTCGTAGCGCCCCTCGAAGGCCGCGCGGTTGAGCGTCTCGATGTCGGCGAGCACCTGCTCGATCTCGAGACCCGGCGCCGACACGGCGCCGCACGCCAGCCCGTAGAACATGAACGCGTCGTCGGAATCAGGACTGTGGGCGACGGTGATGCGCATGCGGTCCAGGCCAGTGTACAATGACCGGCGCAAAGGAGCCACGCGGGAACCCGGTCGCGACGGGGCCGGCGCGCAACGACATCCGGACGCCGGCCGAGGCGTTCACCCCAAGGTTCGACTCGACTCGAGCGAGGCGTCACGTCCCGCTCGGAAGGAGGGTCGTCATGACGCGCGTGGGATCCCTGGTCGAAGGTCAGGCGCTCGTCGTCGTGGCGCACGACGCGACGGTCGCCGAGGCCGCCCGGCGGATGGCCGAGCGCAACGTCGGCGCCGTTCCGGTGGTCGAAGGCTCCCGGGTCGTCGGTGTCTTCAGCGAGCGCGACGTGCTCACGCGGGTGGTCGCGGCCGGGCTCGACCCGGCGCTCACCCGCGTCCAGGAGGTCATGACGAGCGACCTCGTGGTGGCGTCGCCGGCCGACACCCATGAGGAGGCCCTGCGCCGGATGCAGCGCGCCGGAATCCGCCACCTGCTCGTGCTGGCGGAAGGCCGGCTGGTCGGCATCGTGTCGCTGCGCGACCTGCTCCGCGTGGATCTCGACGAGAAGGAAGAGGCGATCACGCTGCTCAACGCGTACGTCCACGACATCCCGGTCGTCCTGGCGCCCCGCCGGTAGGCCGTCGCGGTCGAGGAAGGTCGCGAGCGGCACCCACGACGAGCAAGACCGCCGGCCGCGAGCTGAACGCCCGGCGCGCCGCGAGCTGCATGACCCGTCCACCGGTGACTCCTGACCGAGCCCGCGAGACCAGGCTCCTCGTCCTCATCGTGGCCGTGTCGGTCGCGGCGCTGCTCCTCTTGGCGCAACTGCGGTTCCCCGAAACTCCGGTTCTCACGCCGCCCACGCCATCTCCGCTCGAACGCCTGGCGGCGCGTGCGACCTACGAAGAGCTGGCCGGTATCGTCCGAGACCTGGAGCGACGACTGGCGCCTGTCCTGGTGGTGCTCAGGGTCTCGGCGGTCGAGTCCGAACCCGCCGACGCTGATCGGCCCGGCGTCGTCCCGGGCGCGGTCCGCTTCGTGCCGGGCGTGCGCGTGCGAGCGGATACGGCTGTCGCGGTCGTGGGTCCTGAGGAAACCGTGGTCGCCGTCGAGGGCAGCACGGCCCTCCCGGCCGTGCGCGCCCGCGATCCCGACCGCGGCCTCATCGTCGCGGCCGTGCCCGCGGTGGGCGAGGCTGCGGCGACCTCGACGGCGAGCCAGTGGCCGGCCGGTCGCTACGCCGCACTGGTCGACGCGACCGAGGCCGGTTTCGCGATTCGACCGGTGTTCCTGACGGCGGGCGCCTCGCACCATGACCCGCTCTGGGTCGAACCGCTCATCGCGCCGCCGCCCGAGACGGACGTCGCCCCGGGCACGCTCGTCTTCACCTTCGACGGCCAGCTCGTGGCCGCCGGGGTCCCGGCTTCGGACGGGTCCACCAGGTTCGTGCGGGCAGCCGAGCTTCGAGCCGCCGCCTTGGAACGCCTGGCGGCTGGCACGCCCGCACCAGGCGACCTCGGCATCGAGGTGGTTCCGCTCACTCCCGCCATCGCACTGGCCACCGGCGCCCGCGTCGGCGTGGTGGTCTCGTGGGTGGAACCTGGGGGCCCGTCCGAGGGCGTGCTCGCCTTCGGTGATGTGATCGAGGGCGTCGCGGGCCGGCCGCTCGCGAATCCGCGCGAGTTCGTCGTGCGCGTCCGGCGGGCCGGCGCCGGGGCGACCCTCCCGCTCACCGTCGTGCGTCGCGGCGAGCGAGGCGAGGTCACGGTGACGGTCGGGTCGGCGCGAGAGGCGCCTGAACGGGAGCCCACCCAGGACTCGGCGACGGCCGGGCCGACTCCCGGTCGGCCCCTGGGCCTCACCATGCGGACGCGCCCCAAGGTGGGCGTCGAGCTCGTGCGGGTGGCGGCCGGGTCGGCGGCAGAGCGAGCGGGATTGCAGGTCGGCGACCTCGTGACGCACGTCGACGATCGGGTCGCCCCGACGCCGACGGACCTCGCGCGTCGATACGCAGCGGCCCAGGCGGGCACCCGGATGCTGGTGGGCGTCACGCGCGGTCCCCGCCATCTGGTCCTCGTTCTGGAGAAGTCATGACGGCTGGGGGACGCCCGGGAATCGTCAGGCGGGCGCTGACTCGCCTCCGCACCCGGGCCGCCCTCGGCCTGGGCCATGCGGTGGCACCGCTCTCGGTGTTCGTGCCTCTCGGCGCCGCTCTCGGACCGGCCGGCACGGGCCTGATCGGGACGGACGCGCTCGCCCATCTGGACATCGCGGTCTCGGTCGCCCTGGCGATGCTCGGGGTCCTCATCGGGATCGCGAGCGTGCACGAGGTGCCCGGCGCCGGGCGGGTCCTGCTCGCGGCCTCTGTCGAGTCGCTCGCCACGCTGGCCGTCGTGGCTTCGGCCGCGTTCGTCTTGATGACGGCCTGGGACCTGCCGGTAGGCTCGCCGCTCGCCGCGGCGCTGCTGCTCGGGCTGTGCGCGTCGGTCTCGGCGGGGCCGCCCGGTGAGCTCGAATTCGCGCCGCGCGAGGTCTCGCCGGCGCGCGTGGCCGACCTGGACGACGTGGCACCGCTTCTGGCCGGGTTTGCGATCGTGACGGCGCTCGCGGCGCCGCCCGGGCGCGCGTGGGAGCACGCCCTCCTCGCCGGACTCGCCGCCGCTGGGCTCGGCGTGGCCGGCTGGCTGCTCTTCGAGCACACGCCCGAGGCGGGCGAGCGCGGCGTCTTCGTGCTCGGCGTGCTCGCGCTGCTCGGCGGGGGCGCCACGGCGCTCGGCGCGCCCGCGCTCGTCTGTGGTCTCATCGCGGGCGCGCTCTGGGCCGTGCTGCCTGGGCGCGCGCCGGTGCGCGTCGCGGAGGACCTCCGGCGCTTCCACGAGCCGCTCGTCGTCCTGCTGCTGCTGGTGGCCGGGGCGCTCTGGCAGCCCTCGAGGGCGGCGCTCTGGCTCGCCGTGCCGTTCGTGCTCTTCCGCCTGGCCGGCAAGAGTATCGGCGGGTGGGTCGCCGCCCGCGCGGTTTCGACGCTTCGCGCGGGTGAGACCGGCCTGTCGCTCGTCTGGCCGGGGGTCGTGGGCCTCGCCTTCGCGCTGAACGGGTGGCAGCTCCTCCCGGAGCGCCTCGGCGAGCCACTCCTCTCGGCGGTCGTGCTCGGGACGGTGGTGAGCGAGGGGCTCGCGCTCGTCGTGATCGCGCCGGACGCCGACTCATGATCGCTCGCACCGTCGGCCTGATCCTCGTCCTCGCGGCCACGGCGGCCATCGTGACCGCGGCCCAGGGGGCAGGGGACTCGTTCCGTGTCGCCGGCCTGGCGCTCGGCTTCGCCCTCGTCGCGGCCGTGGTGGCCGGCGAACTGCTCGAGCGCCTCCGTCTGCCCCGCGTCACCGGCTATCTGCTGTTCGGGCTGCTGTGCGGACCGTCGCTCGCGAACCTCATCACGCGACCCATGGCCCGCGAGCTCGAGCTGCTCAACGGGCTGGCCGTCACGCTCATCGCCTTTGTCGCCGGCCTCGAACTCAATGTCGCGCGACTGCGGCCGAGGCTGGGAAGCATGCTGGCGGTGGGCGGCACGACGATCGCCGTGGCGTGGGTCGGATTGTTCCTGCTGCTCGCGGCCCTGTGGTCATGGCTGCCGCTGGCGCCCGAAGTCCCCACGTCGGCGCGGCTCGCGATCTCGGCGCTGGTCGCCGCGCTGCTTGCGAGCGGCTCGCCCACCGTGACGCTCGCGATCGTCGCCGAGAGTCGGGCGGCGGGCCCGCTCGCCGAACTGACGCTCGCCGTCGTGATCCTCGCCGACCTCGTGCTCATTCTGCTCTTCGCGGGCACGATGGCGCTCGTGCGCTGGACGCTCGGCCTGCACGCCGACGTCGGTCTGCTCGCCGGGCTCGCCTGGGAGCTCGTCGGGTCGATTCTGGCCGGCGCGGGTGCGGGCGCGCTCTTCGCCCTGTACCTCCGGCACGTGGGTCGCGAGCTGGCCCTGGCCTTCCTGGCGATCTGCGTCCTCATGAGCCTGCTCGGCCGCGCCTGGGCCCTCGAGCCCCTCGTCGTCGCGCTCGCGGCCGGCCTGGTCGTCGAGAACGTGGCTCCGCCCGAGGGCGACGCGTTCCGCCGGGCCGTCGAGCGGAGCGCGCTCCCCGTGCTCGTCGTGTTTTTCGTCGCGGCCGGCGCCTCCCTCGACCTCGCGGCGCTCGGCGCGGTCGGCGCGCTCGCCGTCGGCCTCGCGCTCGCGCGGGGCGTGCTTTTCTGGGCCGGTGTCCGTCTGGCCGGCCGCCTCTCTCCGGTGGGCCCGCACGCGCGGTGGTTGTGGATGGGGCTCGTCTCCCAGGCCGGGGTCACCCTGGGTCTCGTGGGCCTCGTGGCCGCCGAACACCCCTCGTGGGGCGGCACGGTTCGCGCCGTGCTCCTGGCGCTCGTCGGACTGCACCAGCTCGTGGGACCCGTGCTCTTCCGCGTCGCCCTCGCCCGCGCCGGCGAGATCGGGCGCGAGGTCCTCGAGGCCGCGCCCGTGGCCGCACCGGCGCGCGCGTCGACGGCCTCTGCCGAACCCTGACACCTCAGCCCGCGCGCCGCCCACGCGGTCCGAGCTTCGACACCACCGTCGCCAGGCGCTCGACGGCGTAGTCGATTTCTTCCTCGGTCGTCCAGCGCCCGAGCCCGAAGCGAAGGGACGCCCGCGCGAGTGCCTCCGGGAGGCCGAGCGCGGTCAGCACGTGCGACGGCGCGGTGGTCCCCGAGGCGCACGCGGCCCCGGTCGACAGCGCGAGGTCGCCGAGAGCCAAAAGCAGCGACTCGCCCTCGACACCCGGGAAGCTGACGTTCAGGTTGTGCGGCAGCCTCGCCTCGAGTGACCCGTTCACAACGACGTCACCCACGCGATCGCGCACGCCGGCGAGCAGACGGTCGCGCAGCCGCCGGAGTCGTTCGCCTTCGGTCGCGACCTCGGCGCGACAGAGTTCGGCCGCCTCGCCGAAGCCCACGATGCCGGGGACGTTGAGTGTTCCGGGTCTCAGACCCCGCTCCTGGCCCCCGCCGTCGATGAGCGGCGCGAGCCTGACGCCGCGGCGGACGTAGAGCGCGCCGACCCCTTTCGGGCCATACATCTTGTGCGCGGTGAACGACAGCAGGTCGACGCCGAGCGTCCCGACGTCGACCGGGATCTTGCCGGCGGCCTGCGCCGCGTCGGTGTGCACGAGCGCGCCGCACTCGTGCGCGAGCCGCGCGATCTCGGCCACGGGCTGCACCACGCCGATCTCGTTGTTCGCCGTCATCACCGACACGAGCAGCGTGCCGGGGCCGACGGCCTCCCGGACGCGGTCCAGGTCCACGAGGCCGTCGCGGCGGACCGGCAGGTAGGTGACCCGCAGCCCGTCGCGCTCGAGCTGTCGGCACACGTCGAGCACGGCGTGGTGCTCGGTCACGACGGTCACGACGTGGTCGCTGCGCCCGCGCCCGCCGGCAACCACCCCCTTGATCGCGAGATTGTTCGATTCGGTCGCGCCGCTCGTGAACACAATCTCGGCCGCTCGAGCGCCGACGAGGCGCGCCACCTGCGAGCGAGCCCGGTCCACCGCCGCCGCGGCGTCCTGACCGAACCTGTGTGTCCGGCTCGACGGGTTGCCGAACCGCTCGGTGAAATACGGCAGCATCGCCTGGACCACCCGCGGGTCGACCGGCGTCGTGGCGTGGTAGTCGAGATAGACGGGTGTCTTCACCATGACGCGGCCGTGGGCCCTCCGGTGTCAGTACTTCGGTTGGCTCGGGTCGACCTCGTCGATCCACGCGAGGATGCCGCCCCGCAAGTTCCACGCGCGGAAGCCGTGCTCGCGGAGAAGCGCCACGGCGCGGGCGCTGCGCACCCCGGCGCGACACGCCACGACGATGTCGCGGTCAGTCGGGAGCTCCGCGAGTCGACGGGGCAGTTCGCCGAGCGGGATGAGCACGGAGCCGGGGATCGCGCAGATCGCCCGCTCCGGCGGTTCGCGCACGTCGAGCACGAACACGCGCTCGCCCCGGTCGATTCGGACCTCGAGCTCGCGCGGCGTCACCTCGTCCACGCGCGCGCCCGCCGCCGCCGCGGTCCCGGCCGCTCGGGGCTCGGCGCCGGCGCGCGCGCGACCGGGAATCGGCCCACAGACGGCTTCGTAGTCCACGAGCCCGCGAATCGTCGGCTGCTCGCCGCACACGGGGCACCCGGGATCCCTGGGCAGGCGCAGCTCCCGCACGCGCATGCGCAGCGCGTCGTAGACGAGCAGCCGGCCGACGAGCGGCTCTCCAATCCCGACAATGAGCTTGATCGCCTCGGTCGCCTGGATCGCGCCGATCACCCCGGGCAGCACGCCCAGCACGCCGCCTTCCTCGCAGCTCGGAATCAGGCCCGGCGGCGGGGGCTCCGGGTGCAAGCAGCGGTAGCACGGCCCGCCGGGGGCGGCGAAGACCGCCGCCTGCCCCTCGAAGCGGAAGATGCTGCCGTAGACGTTCGGGCGTCCCGCGAGCACGCAGGCGTCGTTGACCAGATACCGCGTGGCGAAATTGTCGCTGCCGTCCACTACCAGGTCGTAGGCGCGGACCAGCTCGAGCGCGTTCGCGCTCGTCAGGGCGGTCTCGTGCGGCTCGATCGCAACGTCCGGGTTGAGCGCCGACAGCCGCGCGATGGCCGACTGGATCTTCGGCCGCCCCACGTCGGGCGTGCCGTGCAGGATCTGGCGGTGCAGGTTGCTGAACTCGACCGCGTCGAAGTCGACGAGGCCCAGCGTCCCCACGCCGGCGGCGGCCAGATAGATCCCGGCCGGCGACCCGAGCCCGCCGACGCCCACGAGCAGGACGCGGGCCGCCTTGAGCCGCCGCTGCCCCTCGAGGCCCACTTCTGGCATCACGAGGTGCCGGCTGTAGCGGAGGATTTCCTCGCGTGTGAGCGCCGTCGCGGTCGAACCGGTGGGCATGGCGCGTCGGATGAACCGTGATGGACGATCCTGGCGCGATTATACTGCTTCAGGATCACGGGCCGCCCCGCCCTCACGGTCTTCCCCGAGGGGGCGCGAAAGACAGCGAGACGACGAGACGCGGAACGACCATGGACATCCTAGCGCTCGCGGTCGGCTTCACGGTGGGGTTGCTCGTCGGTGTGGTGTTCTGGCTGGTCGATCGGGCGCGCTCGGCGCGCCGAGCCGCCGACGCCTCGGCCGAGGCGGTGCGGCTCCGGGCCGAGCTGGACGCCGAGCGGCGGGCGGCCGCCGAGAAGGCGGGTGCGGTCGAGCAGATGCACGCCGGGTTGCGCGACGCCTTCGGCGCGATCGCGGCGGAGGCGCTCCGGCAGAACAACCAGTCGTTCCTGGATCTCGCGCGAAGCGTGCTCGGCGAGTTCCAGAGCAAGGCCGCGGGCGACCTCGAAGCGCGCCACAGGCAGATCGCCGACGCGCTCGAGCCCGTCAAGGCCTCGCTCGCCCGCGTCGACGCGCAGCTTCAGGAGGTCGAAAAAGCGCGCGTCGGCAGCTACGAGGCGCTCAGGGCGCAGCTCGCCGAGCTCGCGCGCACGCAGCAGGGCCTGCGCGCGGAGACCGGCAACCTCGTGCGGGCGCTCCGCTCCCCGAACGTGCGCGGGCTCTGGGGCGAGATGCAGCTCCGGCGCGTCGTCGAGGCGGCTGGCATGCTCCCGCACTGCGACTTCGTCGAGAAGCAGACGGCCACGACGGAAGACGGCATGCGGCGCACCCCGGACCTCATCGTCCGGCTTCCCGGCGGGCGGCAGATCGTCGTGGACGCGAAGGTCCCCATCGACGCCTTCATGAAAGCCGTCGACGCGACCGACGATGCGGAGCGGGAGGCGCGCCTGCGAGAACACACGCGGCAGGTCCGCGCGCACATCGACAGCCTGGGCCGCAAGGCGTACTGGGACCAGTTCCAGCCCACGCCGGACTTCGTGTTCATGTTCCTGCCGGGCGAGACGCTTCTCGCCGCCGCCCTCGAGCAGGACCCGAACCTGATCGAGTTCGGCCTCGCGCGCGGTGTGATCCCGGCCACGCCGTTCACGCTCATCGCGCTGCTCCGCGCGGTCGCCTACGGGTGGCAGCAGGACCGGATCGCCACGAGCGCGGAGGCGATCAGCCGCCTGGGCCGCGAGCTCTACGAACGAATCAACACGGTCGCGAGGCACCTCGGCGCCGTCGGGCGCAACCTGCGAGAGGCGATGGAGGCCTTCAACAGAGCCGTCGCGTCCTTCGAGAGCCGCCTGCTCGTGACCGCGCGCCGGCTGAAGGACCTCGGGTCGGCGACGAGCGAAGAGGTCGCCGAGCTCGAGCCCATCGACGTCGCGCCGCGCGCGCTCCAGGCGTCCGAGGCGGGAGAGCCCGAACCCTGATGGGGCCGGAGCCACCTCACCGGAGCACCGCCGTCAGCGTGACCCGCGCGCGCACCTCGATGGTCCCCGGCGAGATCGGCGTCGGCGCCGCCTCGGCGGCCACATCGCGCGCCGCGAGCACCGGCTGAGGCGGTGGCGGCCTGACGCCCGCCTCCTCGATGCGCACCACGCGGTCCACCGAGCGGCCCGCACCAGCCGCGGCCGCGTGCGCCCGCGCGAGGGCGTCGGCGACGGCCGCCTGCACCGCCTGGCGCTCGACGGCCTGGCGGTCGCGCCGCTCGAACCGGAGGTCGCCCACCGAGGTCGCGCCAGCGCCGACCGCGGCGTCGAGCAGCTCCCCCGCGCGAGCGAGGTCGTCAACGCGCACCTCGACCGTGTTCCGCGCCACGTAGCCGCGCAGCACGCGCCGGCCGTCGACGAAGTCGAACTCCGGCGCGACCCAGTAGCCGCGTGTCTCGAGCGACGCGTCGGCCACGCCCGCCTGCTGGAGTCTCGTCCGGACCGCCGCCATGAGGTCGGCCGCCTCGCGCTGCGCCTCCCGGGGGCTGCGGCGCCGGACCTCCGTCGTGACGTCGAAGGTCGCGACATCCGGCGCGATGCGCACGGTCGCCTCACCGGCGACGACCACGAGGCTCTCCGCGGGCTGTGCCCGCGCGACACCGACCGGCGCCAGCAGGCCGATTGCGAACGCCGCCGCGAGCGCGATCGCGCCACGCCGCCACGCCCCCACCCTCATGTGTTCCATCGTCTTCGTCATGGCGAGCCCCCTCGTCGCCCGGCCGGTCCGCGTCCGCCGCTCCCGTCTCCGCCAGCCCCACCTCGCTGCCCGCTGGGCCACGCGGACCCTCGCGGCCCCAGACGGGCTCGGGGCCGAGCGCGCGGTCAGTAGACCACCCTGAACCCGATCCCGTACGAATACGTGTCCGCCGGTACCTTATGACGATGGCTCACCGTGAGCAGCTGGGGGTCGGCCGTCAGCCACGAGCCGCCGCGCAGGATCCGGAGGCGGCCGTTGGCAGGGCCGCGGGGGTTGCGCGCGGGCGAGGATCGATAGTAGTCGGGGCGATACCAGTCGGCCACCCACTCCCAGACGTTGCCGACCATGTCGTAGAGCCCGTACGAGTTCGGCGGATACGACCGCACCGGCGTCGTGCTGTGCGCGAGCTTCCGCGACGGGTCGAGCAGGTAGTTCGCGCGCGCCGAGTCGAGCTCGTCGCCCCACGGGTAGCGCTTGCCGATGAGGCCGCCCCGCGCGGCCTTCTCCCACTCCGCCTCGGTCGGCAGGCGCATCGGCCGGTCGGTCACCGACGCCAGCCACGCACAGTAGGCCAGAGCATCCTCGAGCCGCACGAGCGTGACCGGGTGGTCGACGCGACCTGCCGGAGGCTCCCCGTTGACCCAGGCGAACGACGCCGCGAGCTGCCGGAACGCCAGCTCCCGCTCCCGTCCGCCAGCCGTCACGATGAGGGGTAGCTCGTAAACCCCGGGCGGACGGTGGCCGGTCATCCGGACAAACTGCAGATACTCGCGGTTCGTCACCGGATGCACGGCGAGGTGAAACTCGTCCACGTACACACGATGAGCGGGTCGTTCGTCTTCGTCGGCATCATCGGCGCCCATGACGAACTCTCCGGCCGGAATCCTGGCCATGTCCGGCATCGGATCGAGGCCCATATCCAGTGAGGACAGCATAGCCCAGGCGGGCGGCCGGCGCTTCGATTACACTCTTGCTCATGCGTCTCGAGCCCTTCGCGATGGAACGCATGCAGTCGACCTGGGAAAACCTGGTCGAGTTCAACCTCTCGGAAAGCGGCGTGCACCCGGTCCGGGTCGAGGAGCTGCTCGAGTCGGCCGCCGAACGGGAGGCCCTCCTCGCCCAGCCGCTCGTCTACACCCAGTCGAACGGCACCCCCGAGCTCCGCGACCTCGTCGCGGCGCTCTACCCGGGCGCGACCCGGGACCACGTCGAGGTCACCAATGGCGGCTCCGAAGCCAACTTCGTCACGCTTTGGCACCTGGTCGAGCCGGGCGACGAGGTGGTCCTGATGGTGCCCACCTACATGCAGGCCTGGGGGCTCGTTCGGGCCTTCGGAGGTGTCGTACGGCCCTGGGCGCTCCGCGAGGATCCCGCCGGCACGCCGCGCTGGCGCCCTGACCTCGACGAGCTCGGCCGTCTCGTCACCCCCCGGACGAAGCTCGTGATGATCTGCAATCCGAACAACCCGACCGGGGCGTGCCTGACGGCGCACGAGGTGGAGGAGATCTGCCGGATCGCCGGGAGGCACGGCAGTTGGGTGGTGGCCGACGAGATCTACCGCGGCGCCGAGCGGGACGGCCGCGACACCCCGAGCGTGTGGGGACGCGGCGAGCGCGTCGTAGTGACAAGCGGCCTGTCGAAGGCGTACGGCCTGCCGGGGTTGCGCGTCGGCTGGGTCGTAGGACCGCCGGCGCTCGTCGCGTCACTCTGGTCGTACCACGACTACACGACCATCGCCCCGGGCGCGCTCAGCGACCACCTCGCGCGTCGCGCGCTGTTGCCCGCCCGACGGGCGTGGCTCGTCGACCGCGCCCGCGGCATCATCCGGGCAAACTACCCCGTGGTCCGCGACTGGCTCGCCGCGCACGGCGATTACTTCGACCACGTGCCCCCGGAAGCCGGCGCGATCGCGTACGTGCGCTACAAGCTTCCCATCAACTCCACGGAGCTCGTGACGCGCCTGCGCGTCGAGAAGAGCGTCCTCATCGTCCCTGGCGACCACTTCCACATGGACGGGTACCTGCGGATCGGGTTCGGGTCGGAAACCGACTACCTCCGGCGGGGGCTCGAACGCCTGCACGAGCTGCTGGTCTCGGTGGCGGCCGCACCGGCGTCGTGACGGACGGACCAGTGCGCCTCGACCTGCTCCTGGTCGGGTTCGGGCGTGTCGGGCGGCGCTTCGCGCGCCTGATCGGCGAGCGTCGCACCCAGCTCGCCCACGACTACGACGTGGAGACGCGGGTCGTCGGGGTCGCGACGGCCCGGCACGGCGCGGCGCTCGCGCCGGCGGGCCTCGACGTCGCCCGGGCCCTCGCGCTCGTCGAGGCGGACGAACGCCTGGACGAGCTCCACGACGCCGCCGCCGGGCCGGCGCCGCGCTCGGGGCTCGACCTCATCGCCCGGCACGCCGCCGCCCTCGCCGAGCCGGCCACGCCCCGCGTGGTCGTGGAGACGACCGTGCTGGAGGCCGCGACGGGCGGGCCGGCGGTCGAGCATGTGCGCGCGGCGCTCGCCTCGGGCGCGCACGTCGTGACCGCCAACAAGGGCCCGGCGGCCGTGGCCTACCGCGAGCTCCGCGCGCTCGCCGACGCGCACGGCCTGGCGTTCCTCTTCGAGGGAGCCGTCATGGACGGCATCCCGGTCTTCAACCTCGTGCGAGAGACGCTGCCCGGGGTGGAGATTCGCGGGTTCCAGGGCGTCCTCAATGCAACGACCAACTATATCCTGACGGCGGTGGAGGACGGCCGCCCCTTCGACCGCGCGCTCGCCGAGATGCAGGCGGCTGGGATTGCCGAGGCCGACCCGTCGCTCGACCTCGAGGGCTGGGACGCCGCCGCGAAGACGGCGGCGCTCGCCAATGTCTGGCTCGGCGCGGACCTGACGCCCGCGCGCGTCGGGCGCGCCCGGGTCGGGCCCGAGACGGCCGAGGACGCCCGAGCCGCGCGGGCCCGCGGCGAGCGGCTCCGGCTGGTCGCGCGCGCTGCGCGGCACGGGTCGGCGGTGGAGGCCGAGGTGGCGCTCCTCGCCCTGCCCGCCGAGACCCTGCTCGCCGGGCTGCGCGGGCTGGCGAACGCCCTCGTGCTCGACACGGACCTGCTCGGCGAGCTGGCCATCGTCCAGATGGGCGGGGGCCTGACCCAGACGGCCTATGCGCTCCTCAGCGATCTGGTGGCGATCCGGCGGCGGCTTCGAGCGCCCGCGCCAGGGCTGCCGGGTCGAAGCCCCTGACGCCGCGGCCGGCGACGAACGTGACGGGCACCGTGCGCCACCCGAGAGCGAGGAACTCGGCGTAGGCCTCGGGGTCGTCGTCGACGTTGCGCTCGACGAAGGCGTGCCCGGCGCGTGAAAGCCACGCTTTCACCTGCTCGCACGCCCGTCACGCGGAGCCGGTGTAGACGATAATGGGGGCCGACATGGGTCGGACGAGCGCCTGGCCTCCCTCGTCGCTCGATCATGCCATGACGCACGCCAGGTTGGCGCCATGACCGCCGAGACGCCCCGCGCGCCGGCGCTGGGCCCGCTCGCCGGGCTGACTGTTCTCGATCTGAGCCGGGTGCTGGCGGGTCCGTACTGCACGATGCTGCTCGCCGACATGGGCGCCCGCGTCATCAAGATCGAGCAGCCCGGCCGGGGCGATGACACGCGGCACTGGGGTCCACCGTTCGTCGCGGGCGAGAGCGCGTACTTCCTCAGCGTGAACCGGAACAAGGAGAGCGTGACGCTCGACTTTAAGCATCCGGAGGGCCGCCGCCTGCTCGATGCGCTCGTCGCGCGGGCGGACGTGCTCGTCGAGAACTTCCGTGTCGGGACGCTCGCCCGCCTCGGCCTCGGCTACGAGGATCTCGCGCGGCTGCACCCGCGGCTCGTCTACTGCTCGATCTCTGGATTCGGCCAAACCGGTCCCCGGCGCGCGCAGCCCGGCTACGACGCGGTCATCCAGGCCGAGGGTGGCTTGATGAGCATCACGGGGCCCGAGGACGGCCCGCCCTACCGGCTGGGCGTGGCCATCTCGGACCTGGTGACCGGACTGTTCGCCGCGCAGGGCATCCTGCTCGCCCTGCTCGCCCGGGTGTCGAGCGGGCTTGGCCAGCTCGTCGACGTCGCGATGCTCGACGCGACCGCAGCGATGCTCACGTATCAGGCGGGCATCTACCTCACGACAGGCGAGACGCCGCGCCGGATGGGGAACCGCCACCCTACCATTGCGCCCTACGAGACGTTCGAGACGCGCGATGGCGAGGTGGTTCTCGCCGTCGGGAATGACGACCTCTGGCGGCGCTTCTGCGGCGCGCTCGACCTCGGGGCGCTCGCCGAGGACGCGCGCTTCGCCACGAACGACGCGCGCGTGCGGCACCAGGCGACGCTTCGGGCGGCGCTCGCCGACCGCTTCCGCGCGCTCACGCGCGCCGAGTGTCTGGAGCGCCTGGCGGCGGCCGGGGTGCCTTGCGGCTCGGTGCGCGACGTCGCCGAGGTGCTGGCCGACCCGCAGCTCGCCGCCCGCGAGATGATCGACACGGTCGAGCATCCCACCGCCGGCCCCCTCCGCGTACTGGGCGTGCCCGTCAAGCTCTCGGCGACGCCCGGCGGGGTGCGCACGCCGCCGCCCCGGCTCGGCGAGCACACCGTCGCTGTGCTGCGCCACGATCTCGGGGTGGACGACCACACGCTCGCGCGACTCCGGCGGGCCCGGGTGATCTGAGGCGCGGGGTCAGCGCTCGACGAAGGGGCCGAGCTCGTCGAGGATGAACTGCAGGACGTCCTCGGCGGTGAGGTCCGCCACGGCCGCGCCGGCACGGACCGGGCGCTCGGCGGCCACGACCTCCCGGCCGCGGCTCCGGCTGACCCGGCCGACGACCGTCGGCGCGCGGCTCGTGTCGAGCGCGAACTCGATGAAATCTTCGCGCGTCCGCTCTGACTCGATCCGCACGCTGCCAGCCGGCGTGGCGAGGTGGAAGGGATAGCCCTCGGCTTTGAGCGTCGCCACGACCGCGCGCGCCACGGGCTCGGCGACCTGCTCGAGGAACCGTCGGTAGTCGCCGGCCGCGCTCGCGCGCGCGGCGCGCTGCCGGGCGGCCTCGCGGCGGGCGTGCTCGATCGTCAGGCGGACCCGGCGCCGGATCTCCGAGACGTCCAGCACGGTCAGGCGAGCCTCTCGACAAACGAGGTGTCGACGCCGTCGCGCCGGAGCTGGGCGAGCAACCCTTCCTTGTCGGGCGTCCGGCGGTAGGCCTCGGCCGGGTCGACGAGGCCGGCGCCCACGAAGCCGACCAGCGCGTCGTTGAGCGGCACCATGCCGTGCCGACGGCCGGCCTCGATCGCGTGCGGCAATTCCGCGGTCCGCCCCTCGGCGAGGAGCGCGGCGACGGGGCGCGTGCCCAGCAGCACCTCCCGCGCGGCGACGCGCCCGCCGCCGACCTTGCGCACCAGGACCTGGGCCACGACCGCCCGCAGCGAGGCCGCGAGCGCTGTCTGCGCCTGCGCCCGGCGTTCCAGCGGGAACTGGTCGATCACGCGCTCGACGGCCGCCGTCGCGCCAGCCGCCGGCAGCGCCGCGAACACGAGCCGGCCCGACCCGGCGGCGTCGAGCGCCGCCGAGACGAGGTCGGGGGACCGCAGGTCGTCGATGACGAGCACGTCCGGGTCCTCGCGGAGCGCGGCGCGCGCGGCCGCTGCCATCTCCTCGCCCCGCTCCCGCCACTCGCGCTGGCTCACGAACGACCGACGGCTCTCGTGCACGAACATGATCTGCGTCTCGAGCGTGATGACATGATCGGCCCGCGTCCGGTTGATGAGGTCGACGAAGGCCGCAATCAGCGTCGACTTGCCGCTCGAGCGCGGACCCGCCACGAGCACCAGCCCCTCCGATTCACCGCACAACCCCTGGATCGCCGGCGACAGCCCGAGCTGCTCGACCGACAGGGCGCGCGCGGGCAGCATGCGGAAGATGCCGCCCGGCCCACGGTGATCCCGGAAGCTCATGCAGCGAACGCGCCCCACCTCGGGCACGTCGCAGATCCACTCGGTCACCGCCCCCGTGCGCAGCGCGTCGCGCGTCGGATCGGGCGCGAGCTCCATCAGCATGGCCGCCACATCCGAGGCGGCCAGCGCCTCCTCCGAGTCGAGCACGCGAATCTCGCCCTCGACGCGCAGCACCGGCCGCGATTCGGCCACGAGGTAGAGGGCCGAGGCGCCGCGCGCCGCCGCGAGCCGCAGCAGACGGTCGAGCGGCGACCGGTGGGCTGGCGTGGGCGGCGGCACCTCCACCCGCGCCGCGGACCGGGTCAGCGGCAGCACGACTGCGGGCCGCGCAGCTTCGGTGTCTGGCTCCGCCGCTGCCGCAGAACCCGCCGCCTCCGCCGCCGCGCGCGCTGGGGGTTCGGCCTGGATCGACGCAAGCGGCGCACGCTCCGGTTCCACCCCGGGCTTCGCGTCGGCCGCACGCTCGACGAGCGCAGGTCGGGAGACGGCTGGCACCTCCGCAACCACCTCCGGCTCTGTCTCAGCCTCCGCCGGCATCGCCTGGAGCGGCGCTGGCGCGATCTCCGCGAGCGCCGACGAGAGGTCGTACACCACCTCTTCTCTCGCCTCTCGCTCTTCTTCCGGCGCTCGCGCCCGCCCCTGAGCCTCGCCCTCGGCCGACCCTGTCGGGACCAGCGCTCCGCCGATCTCCGGTGCGTCCAGCGCTTCGAGAGGCGTGGCCACCGCCTCGACCTCGAAGCCCGCCTCGACCACCGGTTCGCACCCCACCTCCGCCGGCGGCTGGGGAATCGGCTCGCGCTCGGCCTGCGGCACGTGTCGCGCCGCGGCACGTTCGACGTCGACTGGCACGAGGGTTCCGACTGGCCCGACGGCCGGCGCAGGCTCGGCGGCCTGGCCCCCTGGGACCGAGGGGGCCCTGTCAGCTAGCGGGAGGGCCTCGGCAGTCGGCTCGACCGCTTCGGCCGTCGCCTCGACGGACGGCCCGGCCACGAGCTCCGGCACAGCCGCGGTTTCGTCGACCTGCGGCGGTTGCGGCGGGCCTGCAGCGGGAAGGGGCTCCGCCGGTGGAGCAGCCGCCGGCGAGGGCTCGAACTCGACCTGCGGCCGCGGCGGGCGGTGATACCGGAGTTCCAGCCAGATGTCGTCGCCGCCCCGCGCAGCGATGACGGAGAAGCGCCCGGGAACGCCCGCCCTCGGCGGCAGCTCGTACTGGACGGCTCCGAGCTCGGCGAGTGCGGCGCGCTCCGCCGGCGGCAGCAACCGCTCGACCATGGCGGCCACCGCCTCGACCGAGAGTCGGCGGGTGGCCAGCTCGACTTGACCCCACGCGAGCGGCCCGCGGAACGCGTCGACCGACGCGGATGCCGTCACGACATACGGCTTCTCGCCCACGTGCATCACGAGGGCGTCGCCGTCGAGCCGCACGAGAGCATCGAGCAGTGA
>FWPU01003838.1_pt1 | contig 36658 bp, 34 predicted proteins | sample 2228361 | NCBI WGS metagenome assembly FWPU01 (sample SAMEA103939777, study PRJEB20133) | metagenome
AATTCTGGCCACGAATCCGCGAATGACCATGATCACGTGTGAGAGCACGCTGACGCGGGCCGGTTGATTCGTGGATTCGTGTGTGTGATTTGTGGATGGCCCTCCTCCCCTTCTCGCTTGGGCCTGGTCCGTGCCCCTTTCAGTACCCATCGGGCCCTTCATGATGGATAAAGTCTAGCTGAGCGAGCAGGGTGGCCAACGCGCCAAATAGCCTATGCGCAGCGCGCCGGACGGCGCTTATCAGGACCATGTGCGGTTGGTATACTGCCGTAGGATGCTCGTACCAATATCGATCTCATGAGGGAGACAGACACACCATGAAGAGGCTACTACCCTTGCTGATCATTGCTTCGACCTTGCTGCTGCTGACGGCGCCGGTCTTCGCAGCCGAGGATCACCCTTGCAACCATAGCGGCGCAACGATCGGCTCATTGCGGAACTGCGTCAAACACGCCTTCGAGGTAGGACACATCACCAGGGAAGGAGTGGCTGATAGCCTGCTCGCCAAACTGAACGCGGCCCAGGCGGCTCAGGATCGCGGGAACATCGCCGCGACGATCAACCAGTTGCGCGCTGTCATCAATGAAATCAACGCCCAGGCTGGTAAGTCCATCGCGGCCGAGCACGCGGGCCATTTGGTGGAGCATGCGCAGAACGTCATCGAGGCATTGGGCGGCTGATCTGGCCCGATCGGATGCCATGAGCCTTCGGCCTGGCATGGGAGACAAATCGCAAGTTCGGGCCGACGAATCAACGAGCGATGGCTTGATAGGCCTTGGCGCAGAAATGGACTAAAGAGAGGAAGGAATGCCTAAGCAGGCAAATCAACTATCCAAGGGCAAGAAGGCCCAAACCGCTCCACGCCCGCCGCGCGGCCGCCTGTCGCTGCTCCTGGCCGGCGGGACGCTGCTCGTCATCATCGTCGGCGCCGTGTGGCTGGCAACCAGCGGGCGTGGAGCCAGCGGCGCCGGCGGGCCGGCGCAGGTCGCCGGGCGGCCGGCGCTCGCCGTGGATCGCACGCTGATTGACTTCGGCAAGGTGCCGCTCGATGCGCCGGTGCGGGCCACCTTCCGGCTGAGCAACGTCGGCGACCGGCCGCTGCAGATCCTGAACCAGCCGGTCGTCGAGGTCAAGGCAGGCTGCTGACCGCCCCGGCCGGTCGTCGGTGCGACGACCCTTCAGCCCGGGCAGAGCACAGAGCTCTCGATGGAATTCATGATGCACAAAGGGATGGAAGGCCCGCATGACTTTCGGGTGAAGGTCAAGACAAACGACCCGGTAGCCCCTGAAATAGAATTCACGGTGCTTTCAGACTGGGGCAAGTGATCAGATGGAGCGAGGCGGCGGTGACGGTCGACTGCTGGGCGGGCCGGCGCGCCATGCGGATCGAGGACTACGGCTCAGAAGGCCCCATGGCGGTCAGCGCCTGACCCGGGCATCGTCAGCATGGGAGGCCGGTTGCCAACCGCCCTACATTTTTGCTCCTGGGTTCCTCGCATCACTACCCTGCGATTCTTGACAGATCGCCCGCTATATCGTATAATTATGATATAAGGATGGCGGAGCAATGGCGGTTATGACACGGCAGGATCAACGACGCGTGGCTGACGAAGCGCGACTCGTCCGCATGCTGAAAGCGCTGGGCAATCCGGTCCGCTTTCAGATCATGCAGACGCTGGCCGAGCGCCAGGCGTGCATCACGCAGGAGATCGTCGCCACGACCCCACTCGCCCAGTCCACGGTCAGCCAACACCTGAAGGTGTTGCGCGAGGCCGGGCTGATCGAGGGCGAGATCGAGGGGCCGGCGACCTGCTATTGCTTGAACCAGGCTGGCATACGCTGGCTGAAGGAACAGATCGAGAGCTGGCTGTCGAGCTGCTGCGAGTCGGGGGCGCGCGTTCGGCCAACGCCGATCAAGCTGGCGCATGATGGGGATGACCCGGAAGGCACGCGCGGCTGCTGCAGTTGAGCGGCCGGCTCTTTTTTTGTCGCCTTTTATCGTAATTCTACGATAAATCGATTTCAGGAACAGGGAGAGCACAACATGAGCATGACGCAAGCAGCGGCCGGGTACTTCGAGCGGGTGGCGGCCACGTGGGACAACCTGCGGGCCAGCTACTTCGGGGAGGCGGTGCGCGAGGCGGCCATCAGCCGCGCCTACTTGCGGCCGGAGATGACCGTGGCCGACATCGGCGCCGGCACGGGGTTCATGGCCGCTGGCCTGGCGCCGCTGGTGGCGAAGGTCTACGCGGTGGACGGCTCCCCGGCCATGCTGGAGGTATGCCAGCGCAATCTGGCCGGCTTTGACAACGTGGAACTGCGCCTGGCCGACGGCGCGGCGCTGCCGTTCGCCGATGCCAGCCTGGACGCGGTCTTCGCCAACATGTACCTGCACCACTGTCCCGACCCGCAGGCGGCGATCGCCGAGATGGCGCGCGTGCTGAAGCCTGGCGGCCGGCTGGTCATCACGGACCTGGACCGGCATGAGCACGCCTGGATGCGCGAGGAGATGGCCGATGTGTGGCTGGGCTTTGACCGCGGCGCTGTGAAGGGCTGGCTGCGGGCCGCGGGCCTGGTGAACGTGATCGTGGACTGCACCAGCCAGGACTGCTGTGCGACTTCGCAGGCCGATCCCACGGCGGCCGCGGCGATCTCCGTCTTCCTCGCGACCGGCAGCCGCCGGGTGAGCGGCGCGGCCGCGGCGGTGCAGGCCAGTTATGGCGCGCTGGCAACCGGCGGCTGTTGCGGCGCGACCCCGACGCAGAGTTGCTGCTCCCCGTCGTCGAACGCCATGGAGCTCGTGGAGTCCGGACAGCCGGAGGTGGTCCTCTACGAGACGGGCTACACGGCTGAGCAGATCGCGCTGGTGCCGGCGGAGGCGGCGGACCTGGCGTTGGGCTGCGGCAATCCAACGGCGATGGCATCACTGCAGCCGGGCGAGACGGTGCTCGACATCGGCAGCGGCGCCGGGATAGACGCCTTCTACGCCGCGCGGCGCGTTGGCCCGCGGGGCCGCGTGATCGGGCTGGACATGACGCCGGCCATGATCGAGCGGGCGCGACGGTCGGCTGCGGCGGCCGGGCTGAGCCAGGTGGAGTTTCGCCTCGGCCAGGCGGAGGCGATGCCCGTGGAAGATGGCACGGTGGACGTGATCCTCTCCAACTGCGTGATCAACCTGGCGGAGGACAAGGGCCGCGTCTTCGAGGAGGCCTATCGGGTGCTGAAGCCGGGCGGCCGGCTGAGCATCAGCGATATGGTGACGGCCGGGCCGTTGCCGATGGACTTGCGGGGCGATCCCCAACTGTGGGGGGGCTGCATCTACGGCGCGCTGCCGGAACGCGAGTACCTGGACCTGGTGCGGCAGGCCGGGTTCGTTGATGTGGTGGGGCGGCGCGGCCTGAGCGGCGGCCAGGTGGCGGGCGTGGAGGTGTACAGCCTGTCGGTCACAGCCCGGAAGCCATGAGCGTCGCGAGGCAGGCCGCGCCGGCAGAGCCATGCTCGACGCCGGCCTGCCTCGCCATGATGGCGAAGAGCGCCATGTAGGACGCCGCGATTCATTTGACGTTTGCTCGATAGTAGTGATATAATTAACGTAGATATACCTTATCCTCACTATCTTCCGCTTGCGCCATCCTGAAGATCACCTTAGCTGTAGGCGAACGTTCACGCGAAGGGCGCTGGGGGGCGGTGAAGGGCGCCGCATCCTTCGCTTTATCCACAATGCGCTGTCGTGGAAACAGGCCCGTTCTTCATCGTTCATGATGTCAGATCCATCATGAACAACCCCGTGTCAAAAACGCCTGGTTGGAGGTGAACATGCCGCTTCAGGGTCCTTCTTTTCCCCAAAAGGTGGATGCTCGTCGCCTCGCGGCCATCGTGGCCGTTCTCCTGATCTGCCTGGCCGATTCGTCGGCGCGCGCGATCGCGGCGCCGACGCGTCAGGGCGGCGCGCCTGGCGAGGCGGTCTTCCAACAAAAATGCGCAGCCTGCCATACCATTGGCGGCGGCAAACTCGTGGGACCCGACCTGAAAGGGGCCACGGAGCGGCGCGATGCTGCCTGGCTCAGGCGGTTCATCGCCGATCCGACAAAGATGCTGGCGTCGGGCGACCCGATCGCGTCGCAACTGTTGGAAGAGTACAACAATGTCCCGATGCCAAATGTGGGCCTGACGCCGCAAGAGGTGGAGGATCTCATCGCCTATCTGGCTGCCCAGAGCAACGCAAGCGCCCCGGCTGCAGCCGCCAGCCCTGCCCAGCCTGGCGCGCCGGGCGACGGCGACGCCCAGCAAGGGCGGTCGATATTTGTCGGACAGACGCGACTTAGCCAGGGAGGGACGCCCTGCATCGCCTGCCATTCCGTGGAGGGCATTGGCCTCCTGGGCGGCGGCGGGCTAGGCCCCGACCTGACTCAGGTCTATACACGCTATGGTCATAGTGGGCTGGCTGGTGCGCTGGACAGTCTCCCTTTCCCGACCATGCAGGGCATCTATGCCAATCGACAGCTCTCCCCGAAGGAACAGGCTGACCTGCTGGCCTTCTTTGCGGCAGCCGATCGGCAGACCGCGCCGCGCCCACTGGTCAACCTGCTGATGATCCTGGCCGGCGGCGCTGGCCTGACGGGGGTCTTGTTCTTTGGCCTGACCTTTTTCTGGCCACGCCAGCGTCTGAGCGTGGCCCAACGTCTGCGCAGGTACGGCGGCCTGTAGGCTTGCGCAGCGCGATGTCCAGACTGTTGCCTCATTGAGCGCGGAGGATCCTATGATCGATTGGGTGAAAGAGTCTGTGGCCCCCGAGGAGCGCAGATGGGAGGAGTTTTATCGCAATCGCTTCGCCCATGACAAACGGGTGCGCACCACGCATGGCGTCAACTGCACTGGCTCCTGCTCCTGGGAGGTGTTCGTCAAGGACGGCATCGTCACCTGGGAGATGCAAGCTACTGACTATCCGCTCCTGGAGCAGGGGCTGCCGCCGTATGAGCCGCGCGGCTGCCAGCGTGGCATTTCCTTCTCGTGGTACCTGTACAGCCCGTTGCGCGTTAAATATCCTTATGGTCGCGGCGCGCTGCTCGACCTATGGCGAGCGGCGCGGCAAGAGCACGCCGATCCTGTCGAGGCCTGGGCGGCGATCGTGAGCGACCCCCAGAAGCGCGCTCGTTATCAGGAGGCGCGCGGGAAGGGCGGTTTCCGTCGTATCCGTTGGGACGAGGCACTGGAGATGATCGCCGCGTCCGTCATCCATACGGTCAAGACCTACGGCCCCGATCGCGTCATCGGCTTCTCGCCCATCCCGGCCATGTCGCAGATCTCCTACGCCGCCGGCTCGCGCTTCCTGACATTGCTGGGCGGGGTCGTCATGTCGTTCTACGACTGGTACTGCGACTTGCCACCCGCCAGCCCCGAGATCTGGGGCGAACAGACTGACGTGCACGAGTCGGCTGACTGGTACAACGCGCGTTTCATCGCCGTCATGGGTTCGAACATCAACATGACGCGTACGCCCGACACGCATTTCCTCGCTGAGGTGCGCCACGCCGGCGCCAAGCTGACCGTCTTCTCGCCGGATTTTTCGCAGGTTGCCAAGTACGCGGACTACTGGCTGCCGATCCATCCTGGCCAGGACGGGGCCTTCTGGATGGCGGTCAACCACGTCATCCTCAAAGAAGCCTACGTCGACCGGCAGGTCCCGTACTTCGTGAACTACGTCAAGCAGTACACCGACCTGCCGTTCCTGGTCGAACTCCTGCAGGAATCACCTAACCTCCCGGCCCCAGATGACTCCCGGGAGAGGTCAAAGGGCGAAGCTGTCAGGCCCGGCAAATATCTGCGCGCCAACCGGATCGCGGCCTACGCGGCCGAAGAGTACGGCGACTGGAAGCTGCTGGTGTGGGACAAGACCTTGGACCGGCCGCGGATGCCCAAGGGGGCTATCGGCTTCCGCTGGCAGACCGCGAAGGGCAAGTGGAACCTGGAGATGCGGGACGGCGTAACGGACGAGGCGCTCGACCCGGAGCTCTCGTTCCTGGGGCGGCACGACGCGGTCGTCCAGGTGGCGTTCGACGACTTCGCCGGCGGCGAGACGCGGCTGCGGGGCGTCCCTGTGCGCACGATCGAGACCGACGCCGGCCCGATCACCGTCACGACCGTCTTCGATCTGCTGCTGGCCCAATTCGGCGTCGGCCGTGGCCTCCCCGGCGATTATCCCGCCTCGTACGATGACGAAGCCTGTTACACCCCAGCTTGGCAGGAGAAATTCAGTGGCATTCATCGCGACACCTGCATCCGGTACGCGCGCGAATGGGCGATCAACGCAGAAAAGACGGCCGGCAAAAACCTGATCATCATCGGTGCGGGCGTCAATCACTGGTATCACAACAACCTGCTCTATCGTTCAGCCATCACGGCGTTGATGTTGACCGGCTCGGTCGGCGTCAATGGCGGTGGGTTGGCCCACTATGTGGGCCAGGAGAAGCTTGCCAACCAGGCCTCATGGGGAGCCATCGCCTTCGCAACGGACTGGAGGCTGCCGCCTCGCCAGCAGAATACCCCCTCCTTCCACTATGTGCACACCGACCAGTGGCGCTATGAACGCGGCTTCACCGCCTACGACGTGTTGCCCGGCGGCGCGTCAAAGGAGCATACCATCGACTACCAGGTGCGCGCGGTGCGCAAAGGATGGCTGCCCTTCTTTCCCCAGTTCAACAAAAGCTCGCTGGCCGTGGTTAGGGAGGCGGAGATCGCTGGCGCGCAGTCCGACGCCGAGATCATCCAGTACGTGGTGACGGAATTGGAGAGCGGCCGCCTGCGCTTCGCGGCCGAAGACCCTGACGCAGCCGAGAACTGGCCGCGCGTCTGGTTCATCTGGCGCGGCAACGCGATCGGCACCAGCATGAAAGGCCACGAGTACATGTTGAAGCACTACCTGGGCACGCACACCAACATCGCTGCGACTGAGATCGCGCGCGACTATGTCAACGAGGTGATGTATCGCGATCCCGCGCCCGTTGGCAAGCTCGATCTGGTGGTGGACCTGAACTTCCGCATGGATACCTCGGCGCTCTACTCGGACATCGTCTTGCCAGCGGCCACGTGGTACGAAAAGACTGACCTCAACTCCACCGACTTGCACACCTTCGTCAATCCCATGCAGGCGGCCGTGCCACCAGCCTGGGAATCGCGCAGCGATTGGGACATCTTTCGGGCGGTGGCGCAGAAGGTTAGCGAGCTGGCGCGAACGCACCTGCCCACGCCGCTGCGCGATCTGGTCGCCATCCCGCTCCAGCATGATACCGTGGATGAGCTTGCGCAGCCGGGCGACCTGGACTGGAAGCGAGGCGAGTGCGATCCTATCCCCGGCAAGACCATGCCAAAGTTCCGCGTGGTCGAGCGCGACTACACGCAGATCTACGAGCGGATGATCACGCTGGGGCCCGGCGTGGAAGAGAACGGCGTGGGCATGCACGGCCTCCAGATCCCCGTGACGGACGAGTATCGAGCGCTGGCTGCGGACCAGGGGCGCCTCTTCAATGGCCAGATCCGTCCCAGCCTGGAGGAGCCGCTCCAGGTGGTGGATGCCATCCTGCGGCTGGACCCCGTCACCAACGGCGAGCTGGCTTATCGCGCCTTCGAGCAGGAGGAGCACAAGACGGGGCGTCCCCTGACCCGTCTGGCCGCAGGCACGCGCTCGGTGCGCTACTCCTTCGCCGATCTGGTCGCTCAGCCGCGGCGGGTGCTCACCAGCCCCACCTGGTCGGCCAGCATCAACAACGGCCGCGCCTATTCCCCCTTCACGCTGAACGTCGAGGAGCTGATCCCCTGGCGCACGCTGACCGGCCGCCAGCACTTCTATCTGGATCACGAAAACTACTTGCGCTGGGGCGAGCATTTGCCCACCTACAAGCCCCGGCCCGATCACACGATGCTGGACGAGACGCAGAATTCCCGGACCGAGGCCCAAGGGCGGTTGATGAACTACATCACGCCGCATGGCAAGTGGAGCATCCACTCCACCTATTCCGATAACTACCGCATGATGACGCTCTCGCGCGGCGATTATCCGATCTGGCTGAATGACAAGGATGCTGCTGAGCTGGGCATCCAGGACAACGACTGGGTGGAGCTGTTCAACGACAACGGCGTGTTCGTCCAGCGCTGCGCGGTCTCTGCACGCATCCCGCGCGGGACTGTGTTCGTCTATCACGCCACCGAACGCACGATCAGCGTGCCTAAGTCGCCCTTGCGCGGCCGGCGAGCGGGCATGAACAACTCGCTGACCCGAGCGCGGCTGAAGCCCGTGTTGATGAGCGGCGGCTATGCTCAGTTCACGTACGCCTTCAATTACTGGGGACCAACGGGCGTCAACCGGGACACGAATGTGTTCGTGAGGAAAGTGGAGAAGGTGGAGTTCTAAGCCGGTCTCCTGACCGGCAAGGGCGACGGAGGCGGCTGCTTGGGAGACCAGCCGCAAACGAGCATTGTGGGGGGTTGACGTTCCACGAAAGGAGTCATTCATGAAAGTGCGCGCCCATATGAGCATGTTATTCCATCTCGATAAATGCATCGGCTGCCACACCTGTTCCATCGCCTGTAAGAACTTGTGGACAGACCGTCGGGGCGCCGAATACATGTGGTGGAATAATGTGGAGACCCGACCGGGCAGCGGTTATCCGACCCAATGGGAGGACCAGAAGCACTATCGCGGCGGCTGGGACTTCGTCGCCGGGCGGGGCGAGCGGGGCAAGATCAAACTGCGCCTGCACAGCAAGCTCGGCGGCCTGGCGAAGTTGTACTTCAATCCCGACCTGCCCAGCCTGGAGGACTACTACGAGCCGTTCACGTTCCGGTACGGCGATCTGTTCAGCGCGCAAGCGGGCAACGACCAGCCGACCGCCATCCCGATCTCGGAAGTGACCGGCAAACCGTTGGACATCGAATCTGGCCCCAACTGGGATGATGACCTGGGTGGTTCGCCGCTCTACGCGCGCAATGATCCCAACCGCCGGGCCCTGCCCGCCGAGGCGCAGCAAGCGCTCGACGAGGTAGAGCGCGTGGTTTTCAATTATCTGCCGCGCATCTGCAACCATTGCCTGAATCCAGCCTGTGTGGCGGCCTGCCCGTCGGGCGCCATCTATAAGCGCGCCGAGGATGGCATCGTGCTGGTCGACGAGAACAAGTGCCGCGCTTGGCGTATGTGCGTGGCCGCCTGCCCATACAAAAAAGTCTATTACAACTGGAACACGGGCAAGTCCGAAAAGTGCATCCTGTGCTTCCCGCGGCTGGAGACAGGCCAGGCGCCCGCCTGCGCGCATTCCTGCGTGGGGCGCATCCGTTATATGGGGGTGTTGCTCTACGATGCTGATCGCATTCCGGCTGCAGCCTGCGTCCCCGACGAGCGTCTCCTGGACGAATTTATGGCGGCCATCCTCGATCCCACCGATCCCCAGGTGATCGCAGCAGCTCAGGCCAACGACGTGGACGATGGGTGGATCGTCGCCGCCCAGAGATCGCCGGTCTATCAGTTCGTCAAGGTCTGGAAAATGGCGCTGCCGTTGCATCTGGAATGGCGTACCATGCCGATGATGTTCTACATCCCACCGCTTTCGCCGGTGATGAGCAGCATGGATGCCGAAGCCGTCCGCCTCGATCTCTCCCGAGAGCCGCGCGACTTCGACCTGCTCGATCGTCTGGACGCTGCGCGTCTGCCCGTGCAGTATCTGGCCAACTTATTCAGTGTGGGCGACGAGCGGGTTATCCGCCGTATCCTGCGCAAAATGTACGCCGTGCGCCTGTATATGCGTCGTAAGACTGTGGAGCACGCTATGGACGCCGCCACGCAGCAAGCGCTGGCCCAGGCCGGGACCACGCCCGAGGAGGCCGAGGCCATTTATCATTTGACCACCCTCCCGCGCCTCCACGAGCGCTTCGTGCTGCCGCCCTATCATCGCGAGGTGGCGGTGGAGAGCTGGAGGGATCCGCTGGCGCACAAGGGCGAGGTGGGCGTCGGCTACGTGCAGGCCCCCCTGCGAGGCGACTGATGAACATCTTCGCCTTGCTGGCGCTGGCGCTGACGTATCCCCGGCCAGGGTTGCTCGAGGCGCTGAGGGCTGGCCTGACGGGATTGAGCGAAAGTCCAGCGCGAGAAGGACTGGCGGCCTTCATCAGGAAGGTCGCCCCCCTGTCTCTTGCGGAGTGGGAGGAGCTGGCCACACGAACGTTGGATCTCAACCCAGCGGCCGCGCCTTACGTCGGCTTTCAGATTTGGGGCGAAAGCTATGCACGCGGGGAGTTCATGGCGCGACTGAGCCGTGCCCTAGACGAACACAACATCGACGCCGACGGCGAGCTGCCTGATCATTTGATCCCGATCCTGCGCTATCTGGCCGCGACCGACGCCCCGTTCCCGGGGCTGATCGAGCGCCTGCGGGTTGCCGTCGACCGCATGATCGCCATTTTACGGGAAGCGGATCGGGACAATCCCTATCTCCGTCTGTATGAAGCGACGTTGGCGGCCATACAAAGCCAACGCGCCCGGGCATGAGCAGCCTCTTCTGATTGGAGGCGGCGAAGGCGATGACGACGATCCCTGGCGCCATCGCCTTCTGCAGAAGACGTGCATGATCGAGGGAGGCAACATGGACTGGAACACCTTGTTCTTCGTGATCTTGCCTTACATAGCGCTATCGATCGCGATCGTGGTCACGATCTATCGCTCCATCTACCGACCGTTCAGCATTTCGAGCCTGTCGTCGCAGTTGCTGGAGCGTCGGCTGTTGTTCTGGGGCTCGCTTCCCTTCCATTGGGGGATCACCCTCATCCTGGCGGGCCATCTGCTGGCGCTCCTGGCGCCGCAAAGCATCGTGTTGTGGAACGCGCACCCGTTGCGCCTCTATCTGCTGGAGATCAGCGGGATCGCCCTGGGATTGTGGGCCACGGCCGGCCTGGCGATCCTGATCTGGCGGCGTGTGACCATAGACCGCATTCGCGTTACCAGCACGCCGATGGATTATGTGGTGCTGGCGCTGCTGCTGGTCTCGCTGGTCACCGGCCTGATCACTGCCACGGTCTATCGTTGGGGATCCTATTGGTTTACTGGCGTCTTCACGCCATACCTGTGGGGCATCCTGACCTTCCGGCCGAACGCGGCGCCGTTGGCGCCGCTGCCGTTTGCGATCAAATTGCACGTCTTCACCTTCTATCTGTTGGTGGTGGCGTTCTCCTTCTCGCGGCTGGTGCACATCATCACCTGGCCGGTGGGCTATTTGCTGCGGCCGTGGCAAGTGGTGATCGCCTTGCGCAGGCCGGGCGCGGCGACTCAGGAGTAGCGTCTATGCGTTTCCAAGGTTCGCCTCGAGAGGGACTGATCGGCGCGACGATCGCCTTTTTCATCGGGTTTGCGGCCGTTTCCCTGTTCGGCCCAACCGCCCGGAAACTGCAGGATGTGATGGGCTTGACGCCCACGATGGTCGGCTTTCTGGTGGCCGCGCCCTCGCTGTCGGGTTCCCTGCTGCGGATCCCTTTCGCAGCCTGGGTGGACGCCACAGGCGGCCGCAAGCCGATCCTGGTCCTGTTGACTGCTTCCGCGATCGGCATGGCTGGCCTGACCGCTCTGATGTTTCGGCTTTACCCGCATGGGATGACGGCCGGGCTCTATCCGCTGTTGCTTGTCCTGGGCTTGTTGTGCGGCTGTGGGATCGCCACCTTCTCGCCGGGGATTGGTCAGGTATCCTATTGGTTCCCGCAGAGCCGACAAGGATTCGCGCTGGGCGTCTATGCGGGGGTGGGCAACCTGGCGCCCGGCGTCTTCTCCTTGCTCCTCCCTGTGGCGTTGACTGCGCTGGGGTTGCCTGGATCGTATCTGATCTGGTTGATCTTCCTGGCGATCGGCGTGATCGTCTACTTTTTCACCGGCCGCAACGCCTGGTATTTCCAGGCCCTGGCTCAGGGCGCTGACCCTCAACGAGCGCGCCGCCTGGCGCAGACGTATGGGCAGGAGATCTTCCCGGCCCGTTCGACGCGCGAGAGCCTGCTCATCTCCGCGCGCGTCTGGAAGACCTGGTTCCTGGTCGCCATCTACTTCACCACCTTCGGCGGGTTCATCGCCATGACATCCTGGTTGCCTACCTATTGGACCGCTTTTTGGGGCGTCAGCACGGTCGCGGCCGGCATGTATACGGCCGCCTATTCCATTTCTACCTCTCTGTTCCGCGTGGCGGGCGGCGGCGTGGCCGATCGGATAGGCGGCGAGAGGACCGTTCAACTGGCGTTGATCGTCATGTTGATCGGCGCCGGTGGACTGAGCCTTTCGCATGATCCGGCTCTCTCTATTGCAGCGACCCTTGTCATGGCGCTGGGCATGGGCGTTGCGAACGCGGCCGTCTTCAAATTGGTTGCTAAAGAAGTGCCGCAGGCAGTTGGCGGCGCGTCCGGTTGGGTGGGGGGCTTGGGCGCATTTGGCGGTTTCGCGTTGCCGCCTGTCCTGAGCATCTTCGTCCGTCTCCAGGGCCAGGATGGCTACGCGACCGGATTCCTGACCTATGTGGCGATCGGTTTGATCGCGCTCGTCCTGGCGCTGGCGCTCAGTCGCGCCCATACCAGGGCGACGGTTGCGCTGACGACGCGTTGAGATCGGCTATTTCCAATCCTATGGCCGACAACATTGAGGTCGATCTTCTGCGCCAATGGCGCTCGTTCGTCGAACCGAAGACCTTTTTGCCCAGGGAACATGGCGGCTGGTTCCTCTTCCTGGTCCCGCTGGCGGTTGGGCTGGGCGTCGGCGGGGCATGGAACGATCGGGGGCTGGCCTTCGCCGCGGCGGCGCTGGCGTTCTTCCTGGCGCGCCAGCCGCTCGACCTGGCGCTGAAGGCGCAGCGCGGCAAGCGCACGCGCGCCGACCTGCCGGCGCTGCTAGCCTGGCTCGCGATCTATGGAGGGGCGGCGGCCGCGGCGGCCGGCGCGCTGCTCCTGCGCGATCGGCTGTGGGGGCTGTTGCCGTTGGGCGCAGTGGGGGCCGGTCTGCTGGCGTTGCAGTTGTGGGCCGCGGCCGCGCGGCTGGCGCGTACCTTATGGAGCGAGGTGATCGGCGCGGCGGGGCTGGCGTTGGCTGCGCCGGGCGCACATTACGCCGTGACCGGCGCGTGGTCGGCCACGGCGTTCGCCCTGTGGGCGCTCATGGCGACGATCGGCGTGGGCGGGGTGCTCTACTCGCGCTGGCGGCTGCGTCGGCGGCGGCTGGCAGCTCGGTCTGGCGGCGACGAGCTGCCGTCTGCGCCGCCGCGCGTCTCGGTGCTGGCGCACTATGGCATCGCGCTGGCGTTGGTTGGGCTTCTGGCCTGGCTTGGCTGGACGCCGTGGGCGATCGCGCCCTTGTACGTTATCCTACTGGCGCGGGTCGTCTGGGGCACGCGACCTGCGGCTCGACCCGACCGCACCGTGCTGGCGATCGGCCTGGGCGAGGGGATCGCCACGATCGTGAGCGGCGTATGGATCGTGGCCGCGTATCGCCTGGGGTGAGTCATCGCGCGTGTCAGCGAATCAGCGAGTCGGCGAGTCAGCGAATCGAACTGCTTGACAGAGTCTACTGCAAAAAGCCCATTTCTTACCGCAAAGACGCCAAGATCGCTAAGAAAACAAACGAGCAGGTCAATAATTTTGATCGAATCGCACATGTTGGTAAATGGACATTCATCCGATTTATAAAAATCTTGGCGACTTGGCGGTTTTTTCAGGGGGGTCTTGACAGAGATTAGTTTTTCCTATAAGCTGTTCCCGACGGGCAGGGTTCGTGGTGCGTCGAGGGGGACGATGCGGCCGCTTATGGCGTCGGGTGGCAGCGTGAGGTAGGGGATTGCAGTACAGCCGCGGCTGGCGCGTGCGCGCCGGCGCGGCTGTTTGTTTCGGATGCTGTTCCTCCTCAGAGTCAAATGCTATTCTGGCGAATTCGTTAATTCATAATATATTTTGCTTTATGGAGGTATAAATGTCGCATGCCACTGATCCCTTTACGGCGTATTGTTCTAATGTGCTGTTTCTTCTGATCGGTTCAAACCCCCTACCCAACTACGTTGCAGCTCGTCTGCTGGCAAGGGAAGGGGGCACGATCATCCTCATCCACTCAGGGGCAACTTCGTCGGTGGCCGAGCGGCTGTTGCGTCGGTTGAAGGACGACCTGCCTGGTCGAGTGATGCGGCTTTACAGCGTCCCCGAGGCGGATGGCCCGGCGATCGCACGCAAGGTCGGCGAAGCGGCGCGCGCTTTCGAGGGCTCCTATCCCCGTTTGTCCATCGGCCTCAACTACACGGGCGGCACCAAGCCTATGGCCGCTTATAGCTATCAGGCATTGGCTGGCTTGTTCCCGAGGGGCATTTTCAGCTATCTTGACGCCCGCACGCTGAGCATGGTCATTGATCCAGGAGGCGGGACTGTACAGCACATTCCTGTCGAGCGGCGCGTAGCATTGAAGTTGCATGACATTGTGGCGCTGCATGGTTACGAAATCAGGCAGCAACGAAATACCCCTTGCCATTTGCCCATTGCCACCGCCATCGCCGAGGTGCATCTGGCCCCTGACGGAATGGAACAATGGCGGAATTGGCTGAACACATGGGCGAACGGCGCTAGCTTGCCGGATTTGACTCAATTCCCTGCGTTGGCGCCGGCCGTCAAAGCCTTCGATGCCGCTTGTGGCGGGGTTGCAACGGAAGACGGCGTTGCGCAAGCTCTCGGGTTCCAGCAGCTAAAACAATGTGGGAAGTACTTCGTGGGCGGCTGGCTCGAAGACTATAGCTTGGGCGCGCTGGGCGAAGTTGGCCGCAGATGACGCTGGATGATTACGCCGGAAATATCCTGGTTCAAGCGCCGGGGCGACCGGATTTTGATCTGGATGTAGCAGCAACCATAGGCTACCAACTCTTTGCCCTTTCTTGCAGGGCCACGAAAGAAAAGAGGGTTGCAAAGGAACATTTATTGGAGATAGTTACGCGTGCTCGTCAACTGGGCGGCGATGAGGCTCGCTTTGCCGCAGTGACGTTCTGCGATGATCGGAATGTCAGAGACTTGCAGAGTGAGGTGTCTGAGGCCTGGGATGCTAAGGGCAAGATCAGGGTCTTCGGCGCCTCTCACATCCGAGATCTGTCCACTCATCTTTTGCGGTGGTTCCGCGAGGCCAATCAGGAGGTGACATGACTCAGCACATCGCTATGCTCATCGAAGCGAGCGGCATTCAGGACTACATCTTCGGCAGCAACGAGCTGGTGCAGAACATCGGCGCATCGGAGCTGGTAACCCAGTCCACCACTGACTGGCTGTTCGATGAGAATGGCCTGTTGCCTAAGCCCCATAACGTACGCAAGGCCGGCCCCGGCGAAGCAGCACGGTGGCTACTCACGGGCCAAAGCCTGGCCGACGGCCTGGCGGCCGAAGTGGTCTACGCTGGCGGAGGCAACGCGCTGATCCTGTTCCGAACGGAAGATGCGGCGCGTGGGGTGACCTATGAGCTAACCCACAAGGCGTTGCAGGACGCACCCGGTCTGCGGCTAGAGCTGGCCTGGCAAGCTTTCGCTCCCGGCCGGCTGGCAGCAACGGTCAATCGCTTGCGCGAGCAGATCGCCTTGCAGAAGCGCGCGCCACGTCGTTCGGTCCCCCTGTTGGGACTGGGGGTCACGGCCGCCTGTGCCTTCACGGATGCGCCGGCTGTCGGCAGAGACAAGGAAGGCCGCTACATTTCAGCCGAGGTCGCCGCCAAGCAGAGGGCAGGGGCGCCTGACGGGCCGGGCAATGAGCGCCTGCTGGATTATCTGGCTGACGTACGACGCTTCAACTTCAACTTTGTCTACGACTTCGACCAGTTCGGCGCCAAGGGCGAATCTTCCTATATGGCGGTTGTGCACACCGACGGCAATCGCATGGGCGAACGCATCCAGGCCTATGCCGATCGCCATGCCGAAGATGACGCGGCGTATGTCAGAGCCCAACGTGAGTTTTCAACCCGAGTCCAGGCGGCTGCACATGCTGCGCTGGTTGCCACGGTTGGCCTGTTGTTAGCGCCTGCTAACTTGAAGCTGGATGAAGAGGCAAAGGGCAAGCACTGGCGGTACAAGATCGGTAAGAAAGTGCCGGTGCGCATGGACGATAACGGCGTGGAAAGGCTGCCTTTTCGGCCCGTTGTCTTCGGCGGCGATGACGTCACCTTTGTCTGTGAAGGACGGCTGGGCCTGCCATTGGCTGCGCATTACCTGTCGCGACTGGCGCAGGAGACACTGCCGGACGATCAACCGTTGCACGCGCGCGCCGGCGTGGCTATCGTCAAGAGCCACTATCCCTTCGCTCGGGCCTATGCGTTGGCCGATGAGCTGTGCGACTCGGCCAAAGCCTATATTCGCGAGGCCGATCGTCAAAGGCGCCGGGTGACTGCGCTGGACTGGCATTTTGCCGTGACCGGTCTCGTGCAGCCGCTACCCCAATTGCGCCGCCGAGAGTACACCGTGAGCGCCGGCTCCCTGCTCATGCGCCCGCTGCGCGTGGCGCCGATTGACCCGACCGAATGGCGCTCGTGGGATGTGTTCAGCGAGATCTGGGAAGAGATTGCCACCGGCCGAGAGTGGGCCGGGCGGCGCAACAAGGTCAAGGCGCTTCGAGAGGCGCTGCGGGCTGGCCCCGACGCAGTGCAGCTCTTCCTACGGAACTTGCCTGATAGTCCTCGGCTGCCGCTGCCGGAAGGGTTGACCATTGCCGGCGATGCTGCAAGGAGCGGTTGGCAGGGCAAGCAGTGTCTTTATTTTGATGCCATCGAGGCCGTAGATTTCTACGTGCCGTTGAAGGAGGTGTGAGCCATGAGAAGCTATTGCTTGCGCCTGACCCTGCTGAGCGATGCGACCTTCGGTCGAGGTGACGGCGTCGCCGGTTTAGTAGATGCTGAAGTGCAGCACGACGAGGCCGGCCTGCCGTTCCTGGGCGGTCGCACGCTCAAGGGCTTGCTGGGCGCCGAGTGCGCAGACATCGTGTATGCCCTGGAGCAGGCGCGGCCAGACCAGAAAGACCGCTGGTACGCCGCCAGCGAGCGGCTTTTTGGCCGCAGCGGCGCCGACCTGGACGGAGAAGCCATCCTGCATGTGGGCACGGCGAGGTTGCCTGATGACCTGAGCCTGGCGCTGTTGAACGACGTACGCCGAGGGCGCATCACGCCAACCGAGGTCCTCGAGACAGTCACCGCCCTGCGTCGCCAGACTGCTATGAATGCGTGGGGTGTGCCGCTGGAGAACACTCTGCGCACCATGCGGGTCATCTTGCGCGATACGGTCTTTTGGGCGCCGCTGGAGTTTACGGTTGACCCCCAGCCCGACGACCTGGCGCTGTTGGCGGCCTGTGTCAAGGCGTTGCGCCGCGCCGGCACCGGCCGCAATCGGGGCCGTGGTCGCCTGCGGGCCGAACTGATGGATCGGGATGGCTCACCAGTGACAGACGCGCTCTTTCGTGAGTTCCGAAAGGCGGTGACCTCATGAAAGCCATCGTTTTCCGATCGCACCTGGTAGAGCCGGCTCTTATTGCGCAGGCCGGCGCTGGCGAGGAAAACAGCGCCGTAACTCTGCCGTACATCCCTGGAAGCGTGCTGCGCGGGGCACTCGCTTCCCGTTGGCTGGCGGCTCACCCCGGCGTGGATCTGGCCGCAGATCCACGGGGACGCTCCTGATTTCTGGATGGCACGGTGTGTTACCTGAATGCTTATCCTGAAATCGAAGAGGAACGCAGCCTCCCAATTCCTGCTTCCTGGTTTACTGAGAAGGACCTGGTAAATGAGGACACAGCGACCATCTACGACCTGGCCTTCGGCCCGGCTCCTGGGCCAGGCGCGCTCAAGCCACCCAAGGGAGGGCTTTTCTGCCTTCTTGAGCGCGAGGAACCAGAGGCATGGAAGCACCCCCTGTATCGAGCACGAGCAACGCTGGTCGAGCCGGCTCGCACCGATCAGGTCCACATTGCACTGGAGGATGTCAACCGGCGCGGAGAGGGGAACCTGGTCTTCCGCTACGAGGCGCTGGCGGCCGGGCAGAACTTCGTTGGCGTTGTGCTTGCGCCGGAAGGCGAGGACCTGGCAGAAATCAAGGAACTCCTGACTGCCGGCGACCTGCAGTTAGGCGCCGCCCACCTGGCCGGCTACGGTCGCGTGCGGGTCGAGATCGTCCAGGAAGTCGAAAGAGGCTGGAGGGAATACGAGGGTGGCGATCTGCTCTCGACCAGCCCCCTGGTGGTCACCCTGCTCAGCCCTGCCATCTTGCGCAGCGATAGCGGCCAGGTCGGATGGGATGGTGGTCAGGCGCTGGCGCACAACCTGGACCTGCCGAGCGGGACAAGACCGAAGGCCGTCTTCGGCCGTGTTGAGCTGATGGGGGGCTACAACCGCAAGTGGAGCCTGCCGTTGCCGCAGGCCTGGGCGTTGGCGGCCGGCAGCGTGTTTGTGTTCGATGCACCGGAGATAGATCGGACCACACTGCAGGCTGCTCTGGACCATGGTGTAGGCGAGCGTCGCGCCGAAGGCTTCGGTCGCATTGCGGTCAACTGGCAGGCTGCCAACAAGATCTCTCGCTTGCCTCGCAGCGAGCCTGAGGCGATCGCTGTATCGCTTTCCGAGGAAAGTCAACGCCTGGCCCGTGCAATGGCTCAACGCCGGTTGCGCGCCGTGCTCGATCAGGAACTGACAAGGCAAGTCGCAGCGGAGGCCGGGCGACTACGATATCCGCCGTCCAACGCCCAGCTCTCGGCCATTCGCCAGGCAGCCCTGGCAGGATGGACGCAGCAGCGCATGGAACCGCTCTTGGGCTATCTTGACAACCTCAAGGGGGCAGGCCAGTCGCAACTTGAACAATGCCGCATAGGCGATCAAACGTTGAGCCAGTGGCTGCGCGAGCGTGCTCAAAAGCTGGATGTTGAACAACAGCTTCTGGGCTCCAGGCCGTTGCCGACCCTGGCCAGCCAGACGGCGACTCTGGATCAAGCTTTGCGCATCGAGTACACAGCGCGGCTGATTGACGGCGTCATGAAGACAACAGCAAGGATCAAACAGGAGGCGAAGCGATGAGCGGACGCCCTGCCCGAGGAATTACCGGCCGCATCCTCATCACCGGCCGGTTGATACTGGAAACGCCTGCCCACTTTGGCAACGGCGATATCGTGGGCGTCACCGACATGCCTCTGTTGCGCGATCCGCGCGACGACGTGACTCCCTTGCTGGCCGGCGCGTCCATCGCCGGCGCGCTGCGCAGCTACCTGCGCGAGGTCGAGCGCGGGTACGGCGGTGAAGGGCGGAAGGAAGACCTGGCCGAGCGGCTTTTCGGACGATTGGAGGGCGATCGCACGGTGCAGAGCTGGCTGCTGGTGGACGACGCCCTGGGCGCCCCGACCGGCGTCGAGCTGCGCGACGGCGTGGCCATTGATCCGACCACCCGCACTGCGGAGGACAGGAAGAAATTCGATATCGAGTTGCTGGCAGCCGGCACGGCCTTCGATATCTCCCTGGAGTTTCTCGAAGCGGACGAGAGCCGCGGCCTGCTGCCTGCGCTAGCGCTGGCTCTCGATGGCCTGGCGCGCGGGGAGATCGGACTGGGGCAGCGCAAACGCCGCGGGTTCGGCCGTTGCCGCGTGAGCGAGTGGCGGGTCCGGCGCTACGCCCTGACCACGCCGGCCGGCCTGCTGGCCTGGCTGGATGATCAAGCCAGCAATGAGCAACGGGGCAGTGACATCTTTGCCCTCTTGAATGTCAGCCGACCTCCTGTAGACCAACGTCGTTGGTTCCGCATTCAGGCGACGTTCGGATTGCCGGGTTCGTTGCTCATCCGAGCGAGCAACGGGGAGCCGGGAAGCCCGGACATGGTGCACCTGAAGTCACGCCGTGGCGGACAGCAACAGCCGATTATCTCCGGCACCAGCCTGGCCGGCGTCGTGCGCGGACGGGCGCTGCGTATCGCCAAGACCATACTCAGTGAGGCGGCGGCGCAGGAGCTGGTCAACAGCATGTTTGGGCCGCCGATGGACGAGCAGGACGCTGAGGGTGAGCGTGCCGTCAGCATGGCCGGACGTCCCCTGCCCGGAGCAAGCCGGGTGGTCGTGGAGGAAAGCGTCATCCGCAAAGGCCGTGATCTCGTGCAGAGCCGGGTCAAGATAGATCGTTTCACGGGCGGCGCGTTTCCGACAGCGCTGTTCAGCGAGCAGCCGCTCTTCGGCAACGGCCAGGCCGAGACGACCTTGACACTGACGCTGCGCAACCCAGAGGACGCCGAGATCGGCCTGCTGTTGCTGGTGCTGAAGGACCTCTGGACCGGCGACCTGCCCCTGGGCGGGGAGAGCAGCGTGGGCCGTGGCAGACTTGATGGGCGCCACGCCGTGCTCACACTGCATGAGGGCAATCGCGAGCAGGTCTGGGAGCTACGCAGCGATGGCGACCGGCTACGCTGCGAGCCGGCCGATGGGGTTGCAGCACTGGAGGCTTATGTGGCTTCTGGCCTGTGGCAGTACGAATCGCACGCTAAGGCTTCAGGAGGGATCGCATGAACACATCACTCTGGCAACCGGTCGAAGAAATCGCTGGCCTGGAGGCCGACGTGCGCGGCTGGCTGGCGGGTCGCATGAGTGAAGGCATGCCCTGGCTGCTGGTTCACGCCGACGACGGCGTGATCTGGGGGCGGCGTCAGCCGGATGGCAGCTTGCTTCTCTCCAGCGACGTGTTCGACTTCAAGAGCCGATATCCTGCCATCGCGGTTGAGCTGCGCGCGCCGACGATACAACAGGCGCGCGTGTTCGGAAAGGAAGGCGAACTGTTGATCTGGCGAGAGGGCACGCGCCTGCGCGGTCGCATCATCAGAGATGGCGAGGCGGCTCCCGACACAGCCTGGCAAGAGCAGCACCTCCTCTGGGGAATAGCCCACGGCCAGCCGGTTGAGGGCTTTACCCTGCTGGTGGAGGGAAAGCAGGGGCCGCAACAGGCTGTGCCTCTTGCGGTTTCGGGCCGCCAGCGCGCCGCGCTCACTGTCCGTCACTACGTTGCGGCCGATGAAGACGGCCGTGCCGCCATCGTGTTGGGTCGTTTGGTAGATCTGGGGCTGTACACGCCCCAAACAGGAGGGTGATCATGGCGCTCAAACACACCAACCCCACCCAGCCTCGTCGTGATCGCGATGGGCGTACTTTCTGGGCGCACGCGCCGTACAACTTCGTGCCTTTGCCGGAGCGGATGGCGCCGGCTCCGGAGCTGCCGGACCAGGATCGCTACGGCGACGGACTTCTGACAGGGCGCATCGAATGCGAGCTGGAGACCTGCTCGCCTCTGTATGTGCGCGGCATGATGACGCCTGACGACTATCGCGCATTTGGCGAGAAAGGTCCGGATCAGCTCAGCGTAGCGGAAAAAGAGAAGCGCGCCCCCTTCTTCTCGGCCGAAGAGACCCAGGTCGAGGGACACCCCAAGCCTGCCATCCCCGGCAGCAGCCTGCGTGGGATGATCCGCACCTTGATCGAGATCGCAGGTTTCGGCCGCATGCGTTGGGTGGGCGAAAAGCCGACCTTCACCTTTCGGGCGGTGGCTGCCTCGCGCGATGATCCTCTGCGTGAGCCTTACCGACAGATCATCGGTCCCTTCGGCCGCAACGTGCGCGCGGGTTACCTGGTGCAACGTGGGGATGACTGGTATGTGCAGCCAGCCCGGACTCCCAGGGAGATCGGGTTGCCGAGCGATGAGGCGTTCCTGAAGATCAAAGAGCGCAACATCAGCGGCCGCGATCTCCCCAACTATGTCCGCCTGGATGACCCGAAATATCGCCCCCAGATCCACCATGTGCGCTTCGACGCCGAGACCAGGCGCAGCCAACGTGGTGATTACGTTGCGGTCACCCGGATTGCAGCGGCCAAGGGATCGTCGCTCCGTTACGAGGGTTACCTGGTGTGCTCGGGCAACATGAAGGAAGCCTCCGGCAGCAGGGAACAACGCTCGCCGCGCAAAAGCCACGCATTGGTCTTGATGCCCAACGAACGGGCGCGCACGCTCAAGATCCGCCCGCAAGCGATCCGGGACTACCTGGCCGGATTGACCGACTATCAGAAGGAGATGCTGACCGACTGGAGCGGAAAGAACAGCGTCACGATGGGCTGCCTGGGCGACCTGAAGCCGGTCTTTTACGTGGCCGAGGGCAATGAGGTGGTCTACTTCGGGCATTCGCCCAATTTCCGCATTCCGGCGCGGCTCTACGGCGCGGATCGCGCGGCCACGCCGCCGGACTTCGTGCCCGCTGAGCTGCGTGACGACCCGCGGCCCGATCTGGCCGACGCCATCTTCGGCTGGGTTGAGAACCAGGATTTCCCCACAGGGCAGCGCGCCGGACGGGTGTTCTTCGAGGACGCACGTTTCGTGGGCGCTCGGGAGGGGGTATGGCTGCAGCGAAATCCGATTACGCCGCACGTCCTCTCCGGCCCGAAGGTCACCACCTTCCAGCACTACCTGGTGCAAAATCGCCAAGCCGGGCACGATCCGGACCGGAAGGAGACCCTGGCGCACTACGGTTCTCGGCCCGACACCACACAGGTACGCGGCCACAAGGTCTACTGGCATCGTGGCGCCTCTCCTGACATCGAGGCCAGCGCCATGGAGCGCGAACACGAAAGCCAGCTCACGCGGATCGTCCCCGTCAAGGCGGACGTGCGCTTCACATTCACCGTGCACTTTGAGAACCTGCGTCCTGAGGAGCTGGGCGCGCTGTGGTGGGCGTTGACGTTGCCGGGCGAGCCGGGCAAGGCGTATCGCCACAAGCTCGGCATGGGCAAGCCCCTGGGCATGGGAGCGGTCAGGATCACGCCGCATCTGTTTATCAGCGAGCGCGGCGGTCGGCAGGGTCGCTATGGTCAGCTCTTCTCCGGTTCGAGCTGGCACCTGGCCGAGCATGCGGCCGAGGCAGCGCCCTATGTGGAGAAATTCGAACAGCATGTCTTGAGAGCTGCAGGGCTGCCAGGGGCGCGGCGCCTTGCAGATGTGGAACGCATCCGCATGTTGCTGGCCATGCTAGAGTGGCGCGAGGGCACGGAGACCTGGCTGAGCACCACCAGCTACATGGAGGTCGAGGCTGGACCTCAAAAGGTCAACGAATACAAGGAGCGCCCTGTCTTGCCCGACCCGCTCGAGGTGGTTGCCAGGCAGTCAGCGGTCAGTGGTGCACTGCGAAGTCTCCGGGGGCCTGCCGGTCGAAGCGCCTCGACGCCGACGCCACGGCCAGGAGGAGCGGCTACACCCTCTTCCCCGGCGAGAGGAGGCGCAAGGATCGGCACGGTAACGCGCTGGAATGCAGACAGAGCCTTTGGGTTCATTGCTCCAGATGGCGGCGGCGATGAAGTCTTTGTCCACATCTCGGGCGTGATCGGAGGCAAAGCGTTGCAGAAAGGGCAGCGCGTCAGCTTCGAGATCGGCCAGGGGCCCAAAGGCCCCCAGGCCAGGAACGTCCGCCCGACGTAGCAGTCGCTGCCACGGGGCCTGGCGCTGACTTGTGGATGGGCGAGTTTCAGGAGGAGTTTCATGACTGTTGAGGCCATCCGACTGCAGAACTTCATGGCCTTCGAGGACACCGGTTGGCTGGAGTTGCGGCCGATCACGCTGTTGTTCGGTCGCAACTCTTCGGGCAAAAGCGCGTTGATCCGGGCCTTGTTGTTGCTCCGCCAGAGCCTGAACACGTCTCGCCCCGGCGAGCCTTTCCTGTTCACCGATCCGTATGGGGTGGATATCGGCCGGTTCCAGGAGATGGTGCACCGGGGCGAGGTGGGCAGGCATGTCTGGTTCCATTTCCGTTGCACGAGCGCCGACATCGAGGCTAAACTGAACGACCTGCGAAAGCGGGGGGTGATCGAGCAAGCGCCATCGGCGACGCTTGAGCTCGTCCTGGGTTATGCTGCCCGGCGCGAGACGCAGGACAAGATTGATCCTGCCCGCATCGAGCTGGCCGATCTGCGCATCTATCAGGGAGGGGGCGATCAAGGGAATCAACAACTGCTCTTTCAGGCTGGCTTGCTGGATCCGGAGGACGTCGGCTGGTTTGGAGGTGAGCTATGGTATGTCGAAGGCTTGCTCCCTGAGCGCAGCGAGCCCGACCAGTGGAAGGGCTTTGATTGCCGGCTCGACAGAGGTTTTCTGGATCTGAAGTTTACCGCCCCCAGCGCCGGAGACCTCGACGAGTACAAGATCGTCAGGATGCTCTTCGACCTCCTGAAAAAAGATGTTGAGGATTTCCTGTGCAATATCGTCCACCTGGGGCCGATCCGCCCTGAGCCGCAGCGACGCTACTCGTTCAACCGCGCCACAGAGTACGAATGGCGGGCACGTGACTGGACGGCGTTCCTCGATTTCATCGGCGGCAAGTTGGGACAGGAGGAAACAGACCAGGTCAACGCCTGGCTCCAACGGCTGCAACTTGCCGCGAAGGCGGATGCCCGTCCGGCCTCCGAAAGCGGAGCGCTGGTTGCGGAGCGCGAGATCGCCATTGCCGAGGGCACAGAGTCGTTGCCCCTGCCGCTGAGCGCCATGGGATTCGGCACCGCCCAGGTGCTGCCTGTGATCGTGCAGTGCGTCACGGCGAAGCCAGGCTCGCTGGTCATCGTCGAGCAGCCGGAGTTGCACTTGCATCCGCGCGGTCAGGCCTGGCTCGGCGACCTATATCCTGCGGTGATCCGCACAGACATCCGCGCTCAACGCAGGGCTTGCCGAGAGGCTGAGCCACCCAGACCGCTGTGGCCACCTGTAAATGACCTGGCCCCTGATGGCCGGCGTTATCTTCTGGAAACGCATAGCGAGCATCTCTTGCTGCGCCTGCGCCGTTGCATCGCCGAGACGCATCTCAAAAGTCTCAGAAATGAGCTGGAGATACCCGAGCAAGACGCCGAAATACCACCACACGAGTTACGGCCGCTGCTGTGGCCAGAGGATGTTGCGGTTTACTTCGTTGAGCGGCCCACTCCGAACCTCACCAGTAAGGTATCGCTTCTCGAAATCGACCGCTTTGGCGACTTGCCAGAGCCGCAAGGCTTCGCAGACTTCTTCTCGGACGATGCCAGAGAGATCCTTGCGATCACAAAAGCCGCGCTTACTGCAGAGGGACTGGAGGAGGATCAGGCCGTATGAGTGCATTGATCGCCGTTGATCCCAATGTCTTGCTGGGCGTAACCCTGGCAGACCGCCACTGCACATGGGCGATTCAGGGACTATCGGAGCGGGCAGCGGAACTGTGCCTGGCGCTTGACGATCAGGGAGTTCTATTTAAAACATACTATGGCATACAAGAACGCTTGCTTGCCGACAACGTGACAAAAACCTTTATCGAGATGTTCCTCAACGCTCGTCAAAGGCGCCAGCGAATCCGCGGCGCAGGACTGAGCGATGGCGAAAGCCGATGGCTGGCCGCAGAGTTGAATCTCAAGGAACCGGTTGAGCCCGAGTTGATCGCTGTGGGTAAAGCAGCACCAGGACGTCCGATAGTTGTCGTAGTGGGAAAAGAAGGATTGAAAGGGGAGGGCATTCGTGAACGAGCCACGAACTCACCCCAAGTCATTGACCGGTTGCACGAGAAGTATCGGTCTCTATGTATTTGCCCGGCACAATCCGTGCCGAGGCAACTCGGCCTGATTGAGCGCTCCCGCTACCCTGGCGCCGAAGATGAGCTTATTGCCTACATACGCGGGGTCGAAACGGAATTCGTCGAGTTTAAGCAGCCCCACAAACAAAACTCCACAGGTCACCAGATCCCGAGCCCTTGTCTCACACAGAGCATCATAAAGGAAGCGTTAGAGAGTGTCTGCGCCATGCTCAACTGTGAGGGTGGGAAGGTATTCGTCGGTATCACGCCTGCCGGACAAGTGACGGGCATTGATCCACCCGCAACCATGGCCTCAGGCACACCGGATGATGACGCGTTATCCAGAAAGTTTACAGATCAGTATAAACTGATCAGTCCAACGATCAACGAATATGTTAAGCCAGCGATAATTCCGCTAAGCAATGGCAGGCGAGTTGTAGCTTTGCATGTGGAACCTCCGAAAAAGGAGAAGGGCGTCCGGTTTGCTTTTTGGGATCACAGTAAACGTGAATGGTGGGAAATCGATCGCTGCGGACCATCGAACAAGAGAACTCGAGTCGTTCACGGTCTGCCGAGGCCGACATGAGGCTTCACTTCGGCTCCATCGGCTTCACACTCTCAGCGCAGAAGGAGATTGACACTAGCTACTCTTGGAACAAGGCTGCAATAGGAAAATCGTTGTAATTGCGGGAGACCAGTTGTCACAGATAGGCGCGCATCCTATACGCAAGGCAGGCAACAAATCCACTTATCCACGAATCTGAACCCATCGCACGGCGCCCCTTGTGACGGACGGACGCCACCGGTCGGACGTCATCCGCCCCTACGATCGCCCATCCGTAGGGGTACACGCCGTGTGCCCATCCTACGGCGTGGCGCCCGGCCTTGGATTGACACAGACAACCATGCTCTGTAAAATCTAATTATCATATTTTGCAGAGGTCAAGGCCATGCCCACAACCACTCTGTCGGTCACCGAAATGGTCCGAGGCTTTGCGGATTATATGAACCGCGTGGCCTATCGGGGAGAACGCTTCGTCTTGGTGAAGGGCCGCAAGCCCATCGCCGAGGTGCGACCCATTGCAGCCGGCCGGCTGTTGGGGGAGCTGGAGGCGGTGCTGCAATCACTGCCGCGGCTGACGCCGGCCGAAGCCGAGAGCTTCGCCGCCGATCTCGACGCAGTGCGCGCAACGCTGGCCAACCAGGGCCTGAGGGATCCATGGCAGTCCTGATGGACACGAGCATTCTCATCGCCTATGAGCGGGGTCAGCTCGACATCGCCGGCCATGTCGCCGGTCGCGAGGGCGAGGAGGTCTTTCTGTCGGTCATCTCGGCCAGCGAGTTGCTGCACGGCGCTTATCGGGCCACGGACCCGACCGTCCGTGCCCGGCGCCAGGCTTTTGTCGAGGCGGTGTTGGCCCGCTTTCCGGTACTCGATATTGATCTGGAGGTCGCGCGCGCGCATGCTTTGCTGTGGAGCACCCTGGCGCAGCGGGGTGAGATGATCGGCGCACACGACTCCTGGATTGCTGCAACCTGCATCGCCCGTGACCTGCCCCTCGTCACCGCGAACACGCGCGAGTTCGATCGCGTTCCCGGCTTGCGGATAGAGAACTGGATGACATCCGGGCGTTGACAGCGTGCGCGGCTTCTGCTACGACGCTGGAGTCCATGCTCCAGGCGTTGCGTGAAGTGCGGGCAGACTATGCCTGAGCTGCGCATCTTCCTGGACACCGGCGCTGTTTTCGCCGCCGTGCTCCCTGCGACCGGCGGGGCGCGGGCCTTGCTCAAGCTAGGTGAAAGCGGCGCGATCCGGCTTTGGGCGGGGCCGACTGTGTTGCGGGAGGCCGACGAGGTGTTCCGGCGCAAGGCGGCCGATCTGCTGCCGCCGCTGGCAGCCCTGCGGCATCAGGCGCAGGTTCAGGTGGGGCCAGCCGCCACCGACGAGCAACAGGCTCATGTGGCTGCCCTCGTGGACCATGCGCCCGATGCTTGCGTCGCAGCCGAGGCGCTCGCCTGCCGGGCGGACTACTTTGTGACACATGACCAGGAGCATCTTCTGCTGATCTCTTCCACCACCGTCACGACTTCGGCCAGCCGGCTGACATCCACCTGCTCGATCGTGTCGGTCGGGTAGTGAGCCACGCCGAAGGCATCGGCGGAGCTGAACGCCAGGGCTGGCGCGCCACGGAAAGCGAAGGTTGAGTGGTTGCTCTGCGGCCACGGCTCGGTCCAGCGCAGATCAGGGAAGCGGCGGACGATCCCTTCCAGCCGGCCAGCCAGTTCGGGGCCGAGGTTGAACGGCGCGATTGTGTTGTGCCCGCCCCGATAGCCGATGCCATCCATGTTGATCGCCAGCGCAACAGCGGCGAAGGACGCCTCGCCGGCCCGGCGCACGTACTCGTCGTCTCCCATGGGCAGATACTCCTCGCCATTGAAGGCCACGAACTCCAGAGCGCAGGGCAGGGTCGCGCTGGCCAGCGTTTCCGCCAGCGCCAACAGCACAGCTACGCCCGCAGCGTTGTCCACTGCGCCAGGGGTGCTGATGCGCGTGTCGAAGTGGGCCATCAACACGATCTTCTGGGGCAGGACGTCGGCCTGACGGCGGGGCGGACGGCGCGCCACGATGTTGCGCGCGATCGCTGGCTGCTTGGCGCAATCCAGGCGCAGGCGGATCGGCCCGGCATAACTCGACAGGCGCTCGATGACCGGCCGCGGCGCGGTGGCGGCGGGGATCTCCAGCTCCCAATCGGCGGTGAACTGCTCGTACTGAGGTGTGGGCGGCGGCGGCGCCAGCAGCGCGGCCGGTCGCCCGGCCTCCAGCAAGCCGATGATGGCGTCGTCGCGCTCGCCCCGCAGGAACCACGACTTGGCCGACAGCGGTTCGGCCACCAGCTCGCCGTGCAACAGCGCGATCTTGCCGGTCAGATCGGCGGCAGCCAGCTCGTCCAGCGTGGCCGCGGTGACTGCCTCTGCGGTCACATCGCACGGCGGCGAGAAGGCGTTCGCCTCCACGGGCAGCGGTCCGTCGTCGATCGTCAACGCCGCAGCCATGCAATCCCAGCCCGTGCAGGCGTAAGCCTGTTCCTCGACCGCCAGGCCCAGGGCAGCGAAGACATCCCGCAGGTAGTCCGCGGCCCAGTTGTTGGCCGGCGAACCGATCGGGCGGGCGCCGATCTCCACGCAGAGTTTTTCGAGGTGACGGGACAATATGGTGTGCATGGGGTCTCCTGGAAGATGATGATGTGAGGAGGTCCTACCGTTCAGTCCGCGCGCGCTAGCTCCTCGGCGCGCGCCTTGATGCCGCGCAGCATGCCCCGCTCCATGACGAACACGATCGGATGGAGCACGTCCCAGATGCCGCCGGTCATCATCGTTCGGGTACGCGTGATCAGGCGGGTGCTGCCATCGGCCTGTGGCGCCAGGACGAACTGCCACAGATCTACCCATTGGTCCCCCTCCTGATGACCCAGCACGATGGCCTGGTTGGGGTGCGTCTGGGCTACATGGTAGGGCGGCGGGCCGAAATCGCCCGGACACATCTTGACCTGATCGCCAACCGCGAGGGTCTGCCACTCCTCATGGATGCGATCAGCGTTGGTGATGGGGCAATTCGCCAACCTCTCGAGCCAGGTGTAGCTGTACCAGCCGCCGCGTTCAGCCCCGATCTGCGCGATCCAGGGGTAAATCTGCGCAGGGCTGGCCTGGATGGTGATAGCGCGGTTGACGAAGCTGGCCGGGGCCGGTACGAGCTCGTCGCCCGGATATGAGGCGGCGATTTCCTCGGCGGTCGCGCCCCAGCGGTCCATCCAGGGGGTGAGCAGGACAACGGTCAGGACGACCAGGCCGACCAGCGCGGCCAGAACGACGGCTACCAGCAGGACTTTTCTCATGACGTGACCCCTATCTAGCGAAAGATAATGTCTGACGTTTTTTCCATAGCAAGTTACCAACTCTTCCTCAGGCGACTGCTGCGGTCCGCTTCTTTTGTCGTCGTGCGGCCAGCCACACCAGCACGGCCATCAAGATCAGGGCCTCGATGAACCCCAACGCGGCGATGGGCGGCAGCGCCAACCGATCCTGGATCAGGGTGACCAATTGCCCCATCGGCTGAAAAACTGGCCAGAGCAGCAGGATGTTCTTGGTCAGGCGGAAGGTTACTGCGTATAGGATGCCGATGAAGAAGAGGAAGAACATCTCGCTGGAGGGCATCCCATAGCCAATGTGGTAGGCCGCGTACAAGGCGGAGCCTAGCAGGACGGCCGGGATGATCCCAAATGCTTCTTCCAGCCGCAGCAGTACCCAGCCCCGCCAGAACACTGCCTCGAAGAAGCCGATGGCCAGCGCCAGGCTTACCAGCGGCGCCAGCTCGGCAAAGGACGGAAGCTGCGCCTTTGCCAGGGTGCCGGCGAACTGCAACCCAGCGAAGACAATCTGCAATGCCAGGCTGCGGCCCAGCCAGCGAGTGGTCAACCCCAGGTCGGCGAGTGGGCGGCCGCGGACGACCGTCATCCAGTAGAGCGGGATGCCGACGCCGCAAAGCCCCGCGCCCACCACCGCATAGAGAAAGAAGTACCCCATGCCGCCCCACACTTCGCGCCCAACGATGGAGGTGGCGGTGTAGAGCGCCGCCACGACAAGCGCCCAGGATGCGGCGACAGCGGCCAGATCGCGGTTGGGTTTCCAGCGCGGCGTGAAGATTTGCTTCAGTGTTGAGACAATGGCAGTCTGCATAGATGTTTCTCTCCTGGTCGGCCGTAGGCATTGAGGTCAGGCTTGCTTGGAAGCTCCAGTCTACATGCACACAATCGCGCAAGACAACGCAAAACTCCCCCGTCGCGGGGGGAGTCCGGAGCTGGTCAAGTGGATAGGCTTTGCGGCGGCGACAACGATCAACGGCAACCTGATCGCGGCGGGCGAGACCGTGATCATCATGCTGCTGATCGGCGTGGCCGGCGTCCTGTGGGGCTTCTTCTGGCTGGCGCGCTCGGCCCTGCGCTTTGCCCGCGACGCCAGCGACAAGGCCGAACGGGCGCGCGTCGCCCTGCCGCTGCTGCTCGTCCCCTATCTTGCCATCAACGTCTTGTTCACCATCCTGGCAATTTGGCACCCGCTGGGCGGACAAGGCCTGTTCGTGGTGGCTTTTCAGTGCTGGTTTGGCTACGTGGGGTTCTTCTGGGGCTTTTTCCTGGCGGCCTACTGGCTGGATGTCCACAAGCCTTTGCCGAACCCGGTCGCCCTGCCCACCCAGGCGCGGCTGGTCTGGTGGATTGCCTCCGGATTGACATGGCTGCTGGCAGTGGCGGTCTTGTTGCCGACGATATAGTTCGTGCGAGTCTGATCGGGAAGACAACCGATGAAACCGACATACGTGAGAGAGGAGAACGCCGAAAAGGCACGACCACAACGCTGGACGAAGTAGGCAAACTGGGGGGATATTCGATGCTGGCGAGCAAGACACCAGCTTGCTCGCCTGAGAACACTGTGATATAGTCTAGTCGCGACTAGCTTAGTTTAGCCTAGCTTATCTCAATGAGATGGTCATGTTTATCAACCGCGTGCGTGAGTTGAGCTTCCTGGAGCGGCGGTACGCCACCGACCAGGCCGAACTGGTCGTGCTCTACGGTCGGCGTCGCGTGGGCAAGACCGAGCTGCTGCGCCGCTTCTGCGAGGGCAAACGCCACTTTTTCTACGTGGCCGACCTAGGTACCGAAGCCAGCACCCTGGCGGAGCTGGCGCGGCGGTACGGCGAGCAGTTCCACAATGACCCGGAGAGCACGCACTTCGCCACCTGGGATCAGGCATTCAAAGCCCTGGCGCGCCAGGCCAGCGAGGAGCGCCTCATCGTGGTGCTCGATGAGTTCACCTACCTGCTGAAAACCAGCCCCACCTTGCCCTCCATCCTCCAGCGCCTCTGGGATGAGTCGCTCCAACACACCCACCTGATGCTGGTCCTGAGCGGCAGCTACATCGGCATCATGGAGCGAGAGGTGTTGGCCTACCAGGCGCCCCTTTACGGCCGGCGCACGGCCCAATGGCATCTGCAGCCGCTGAGTTTCACCGATGCGCGGCTCTTCTTGCCCGGCTACAGCCTGCAGGATCAGGTGCGGGCCTACGCAGTGTTGGGTGGTGTGCCGGCCTACCTGCGTCAGTTCGCCGATCGCCGGCCGCTGCTGGACAACATCGAAAGCGAGATACTCAGCCAGGGCGCATTCCTGTACGACGAACCGCGCTTCCTGTTGCAGATGGAACTGCGCGAGCCGCGGGTCTACTTCGCGATCCTCGAAGCCATCGCCACCGGCCGCGTGCGCCAGGAGGAGATCAGCCAGGCGGTCGGTGTGAAAGGCGCCTCGTTGGGCTATTACCTGAGCACCCTGCGCGACCTCGGCCTGCTCGAGCGGGCGGTGCCGGTCACCGATGCCGATCCGGCCCGCTCCCACCAGGGGCGCTATCGTCTGCTCGATCCCTTCTTCCGCTTCTGGTTCCGCTTCGTTTATCGCGAGCGCGTCCATCTGGAGCGCGGGGACACGGCCACGGTGCGCCAGGCGGTGAGCGAGCAGTTGGATACGCTGGCCGGCTGGGCCTTCGAGGAGATCTGCCGCGCCCGCGTCTGGGAGCTGGCTGCCGCAGGCCGCATCCCCTTCCGACCGCAACGGGTCGGCATGTGGTGGGATACGCAGGCGCAGATTGATGTGGCGGCACTCGACGATGAGTCCATCCTGTTGGGCGAATGTCGCTGGCGCTCGCGGCCCCTCGGCCCCGATGCGCTGGCTGAGCTCAAGCGCAAGGCCGAACGCGTGCCGGGCAACCGCCGTCAGGTGCTGGCGCTCTTCTCGCGCGCCGGTTTCACCGAGCCGCTACAGGTTGAAGCGGCCAACCACGGGGTGCTGTTGTTCGGCCCGGACGATCTGCTCGGCGGGGAGGCGAGATGAGCGAATACCAGTACTACGAATGGCAGACCATTGACCGCGCCCTGACCGCTGCAGAACAGGCCGCGGTGAGTAAGCTCTCCAGTCACATTGATGTCACCTCGACGCGCGCCTGGGTCGAGTACCATTGGAGCGACTTCAAGCACGACCCCATCCAGGTGCTGGCGCGCTATTTCGATGCCTTCCTCTACTACGCCAACTGGGGCAGCCAGCGGCTGGCGTTCCGCTTCCCCAAAGGGCTGCTGGACGAGGACTCGCTCCAGCCGTACCTGTGGGAGTACTGCTCAGAGCTGGCGCCTGTCGGCGACTGCCTGATCCTGGACATCTCACGTCCTGATCAAGACGGCGATCACTGGTTCGAGGGCGAGCCGCGGCTCTCGGCGCTGGCGCCGCTGCGCGACGACATCTTGAACGGCGATTATCGCGCCCTCTATCTGGCCTGGCTGCTGGCCGCGGCAGCCAACGACATGGACGAGGATCTGGAGCCGCCAGTGCCGCCGGGATTGCAGGAGCTTTCGGCGCCGCTGACGGAGTTCGTGCGCTTCTTCCAGTTGGACCCATTCCTGGTGCAGGCGGCAGCCCAGGCCAGCGAGCCGCTCCACGCCGCGCTGGCGCCCGCGCTGGACGCGCTCATCGCTCGCCTGCCGCGGGCCGAGTGCGACGCGTTCCTGCGCCGGCTGGCCGAGGGGGAGCCGTTGCTGGCGCTCAAACTCAAACGGCGCTTACAGGAACTGGCTGGCCCGTCTGCCAGGCCACAGGCGGCGGCAGCACGGCGCACCTGGCCCGAGCTGTGCGCAACCGCCGACCGGCTGCGCCAGGAGGAGGAACGGCGCCGAAAGGCTGAGGCCGAGGCCAGGTGGATCAAAGAGCTGCAGGACTTCGCGCCGCGCGCGGCGCAGGCCTGGCGCGAAGTTCAGGCATTGATCGAGCGAAAGAGGGCGCGGCCCTACGACGACGCCGTAGCGTTGCTGATCAAGCTGCGCGACCTGGCCGTCTTCGAGAATAGGTTGCCGGAGTTCCAGGCCAGGCTGGCCGCCTTGCGGGCGCAATACGCCAATCAGCCAGCCTTTCAGCAGCGGTTACGCAGAGCCAGGTTGGTTTGAGAGGATCGAGCCTGGCGCTCCATGGCTTGACATACCGGTCTCGTTGCATTATTATTCAGATTATGAATAACTTTCATTCAGAACCACTGCGCTACTATCACCGTTGGCTGACGCCGCTGCTGCAAGCTGCGTGCGAAGCGCATCCGATTGTCGTGCTCACCGGCGCGCGGCAGGTGGGCAAGAGCACCTTGCTGCGGCGGGCCGAACCGTTCGCCGGCTGGCGCTATCACACCATGGACGACTTCGACGCGCTGCACCAGGCGCGCGAGGACCCTGCCAGCCTGTGGGCGGGCGCGCGCGAGGTGGTGCTGGATGAGGTGCAGAAGGCGCCCGGACTGCTGCCGGCCATCAAGCGCGCCGTGGACGAGCACCCCGGCCGCTACCGGTTCATCCTGTCCGGCTCAGCCAACCTGCTCCTGATGAGCAATGTCAGCGAAAGCCTGGCTGGCCGGGCGGTCTACCTGACGCTCGATCCGTTGACGTTGGGCGAGCTGCACGGACAGCCGCCCCCCACGCTCCTGGCCGATCTGCTGGACAGCCGCTGGCCGGGGGAAGGAACCCTTCCGGAAGCGCCGCCCGACCCGCTCCCGCTGCTGCAGCGCGGTTTCATGCCTGCGCTGATGGCGCTCACCGCGCCGGAAAGTCATCTCCGCTGGTGGGAGGGCTACGTGGCCACCTACCTGGAGCGCGACCTGCGGCAGATGTCGCAGGTGGAATCGCTGGTGGACTTCCGGCGGGCCATGGCGCTGCTGGCGTTGCGTACAGGCCAATTGCTCAATCAATCGGATGTGGCGCGCGACGCCGGCCTCTCGCAGCCGACGATCCATCGCTACCTCAACCTTCTGGAAGCCACCCATCTCTTCGAGCGCGTGCCGCCCTATCTGAGGAGTCACACGACGCGCCTGTTGAAGTCGCCGCGGGTCTTCTGGGCCGATGTGGGGTTGGCGGTCTTCCTGGCGGGCTATTTCAGCGCCGATGAGTTGGCCAGAGCGCGCGAGTTGGGCGCGTTCTTCGAGACGCTGATCTACCAGCACCTGCGCGTGAGCTGCAGCCTGCTGACCCCGCGCGGCCGGCTCCACTTCTGGCGCACGCGGACCGGCGACGAGGTGGATTTCGTGGTCGAGCACGGGCGCCGGGCCGTTGGCATCGAGGTCAAGATGACCGACGCGCCGGGCTATCGCCATGCGGCGGGGCTGGTCAAATTCCTGGGGGAACATCCCCAGGCCGTGGGCGGCGTCCTGTTGCACAGCGGGCAGCAGATCCGGCGGCTGGCCGAGAAGATCGTAGCCGTCCCCTGGCCGTTGTTGACCGGCTGCTGGCCCGCCACGAGCCGTCGCGCGTGATGTTCACCTGCCGACGTCGGCCAGCGCCCCTGGACGGCCACCCCTGCCTGCGTGTGGAGGCCATCCACGCGCTGAGCCTGGCCTAGAGCGCGCCGCTGGCCCGCGACCTGCCCAACCTGCGCCGCCTGTTCGACGACTCGGAGGGCCTGGCGCTGTTGCGCGCCACCCTGCGCAATCTGGCCAACTCCGCTCTGCCCCCGGCGCTGCCCTACCGCCGGGATTGATCCCAACAGCGCCCAACTCGTGCGCCGCTTCCTGGAGCTGGTGTAGCTGGGAGGCCGTCCACGAATGGGGTCACGAATGCACGAATGGGGGCGTTCGTGCATTGGTGTCTTCATTTGGCCATTTTGTGGTCTTGACAATGGGGCCAACCATACCCAGCCGAAACAAATGGAAGACGATGCGCCTGGCCGAGGGGGCGTTTGCCGGTTAGGGCAGGCCCTCGTTCAAAGCGCGTTCCAGCAGATCGGCTACACCCAATTGCACAGCCCAGTGCTGCAGGTAGGCCAGATCCAGCGCTTTTCCCTGCACCTGGATGACGCCGATCACGTCGCGCCATTGCCGCTCGGAGTGCTCGCCGCCTTGTCGGTACCACTCCAGCTTAGCCAGAATCATATCTTCAGCCGTGGCGACGTAAGCGGCGCGCGGCGGTTCCTGCGCAAGCGTCTGCAACACGCGGCGCTCGAACTGAGCGCGTTCGAAGGGACGTCCGCTCGTCACGAAAACATCCACCTTGAACATAGAGTCCAGATGGATGAGATTGAAGCTGCTCCGCCGGGCTATCGCCTCGCGGATCATATCTTCATCGGCGTAGAAAGCGTTGCCCAACCGCTCTACCAGCGGGGCAGCATGTTCCGGCTGCAACGCGGCGACGATATCCACGTCCATCGTGGCGCGCACAACGCCATGCACGGCGCTGGCCAGGGATCCGCCGATGAAATAGGGGACGTGCAGCGTTTCTAAAACCTCAATGACCTGCAAGGTCACAGCCAGCGGTTCGGGCAAAGCCATCTCAGGCATGATCTTGCTCCAGAATGGGCGGGGGTCCATAGACCCGCGCAGCGAGTTCTGCCCCCAGGAGCTGATCGGCCAACAGCCGTCGCAAGACCTGATCGGAAGCCTGGGGGCGCCGACGCCGCAATCCTTCCAGCGCCAGCGCCTTCACGGTGGCGTTGAGCTGGCCCAGCAAGGCGATTTTGCGCCAGGGCGGCGCCGCGCGCATGAGCGCGATCTGCACCTGCTCGGCTTTGGGATGCGTATCGCTGTGCGTCATACCTTGCGCCTCTATTTAGAGCCTATCCGAAGACCCCGTCGCTATCCCTCATCGGCAAGGTTTCGGACAGGCTCTTAACCCCTGCCCATAGCCGGGGGTTGCCAGGCCGATTCCGGCAGGTTGGCCACGACGCGCCAGCGCACATCGTGCGGACCGACCCGCTCCTGGCTTGGGTCCAGGACGGATGGGGTTACCTGAGATGGTCAACCCCTCCACTGGCCGTCTCAGACGTTTCAGCAGATAACCCAGGCGGGGACTCCGGCTCTTATCGCACATCTGGTTGGCGTAGACGACATGAAAGTATATCACTTGTTGAGTGCACGGTGAAGCCATCGACTTGACTCATCAAAAATCTTACTTTGCGGAGATCATTGCCTCACATAATAATCTTACCTAAGGTGCACCGCTCGATATTGGTGCGCCC
>FWPU01003839.1_pt1 | contig 36655 bp, 33 predicted proteins | sample 2228361 | NCBI WGS metagenome assembly FWPU01 (sample SAMEA103939777, study PRJEB20133) | metagenome
GGTGCACCTTAGGTAAGATTATTATGTGAGGCAATGATCTCCGCAAAGTAAGATTTTTGATGAGTCAAGTCATAAATTTGCGACCCCCCATAGCCTGTGCTATAATTTGCGCTTGGACTGCAAACCACAGTGCAAGTCCCTCACACTTCAACAAAAGGCGGTGCGGCGATGAGCACGTTGATGAATTTCCTTGAAAGGCCGGAGCCGAATCCGGCGATCCCCGACTTGCGGCCGGGGGACACGGTGCGCGTTCACAATCGGATCGTCGAAGGCAACCGCGAGCGTATCCAGGTGTTCCAGGGAGTGGTGATGCGCATCCGCCGGGGCGGCGCCAACGCCAACTTCACCGTGCGCCGCATCGCTTCCCACGGCGTCGGGGTCGAGCGCACGTTCCTCTTCCAATCCCCGCGCGTCGAGAAGGTCGAGGTCCTACGCCACAGCAAGGTGCGCCGGGCCAAGCTCTACTTCCTGCGCAACCTGCGCGGCAAGAAGGCCCGCCTGCGCGAGGTGCGGCGCCTAAGCCCCGAAGCCGAGGCCGAGCCAACCACCCAAGAATGAGGCCGGCTGCTTCCCGTATGGAATGCAGACGGAGGGAGAGCGCAGCATGCCTGCGCTCTTTTCTTTTGAGCGCCCTATGATGACCAGCAGATCGCCGAACGCCAGGCGTCCTCACGCCTCGCTCATGCACGAAGCCGCGCTCTGGGCGGCCGGCTATCGCGCGGTCGCTGGCGTCGACGAAGCGGGCCGCGGCGCCTGGGCCGGCCCCGTAGTCGCAGCCGCCGTCATCTTGCCGCCCGACGCCGTCGCCTGCTCGCCTCTGCTGGGAGCAGTGTGCGATTCCAAACAGCTCAGCGCGGCCCAGCGCGAGCGCCTGCTGCCGACGATCCAGGCAGTCGCGCTGGCCTGGGGGGTGGGCAGCGTTTCCGCCGCCGCCATCGACGCGATCGGCATCCTCCCTGCCACCCGCCAGGCGATGGCCGCCGCCGTCGCGCGCCTCGCGATCCCCGCCGATTACCTGTTGATCGACGCCGTGCGCCTGCGCGAGCTATCTCTGCCGCAAGAGGCGCTGATCCACGGCGACGCGCTCAGCCTCTCCATCGCCGCCGCCTCGATCATCGCCAAGGTGACCCGCGATCGCCTGCTGGCCGAGCTGGACGCGCGCTACAACGGGTATGGCTTCGCCCGCCATAAAGGCTACGGCACCCCGGAACATCGCGCGGCGCTGGCGCGGCTGGGGCCGTCGCCCGAACATCGCCGCAGCTTTCGCCCCATCCTGGGGACGCAAGGCGTCCTATGGGAAATGCAACCATGAGGGGGACGCGCCGCGCCCTGGGCGCCGACGGCGAGCGCTGGGCCGCCGAAGAGCTGCAACGCCGCGGGTGGACGATCGTCGCCCGCAACTGGCGCTGCGCGCGCGGCGAGATCGACCTGGTCGCCCGCGACGGCGACTGTCTGGCCATCATCGAGGTGCGCACGCGACGCGGCGAACGCTTCGGCCCCGCCGAGGAGTCGATCACGGCAACCAAGCGCGCGCGCCTCATTGCCCTGGCCGAGGCGTATGTGGCCGAGAGCGGCTGGCAAGGGCCCTGGCGCATCGACGTGGTGGCGATCGCCTGCGATCACGCGGGCGATGTCGTGCGCTTCACCCACTTCCCCAGCGCGGTCGAGGGATGATCATGGCAGCTCCTCCGTTGCTGGCCCTCGTCGGGCCGACAGCCGTCGGCAAGACGGCGTTGTCGTTGGAGCTGGCGGACGCCCTCGGCGGCGAGATCGTCTCCGCCGACTCGCGGCAGATCTACCGGCGCCTGGACATCGGCACGGCCAAGCCCACGCCGGCCGAGCGGGCGCGCGCGCCGCATCATCTGATCGACGTCGTCGATCCCGATCAGCCGTTGACCCTGGCCGAGTACCAGCGCCTGGCGTACGCCGCCATCGCGGACATCCACGCGCGCGGGCGCCTGCCCCTCCTGGTGGGCGGGACCGGCCTCTACGTGCGCGCTGTGCTCGAGGGGCTGCGCATCCCCCCCGCGCCGCCCGATGCGACCCTGCGGGCGCGCCTGGAAGAAGAGGCCGCCGCCGCAGGCGCGCCCGCGCTCCACGCGCAGCTGGCGGCGATCGATCCTACGGCCGCGGCGCGCATCGATCCCCGCAACGTGCGGCGCGTCATTCGCGCGCTCGAGGTGTGCCTGGCCACGGGCCGCCCCATCAGCGAGCAACAAGGGGCTGAGCCGCCCCCTTACCGCATCCTGCGCGTGGGCCTGACGCGGCCGCGACCGGAACTGTACGCCCGCATCGACGCGCGCGTCGACGCCATGATCGCCGCCGGGCTGGTGGACGAGGTGCGCAGCCTGCTGGCGCGCGGCTACAGCTCTCGCCTGCCAGCGCTGTCAGGGCTGGGCTATCGCCAGATCATCCGCTACCTGGCCGGCGAGCTATCGCTGGCAGAGGCCGTGCAGGAGATCAAGCGTCAGACGCGGCGCTTCGTACACCAGCAGCAAACGTGGTTTCGCCCCGACGACCCACGCATCCGCTGGTACGATCTCTCTATCACTTCCCACGCGCAGGTCATCGCGATCGTCAGAGCCTGGTACACGGGCTGAGCGAACCAGCGAATTAGCGAATCAGCGGATCAGCGAAGAGAGGGGCATCTTCGCTGATCCGCTTCCTCGTCCATTCGCTCTCCCGCTTCCTCGCCAACTCGCTGACTCGCCCTCTCGCTCCTTCGCCCTCGCTACGGCGCGGCCGAGAAGGTGAACCAGCGATTGGCCCACCAACTGCTGGATCCACTCACGTCATTGGCCACGCGGCCGTTGAAGGAATGGCGGATGGCAGCGTCACGCACATACAGGTCGAGCACGTAGCAGCAATCGGTGAACGACGCGCCCAGGTCAGCCATGTTGATGTCACGCAGGAAGACAGTCGTGGCGGGCGGGGTCGTGCCGGTCAGGTTCGTATTGGCCACAGGCGGCGTGCCGTCGTAGTAGCTATGCCAGCCGTAGCTGATCGACGCCGGAGGATTGCCGCCGCGCACCTGGATCAGGTAGTTCCAGTAGTAGGCGTCGCTGAAGTCGGCATACACTTTGAAGATCGCGTTGCCGTTGGGGGCGTCGCCGCAGGCGCCGACGGGAGTCGTTCCATCTTGCAACGTCACCAGCAGGTCATTGATCACGGGCAGAGTGTTGTCGAGCTGCAGGTGATGCTCGAATGCCTCCTGATAGAGGGTTCCGCTCGCTTCCCACTCCAGCCACAGGACGTAGTGGCCGTTCTCGTTGGCCGGGCCTGGCTCGTAGCCGCCGATGTTGTCGGTGTTCCATACCGCTAACTTGAGGCCCGAGTTGGCGCAGCCGGTGAGGGTCCCATTGCGGGCGGCGATGAAGTCGGCCGCGTCCATCCAGCCGTCGGCGTCGGTGCTGAGCGTGGGGCCGAGGTAACAGCCGGGGAAGGGGAACCACCGCCATTCGTACAGTTGCCACTTCGTGCGCACGCCCAGGGCGGTATCAGCGGCCGGGCGCGGCGTACCGGCATCGCGATAGGCGACGCGGAAGCGCGTGATCCCTGTCGTCGGCAGGTAGCCGTCGATGGGGACGAAGTAGCCGCAGGGACGGCGCGGTCGTCCGGCGGGCCACAGGGCGTCCGGGTTGTCGCGATAGAGACCGGTCCCCGCGCCGTTGGGCAAGACGACGCCGCCGTCGAAATCGGCCGCGGCATAGTCGCCGCACATGAACTGGATGTTGGGATCGGCTGGCGGGGGCTGGTTCGAGGGCAGCCACAGGGCGTCCAGGCCAAGGAAATCGGCCGCCGGCGCGAAGGGCGCCACGAGGAAGGGATTGGTGATCTGCACGCCGTCGCCGTACTTGAGCACGTCGCCGTCGGTGAAGCTGCGCTCCGGCGTATCGTAAAGGATCTCGGTCGAGAAGAGCAGCTCCTTGACGACCTCCTCGGGACTGCCTTGACGGCTGAGAGCGACCGCGTCGAGGCCGAAGTCGACGCCGCGCGCGGGCAGCCCGGCCGGGACATCCCCAGGTAAGAGAGCGGCCTGCGAAGCCACCACCACACCCGACGCCGCCGAGAGCAAGTCGCCGTCGAGGATGCGCGCTCCCTGCTGGCCGACATGCGTCCCCTCGATCGAGAACCAGATATCGAGGCCGAACTCCTTCAGGTACGTCTGCAGCAGGAGAGGGTTGCGCAGGAACTCGTCGCGCGAGATGTTGGCGAGCGCGGCTACAAAGCGCAGCGGCGCGTCCCCCGGCGCGCCGGGCAAGACGACGAATTGCACGCCATCCAGGCCGATATCGTAGTTGATGCCGAAGGGTGCGACCAGGGCGATGTTGGGGATGGCGTATCCCGGCGTGAAGAGCAGGTCGCCGGCGGTGAAGGCGCCGCCAGGATGACTGATCTCGGTCGAGAAGGCGATCACGCGCTGCGGGAAATCGATGATCTCCAGGGCGTCGAGGCCGAGATCAGGCCCCGGCGCCGCGGCGAAGAAGGCGGCCAGAAGCTGGGCGTTGCGAGCGCATACCTGGCCGTGGAGGCTGAGCACATCGCCGTCGGAAATGTAGGGGTTGCCGTCGAACGGTTCCCCTTGCTGCATCATGAAGTCTTCTTCGGTAGAGAAAGCGCCCAACCGACAGGCGTCGAGCGGATTCTCCTGGGCCGCCGCTGGCGGAGGGAGGAGCGACAGGGCCAGCAGGGCAGCCACCGCCAACCAACTCGTCCATCCAAGCCGATGCGATCTCATTGGACACCTCCCAACTGCCGCAGCAGCTTCAAGATCAGGGGCAGGGAAATACGGTTGCTGGAAACGCGCAGATGCAGCGCGTCCAGGCCGAGGAAGCGCGCCTTGGGTTCGAAGGGGGTCGTCAGGTCGCCAGCGGGGACTTCGACGGCGCCGCCCAGGCGCAAGATATCGCCATCGCTGAACGACGGCGTCGGACGGTAGAGGATCTCGGTCGAGAAGCGGAAGGTCGGCCGCTGGCCCAGGCGATCCGAGGCGAAGGCGTCGAGGCCGAAGTCAACCCCGCGGCTGGGGATATCAGCGGGGATCGGAGGATCGAGCAGGGCGAGCTGAGTGGCAACATAGGCGCCCGTGGCGGCCGACAGCAGGTAGCCGTCGAGGATGGGATGAGTGGCAGCCTGGCGCTCCGTCTGCTCGGTCGAGAACCAGATGTCCACATTGTATTCGCGCAGGGCGCCGATCAGGTTTTCGCGCCAGAAATCGCGCGGCTGCCCGGCTGCAAACTCGAAGAACCTGATCAGCGCGTCGTCTTTGCCGATCAGTTGCACCGCATCCAATCCCAGATCGCGGCCGACCTGAAACAGCGTGAGCAGGGCCTGGTTGGGGATGACAGCGCCGTTGGTGGCCAGGAGATCGCCCGCTGTGAAGCGGCCCTGGGGGTCGTCCAGCTCGGTCGAGAAGGCGACCAGGCCGCTGGCGACATCGAGGACGTCGACGGCGTCGAGGCCTAGATCGACGGAGACATCCCATTTGCTGAGAAGCTCACGGTTGCGCAGACAGACTCGCCCGGCGGGGCTGAGGAGGTCGCCGTCGGAGATAAGGGGGTTGCCATCCGGAGGGACCGGCCCCTGCGACAGGAAATCCTCCTCGGTCGAGAAGGCGAAGTCGGCGCAGTCGGAGAGAGAGGCAGGCTGCTGGGCCTGGGCGGCGCCAGCGAGCGCCAACAACAGGCCAGCAACGACCAGGGCGACTGGCAAAATCCGGTGGGCGCGCATAGAGCCTCCTTAATTTGCGATCGCGACCGAACCGAACGATGGGGTCCTATTGTGTGCGACGGAATGCTGGATGGACGGCCACAGGCGAGGAGCGCACAACCGCGCTCCGAACCGCTACCATGCGGCAACGCGTGTCGGACACACGCGCTGTGGATCAGGAGGTTGGGGGAGCCTGGCCGGAGAGCGACAGCAACGTGGGGAATCCTGATTCTGCTCTCAGTATAGCACACTTTCGCGGCGATGGGACCCGAGAGGTGATCCCTGTTCGCCGCGGGCCTTTTGACCCGCGCCAGCCGGTCAGGAGACCGGCTGAGAGCCGGGGCCTACCCGTGGCGCCTGGACCCTATGATCGAACTTGCGATGATGGCTCGCGGAGGGCTATCATCCCTCCGAGCGGCCCGTCCGCTCGCTGGCGGCCTCCGAGGCCCCCAGAACCCCGAAAACAGGAGCGTACCCCATGAAGAACGCCCTTCTCCTCATCGGCGGCGACTACCATCCCTTCATTCGCTGCGGGCAATTGCTGGCGGAGGCTTTGTTCCGCTCGGGCGCTTGCCAGATGACGATCGCGGATGATCGCGAGCAGTTGGCCCACCTTGCGGGCTACGATCTCGTCATCATCTACACGCAAGGGGGCGCCTTGACGCCCGCGCAAGAGGCCGGCCTGTGCGACTTCGTCGCGCGCGGCGGCGGCCTCATCGGCATCCATAGCGCCACGGCCTCTTTCACCGAAAACGAACGTTACCTGGAGCTGATCGGCAGCCGCTTCGTCAGCCATGGCCCGCTGACCGAGTTCGCCGTCGCCTTCAGCGACCACGATCACGAGATCACCCGCCGCTGCAGCGACTTCCGCGTCGTCGACGAGTTCTATCTCCTCGAGCCGAAGAGCGAGTTCCAGACGCTGGCGACCGGCTCCTGGCATTTCCAAACCCATCCTCTCGTTTATGTCAAATCCTATGGCGCGGGACGCGTCTTCTACACCGCGCTCGGCCATGATGAACACGCCTTCGCGCAGCCCGAGTTCCAGAAGCTGATCCACCGCGCCGTGCGTTGGGTCACGCGGCAGGCGGAGGCGGCGCCAGTGCGCTGCGGCATCGTCGGCTACGGCGGGGCCTTCAACATGGGCAAGCTGCATGCCGACACTATCCGCCAGATCCCGGGCATGACCGTCACGGCCGTCTGCGACACGGACCCGCAGCGCCGCTCCGTCGCCCAGGCAGAGCAGCCTGACGTCACTGTGCACGCCAGCGTTGAAGAGATGATCGCAGCCGACCGGATCGATCTCGGCGTGATCGTGACCCCGCACAACACCCACGCGCCGCTGGCGTTGACGCTGCTCAACGCAGGCAAGCACGTCGTCTGCGAGAAGCCGTTCTGTCTGACCTACGCCGAGGCCACGGCGATGATCGAGGCGGCGCAGGCCCACGGCGTGATGCTCTCGGCCTTCCACAATCGGCGCTGGGACGGCGATTTCGTGACCATCCGCTGCCTCCTGAACAGCGGGGCCATCGGTGAACCGTTCCACATCGAGGCGTTCATCGGCAATTACGGCCATCCCGGGACGTGGTGGCGCAGCCACAAGCCGATCTCCGGCGGCGCCCTCTACGACTGGGGAGCGCATTTCGTCGATTGGATCCTGGCGCTGCTGCCAGGCCCAGTCGAGAGCGTGACGGGCATCTTCCACAAGCGCCTGTGGCACGATGTCACCAACGAGGACCAGGGGCAGGCCATCCTGCGCTTCGCGGGCGGACGCGTCGCCGAGCTGCAGATCTCGAGCATCGCCGCGGTGGCGCGACCCAAGTGGCGCATCCTGGGCACGCAGGGCGGCCTCATCGGGGAATGGGAGAAGCCGATCCAGGTCGTCAGTTATGTCAACGGGAGGCGGGAGGAGCGCAGCGTGCCCACGGCCAAGAGCCGCTGGGATGCGTACTACTACAATGTGGCCGACCACCTGCTCAGCGGCGAACCGCTGGCTGTGACAGCCGAATCGGCGCGGCGCGTCATCGCCGTGCTGGAGGCGGCGACGCGCTCCGGAGAGAGCGGACTCCCCGAAAGGGTGGCTGGCGAGGGATGACGTGAGTTCCCCTGTTTGCCCTCGTTAGCGAGAGCAAACAGCAGCGTATCACAGAACCCCTGGGCAAATCTACGTCGTGGAGGACTGGCCCCCAGAGCCAGTCGATGAGTGGGCGGCCGGCCTCAGTTGGCTGGCTTACAGACGGGCCTGTCCTCCCCTCTGGTACAATAGAGTCGCCTTTCTTGGCGGGGCCTACCACGCCCTCCCCCCTGGCGTCGGGCCCCCGCTTAACGACGGTCCGGGCTGTCGGTCCCACGACCGACAACTGAACCCAGCCCAACCCGAGAGAAGCCGCCCATGCCGCCACGCCCATGGAAGACCCTGTCCAGCCGCCCTATATATGAAAACCCGTGGATGTGTCTGCGGGAAGATATCGCCGAACTGCCCGACGGCCGAACCACCCTGTACGGCGTGGTGGATTTTGGCGAGTGCGTGGGCGTTTTGCCTTTCGTGGATCCGGATCACGTGATGTTGTTGCGCCAGTATCGCTATGTCTTCGGGGAAAACCACCGCTGGGAGATGCCCACGGGCGGCGTCAAGACGGGAGAGACGGCCGAAGACGCCGCCCGTCGCGAGTTGCAGGAGGAAATCGGCTACACCGCCGGCCGGCTGGAATGGGTCAGCACTTACTATACGTCCAAAAGCATCTGCCACGAGATCGCCCACCTCTATCTGGGCTACGATCTCCGCCAGTCCAGCCTGTCTCCGGATGAGACCGAATTCTTCGAGGTGGCCGTCTTCCCGTTTGAACAGGTGTTGGAGATGGTCCGACGCAGTGAGATCCGGGACAGCATGACCGTTATTGCGGTGCTACACGCGGCCCTCTCCCGCCAGGGCTGAAAGGAGTGACCATCCATTGACTGCCCTCTCCACGCCATCTGCAGACCCTACCAACTGGGAACGCCGGCTGCGCGCCCTCACCGTGATCATCGGCCGCCTGGGGCTGGCGTACCTGTTCTTCACCCAGCTCTTCTGGAAGCTGCCGCCCACCTTCGGCTGCACCAACGACTTCGCGTTTCCGGTGCCGGCCGCCCAGAACTACTGGGAAGGTAACGGCAGCGGCGGCCTCTGCTTCTGGCTGGGCATGCAGACCATCTACGCCGATCAGCCCCGGCAGGTGCTGGTGGCGGACATGCGGCCGGCTGGCCTTCCTCGCCTGGGTGTGACCATCACGCCCTTGGCCCAGCTCAATGCCCTGCTCATCGACCATGTGATCCGGCCGGGGATTGCCATGTTCGGCTGGTTGATCTGGTTAGCCGAGTTTTGGATCGTGCTCTCCATGGTCCTGGGGTTCCTGACGCGGTTGGGCGCCCTGGTGGCCATCGGGGTATCTCTGCAACTCTACGTCGGCCTGGCCAACATCCCCCGACCCTACGAGTGGGAGTGGTCCTATGGCACCATGGTCTTGCTGGCGGTGGTGTTGCTGGGGGCGAGCGCAGGCCGCCACTTCGGGCTGGATGCCGCTCTGCGCCGCCAGTTTTCGGGGCGCAGCGGACCTATGGCGCGGCTAATCCATCTGTTGACCTGAGAGGGCGAGTCCATGCGCTTCCTCAGTGTGGTAGCCAAGCGACCGGCGCCCGGCCAGACCAAGACCCGCCTCTGTCCCCCCCTGGACGGTGTGGCCGCGGCGGCGCTGTATGAGTGTTTCTTACAGGATACCCTGGCGCTCATGCGCCGGATTCCTGCTGTCTGCCGGGCCTTGGCCTACGCGCCACCAGCGGAGCTGGCCTATTTTCGCAGCCTAGCGCCCGACTTCACCCTGGTACCTCAGCTCGGCGCCGACTTGGGTGAGCGCCTGGATAACCTGCTCACTGGACTGCTCCAGGAAGCTGGGGCGTCTGGCCACAGCCAGGCCGTGGTGATGGATAGCGACAGTCCCACCCTGCCGCCGGGCTATCTGGTCGACGCCTTTCAGGCACTGGACCGGGGCGCCGATGTGGTCCTGGGGCCCTGTGAGGATGGCGGCTACTACCTCATCGGCCTGAACCGCCCCCAACCCCGGCTGTTGCGGGATGTGACCATGAGCACCCACTACGTGCTCCAGGACACCCTCGCCATTGCCCGAGACCTGGGGCTCACCGTCGCGCTGCTGCCCACCTGGTACGATGTGGATACCGCAGCCGAGCTGGAGCGCCTGGCGCAAGAACTGGCCACCCTGTCGGCCACCGTGGCCCCTGCTACACGCGGCTGGTTTGCCCGCAGGAATCATGACTTCGTGACAAGGTGACAGAATATAGAAAACGTTCCGCCACCCAATCACCCAATCAACTGTCACCTGGTTACAGAAATTTAAGGATGCCTATGCTGTCCACCGAGGTGGCGCTGATCATCCCGGCGTTGAACGAAGCGGCCTGCATCGGCCCCCTCCTGGCGGAGCTGCCCCCGGGCGTGGCGGCCGAGGTGGTGGTGGTGGACAACGGCTCCACCGATGACACCGCCGGAGAGGCCAGGCGGGCTGGCGCGCGGGTGGTCCAGGAGCCCCGCCGCGGATACGGCTACGCCTGCGCGGCGGGAGTGGCTGCGACCTCGGCGCCCCTGGTGGCCTTCATGGATGGGGACGGCAGCTTTCTCCCCACGGAGCTACCCCTGCTGGTGGCCCCCTTGCGCCAGAGACAGGCCGATCTGGTGGTAGGCTCTCGGATGCGGGGCGGGATGGCGTCGGGGGCCATGCCCCTCCACCAGCGCCTGGGCAACCAGCTCATCGCTGCCCTCCTGCGGCGGCGTTACGGCCTGCCCATCACCGACTTGGGACCGTTTCGGGCGATTCGGCGCCAGCTCCTGGAGAACCTTCAGATGCAGGAGCGCACCTACGGCTGGCCGGTGGAGATGCTGATCAAGGCAGCCCAGTGTCAGGCTCGGGTGGTCGAGCTGCCGGTGACCTATCGCCCACGGCTGGGCGGCCACTCCAAGGTGGGCGGCAATCCCATCGGCACAGTCCGGGCCACCTATCGCATCTTTCAGGTACTGGCCCGCTACCGCCAATGAGCACATCGGGCTTCAGAATCGATCATGTCACGAGAGAACCCCTGGTCCAACCCAGATCGCCTTTCGGCGGAAGACGCCCGGACCCTGGCCCGCCTCATCGATGAGCGGGCCGCCCGGCCTGACCAGCGTCAGGCCCACGCTGCGCTGCTGGCCGCCCTGGCCCCCCAGGCCGGCGAACGCCTGCTGGACCTGGGCTGCGGCAGCGGGGTATTAACCCGCAAACTGGCCGCCCAAGTCGGCCCAGACGGGGAGGTGGTGGGGGTGGACATCAGCCGGGCCATGCTGGACTATGCCCGCCAGCAAACGCCTGTTGGCCACCTGGTTTTACGCTACGAACAGGCTGATGGTGCATCTCTGCCCTTCCCGGATGGCTATTTCCACGGCGCCCTCATGGCCCGCACCTTGATGCACGTGCCCAAACCCCAGGCCGTCCTAACAGAGCTGCACCGGGTGATGATGCCCGGAGGGCGTCTGGCCATCCTGGAGGCCGACTGGGGCACTGTGGCTGTGGACCACAGCCAGCGGGAACTGACCCGCCGCATCCTGGCGTGGCGTACGGACACGGTGGACGGCAACAACTGGATGGGCCGACAGTTAGTACGCCGCTGCCTGCAGGCCGGCTGGCAGGTCCGTGCGGTTCAGGGGCTGGTTTCCATCGGCCGGGATGAGGGAACTACCCACTTGGGCAGCCTGCGCCGCTGCGCGACCCTGGCCCTGGAACATGGCGTCATCACCCCCGCGGAGCACGATGCCTGGATCGCCGAGTTGGACGAGCGTCTGGCGGCCGGGATCTTCTTCGCCAGCATCAACGAGTATATCGTGGTGGCCACGGCATAGGGAACGACGGGAGGAACCCATGTCCTATTCGGTCGGCATTGGCCTGACCAATGCCTGCAACCTGACCTGCGCCCACTGCTATCGCCCCACCGAGCGCATCGACTACGTGCTCCTGGAACAGATCCAGACCATCTGCGAGTCGTTGCCGGTGGGCAGCATGGGCATGGGCACCGGCGAGAACATCCTGCACCCCCAGTTCGAGGCCATCGTGCGCTATCTCCACGGCCGAGGGGTAAAGCTGAGCATCGCCTCCAATGGCCACAGCATCATGACCATGGACGACGAGTTGCTGGCCATGTTCAATGACCTGGAGCTCTCCATCGATTACCCCACGGCCGAGCAGCAGGACACGCTGCGGGGGCCAGGGAACTGGGATCTGGTTCACCGGGCCATCGAGCGCTGCCACGCGGCCGGCAAATCGGTTTCTATCCTGACCACCCTGATGTGCACCAACTATCACCTGATGGACCGGATGGTGGAGCTGGCCCGCTCCCTGGGCGCCCACCTGCGGGTGAACGTTTACCAGGCGGTGCGCACCGACGCCTTCCGCCTCACCTACGAGCAGTTCTGGGAGGCCTACCAGCGCCTCTTCTCGGCTGGCAAGGTGGTGAGCTGCAGCGAACCTATCGTGCGGGCGGCCATGGGCCTGCCCGATGTGGCCTTGCCCTGCGGCCACAACAGCATCCGTTTCGACATGCGAGGGCGGATCATCCCCTGCGTCTACTGGCCTGTGGTGAAGCACGAGCCTTACACCATCGCCGACCTGCCCAGCCGGAGTGAGTCGGTGTTGGCGCACCCCTTCTTTGTGGATGCCCGCACCGTTCCGCCTTCCGCTGCCGATTGCCCCTGCCAGGGGGGGTGCGCCAGCCGCCGTGCCATCGACGGCCAGTTGGACAGCCATGACGAGTACTGCCCTTGGGTCCGGGGTGAGACAATCGACCTGGCTTGGGAGGCCGCCCCAGCGGTGGACCTGGTGCGCAGCCGCAATGTCTGCACCACCATCGTGGCTTGATATCGTAGTCTGCGGGTACCGGGTAAGCGTTTAGGCAACAGGCCGAGGGCAGATGGCCGAGGATGGATGACCCCGCAGCACTTATCGTCTACTGTCATCTACCACACACCAACATCGCAAACATACCTGCCGGATGATAAAGGAGGAAAATATGATCGCACCCCGCGAACGACGAATCTGGTCTTGGATAGCCCTGGGGCTGGTTGTGGTCCTGGGGCTGGCGGCTTGCGTGGCGCCGGTTCAGCCCGGGCCGACAGCCGACAACGCCCCCCAGGCCGAAGAGCGGCCCCTGATGCTCTCCGCCATCCCCGACCAGGATCCAGAGAAGCTCCAGCGCCTCTACGGCCTGGTGGCCGACTATCTGGCCCAGGAGCTGGGCATCCCCGTGGAATACAAGCCGGTGACCGACTACGCCGCTTCGGTGACGGGCTTCAAGGTGGGCGATCTGGACCTGGTCTGGTACGGCGGCCTGACGGGCGTGCAGGCCCGGCTGCAGGTGCCCGGCGCCCGCGCCATCGCCCAGCGGGACATCGACGAAAAGTTCGTGAGCGTCTTCATCGCTAACACGGCCAGCGGCATCGCCCGCCTGGAGGACCTTCCGGGCCACACCTTCACCTTTGGCAGCGAATCCTCCACCTCGGGCCGGCTCATGCCCCAGTACTTCCTCCAGCAGCATGGCATCCAGCTCAGCGACTTCAAGGGGCAGCCGGGCTTCTCGGGCTCCCACGACAAGACCATTGAGCTGGTCGCCGCCGGGGCCTACGATGCCGGCGCCCTCAACGCCCAGGTCTGGTACAGCCGGCTGGAGGAGGGGCGAGTGGACACGGACCGGGTGCAGGTTTTCTACACCACGCCGGAATATTACGACTACCACTGGGTGCTCCATCCCAGCGCGGTGGAACGTTATGGCGAGGAGATCGTCACCCGCATCCAGGAGGCCCTTTTCACCCTGGACCCGGCCATCCCCGAGCACAAGGAGATCCTGGACCTGTTTGGCGCCCAGAAATTCATCCCTACCCAGGATGAAAACTACGCGGCCATTGAGGCGGTGGCCCGTGAAATTGGCCTGATCGTCGAACCGTAGGCGGCCTCCCCCCAAGCTGACGCCATGGAACCCATCTTTGTGCTCGACAACGTGACGGTCCGCTTCGGCGGCCTGGCCGCGCTGGAGCAGGTCAACCTCACCGTTCGGCGGGGGGAGCGGGTGGCCCTCATTGGCCCCAGCGGCGCCGGCAAGAGCACCCTCCTCAGCCTGCTCAACGGGACCCAGCGGCCCACCCAGGGAGAAGTGCGAGTCCTGGGGCGGCCTCTGGCTCGCCTCTCCCCCCAGGAGCGTCGGGCCATCCAGCGGCGCATCGGCACCGTATACCAGCAGTTTCACCTGGTGGAAAACCTGCGGGTGATCCACAACGTCAATGCTGGCCGTCTGGGCTCCTGGCCCCTGTGGAAATCCCTGATCTCCCTGGCCTGGCCCCTGGGGGTGGACCAGGCGGCCGCTGCGCTGGCGCAGGTGGGCATTCCCGAGAAGCTCTTCGCCCGCACTAGCGACTTGTCGGGCGGCCAGCAGCAGCGGGTGGCCCTGGCACGGGTGCTGGTCCAGAACCCGGACGCCATCCTGGCTGACGAGCCCATCTCCAACCTGGATCCGGAGCGGGGACGGGAGATCATGGACCTGCTGGTGCAGATCAGCGAGACGACCGGCAAGACCCTGGTGGTGAGCCTGCACGCCATCGAGTTCACCCAGAGCCACTTCCACCGCATCGTCGGCTTGCGCCAGGGACGGGTCCAGTTTGACTGCCCGGCCGGCGCAGTGGATGGGGCCTTGCTGGCCAGGCTTTATCAGTTGTGACATGAGGCAGCACGGTGACGGAACTTAGCCTCTCCCGCCCATCCGTCCGGCCCATCCGACGGCCGTCCCCCTGGAACGGCCGCAACGGGGTGCTGGCTGTGGCCTTGCTGCTGGTGGGCTGGTCTCTGGTGCGGGCCGGGCTGCTGGAGGGCGAATTGGTCAACGCAGGGGGCTGGGTCCTGGCCCTCCGCTTTGGTCATGCTGCCCTGCAACCGGACCTAAGCCCTGACCTGCTGGGGCTGACCGTGCACGCCACTCTTATCACCCTGGCCTACGCCGTCTGTGGCACGGTCTTGAGCCTGGCCATCGGCGTGGTGGGGGGCATCCTCTCATCGGAGGTCTGGTGGCAGGCGGTGCGGGCGTCCCAGGAGGGGGGCGTGCTGGTGGTCAGCGGCGCGCCCTGGTTGGCGATCCGCTCCCTCCTGTCAGTGCCCAGGGCCATCCATGAAGCCATCTGGGGGCTCATTTTCATCAACATTTTCGGCCTGGATCCGGTGAGCGGCATCCTGGCCCTGGGCATCCCCTTCGGCGCCATCACCGCCAAGGTCTTCAGCGAGATCCTGGACGAGACGCCCCGGGGCGCCCTTCAGGCGCTGCGGGGCGCCGGCGCCCCGCCCCTGGCGGCCTTTTTCTACAGCCTGATCCCCCAGGCCTTTGCGGACCTGCTCAGCTACACCTTCTACCGCTTCGAGTGCGCCATCCGTTCGGCCACCATCCTGGGTCTCATCGGCGCGGGCGGCCTGGGCTACCAGATCCTGCTGAGCCTCCAGTCCCTGCGCTACGAGCAGATGTGGACCTTCCTCTACGCCCTGGTCCTGCTCTGTGGACTGACCGACCTGTGGAGCGCCCGCCTGCGCTGGCGCCTGAGCCTCTCCCGGCCCCTGGCCGTCTGCAAGATCACCGACGGGGAGGCCAGGACGAAGCCTAACGACCGGCTTTTCCGTTTCTCTCTGTGGCTGGCTTTGGGCCTGACCCTCTTTTCGTTTTGGTTTATCGGCGCCCGCTGGGAGCTGCTGTGGGCGCCCCGCAGCAGCCAGCTCTTCCGGGAGATGGTGGCCACCATGTTTCCTCCTCGGCTGGAGTCGGCTTTCTGGCGGGAGCTTACCGTCTCGGCGGTGGATACTCTGGCCATGTCCATCCTGGCCAGTGCCGTGGCCGGGGTGGGGGGCGTGCTGCTGGCGTTTCCGGCGGCAGGTGCTGCCTGGTTGGGAGCCGGGGCGGAAGACGCCGCCGGGTGGCTGGTTCGACCCGTTGCCTGGCTCACCCGAGGCCTGCTCCTGTTGACCCGCTCCATCGCGGAGCCTATCTGGGCGTTGCTGGCCATGTTCGTCCTCTTCCCCGGCCTGTTACCGGGGGCGGTGGGCCTGGGCCTGTACAACCTGGGCATCCTGGGGCGGCTCAACGCAGAGGTGGTGGAGAACCTGGACGAGCGCCCCACCCGGGCCATCCAGGCTCAGGGGGCCAGCCGACTACAGGCCTTCCTCTACGCGGTCTGGCCCCGAGCCCTGCCCCGTTTCGTGGGGTATACCCTGTACCGTTGGGAAGTCTGCATCCGGGCCACGGTGGTGGTGGGCCTGGTGGGCGCAGGGGGATTGGGACGGCTGCTCCAGGAGCAACTGGTCCGCTTCGACTATCACAGCGTCAGCGCCACACTGCTGGTCTTCTTCTTGCTGACCGGGCTGGTGGACCTGGGGAGCGCGTGGGTCCGACGTCTGCTGCGCTAAACTGGGTGCAATACGAGGGGATGCGGTTTTCGGTAGAGGCGGCCCCCGCGCCCGCCCGGTTTCGCCAGACCCAGGAAGGTTGTCGAGCGAGGCGAGGAAGCGCAGTTGCGAGCTGTGCCTGCGATAGGGCGGCAGGTTTCGGTAGGGGCGGGACCCGCGCCCACGCCGTTGGAAAGGAGCGCACCATGGCACAGATTCATCTGGAGGAGCGGGAGACCCGGGTAGCCCGGTTGCCCACCCAACTCTACGTCGAGGTCACCAACCACTGCAACTCCCTCTGCGTCTCCTGTCCGCTGACCTACGACCATTTTCTGCCCTTCGAGCCCAGGCATCACCTTTCGTGGGAAAATTTCTGCCGCATCGTGGACCAGCTTCCGGAGATTCATCGGGCCGTGCTGCACGGCATCGGCGAGCCCCTGCTCAACCGCAACTTGCCCCGCTTTGTGGCCCACCTGAAGGAGCGGGGCGCCCATGTCCTCTTCAACACCAACGGCGTCTTGCTGGATCAGGCGCGCGGGGACGCTCTGGTGGAGGCCAACCTGGACGAGCTGCGGGTCTCCCTGGACGCGGTGACGCCCGAACTCTACGCCCGTCTGCGGGGGATCGACGCCCTGCCTCGCGTTGTGGACAACCTGCGGGCCTTTGTACGGCGCCATGGCGGTCGGGAGCGCCCTCGGGTCTCCCTCTGGTTGGTGGGCATGCAGGAGAACCTCCACCAGTTGCCGGACTTCGTGCGGCTGGGCGCGGAGTTGGGCGTGCCGGAAGTCTACCTCCAACGACTGGTCTACTTCGGCGACGGCCACCGCATCGCCGAAGACGCCACCATGGTCCCCGAACAGTCCCTCTTTGGCGCCCTGGCAGAGCGTCAGGCAGCTCTGATCGTGGCCTGCGAGGCCCTGGCTGACGAGTTGGGGTTGACCTTCCGGGCCTCTGGCGCCACCACGCCCCATGAGAGCGTGGCGATCAAGGGCGATCACCCCTGGCAGGGCTGTCTGCGGCCGTGGACCCTGATGTACATCACGGCCAACGGCAACGCCCTGCCCTGCTGCATCGCCCCCTTCGCCACGGCCGACTATCCCGGCATCGTCCTGGGCAACGTCTTCCAGCAGTCCCTGGCCGAGGTTTGGAACAGCCCCCGCTACCAGGCCTTGCGGGAAGCCATCCTCAGCACGGACCCGGCCCCCTGGCCCTGCCAACATTGCGGCGTGAAGTGGAGTCTATGAGGCGCTTTTCCAGGCTTCAGCCATCCCTGGGTACCCTGGCCCTGCTGGGAGCGTTGACCCTGCCGGCCTACGCCTGGATCCCGCTGCGCTACCCGCTGTGGGACTCGTTCCAGTGGCCTCGGGGCGGCTGGTTCCCCCCAGAACAGGCCGAATGGGGACCGCTGCCCCTACACCTGGCCGTCTACCTGGTCCTGACCCTCCTCTGGATGGGCAGCCTGCAGGTGGCCCTGGCCCTGGGCGCGCGTGAGGGACGCCTGGCCCGAGGGTTGGTGGCCGCGGTCTGGCTGGCCGCGTCCCTGCTCCTGCTGGCCGCCACGCCCGCGGGCGACTCCCACGACGTATACGACTACCTGTATCGAGGGCGGCTGTTGGTGGAGCAGAAAGTAAGCCCTCTGGCCGTGGCTCCCCAAGAGACCACGCGACAGGCCTTCTATCACTTCACAGCCTGGAAGCGTCATGTGGACACCTATGGCCCGGTATGGGAATACGCCAGCGGAGGCGTCTCCTGGCTGGTCCAGCAGGGTCTGCGCTGGCAGGGGGCGTGGACGCCTACGGCGCCCACCTGCCCAGCCTCGGAACGCTCTTGCGCCATACTGGCCGCCTACGTCACCGGCTACCGGCTGCTGGCCATCCTGCTGGCGGGCGTGGCGGGGTTCTTCCTCTACTGGCTGATGAGAGGGGAGGAACCGGCCCGCAGCCTGGCTGCGCTGGTCTACTGGCTGTGGAATCCTATGGTGATCCTGGCCACGGCCCTGGGTGCGCACAACGACGCCCTGATGCTGGCGCTGCTGGCCGGGGGGCTCCTCTGCCTGCAGGGGCGCCGGCCGATTCTGGCCTGGCTGGCTCTGCTGCTAGCCGCCCACGTGAAGTTGACCGTCCTGATCTGGGCGCCCCTCTGGGGGCTGTGGCTCTGGCGGGAGCAGGGGTTGGGCCGGGCTGTGCGGAGCGCGACGGTGGCCGTGGCCGTGGGCCTGCCTCTTTCCTGGTTGCTCTACCGGCCCTTGGGGGGCTGGGAGACCTTGCCTCGCATGCTCCAGGAGCGCATGTCGTTCGTGGCCAACTCCCCCTGGCAACTAGCCCATCACCTCCTGCGGGAGCAGGGATGGTCCCCGGAAGCAGCCCACTTCTACACTATTCGCGTGCCCACGTACCTGTTCGCGCTGCTGGCGGTAGCTGCGTCCGCCTGGTTGGTATGGCGCGCCTCTTCCGCCTCGCCTGGACAGCGGCTCTGGGGGGGGATGCTCCTGGTGGCATTGCTCTACCTGGCGGTGGGGAGTTTCTGGTTTCAGCACTGGTACGTGCTTTGGGCGATGGCGTCGGCCGCATTGCTGCCGAACGGGTTGCTGGCCCGCCGGGTGTTGCCCTGGCTGGGTTGGGGCGCGCTAGCCAGCAACGTGGTCTACGACGTGCTGACCCGCCTGCCGGCGCCGGCTGTCTCTCGCACGGCGCTCTATGGAGGGATGGTGGCCATCATCTGGGGGCCGACCCTGGCGGCCTGCTGTGGGTTGGCCTGGCGCCGGCTGCGGATGAGGCGCCTCCAGGGCCTGGAGGCGCCTTCCTGGCCGCCTCCGGCCCAGTGAGACCAGGCCGGGGCAGCAGCGAAGGTGGGGTCCTGCGCAGGCATAGCTGCGTAGGATCTAGCTCTCCTCTACAATGTGGCCGATCATCTGCTCAGCGGCGAGCCGCTGGCGGCGACAGCCGAATCGGCGCAGCGCGTCATCGCCGTGCTGGAAGCGGCGACGCGCTCGGGGGAGAGCGGACTCCCCGAAAGGGTGGCCGACGAGGGATGACGTCGGCTTCCCCCCCTTGCCGCTACTACAGACAGGAAGGGAGAAGTCCTCCACACGCCAGAGGTGAATGAGGATTTTACCTCCCCCAGAGCCGGCGGCGCATCCGGGTCGTCCCCACCGCCAGGCCAGCCGCTACGCCCAAGGCGAGGAGCTGGATGCGCCCATCGAAGGCGAAGAAGTTGCTCGCCGTACTGATGTAGCGATAGGCGGCGGGCGTGGCCAGGAGATAATGAACCAGCGGCATCAGGACATAGCTCAGGCCCAGCCCTCCCACGAACAGCGAGACGGCGCTCGGCGTCGCGCTGCGGCGCCATCTGCGCAGCGCGCTCATCCCCGCCAGCCAGATCAGGCCAGCCGTCAGGCCACCGATCGCCGCCAGCCAGGCCGCGGGCCTGCTGACCGACATCCCGCGGCCTGGCAATTCGACCGTCCGCAACAACAGCAGCGCGGGCATCAGCCCAACGCTATCGGCGGCCAGCCAGGCCAGCTCGGCGGGCCGCGTCGCCGCCCATTCGCCCGCCGCCAGCGCGATGGCCAACCCCAACAGCGTCGCCGCGACGCAGGCCGCCGCCAGACCGGGGGGCAGAGTCGGCGCGTTCACAGTCATCGTGATGGCCGGGACGCCTACGCCGATGGGGAGGGCGGCCAACGCCCATACCTGCGGCCAGCGCGGAGGAACGCTATTTCGCTTGCGCCAGACGGCCAGGCGACCAAGGACCCCACCAGCCGCGACGGACAGCGCCATCACTGCGCCAGCCGCGACCAGACCGGCCATCCAGTAGCGGCTGGAGGTCGTCGCGTCGAACGCCTGCGCCGGCGTCGTCTTGATTCCGCCGGCGACGTGCCCATACAGAAAGATGACGTAGCGATCCGCCAGGCCATACCAGTAGTAGAAAAGGCCGAGGACGAAGACGGAGACGAGCATAGCCTCGATAAGCGACAGACGCCCCAGCCTGCGACGGGCCTCCTCCATGCGCCTTCGCCCTCCAGCCACCCCAGCGCTGCAAAGCGCGTCAGTCCGCCTTGGCCAGCGTGGCGACCAGCAGGCGGGCGTTCAGCTCGGCCTGTCGCGCCAGGTCCATGGACTCGGCGAGGATGCGCGCCGCCTCTTGAGGGCTGTGGAAACCGGTGCTGTTCTCGGAGGCGACGAAATCCCAACGCATCTGCGCCGCGCGGTGCAGGCTCAACGCGGTGGACAGGTCTTCGTCGGTGGCGCCAGCCGCGCGCGCGGCGACGATGGCATCGATGGCGGCGCCCAACGCCTCTTCGCTGCGACGGAGCAGCCGCGCCGTCGTGTCCTGGATGATCGCCACGCGCGCACGCAACTCCTCCTCCGGCCAGCGATGGCAGGTCTGGCACGCCTGCGACAGGTTGACCAGGGGGCTGCGCACCCAGTGATCGGAGATCTTGACGCCGCCCATGCGCATGAACGGCATGTGACAGTCGGCGCACGCCACCCCCGAACGCGCATGGATCCCGGTGCTCCACATCTCGAACTCAGGGTGCTGGATCTTGATCATCGGCGCGCCGGTCTCTTTGTGCGTCCAGTCCTTGAAACCGTAATCGGCATAGTGCTGCTCGATATCGTCGATCGTCAGGCCATGGCTCCAGGGGAAGGTCAAGACCTTGTTATCGCCCAGGAAGTAGTATTCCACGTGGCACTGAGCGCAGACATAGGTGCGCATCTCCTGGCGTGTGGCCTTGCTCAGGTCCACGCCGCGTTGCTCCATGGCGTTCCGAAAAGCCGGTCGCGTGATGACCAGGTCCATCGTCTTGGGATCGTGACAATCAGCACAAGACGAGCCAAGATGCACCCGGTCTTTCAGCTCATCATAGGGGGTTTTATTGAAGGTTTCCCATCCCAATTCGGCGATCAACTGCGGCGCTTCGGCGGCGTGGCAGTTCAGACACGCACCAGGCTGTTTCACCACCCGAACGCGCTCAGTATTTTGCTGATCTATTTGAGCGTAATAGTGGCCTCGCTCTTCATTGTAATCTACGCTGAAGGCATAGCCAGCCCACAGCCGCCTGAGGATCGGATAACGCTCCAGCTTGTCGTAGGGAGTCGAGCCGCCATAGGGAGTCTGACCATAATCTTCCTGCGTTTTCACGAAGCGATCATATTCATGGGGGAAGTTCTCCCCCCACACCACCGGATCCAACTCGCCCTCAGCGATCTCGACAACCTTCAGGGGGTACTGCTTCGCCTCCAGTTGGCGCTGGCTGATGTTGACGAGGAGCGCGGCCACAGCCGCCGTCAGGGCAGCGGCAACGATGAAGATCACAATGTACACCAAGATCTGTCGCGAGACGAGGAAGCGCGCCATCCGTCCATCTCCTTACATGAATGTCAATTAGCGGCCATGTCCAACATTGCCGTGGCAGGATACGCAGGATAGATCCTGGCGCGGGTCAGGACGGTGAATCTGGCTGACCAGGACCTGATGGCATTCCACGCAATTCTGCTGGGCGACGCGGGCGTTCAAGTCCTTGATGCGGATCGGATCGGGGAAGTTGCCCGTCGTGAATGCGACGCTATGATTCCAGCCGTTCAGCCCCTTGATGAGCCACTTCTCCGGGAACGTGTGCGGCGTATGGCAGTCGTTGCAGACGGCCACGCTGCGATGGCTCGAATGCTGCAAGCCATCGAAGGGATCGCGCATCACATGACAATTCAGACAGGCCCTGGGGTCGTCGGAGAAATAAGCGAACCCGCGGGCGTAGACGAATGTGTACGTCCCCAGGCCGAAAACGACTCCCAATACGGCCGCAAGAAGGCCCAATATCCCCAGATGTGCCTTCACTTTGCGTGGCGGTAACGATGTTGACATACTCTGCTCCATTCAAAAGTTCGATGTCCGCGCGGCGCCCGCTCGTCTACCGCGATGAGAAGCAGTGTTGAAAATCGCTATCCTCCACTGACTCTAACAAACAACTATAGAGCCTGATCCACCCCTTCCACAGGGGGCCTGCCTTACGAGGATTCTGCATTCGCGAAGCCGTGCCCTCATTGGCTCAGGCCGATGAACTCCCGGAGCGAGGCGACTGCAACCGGCTGACCGCTGTGCGCAGAACGGCGGATGGCCTCCATCACGCAGAAAGTGGCTAACCCTTCCTCCAGGTCAGGGGAATAAGGGCCGCCTTCCAGCAATGTACGAGCGAAATACTCAGTATAATTTGCGAACTCGCCATAATGCGCGCCGTGGACTTCGTTGTTGAAGTAATAGGCGCGCCGACTGTACAACATATCTTCTTTGATCTCAGTACCATCAGGCGCCGTATGGTAATAGCGCATATCGTGGTATTGTGCCAGACTGGTTCCCTCAGAGCCATACAGCACTAGCTCGATAGCATTGCGGGCCGATGGCAACTCACGCAGGCCGTAGTTTCCCATCGCCCGTCCAATCCGGCCGTCCACGCTACGGAAGTTGACCGTGTAGATATCAAAAGAGCGCGCTCCATAGCGCCTGGCCAGGGCCGACGTATACCCATAGGCATGCACCTCAGCGATGGCTCCCAGATACCAGCACACCAGATCCACTGGATGGCTCATCCCGAGGAAAACCCAGTCAGTTGCGCTGGCCGCCCACGGGCTCTTGTCGTAGAACCAGTCCATGCAGTGGATGTAGTGTGCATCTACGAACTCTAGATCGCCGATCTCATTACGCTCATAAGCCTGTCGTTGGCGCAGGAACGACTCAAAAAAGCGTGTGCTTTGCCCCACCAGCAATTTGCGGTCAGTCCTGCGCGATGCCTCCAGCACACGCCGAGCATCTTCTAATGAGTTCACTAGCGGCTTGGTGCAAATCACGTGTTTGCCAGCCGCAAAGGCCTGCACGATGTGCTCGCCGTGGAACGGATCAGGAGTGTAAATGGCGACGATATCTACATCCTTGCGCGCCAGCATCTCCGCATAGGACGTGGTGTAAAAGATGTCCGGACAGACCAGACGCGCAGCTTCGATCTTCTCCGGGCGGAGGTCGCAGCCGGCGACAGCGCGCGCGTGCACAACGCGATTCAGGGCCACCAGTAAGGTGCGTCCTTCATGCAGGCCAAGCACCCCAACTCCCAGTTGACGATCCATACCTCCTCCCTGCAACCCGATCAACCGTTCTTCAACTCTCGCCCTACCCAAGCGGTCCGCACTCTACAGCGGCCTCAAACATGGCGTTAATGTTCTCAATCGGCGAGCCAGGGGCGATGTTGTTCCCGTCCTGGATGATCAAGCCGCGATACCGCCCCAGCTTCTCGATCACCCGTCGCGTGGCAGCCTTCACCTCGTCAGGGGCGCCGTAACGGATCAACAGCGGGCTGACATTGCCATCGAGGACGATGCGCCCGCCCATCACCTCGCCGATCCGGTCCAGGTCCACCTCCCAGCCGAACCCCTGGTACTCATGGATCCTCAGCTCGTCAGCGAAGATGGACAGCAAATGGTCAGTATGGCCGCACATGTGGAAAGAAACCCAGCCGTCGAAATGAAAGCGCAACTTTTGCTCGAAGGGGAGCACCAGATCGCGGTACGTCTCGGCCGACAAGTATGCCGCCAGATCGTCGGTCCAGGCAAAATCGCGATGGGGCAGCTTCAGCTCCTGCCAACAGAAGTCCAGATACTCGATGATCTTGGCGGTGACGATGCGCAACAGCTCGCGCACGAACTGCGGGCGCTCCTTGATCGCCAGAAACATCTCGGTCTGCCCCATCAGGTCAGCGGCCACCGTAAAGGGGCCATGCGACGTATGGGTGAACACGGGATTGGCGCCTGGATAGAAGATCGGGCCGCCCTGGAAGCGGACGGGATACTTCTCGGCCACGGCCATCATCCGCTGACGGTACGCGATCGCTTTGCCGTAGAGGCCGTTATGGATGATGTCCATCTTCTCCAGCTTGCGCAGGTCCTGATCGGTCCTCACCCAGCCGGGGCCAACCCACGGGATATCGTCGGGCGGGAAGATCACCTCGCACCCTAACGCCGACTGCTCGCTGGTGTTCTGGAAATCGACCCAGGCGCCCACCCAGGCGCCCGTGATGGCGTGCTGATCGGTCTTGATGTGCTCCATCAGCCACTTCTGGCCCAGGATCTGCGAGCGGAGCATGACCTCTGGGTCGCGGTAGTAGTCGGCGAAGCGGACGCCGATGGCCGGCAGCAGGTAGCGATAGTTGATGGCCGGGATGACCGCCGCCCGGTCAGTGGGTTCGAATCGCTTCGTCTTCGCCACGCGCTCGCGTCGCGCCTCGATCTCCTCGATCGGAACAGCAATTTCGATCACTGTGCTCATCTTTGATGCTTGATAGGCTCCCGTCTATGAACATCTCTCATCTTTACTTGATCGCCCCTCGCGTAAGGCCCGCCACAATCAACCGTTGGAAGAAGAGCACTAACAGCAGCACCGGCACGATCATCGCCATGCTCAATGCGCTCATCAGGTCCCAGGGACGGCCCGCGCCCATGGCCGGATCCACCTGCATCTCCACCAATCCCACGCTCAGCGTCTTGGTGAAACGGTTGGTGGCGAAGACCAGTGGATACAGCAACTCGTTCCACGAGATAATGAAATTGATGATGATCATCGTCGCCAGCGCTGGCTTGACGATGGGCACCACCACCCTCAACAGCACCTGAGGGAGGCTCGCCCCATCGATCAGAGCAGCCTCCTCGATCTCCGCCGGCACCTGCTGGATGAAGGAGACCAAAATCCACACCGTGAAGGGGGTGATCAGGCTGGACATGAGCAGGATCAACCCGTGATACTTGTTGACCATGTTCAGCGCCTTGAACACCTCGAAGAGAGGCACCAGCGTGCCGATCTGAGGCAGCGCGATCGACAGGATGAAGCCCATGAAGACGACGTTGCTGCCGCGAAAGCGGATGCGAGCTAAAGCGTAGCTGGCCAGGAAGGAGAAGGCGACCGAGACCAGGCTGGAACCGAAGGCAAAAAGCAAGGAGTTCCTGAAATACCGGAAAAAGGGGATGTTGCGCGCCATATTGGCGTAATTTTGCAGCGTGAACTCGGAAGGCCAATAGCGCGGCGGGATCGAGAACATTTGATACTTGGGGGTGACCGACGAGATCAGGATCCAATAAAACGGCAATAGGGTCACAAACAGGAACAAGAACACGAACAGATACAGGAAGGCACGATCGGCCCACATCCGGATGCGCTGGGTCAAGGGAGTCACGCTCTTCGTTGGCAAGGGATTCCTCCGAAGGTGGGCGAGTCGGCGAGTCAGCGCGTTGCAGTGCTTCGGCGCCATCCACCTTACGACCGCATACGCTCGCGCCGCGCTCGATCCAACGAATCCATCCTCAGTACAATACTTCCACGCGCCGGTAGATCAACAGGCCAATGCCGCCCACGACGCCGACCGTCACGAACAGGATCATGCTGAGGGCGGAGGCGTAGCCGAAATTGAGGCCGCCGAACGCCTCGCGATAGATATTATAGGCCAGCACCTGGGTGGCAAAGCCCGGCCCGCCGCCAGTCATGCTGTAGATCAGGTCGAAAGCGGCCAGTTGCCACACCAACATGAACAACCCCATGGTGGTCGCCTGAGGCAGGACAAGGGGAATGGTGATGAATCGGAACGTCTGCAGGCGATTGGCGCCATCAACGCGAGCCGCCTCGTAGAGTTCGGACGGCACCCCCTGCAACGCCGCCAGGAAGACGATGGCCAGAAAGGGAGTGCTCTTCCAGACGTTGGTCATGATGATGGCCACACGCGCGCCCCAGAAATGGATCAGCCAGGGGAAACGCAGGCCGGTCAGACGCCGCAAGAGGTCGTTGATGATCCCATAATCGACGTCGTACATCCAACGGAAGCCAATGGCGGCCACGACCATGGGGATCGCCCAGGGGATCAGGTTCACGGTGCGCGCGAAGCCGCGCAGCTTGAACTGGCTGTTAAGCAATGAGGCGACCAGCAACCCCAGGCTCAATTGAAGGATGGTAGAGGCCACCACGAACAGCACGGTGAAGGAGATGCTACTGCGCACAGCGATATCCTGGCTGAGCTTGACGAAATTGCCCAATCCCACAAAGCGACTGGGCGGGAAAGCCGGATTGTACTCGAAGAAGCTCAGATAGATCGTGTGAAAGAAGGGGTACACAGCCGTGAACAGCCGCAGCGCGATCGCCGGCGCCAGGAGCAGCGCCGCCGCCAGATACCGCTGCCTGACCAGGCTGGCTCCGCCGCGCGGCCGAGCCCGAACGCCCGCAGCCGGGAGGGTGGTATTCGTCTGTAAGCTCATGGAGAGAAGTCCCTCACATAAAAGATCAGCGGCCAGCGCTCGATCTCAGCGCTTAGCCCCCTTTGCAGTGGCCGACCACCGCTGGCCGAACGCTGACCGCTGTGGCAGCTGAGTCGTTTAGCCCAGCGCCTTGATACGTTCGGCGCCCTGCTGCATGGCCTCCGCGAGCGAGATCTGCTTGGTCAGGAAGAGCGATCCCACATCATCCACCACGCTCTGGGCCTCAGGCACCTTTTCGTGGAAGGGTCGCGGGGCAGGCACATTGTTGTCGATGTACATCTTCATGGCTGGCACCAGTCCCTCGTCGCCCAGAGCCTCGACGATGGACTTGCGCGGCATGACGAACCAGCTCTGTCCCCTGGCCAGGATCGGCGCGTTCTCGTTGTTGGTGATCCAGGCGATCAGGTCGAGCGCCTCCGGCTTATTGGGCGCGAATTTGGGCACGCTGAAGCCCCAGCCGCCCCACCAACTCTTGGCGCCGGCTGGCCCTGCAGGCGGCAACGTGATCTCGGCCCTGCCCTCTTGATACCAGGCCGTGTTGCCGCGCGAGACGCCCCAGAAGTACGGCCATTGGCGCATCATGGCCACGCGATCTTTCATGTATTCGTCGTTCTGCTGCGTGTAATCGATGCTGAGCGCCTTCTCGGGCAGGATCTTGTGGGTGTAGATCAGGTCGTAGACGAACTGGAACGCCTGAGCCGTCTGCTCATCGAACTTGAAGATCTCGCCGCCGGCCTGGGCGGTGATGTACGCCAGATAGACATACATCAGCCCCGGCTTGATGAGCGCTTCAAGAGTTCCGTAGGTGTTCTCGGTGGTAAACTCCTTGCCGATGGAGATGAACTCGTCCCAATCCTTGGGCGGTTGAACCCCCTTCTCATCAAACCAGTCCTTGCGGTACCAGAAGTAGCCGACGGCGAACTCGTGCGGGACGCGATAGCGGCGACCCTCGTAGCTGTGCCAGACTTCGATCTGGCCCTGGAAGATCTCGGGGAAGTCCGCCCACGTCTCCGCGGGGATAACGTCGTCCAGCGGCTCGATCCAGCCGGCCCGATAGAAGGAGGGGCCGGAGTCGTCGGCGTCGCTGAAGACATCCACGGGGCTGGAGCCGGCCTGGAAGGCGGGCGCGTACTTGGTGACCATCTCCTGGCCAGTGGTGGGGCCGCTCTCCAGCTCGACGGTATGTCCCGTCTTCTCGGTCCAGGCGGCCAGGACCGGTTTCATGGCGTCGTGGGCGAAGGCCTGAATGGCCAACACCAGCGTCTTCTTCTCGGCCGGAGCGGGTTTGGCCTCTTCCTCGGCGGGCGCTGCCGACGGCGCGACTGGCGCAGCAGGTGGCGTGCACGCGGCCAGGGCGGCGCCGACAGCAGCCACACCTGCCATCTGTAAGAATTCACGGCGTGAACGTTTGCTTGCGGTAAACATGGTTCCCTCCTCTGCTACAGGATTGTCCCCTTGTCAGGCGATCGGAATCACTGCAATCGTCGCCAGATCTGCCTGCACAGATTGGATCGAGCCGTTCGCCAGCGACCTGACAGCAGTCCACCTCCTGCACAAAAGTTGCGACATGAAGACACGAAAGGAATCGCGATCGTTGAAAGCAGGGAAGAAAAAAGACGGCACGCCGATCGCGTCAAGCGGATAAATTTCTAGAATCGTCTTACCTTAATCAATGGTATCACAAACGGTCGATTCGTCAAGCCTCGCGATGAGCGTTGAATCTCATCACCCGACGGATATGAGAGCACCTTTTTGAAGGCGCTCTAGCGAGCCTGGTCAATGAAGGGACGCCGGATCCATCCAGCTAACGCTTCCAGGATCTCGGTCGGGGAAGGAGGGCAGCCAGGGATGCGCAGGCGAATGGCTTCCTCGATCTCCTGCGGCCGCGGCGCGATGCCATAAGCTCCCTCGAAGGGTCCCATTCCCAGCGCGCAGTCGCCGATGGCGATGATGGCCGGCTCAGGCATGGCATCCAGCGTTAACCGAGCGGCTTCGACCAGCCCACGGGTAAGCGGCCCAGTCATCACCAGACAGACCGCGTGTCGGGGCCAAGCCTGAAAACGAATGCCGTACTGCTCAATATCGTACACCGGATTGCCCAAAGCGATTAGTTCTAGCTCGCAACCGCCGCACGATCCGCAGTCAAGGTGCCGTAAAGCGAGAGAGGTCGGATGCCTGGCAAGCCAATGCACCGCTTCCGACTGCGTCGCCTCGTCCTCCTGCCGAGATTGCCGGCGTAAAACGGAGGTCAGATTATCCAACAGCACCCTCCACAGCGTGATGTGATGGTCGCGCCGATCGACATCACCCATTTTGTCGTCCTTTCCCGCTTACCCAGCGCACGCGGCCAGCGACGCGTCCATGCTAACGTTGTCCAATGGAATATCCGCCACGATATCTCCCCTGGCTGGCGCGCCCCGGCTTGTGTTGACCCGATAGCTAGCTGCCACGCTCAGCGCGCACAACGCTGCCTCCGAAGGGTCGCTGTATTTCCAACGATGGGGACGCTGGCCAGGCCCCTTCATGCCGCAATGGATGATCGCCCCTCGAGCCCCCTCCACGTACCCCAGGCCAAGCGCATATGACTCGGCATCGGCTAGGGCGGTGGTGATCGGCGCCAAGCTTGCGTTCGGCGTCTTAGGCGCCTCCAGCTCCGCCGCCAGACGCGCGATGATCCGGCCTGCGGTCTCGATTTCAGCGATACGCAACACCAGGCGCGCAAAGACATCGCCATTGAGGTCCGTCGGCTGAACGAACGCCTGGCGAGGAGGTAGATCGCCTTCAATGATCTCCTTGTCAACAGGATCCGCAAAGGCAGACTCGATCTCTGCCCGGATCTCCGGTCGGCAATAGACACCGAACGGATGTCGGAGGCGAAAATCGAACTTCACATCGTTGCTAGCTCGTCGGATAACGCCCGACGCGCCGCAGTGTCGCGCCTCATTCAGTGACAGCACACCTGTCGCGATCAATCGGTCGCGACAGGCAGGTGACTCGATGACGGCCCGCCCGAGCGCCACACAACGCTCTATGATCCCCTCCAAACGCGACACAAGTTCCTTCCCCGAGAGCGCAGGTTGCAAGGCCACGCCGCCGGGTCGGTTGACGCCGCGCAGCAAACGACTGCCGGTCAGGCTTGCATTCAGCCGCAGGACCTCTTCGCGTAAACAAGCCAACGGAGCGGCGACGAGAGGGAGGGCCATGTCATGCACCAGGGAGGCGATGTTTCCGATATGGCTGGCAATGCGCTCCATTTCCAGCAGCGTCGCCCGCCAGACCTGCGCCAGGGGCGGAACGATGACGTTCGCCAACGATTCCACGGCCTGACAATAGGCCAGGCTATGCGCAAAAGATGCGTCGCCAGCGATGACCTCAGCCAATCGCCAGCCCTCCTCCAGCTGTTGGGCTTCAAAGAGCTTTTCCAGGCCCCGGTGTTTATACCCAGGATCGAGTTGCAACCCCTCTACTGTTTCGCCAGCGATCAACAGCCGCAGAGGGCCTGCCTCCTTGATCCCGGCGTGGATCGGCCCGGCCCATAGATCCTGGAGGCCTTCGGGGAGCCGATAAGACCGACGGGATCTCGTAGGCCGGGGCGCGGTCAGGGTTTCGCGTAGCTCGGCCAGAGCAACGGTCCGACGGAGGGGATAGAGATCAGCCGGATAGGGACCTACCAACATGGCCCGTTCGGACACTGGCAGAGGCAGATTGTAAGGTGCCAATCCGAACAGCTCAGCGATCTCGCGTTCCCAACGCTCGATATTCGGGAACACCTCGCGCACCGAAAAGTATCCGGCAGGTCGGCCTGGGTCAGCCGCAGCGCGCTCGAGGATGATCAAGGACCCGTCAGGCGCGGAGAGCAACAGATACAGCTTGAACGCGTTCGCTTCCAGGGCGCGCTCATCGCTGGCGAAGAAGCCGCACGCGTCATAGCCAGCCTGGCTGGCCCACTGTGCCAGGTGCAGCCAGTCTTCGTCGTCCTGGATCACAAAGTGCGATTCGGTTAGCGACTGCCTGGGCAACTGAACAGGCATCTGACGGCAAATCTGTTGGATAGCGGTCGCGAGGGCAGTCATATTGATCCTCAATACCCAATTCCATACATAATCCACACGCTTCGGCCGATCAGATCGGTCAGCGGCGGCGCCGCCCCGACACCTAGCACCAACATCAAGAGGGCCAACAGGATCAGGGGAGGCAGATCACGGCCCCAGTCTTCTTGCCAGGGGCCAGCCTCTTCAATAACGACTGGCGGCGCATCCAGCGTCAGCCGCGCCAGGTGACGCACCAAGCCGCAGAAAATCAATGTGTTCGAAATCAGAAACACCGCCGCAGCCGTCACAACTACCAGCGGTGGAAAACCCGAGAACACTGTAGCAGACTGCCTGCTCAACAGGGGGCCTATTGCTCCCCACAAGATCATCAGCTCGCTCATGAAGATACTGAAAGGCGGCGTGCCCACCAACGCCAGCCCGCCCAAAGTCAGCAGGAGGGCAGTCGCAGGCAACGTCTGCAGCGCGCCAGTGACCTCATGCTCCTCAGGCTCACGCCCCAGCAGGCGGTGGTATCCGCGCGTGACGTTGCCGAAGGCCAGAAACATCAAAGCTTTGGTGACAGCATGGTTCAAGCAGTGCAACAGGGCGCCGAACAACGCCGCTGATCCTCCCAGACCGATCCCGAACGTGATAATGCCCATGTGCTCGAGGCTGTGATAGGCCAGGACGCGCTTGAAACGATTCTCTTTGAGGATGAAGGGCGCGGCCAGGATCAGCGAAAGCAGGCCCGCGCCTAGCAACACAGAAGAGGCAGCCTGGTCATCACGCACGGCGTTGGTGATGGCGTAAAAACGCAGGATAGCATACAGAGCCGATTTCAATAGCACACCCGACAGCAGCGCGCTGATGGGAGCCGGCGCTTCGCCGTGGCCATCAGGCAACCAGGTATGCATGGGGGCCAGGCCAGCTTTGGTGCCATAGCCGACCAAGATGAACAGAAAAGACAGGGTGATCAGATTGATGCTGACACTGCCGCTGAGCCGACCCTGACGCGCCAGATCCATCACCTTCGTCCAGTTCATGACCTCCGTCGTCACGGAGGCTCCAGCAAGCGACAACGACACGGCTTTGGCCAAAAACATCGTGCCCAGCAGGGCCAGGATGATGCCAGCCGAAGTAATGACCAGGTACTTCCAGGCAGCTTCCCAGGCGTCTTTTGTGGCGCGATGGCCAACCAGAAACGCGGAGGCCAGGGTCGTCAGCTCAATGGCGATCCACAGGCCAATCAAATTGTCGAGCATGGGCACCAGGAGCATGGTCAGGTGAAAAGCATTGATCGAGCCATGAAAGAAAGCAGGATGCTGCAACCACGGTCCAATGGGGGCCATCTCCAGATAGGCCCACGTATTCCAGGAAGCCGCCAGCGCAACAATGTTGACTAGTAAGATGAAGTAAAGGCTGAGAGCGTCGATGCGGAAGTCCACGGCGATGCCCGCATGCAGCCTGAACAGGATGGGGTACGCCGAGGGCGGCGCGGCAAGCATGACCAGGGAAAGCCCGAGTTGGGCGATCGAGACCAGGATGGTCATCAGCCCCAGGGCACGCGCCAACCATGTCCTGTCTGGCCGCAAGGCAAGCCCGAGGAAGCAAAGGACGGAAAGGCCGAATGGCACGACCAGCATGGCTTTGGCCAACATGGCCAGGACATCCGTCGTTAGAAGCATCTATCACCCTTTCAGCTCAGAGCGCCGGGCGATCTCATCCAGGTTGATCTCGCCCGTCATCCGGCGCACTTGCGGCAGCAGGAACACCAGGATCGCCATGGTGATCAGGGTGTAAAAGTACAGGCTAATCACAAAGAAAGTGGCCAGTTCCGGAATGGGCACCACCTTCACCACCGCCAGATACAGGCCATGATCCATTATCAACAGGCCGATGATCTGCGAGATGATGTCGCGTTTGAAGACCATATTGTATAAGCCGGTGAGATAGAGCGATAACGAGACCATCAGGCCGATCTGATCGGCTTCTTCCGATTGGATAGGGAAGATTTGATAGGCGACCAAGAAAGCGAAGGCCACCAAACCAAGAAATGCGCCGACGTCGAGCAGGCGGACGGTGACAGATTTTTCGCTGGCATCACGCCAGACACGTTCCGCCTCGCGTTGCATGGCGCGGCCAGAGCGATAGGGCATCGCGCCATAATAAGCCGTGGCGCGCGCCAGCAGATAGCGTATGCTCCCAGTCAGAGCCAGGGGCAACAGCACGATGAGGCCTAAGAACCCCGCTTCCGCTGCTCCCAATAAAAGCTGCTGCAACGCAGCCAGACCAGTGACCAGCGCCAGCCCCAGGGATTGCAAACGATACAGCCTGATCACACGGGCGATCGAGCTGGTGACAGCGATCAGAAAGGCAGTGACTAGCAAGCCGGTCTCCAGCAAAATCGCCAGGTCCCGCAAAACGCCGACTATGGTTAGCATTGCCATGGCTCAACTCCCTGCGCCGGCCGCCAGACCATAGAAGATCGCCGTCATGCTGAAGAGCACTGACAGCAATACTGGACCGTAAACTTTGCGCAGCCGCAACTTGGGCCGCGTGGCCTCCCACAAGGCGAGCAGAACGATCAGTAAGATCCATTGGCCCAGGCGAACCAGCTCAGCCCCCCCCGACCCAGCAGCCTCTCTAACTGCCAGGCTGGCAAAGGGAACAGGTCTGTAAACAGTATCAACAAGAAGGTCGACTTGATCGCATTGGCCCAACGGATCAACGCCAGATCCCGGCCAGCGTACTCGCCAGCGATCGCCTCGTGGGCCATCGTCAGCTCAAGCTCGGTCGTTGGATTGTCCACGGGGACACGTCCCGCTTCATAAAGAGAAATGACAGCCAACGCGATGGCCAACAGGACCAGGTCGGGCTTGAACCAGAGCTGGGCTCCCAGTTGTCTCTGAGCGGCGCTGAGGTCCACCAAATCGAGGATTCCACGATTCAGGGCGACGGCTGCGATGAAGAAGGCCATACCGATCTCGGTTTGCAGATGCAGAAACATCTCGCGGCTGCCGCCCAGAGCACCGAATGGCGCCGCTGTGTCGAGGCCTGCCAGGCTGAAGGTGAAACGCGCCAGCGCCATCAAATAGAGCACGGTGATCAAATCGATCCTGAGCAGGGGGCGATCTTTGAGCCAAGGTGTCGCAAAAAGCAGCGAACCATAGGCAACGAGCAGGACCGTCGGCGCAGCCACAAAGAGCCACGAGCTGGTTTGGGCGCGCACGCTGCGCTGACGGCACAGTCGGGCCAGCTCGCGATAGGGTTGCAGAACAGTGATCAGCGACCGACGTCGACCCTGGCACATCGCCGCGCAGAAAGCCAACAGGCCAGGCGTCATGGGCGCCACAACCATCAGAAAGATGCCTTGCGCCAGACCCGACGCCCAGCTAAGCAGCGATTCTGGCATCGAGACCCCTCAAGGTTTTCGGAGCCGCAGGAACAGAAACAACGCGGCAAGACTTGCCACAAAGATATAAGACAAGTAACGCCGGATGTCACCCTGTTGAATGGCATTCCCTACCTTTGCCGACCCCATCAGAAGCCATTCAAACCAGCGGTTGTAAGTTTCACGGAAAAGCTCGTAGGCTGCCTGAGGATAGGTTGGACTGTCAGACAATACGAAACGGGCTGGCAGGTACTCGTAAGCTCCAGACGGAGGCCGCGTCGGATCGGTCACCAGGTGGCGGATCAGGTCTGAGACGGAAGCGCTTGTCGCTTGCATCGTCGTCGCGTCGAGCGGCGCGCCACAGTTCCAGGGCTGCACAGGGCGATGAGCGCGGTGGCCAGGGCGCAACGCGACAGAGATTCCCACCAATCCTGCGGCAATACCGAGCAGAGCTACGATCGGCAGCAGCGGCCGGTCTCGTGTGACGACTGACTCCAGAGCCAGGCTGCTCCACGACGGCTGCGCCAGCCTGGCGTCGTAGCCCAATTCGCCGGCCAAGCTGGCCAACCACGGCGTGACCTGGCCTGGCAACACCCCCAAGTAGTAGATATGCTTGTATAGGATCAGGTAGCCAAAGGCCAGGGTCATGGCCTCCAATGCAACCAGCAAAACAACCCCCTGGCTGGCGAAGACGACGAGGAGCGTGGACCAGACGAACAAGTTGAAGCCAACGGCGATGTGGCGGCCCTGACCGCGATAGTGGTCAGCGCGCAGCGCCGCGAAGGAATACACGGCGACCAACATCGCAAAGGTGCTGATCAATAAGCCGAAGAACGCCGCGAGGGGGTCTACCTGGATCTCCCAACTCAGCTCTCTGAAAGGCTCAACGGCAACCCAAAGGGACCGAGCGATGACGCTAGTGGGCAGCGGCGTCAGGAGGCCAAAGGCAATCCCCCCGGTCACCACCGCCGCCACTGTACTGCCAAGGAGACCACAAAGCAATGCCAGGTCCACGGCGAATCGTCGTCCACGGATGACGATCGGGGCCAGGAACCCCAGGCCATACATAATGGTCAAAGCCAGCACAAAGGTGGACGATGTGAGCATCTATTATCCCTTCTGTTGGAGGTCACGCAACACCCCCGCGTGAGCGTGAAGCACCAGTTCCTTCTCAGGAGGCAGTTTGTTGTGGAACCAGTTGCGCACCAGACTGACGCTGAAAAGGTAACGCTCATCGCTGGTTAGAGTGATCACATCAAAGATCTTTTCTAACAGGGTCATTTGATCGTCGAACTCGTCGTCAAATGCCTCGCCGGCCAGTGGCGCCAAGCCATGCCTGGAAAAGGCGCTGCGAATGAATTCTTTGATCTCGAGGCGAGACAGCGCCGAAGCATCATGGCAATCCAGCGCCCATAGGATCAGCCGGCCGAGCCAACGCACCGCATCCTCGCTGCTAGCTGACCGACAGTCATCAGGCCAAATGAAGTTGAAATGCTGCGAAGCGGTAGGCGTTTGCCCGCGCACAAAGCGGCCAGCCACCGCCATCACAACGTCGTTGGTGACAGCGCGACTCTGACGCTCGCTATTCAAGTAGTCTACGATGGCACTGCCCAGCAATTGAATCAAATAGGGACGACAGGCGGTCAACTCGAGCGCCGCAACTATCGCCTCGCCATGCCAGTACAACCCCACGCGTTCGGCGGGCTTCGTCACGATGTTCACTGCCGACTCCCAATCCATCTCGCGCACTTCGACAGCATGACACATGTTGTAAAATGGCGACCCGTAACGACGAACTTCCTGGCTTAATGCCCAAGTGCTGGACACGATCCAGTTCACCCGCTGTTCCTCCAACATGACCGATCGCAGGTTTCGCTCCAACGAGCTGAACTCACGCCGACGGATTTCATCCCACTCATCTACGACTACCAGCAACCGCGTCCCAGGATGGCGGTCGAGCAGAGCGCCGATCTGTCGGTTAAACTCGCGCACCGGGCTACGGCCTAGCGCCTCCAGCGTCGCTCCAACGCGTTCGCCCAAGGCCGCAGACAGGGTCTGCAACACGCTCTCGAAAAACTGAACGGTGGCGCGCGCAGCGCTCTCGTTCAGGCTCTGCAGATTGACGATCGCTGGCCGAATCGAAGTCAGGCGAGCGATCTGCTCTGGCGTGAACCCCAACATGGCCAGCTCGTCGGGATGATTCAATAGCCAGGCGACCTGACGCAACAAGGAGGTCTTGCCCATACGTCGTGGGCCGCGCAACATGATGGGCTGGGTGATGCCGCCGATCAAGCGAGCGAAGATCTCGATAAGCTCGCGCTGGCGGCCAAAGAAGCGCTGCGGGCCGAAGACCGCGATGCCAGCTTCATAAGGGGATTCGATATAGGCCCACCGCCGCTCGCTCGCCGGACGAACCTCAACCGTCAGAGAGGTCTGTTCGCTGTGCAGCTCCCCATGCTGGTCTCGGTAGCGGTACCCGATATTCAATGTCAGAGTCGGCTCTTGCGCCAACACCTGAAATTGGAGATGACGCACCAGGCCCGGTGGGAATTCTCCCAGCGCCAAACGCGTACTTGCGTCATGCGCGCTGTACTGGCTCGAAGGCAACAATTCCAACTCGAACTGCTGAACGGCGGGCGTGCCGCGGTTCTCGATATCCACGCGCAAATTTTGTTAGCGCGCCAAAGTGATGGGATAAGTCACGGTGTCACTGGGATAGCCAAAGGCAAGACCTGATGTTTCTGCCAGTACAGGTCCCAACCG
>FWPU01003840.1_pt1 | contig 36630 bp, 28 predicted proteins | sample 2228361 | NCBI WGS metagenome assembly FWPU01 (sample SAMEA103939777, study PRJEB20133) | metagenome
GTGGGCCGCTGCCTTGTAGTCGTTTTGACCCGGTGGAGCGAGTCGGCTAGGTCGTAAGCGAATCCAGAAACCGTGGTGGGCCGCTGCCTTGTAGTCGTTTGGACCCGGTGGAGCGAGTCGGCTAGGTCGTGAGCGAATCCAGAAACCGTGGTGGGCCGCTGCCTTATAGTCGTTTGGACCCGGTGGAGCGAATCGGCTAGGTCGTAAGCGAATCCAGAAACCGTGGTGGGCCGCTGCCTTACGGTCGCGGCCCGGAGGTTTTCTTTTCGTGCGGGTGTTTGCTGGGGACATGGAACGTCCCACCCTGCTGGGCTTTTCGTGCTCGGTTGACCTTGTGCGCGCGGGCTAAATGGAATAACGTAGCGCCATTGGCAAATCAGGGAGAATGCCGCGAGCAACCCTGCCGGATACCGGGGAAAGTCCCTCCAAAGGTAGGGGTCATGGATGCCCTGTCCGGCTGAACCCCTCCGGCAAGGTTTGCGCCGTTTCTCTGGCCGAATTGCAGATTCTGGTACGTCGAGTGGATCCATGGAAGGACCGCACCCGTGTGCTGGCGGCACATTGCTCCGTCGCGAGTTCAAATTGGTGGTTCCGCCCGACAATCAGCCGCGACATTCGCTGGCAAGCGGGGCGCGGCGGGCGCTTTTTCGCGGCAGGAAATGGCTCTTGGCCCAGCAGCATTCCGAGGGGTATTGGCTGGGCGAGCTGGAGGGGGACACAATCCTTGAAAGCGAAACCGTCCTCCTCCTGGCCTTCCTGGGCGAGGAGCGATCGGAACTGGCTCGCCGGTGTGCCCAGTACCTCCTGGAAAAGCAACTCCCCGGCGGTGGATGGGCGATGTATCCGGGAGGGGGGGTGGAAATCAGCGGCAGTGTCAAAGCGTACTTTGCCCTGAAGCTCACCGGGCACGACGTGGCCAGCGAGCCCATGCACCGGGCGCGCCGAGCGATCCTGGCCCACGGGGGGGCCGATGCCGTCAACAGCTACACCCGGTTTTTCCTCGCCATGCTGGGGCAAATCCCCTATCGGCAATGCCCGGCGGTGCCCCCGGAGGTGGTCCTGTTGCCCAAATGGTTTCCGGTCAACCTGTGGGCGATGAGCAGTTGGTCGCGGACCATCGTGGTGCCGCTTTCGATTGTCTGGGCGTTGCAGCCGGTGCGGCCGGTGGAATCCGGCTTGGGCATCCGCGAGCTGTTTCTAAGCGCTCCGGAACACTGGCCGCCGCTGCGCTCCCCGGGCTTGGCCAGCCAAAAGGCCGCTGGCTGGGACCGGTTTTTCCGCATGGTGGACCGGCTGTTGCACGCGTGCCAGCGTTTGGGGATTCTGCCGATGCGCAGGCGGGCCCTCCGGGCAGCCCAGCGGTGGATGCTCGAGCGATTCGAAGCGAGCGATGGCCTGGGGGCCATCTATCCCCCTATCGTCTGGAGCCTGGTGGCCCTGCGGGCTTTGGGATACCCCGACGACAGTCCGCCGGTGCGATACTGCCGGCAACAGCTCGAAGATCTGGTCCTTTCGGACTCTCCGGACGGCCCGGCACGCCTCCAGCCCTGCAAGTCGCCGGTCTGGGACACCGCCATCGCCGTGCGGGCTTTGGCCGCCAGCGGGCTCGGGGCGGACCATCCGGCCATGCTCCGCGCGATCGACTGGCTGGTAAGGCGGCAAATCACGCGTCTGGGCGACTGGGCGGCCACCGTGCGGGCCAAACCGGGCGGATGGTGCTTTGAGTTCCATAACGACTTTTACCCGGACGTGGACGACACGGCCATGGTCCTCATGGCCGTGGGCGAATTGTTCGGCCCGCCCGTTGGTTTGGCCCAGGTGGACCGGGGCAACTCGGGCCGCTGCCGCACGCCTCGGCTGCGCCTGGTCCTTGCGCCGGAAACGGACGGCCCGGGCCTCCAGCCCGAGCCATGCGACCTGCTAGAGCGGGCCATGCGGGCGATCGATCGGGGGCTGGGCTGGATGTTGGCCATGCAGAACGACGACGGCGGCTGGGGGGCCTTCGACCGCAACAACAATCGGCGGTTTCTCTGCCATGTCCCGTTTGCCGATCACAACGCGATGATCGATCCCAGCACGCCCGACATCACGGGCCGGGTGCTGGAGGCCCTGGGCCGCCTGGGCCGCCGCCTGGGGGACCCCGCCGTGGATCGGGCGGTGGCCTTCCTCCGCCAGACCCAGGAGCCGGATGGGAGTTGGTTCGGCCGGTGGGGGGTGAACTACATCTATGGCACGTGGCAGGCGCTGGTGGGGTTGGCGGCGGTGGGCGTGCCGCCACACGACCCCGCCGTGGCCGCCGGCGCTAACTGGCTGCTGGCCGCCCAACAGCCGTCGGGCGGTTGGGGCGAATCGCCGGCCAGCTATGCGGATCGCCGGCTGCGAGGCCAGGGGCCGCCCACCCCCTCGCAGACCGCCTGGGCCTTGATGGGCCTTCTGGCCGCCGGGCTGGACAGCCATCCCGCAGTCCTCCGCGGCATCACCTTTTTGCTCCAGAGCCAGCGGTCCGACGGAACGTGGGAGGAGACCGAGTTCACGGGGACCGGTTTCCCATGCGTGTTCTATTTGCGGTACCACTACTATCCCATTTACTTTCCCTTGCTGGCCCTGGCCCGCTGGAGCATGACCGCCGGAGCCCGGTCGGCCGAGGCCTGCCCTGCGGACGCCTGGATGCGAGCGGACGTGGCGGCGGCAGCCCGAAGTCGAGCCACTCTGGCTGCTGGCGGGGCCTGAGCGGCCGACCAACTTGAACCACTGCCACGCCCAAGGGGCCAGTCCTCGCAGGAAATCCGTGTTGGGCCGTCGCTCTTGGGTAACGAGGCATCATCGGGTTCTTCTCGGGCTCGCCCCGGGGAAGCCGCCTCGGCGCTGGCCCTATCGCTCTAATTATCTTAGGCTTGCCGCCGGGGCTTTGACGGAGCCGACGCTTTGCCAACCGCTTTTGGCGCCGGCGGTTACGGGCCCGGCTTGGGGCGGCCGTTGGGCCGGGCTGGCATCCAGGCTCGTTGACACGGCCTGCCCGGGGCGTTATACCCTCTGGCCGTAAACTCCAGTGCCGCCACAGCCGCGGGGCTGTGGCGGCGCAGTCCATCGACTTGCCGGGAACGGAACCATGTCGGCCTTGGAGATTCGCAAAGATTCCTGTGAGCTGGACTTCTTGGCGTTGGGCGCGCTGGTCCATCGACTGGACCCGGGGGTCGTCCCTTTCCGCAAGGCCCGCTCGGTCGAGATTCATGTGTCGGGCGGCGAGTACAATGTGGCAGCCAATCTGGCCGACTGCTTTGGGCTTCAAACGGGCATAGCGACGGCCATGGTGCGATACGGCATTGGCGAGCTGGTGCAGGCCCGCGTGCAGGAAATGGGGGTCAAACCGTTTTACAGATGGTTCGACCACGACGGCGTGCGGGGGCCCAACATCGCCACCGTGTATAGCGACCGCGGCTTCGGCGTTCGCCCCCCGGTGGTGTTCTACAACCGATCCAACGAGGCAGGGGCCTTGCTCAAGCCGGGGGATTTTGCCTGGGACGAGATTTTCGGCCGAGGCGTGCGGTGGTTCCATTCCGGTGGGATCTTTGCGGCCCTTTCGGAAACCACCTCGGAGCTGATTATCGAGGCCATGCAGGCCGCCCGGCGGTTCGGCACCATCAATTCCTTCGATCTCAATTACCGGGCCAAGCTGTGGGCCCCCATTGGGGGTCGCCAGCGGGCCCAGGATGTGCTGCGGCGGATCGTCAGCCAGGTCGATGCCCTGTTCGGCAACGAGGAAGATCTACAGCTTGGCCTGGGTATCGAAGGACCGGAGGCCGCTGCCACCTCGGCCCTGGACCCCGAAATCTTCTTTGCCCTCATTGCCCGCGTGGTCGAGCAATTCCCCAATGTGAAGCTGGTGGCGACCACGCTCCGCCAGGTGCACTCGGCCAACCGGCACGACTGGGCCGCCGTGCTGTGGATGGACGGCCAGCGCTACGTGAGTCCCACCTGCCAGTTGGACGTGTTGGATCGCATTGGCGGCGGCGATGGCTTCGCAGCCGGACTGATCTACGGCCTGGTCACCGGGCGACCCCCTGAAGAAGCCCTGCGCCTGGGCTGGGCCCACGGGGCCCTGTTGACCACGTTTCCCGGCGACGTGACCATGGCCCGCCTGCCGGAAGTGGAGGCGTTTGCCCGCGGCGGCTCAGCGCGGGTCCAGCGATAAGCCCCCGGCCAGCACACGCCCGGTGCCCTCTAAAACGACCGCCTGGCCCAAAGAAAAAGAAAAGGGAAAAGGGGTGGTGCAATCGCGGCGATAGCCGTGGCTGCCCCCCGGCGGCGCGGCTCCCGGGTGCCCGAAGGGTCTGTGCCTGACACGCATGGCAAATGCCGCCGGGTTGATCGCAAGGATGCAATCGACGTACCGCCCCTTGGGATCCACACAATCGGCCCGTCCCAATTGGGGCGAGCGAGCCGGGCATGATGCCGTGCCGCCGGTGACACTGGCCGCCGCAAGCCGGGGCCAATCGTCCCCTATGGCCGGAGCATGGCGGCGCAGTGGGCTCAGAACTGGTTCCAGACGATCTGGAAAACGTCGGTATCGGCCAGGGTTTCGGCGGGAAACAGCCCCGGTTCCGAGGCCACCAGCACGGTCCGCTGGCTGGGGTCTTGCGCAGGGGCCCCGTGCGAGCCTTTGATCAATGTCGCATCAAGCGGGATGCCACGGCTGGCCGGGTCGAAGTGCAGTTCCACAGGGTCATAGCCCGGCTTGCGGTGGATGTCGACGCGCCGGGCGAACGGCGGGGCCGCATCCTCCGAGAACCACCAGTAATACGCCTGCCAGCTTTCCGGGGTGGAAATGAGCACCACCTCGCCGCTGCGGGGATGGGCCAGGTGCCATCGTGCCAGCCCATCGCCAAAGAGGACCTCGGCGATGCCTTCGCGGTGGCGGAACAGGTCCACCACACGGGCCACGGTGGACGGCTGGCCATCCAACACAAACACGTGCGAGAACTGGTGATCGACCAGGGCGAACGCCCGGCTGGCCGCCAGGTCCAGCTCTTCGCCCTGGTCGGTGGGGCGTACGGCCAACAGTCCCGCCTCGCGGAGCACGCGGTTGGGATAGGTGACGTGGTGGACCGGGGTGATGGCGTATTCGCCGGCCACCAGCCACAGGGGGGCGGTGCCGTAGGCGGCGGCGAACTCGCGGCCCAGGCGGCCGATCAGCCGGTCCAGTTCCACCACCGATTGTTGCGCCTGTGGGCTGTCTGGGCCGGTCCGCTGGGCCGCGTAGTCCAAGTGCGGCAAGTAGAGATAGAAGAACTCCGGTTTCCATGTCGCCGCCGCGTAAATCGCCGACTCGACGATCCAGGAACTCGAGCGCACGTCGGCCAGCGGCCCCCAAAAATGCTGGAGCGGAAAATGCCCCAAACGCCTCTGGAGCGTGCCGTACAGCTCCGCCGGCCGTGTGTAACACCAGAGCGACTCCGAGCCGTCCGGGTTATGGATCGGAGCCGGGGTGCATACGAAATCGGCTTCGCACCCTTTGCTGTGCAGCGGGAACCACACGGCCGAGCGCGGCGCCGACGGACGGTGCGCCAACAAGTCCCAAAGCTGCGGCTTTTCGATGCACTCGTTGGGCGAGGTCCACATCTCCACCTGCTGCTTGTCGCGCCAGTAGAACCCATTGGCCACCACGCCATGGGCGTTGGGCAGCACGCCTGTGGTCATGTTCGCCTGCACCGGACAGGTGACGCAGGGGAAGCTCGGCACCAACTCGGCGATCTCGCCCCCGGCGGTCAGCTCGCGCAGGTGGGACATCGCCGCCACGTCCCGCTCCCGAAGGCCGGGGACCGAAAGCAACACCACCGGCCGGCTCATACCCGACCTGCCTTGGGCGCCCCACAGGGCCCCCGGAATACGCAGCTCACACGTGTGCAGGCGACCCGGTGGCCCCAAGCCTCTTCGGTCCGCTCATCGATCGGCGGTTCTGCTGGGGCCAACATCCGCGGAGGAACGAAGTCTGCGCCCCTGGCCGCCTCCACGGAGCAGCCACTGCGCAGACACTCGGCTCGGCTCGGTTTGGACATCCTGATATTCCCTCCGGCAACAACACCACCGGAAACAGCAACCCGGTGCGCAGCCCGCCAACCGATACCCGGCCGGCTTTGCCCGGACGGACGGTGCCGTCCATTGTATCGGTCCACGGCTGGAATCGCAAAACGCCAGGATGGCGGATGAGACCGGGTTCATGGCAGGGAGGCCTGCCCAGGAGCGAAGGCCCGGCGCGGGCCGGCAAGCCTCGGGCTGCCGGTGGGAAAGCCGCTGCGTGCCAGCGTGGGCTACACTTCAGAAGGGGCCGCGCAAGGCCGCTGGGAGCCTGAACATGATTTCCGTCTTGGCCACGGTCATTGGCCTGGCCGTCGCCAACATCGCGCTGGGGTTTGCTGCCGCGGTGGCGCTTCGTCGGCAAGCGAGGCGGTGGGGCGGGTTTTCGGCCCACTCGTCGGCCAGCCAGCCGGCCGCAGGACCCGTTGCCGGCCCTGTACCCGATGCATCGCCGGGGGCCGAGGCGGGCGCCATCCCGAACCCCATGGCCGCCGAAGCGGCATCTGCCGACCTGGCCGCCATCCTCGGCCGAGCACCTGCCGTCGGGCAGCCACCGGGCCAAACGGAAACAGCCGGCAATGTGTTGCCCGGCGCCGCGCCGGCCATCCCCGCTGCCGCCGCAAGGCAACCTCCTTTGCCAGCCGACTGTGCGCTGAGTTACGGTGGCACCAGCGATCCTTCGGGGGGGCCGCCCGAGCCGCTGCAATATGGAGCCCGCACTGTTGCCGAGGCGCCCGAGCCGTTGTCCATCCCGCCCTCCCAGGTCGAGGAGGGCCGCCCGGCCAGCGACTGGCAAGCCAGCGTCCAGGCACTGCAACGCTCGTCCCTCCAGTACCAGGCGCAACTGGCGGCTGTGGACGAACACCTTCGCACCCTCCGCCCGGAGGACACGCAGGAAGTGTTGGCTGCGGCGGCCTCAATCCGCGATGCGGGCAAGCAGTACCTTTGCAAGCAAAAGCAAGCGTCCCCTCAGGTTCTCAGCCAGGCGATCCCGCAAGACGAGCTGGCCGCCTTGGCCCTTCAAATCCAGGCCGCCTTGGACGCCCAGACCGCCCAGATCGAAGCTAGCGACCGCGCCTTGGCCACCCTGGAAGCCGCCACGCCAGAACAACTCCACGGGCAATGCCTGGCCGAATCGACCAAACTCCGGGAAGCCAACGGCCGGGTCGCCAGCGTGCTGGAGTCAGCCCTGGCCTGCCTGAGTGCGGGTGGGGAACTCTCCCCGGTCCGTGCCGCCGACGAGGAACCTCTGCCCGGCGGGCTCATCGCCCGCAGCGCTCTGGAACAAAAAATCGCCCAGTGGTGGCACGAGGATCCCGGGCGAAAGCGGCCCCTGGCCCTGGCCGTGCTCGAAGTCGATCTTTTTGACCAGGTGTCCGGGCGGTTCGGCCGGGAGGTGGCCACGCGCCTGCTGCGCGCGGTTACGGGGATCGTGCTGGCCGAGGGGGGCGGCCACGCCGTGACTGCGCGTTCGACCGGGCCGCGCTTCGCCATGGCCTTCCCCGATGCCGACGTGCGCCTGGCGATCCATGTGGTGGAACGCATCCGCCAGGCCATCGAACGTGCCCAGTTCCGCTGCCATGAGTTCGACCTGCGGGTTACCTTAAGCGCAGGCATCACCCCCGCTGCCTCGGACGACAACTTGGAACTCCTGTGGCAGCGCGCCGAGACGGCCCTGGGCGAGGCCCGCCGCTACGGCCGAAGCCGGGTCTTCGTCCACGAGGGCCGCTACCCCACACCCGTGGTCCCGCCGAACCTCGACCTGCCCGAAAAGTCGATCGACCTCTAGGCGGCCGCCGGGGTCCATCGCATGATACGCTGCTTGTTCGTTCGGGCGAACCTTCCAAGCCGCCGCCGGCGCAAGCCGGCCGTAAACGGCGGTATGCCGAGGGATGGACTCCGGGTGTGTTAGCCGGTACGCTTCGGTTAAAAGCTATTGGCTAAACGCGCCGCGCATGCGGCAGGAGTTCGATCCTGCCGGGCGCGGCGGCGTCCTCAGGGGTTCGCATCTTGCCCGGCAAGTGCTGGTCACGGGTTGGTGTTTGGCGATGAGTGGCTTGTGTCGAGCGATCGGGCACCGGGGCGCCCGGATGCAATGGCTATGATGCCCCAGCGGCCGCGATTCATTTTCGTTACCTGCCAGGTGGGTGCGGAGCGGGCGGTGAAGTCCGAAATGGGCCGCAACCTGCCCGTTGCGCGGCCGGCTTATGCCCGTCCGGGGTTTTTGACGTTCAAGCTGCCCGAGCAGCATTTCCTGCCGGCGGCGTTTGACCTGCATTTGGTGTTCGCCCGGGCGGCGGGGTTTGCGCTGGGCGGGGTGCAAGGGGCCGAGCCTGCGGAGTTGGCCCGCAGGGTGTGGGAATTGCTTGGCGGGCGGATTGTGCAGCGGTTGCACGTGTGGGAGCGGGACCGGGCTTTGCCGGGCGAACACGGTTTTGAGCCGGGACTTACACCGCGGGCTGCGGAGGTGGCCCGCCTGCTTGCAGCGGCGTGCCCGCAGCCCAACATGCTTTTGCCCGACGCCGCCGATCCCGCCGTGCCCGCCCGGCGCGGCGACACGGTGTTGGATTGCATCCTCGTCGAGCCGGACCAGTGGTGGGTCGGGTACCACCAGGCGCACACGGTGGAATCGCGATGGTGCGGGGGCATGCTGCCTTTGGAGCTGCCGGCCGCCGCGGTGTCGCGGGCCTGGTTGAAGATGGAAGAAGCCCTGCGGTGGTCCCAATTGCCAATCCCCCGCGGAGCCCGGTGTGCGGAACTAGGAGCCGCGCCCGGCGGCGCAACGCAAGCCCTTCTACAACGCGGCCTGTACGTGGTGGGTATCGACCCGGCGGAGATGCATCCGGCTGTGCTCGCCCACCCCAATTTCACCCATCTCCGCAAGCGGGTCCAGCAGGTGCGGAGGCGCGAGTTCCGCAAAGTGCGGTGGCTAGTGGCCGATATGAACGTGGCCCCCCAATACACGCTGGATGCGGTCGAAGCAATCGTCACCCACCCGCTGGTCAGCGTGCGGGGGATGCTGTTGACCCTCAAGCTTTTCGAGTGGCGCCTGGCCGACCAGGTGCCCGAATACCTCCAGCGGGTCCGCAGTTGGGGCTACAACATCGTGCGGGCCCGGCAGCTTCAGCACAACCGGCAGGAGATCTGCGTGGCCGCCCTCCAGAAGCCGTTTGTGCGCAAGCCCCCCTTGCTGAAAGGTCGGATGCGGAAGAGGGGGCAATCCCCGCAAGACCCAAAAGGGCGGGAAACTGGCGATGCTGCGTCGATTGGTTCAAGCAAGGCCATGGGGACAAACCCGCCCGCCTCGATCCACTCGCCCCAAACCACTTAGCCCCCGCGACCCGCGGGGAGCGTCGCAGCGCGCAGCGTCTTCACCGGCCAAACGTGCGTTGACCCGCGGCCGGGTTTCGGGTACAAGGCGGCCGCTTGTCTTTCCGCTGGAGTTCGGGGGCGCTGCCTGGCGTGCGGTCAGCCTCCGGAGTGGCTGTGGGATCGAGAGGTGGGATGTCGTCGCACGGGACGGATGCCAACCCTGCGCAGGCCACGGATGCCGGTTCGCCGGTCACGTCCCCCCGCGCATCCGCCTTGGGGTGGCTGCGGGGGAACTGGCTCGCGGTCGTGGTGGCTGCGCTTGCGGTTGTGGCCTTGGCGGGGGCCGTGCTGACCGCGCAAATCGTCTTTGCGCCCCGTCCGGCGGCCAACCCCGTCGATCCGGCAGCTTTGGCGATGGCGGCCATCGAGGCGGGCGATTATGCCGAGGCAGAGCGCTGGGCACAAAAGTTCCCCGCCTTCGAGGAGCCCGTTGCCAATCCGGCAGCCCAGGCATATGTGTTGGGAGTCCTGGCGGCCAGGCGGGCTCAGTATGCCGAGGAGCGATCCAGGCCGCGGCTAGCGCGCCAGGCGGTCCGCTGGCTGAGCGAGGCCCAGGTTCGCGGCTTTCCGCAAGGGCGTGAGCTTTCAGGCCGGCTGTTGCTGGCCGAGAACCTGCTTTGGGCCGGCGATGCCGCCCGGGCGCGGTTGCTGCTTCGGGAAACGCTGGAATCGCATCCGCAGCCAGGGTGCCGGTTCCGGCTGCTGCTGGCCGAGGCATGCAGCCGCTGCACGCCTCCACGTCATGCCGAGGCCCTGGCCGAAAACGGCCGGGTGCTGAGCGACGCAGCCACCCCGGCCGAAGACCGCGTGGCGGCCCTCCTGCAGCGCGCCGAGATCCTGCTGCGTCAAGGGGAGGAAGAGGCGGCCTTGGAGGCCGCGGCCCGCATTTCCCAGGGCGGGTCGCGCTCCGCCGAGGTCGCGGTGCTCCGCGCCCGCGCCTGGCTGGCGCAGGCCCGGAAGCTCAAGGCCCACACAGGCGCCCCGCACCAGGTGCGCCAGCGGCTCCAAGCCGCCCTGGAAGCCCTGAGCCCCGTGGCCGAGGGGCTCCCCATCGAGCTTCCCACCCGCCAAGGCAACTACCTGGTGGGCTTGTGTCTTGCCGAGTTGGGCGAAACGCAGAAGGCCCTGGCGCAACTCGAGCGCACGCGCATGCTGTTTCCCAGCACAGCCGACGGCATGCTCGCCGACCTGGAACAGGCCGACCTCCTGCGCCAGGCCGGTCAGGACGGCGCGGCCCTGGAGGCCTATCTCCGCGTATTGCGGGGGTGGGGCAGCCCGGGCGAGTTCGTCCACGGATGGGTCACCCCGGCCGAAGTCCAACGCCGCGTCTTGGGGGCATATCAGGCCTACTTGCAGGCCCAACAGTTCGATGCCGCGATTCGGCTGGCCGAGGCCATGGAGCCGCTGGTTCCCCCGGAGCAGCAACGGCCGGCCCTGGCCGAGGCCCATCGGGCCCGAGGGCGGCATCTGCGGGAGCAGCGGGCCCGCCTGACCGAGGAGAAGGCCGCGGCGGCCCGCCAGGCGGCGCTCAAAGACTTTCGCCGTGCCGCATCGCTTTATGCCGAGCTGGCCCAAATGCGTTTTGCCACCCGGCAGTATCCCGAGGACGTGTGGCAGGCCGCCACCTGTGCGCTGGAGGCGCACGAGTACGCGCAGGCGGCCCGGTGGTTTCAAGAGTATTTGGCGCATGAAGTCCGCCAGCGCCAGGCGCCGGCCATGGTCGGCCTGGCGGAAGCCCTCCTCGCTTTGGACCGCTTGGACGACGCCATTGCCACGTTGCGCCAGTGCGTGGCGATGCACCCTCGGGACATCGCGGTGTTTCGGGCCCGCATTTTGGCAGCCCAGGCCCTGGAAGAGCGGGGCCACCCCGACCAGGCCCGCCGCGTGCTCGAAGACAACCTCGAAAGCCCGGCCCTGACGCCCGCCAGCCTGGAATGGCGGGACTCGCTGTTCGCCCTGGGCCGCCTGCTGTACCGGCAGGGGCACTACGAAGAGGCGGCCAAGCGCCTGGACGAGGCGGTGCGGCGCTATGGCGACACCCCCCAGGCCCTCGAAGGCCGCTACCTTCTGGCCGAATGCTACCGCCAGGCCGCCCGCCTGGAGGGCCAGCGCTTGGAGTCCGAACAGGTCGAGAGCGTGCGGGTGGCGCGGTACCAAAAGGTTCGCCAGCTTCTGGCCGCAGCGGCCCAGCAATTCCAGCAAGCCCAGGAGGCGTTGGCCCGGCAAGAAGAACAGCGCCCGCTGTCGCCGCTGGAAAAGGCCATGCTCCGCAACGCGGTGTTCGCCGCCGGCGATGTGCTGTTTGCGATGGGGCGCTACGACGAGGCGGTCCGTGCCTATCGCCAGGCCGCACAGCGCTACCAGCACCACCCCGAAGTGCTGGAAGCTTACCTGCAAACCGCCCGCGCCCTGGAACAGCTCAACCAGCCCGAGGAAGCCCGAGCCGCCCTCCAACAAGCCCGCTCGGTGCTGGCCCGGCTCAAGGCCGATCCCTCCTTCGGACAAACGACCAATTACACCGCACAACAATGGGAAGAGCTGCTCGATCAGCTCACGGCGGCTGCTCCGCCTTCCCAAGCTCCCTGACAAGGACTATCCGCGATGCCGCTTTCCACGGACCTGCTCGGCGACCTCATTCGGCGCAAGCACAATTGCCTGCTCCACCTGCGCGACCTGGGCCAGCGCCAATTGGCCCTCGTCCGGCGCGGGAGCATGGACGAGCTGCTCGACGTGCTGGCCGCAAAACAGCATCTGCTCGTCGAATTGCAGCGGATCGAGCGCGGTTTGGACCCCTTCCGCCAGGAGGACCCGGAGCAGCGGACCTGGCGCTCGGCCGAAGAACGCCAGCGTTGCGCCGAAGAACTGGCCCGGTGCGATTCGCTGCTGGCCGAAATCATGACCCAGGAAAAACAGAGCGAACACGAGTTGATCCGCCGCCGGGATGAAGCCGCCCGCCGGCTCCAAGGTGCCCATAGGGCGGCCCAGGCGCGGCAGGCCTACACGGAAGACGCGCCGGCTTCAGCCGGCCTGGACCTCACTTCGTAACTGGGGTGCCTCGCATATGCCTAACCGGTTGCGAGGGTGTTTTGCACGAACGATCACCGCGCAGGGCCAGCGCTTTGGACCCGAGCGGTCCAGGGGCTGCCTTGCGCCGGCGGCCCAAAGACCGCCAGCTTCCCCAACAGGTATGCCAGAAAGCCGCCTGATGCACAGCCAGCCGTAAAGGGCCCAAGCGTTTGCCGCTTGCCGACCGGCAGCCGCTTTTTGCCAGCGAGCAACCCATGCACACGCCTTTGAGTGTTATCGAGGACGGCGGATCGCGGCCACAAAGGTCTTCGGGCGACCTGGTGGCGGGGGCCCTGGCCCTGGATGCCAGTGCCGACCTGGCCACGGTCCTGGCCGCCTGGGATGCTGCCACGGGCCGGCTCCAGGAAACGCACGAGGCGCTCCGCAAGGAAGTGCAGCGCCTGACCGACGAGCTGGAAGCCAAGAACCGCGAGCTGGCCCGCAAGAACCGGCTGGCCGACCTGGGCCAGATGGCCGCCCACGTAGCCCACGAGGTCCGCAACAGCCTCGTGCCGGTGACGCTCTATCTGAGCGTTCTGCGGCGCCGGTTGGCCCACGACCCGCCAGGCCTGGAGGTCCTGGGCAAAATCGAGGCCGCCTTCACCGCCCTGGACGCCACGGTCCACGACCTGTTGCACTTCACCGCCGACCGCGACCCCCATTGGGAACGCTTCCGCCTGCGTCCCCTGGTGGAAGAAGTGTTGGCCTCGGTGGCGCCGCAGATGGCGGCACAATGCATCCGCGCGGCGGTGGAGATCGACCCGCCCCAGATGCTTTGTGCCGACCGCGACATGATCCGCCGCGCCATCCTCAATCTGGTTCTCAACGCCCTGGATGCCATGCCCGATGGCGGCACGCTTCGCATTTCGGCCGCCAGCGAGGACCATGACGTGGTGTTGCGGGTGGCCGACACCGGCCCCGGCCTGGACCCCGACGCAGCCGGCCGCGTCTTCGAGCCGTTCTTCACCACCAAGGCCGGCGGCACAGGGTTGGGCCTGGCCATCGTCGATCGCATCGTGGATGTGCACGGGGGACAAGTCGCCGCCGCCAATACTCCCGAAGGGGGCGCCGTGTTCACGCTCCGCCTGCCCCGGACCGCAAGGAAGTCCAGCCATGACGCTTGATGGAGACCCCCGGATTGCGGATCGGGACCTGCGGGGATCGGTCCTGGTCGTGGACGACCATGCGCAGGCCCGCGAGTCGATGTGTTTCGTGCTGCGCCAAGCCGGCCACCGCGTCGAGGCGTGCTCCAGTGCCGCCGAGGCCCTGGAACGGATCCGCACCGAGCGCTTCGACTGCATCCTGACCGATTTGAAGATGCCAGGGATGAGCGGCCTGGAGTTCATGCTCCAGCTCGAAGAGCGCCGCTACCCCGCCCAGGTGGTGATGGTCACCGCGCACGCCTCGGTCCCTACCGCCGTCCAAGCCATGCGCCACGGCGCGTTCGACTACATCGAGAAGCCGTTCGATGCGGAACAGCTCGAGCGGCTGGTGGCCCAGGCCATCCGGCACGGCCGGCTGGTACGCCGCGAGCCCCCGGCCGAAAACCCCGCCCGACGCGGGGCCAGCGAGCCGCCGGTGATGATCGGGTCCAGCTCGGCCATGCAGGCCCTCCGCTCCAAGATCGCCCTGGTCGCACGCACTTCGGAAACGGTGCTCATCCTGGGCGAGAACGGCACGGGCAAGGAGCTGGTGGCCCGCTCGATCCACGCCGCCAGCGACCGCCGCACCGGACCGCTGGTAAGCTTGAATTGCCCGGCGCTGTCGGCCCACCTGCTGGAGAGCGAACTTTTCGGCCATGAAAAGGGGGCCTTTACCGGGGCCGACGCCACCCGCGTGGGCCGCTTCGAGCTGGCCCACGGCGGCTCGATCCTCTTGGACGAAGTGACCGAGATCGAACCGGCCTTGCAGGCCAAGCTCCTGCGGGTGTTGCAGGAGCGGACGTTCGAGCGCGTCGGTTCCAGCGAGACCCGGCGCGTGGACGTGCGCGTGATGGCCACCACCAACCGCGACCTCCAGGCCCAGGTGGCCGCAGGCCGCTTCCGCGAGGACCTCTACTTCCGCCTGGCCGTCCTCCCCCTCCATGTGCCCCCCTTGCGGGACCGGCGCGAGGACATCCCCGAACTGGTAGATTACTTCCTGGCCCGCGCCGCGGCACGCCTGGGGCGCGAGCCTTGCGTGCTGGACGCCTCGGCCCGCGACCTGTTGATGAACTACCACTGGCCCGGCAACGTGCGGGAACTCGAAAACCTGATGACCCGCGTCAGCGTGCTGGTACCGTCCGGGCCGGTCCGCGCCGACGAATTGCGCCGCCGGCGCCTCCTCGAGCCCCACGCCACCGCCGCGCCCGAGCCCTCCGCGACCCCAGCCATCCCCGTCGGATTGAGCCTCGAAGAGATGGAACGCCGGCTCATCGAAGCCACGTTGGAGCGCTTCAACGGCCACCGCGAGAAGACCGCTCGCGCCTTGGGGATTGGTGTGCGGACCCTCAGCGGCAAGCTCCGCCAGTACGGATATGCCCCGCGCGCCAGGACCTTCTCGCGGGCCGGATGATACGCCTTGACTGCCGTTTCGACCATGAACTCCGATTGCGCGGTAAAGGCCTGGATCAGGCGACGGCCGCTGCAGAACGCGGCTCGGGGATTGCCGGGCTGGCTGGCCCTGAGGCCACGCCACGGCGCGGCTTTCGCGACGCTGGGGAAGGGTCCGGCAAAACCTGCCGGTTCGGCCTTGGCAAAATCTGCCGATCGCCCGCCTGGGCCGACCAGCCGCCGCATATCGTACCGCTCCCTCACGCCGGCGACCGTTGGCAAAGGCCGCGCAACGGCAAAACGGCTAACGACTTGGGCGGGCCGTCGCGCGGGCAAACACGGCAGGGCTGCTGCGGTTCGGCCTGCCGCGACGCGGCATGGCAGTTGCTCATGGAACATGCTGCCCAGGCCCCCAAGGTAATCGGCATGTTCGACGCTTTGGTTCAGTCCACTTCGATTCCCGTGCTGGAGCAGGTGGTCCGGTTCGCGCAAGCCCGGCATACGGTGCTGGCGGGCAACCTGGCCAACCTTCATACACCCGGCTACCGGGTGCGCGATCTTTCGGTCGAGGATTTCCAGGCGCGGCTGCGCGAGGCGATCGAGGCCCGGCAAGCAAGCCGCGCCGCTAGATCGCCCGGACTGACCGCGGGTCCGCCGGGGTTGGCCGCAACATGGCCCGGCCTGGCCGGAAGTTCGCCCGGCTGGGCCGACAGTGGGCCAGGCGTGACCGGCCCGTCGCCGGGCCTGGCCGAAACCTCGCCAGGGCTCACGGGAATCTCGCCAGGACTGCCGCGTCGCACCGGCGACCCAGCGGCCGGGCTGGCCGAGGTCGCCCAGCACTCCCAAAGCATCGTCTATCACGACCAGAGCAATATCGCCACCGAAGAGCAAATTACCGAAATGGTCAAGAACCAGCTCCAGCACAACCTGGCTGTGGCCCTGCTGGCCAGCCAGTTCCGCCTGCTTCAGACGGCCATCAGCGAACGGGTGTAAGCCGCCACGTCTCATGCCGTAAAGGTTTCGTTCATGTTTCCGGCCATCGACATCAGCACCAGCGCCCTGGTGGCCCAGCGGATCCGGATGACGGCCATTTCCAGCAACCTGGCCAACCTCTCGACCACGCACAACGAGGCGGGCGAACCCAAACCTTACCAGAAACGCCACGTGGTATTCGAGACCGACGAAAGCGTGGGGGGCGGCGGGGCGGCCGGCGTCAAAGTGGCCTCGATCCTGCTGGACGATTCGCCCCCGCGCCTCCGTTGGGACCCCGGACACCCCGATGCCATCCGCCAGGGGCCCCATGCCGGCTATGTGGCCTATCCGGCCATCGACATGATGACCGAGTTCACCGACGCCCTGGCAGTGGCCCGCGCCTACGAAGCCAATCTCGGAGCGATTGAAATCGCCAAGGACCTCGCCCAACAGACCCTGAGGATTCTGATCTGATGAGCCCGATTCTCCCCCTTTCGGCTTCGCCCGTTTCCACGTCGCCGGTTGGGAATGCTCCGGAACCGTTGCCGGCCGCATTGCCCGAAACCCAGTTCAAGGACTACCTGCTTCGCTCGCTGGCCGAAGTCAACGCGATGCAGCACGAGGCGGACCGTGCGGTCGAGCAACTGGCCACGGGCGGCGACATCAGCCCTGCCGAGGTGCTCACGGCAGTCCAGAAGGCCGACCTGGCCTTCAAAATGATGCTCCAGATCCGCAATAAACTGGTCCAGGCTTTCCAGGAGGTCCAGAACATCCGGGTGTAGCTCGCCCCCCTGGCCCTGCGTAACAGCACCGTAAGCCCCCTCTGGGCGCGCCGCGGCATGCTGGCCCGCCCGCACGGCTTGGAGGTCCAAGGATGGATTTCCTCAACAAGGCCATGGCCCAACTGGCCGAACTCTTCCGCTCGATGAGCGCCGGCTCGCGGATCACTGCGGGCCTGCTGCTGGCGGTCATCGTGGTCAGCCTGGCCCTGTTGGTGCGCTCCCAGGTCGGCGGACCGGACGGATACCTGATGAACGGCGAGCAATTCCCGGCCAGCCAGTTGCCGGCCATGATCGCCGCCTTCGGCGAAGCCAATCTCAACGATTACAGGATCGAGGGGACGCGGATTCGCGTGCCCCGGGGCCAGGAAGCCAAATACATGGCCGCCCTGGCCGCCAAAAACGCCCTCCCCCACAACCCCCTCGACTACCTCGACCGCGCGCTGAGCGACAACCCCCTGTGGAGCGACCGCCACCAGCGCGAAACCCGCCTCCGCCTGGAAAAACAACGGGCCATGTCCGAAATCCTCAACCAGTGGCCGGGCATCGAATGGGCCACGGTGATGATCGACGAGGAAGAAAAGCCCGGTTACCTCAAACAAAAAGAAAAGACGGCTTCGGTCACCGTCAAGGCCGAAGGGACCGCCCCGCTGACCGAATCGCAAATTTCTGCCATCCGCCAGTTCGTCGCCAGCAGCGTGGCCAGCCTGCCGTACGAAAAGGTGGCCCTCACCGATGTGAACACCGGCCAGACCTATCGCGGCGGGGCCGAGCGCCCGCAGACCGCCCTGGACGACCCTTATCGCGCCCGCCGCCGCATGGACGAAAAGGAATGGCAAGAGAAGATCCTCCGCGCGCTGAGCCACGTGCCGGGGGCGACCGTGTCGGTAACCGTGGAACTCAGCCCGGAGCACCTCCGGCGCGAAAAGAAAATCGAGCACGACCCCAAAAAATCCACGGTCGTGCAAACGACCGAAAAAACCCGCACCCGCACCCGCGAAGGGGCCTCGCCCGCCGGCCCGGCGGGCTACGTGGCGAACCAGCCGGCGGCTTTAGCGCCGGCCAAAGGCAAACAAAACAAAGAAGAGGAAGAAGAAACCGACCGCCAGGAGATCAGCGCTGTGGGCGCCCTGGTTACCGAAACCGTTACCGAGGGGATGACGCCCCTGCGGGTGCTGGCCTCGGTCCAGGTGCCCAGCGCCTACTTCGAGCGCGTGTGGCGCGAGCGCAACCCGACCTCGCCGGGGGAGCCGCCCAAGACGCCGACTGCTGCGGACCTCGCCCAGATCCGTACCGAAGAGATCGCGAAAATCCGCAAATGCGTGGCGGCGTTGCTGCCGGCCGCCCCCGGCGTGAGCGATCCGACCGAACTGGTGACCGTGACCGAGTTCCAAACCATCACCCCCGCGTCCCCTGCCCCGCCGAGCCTGGTGGAGCGGTTGCTTCCCTGGCTCGTCCAATCCTGGAAAACCCTGGGACTGCTGTTTCTGGGGCTGGTGAGCCTGGTGATGTTGCGGTCGATGGTGCGGGCGCAGCCGGCCGAGCCCCGGCCGCTGCCCGTACCGCTGGCTCCGGCGCCCGCCCCACCGCAACCGGCCACCGAGGAAAGCCAGGAAACCGCCGAAGCCGCCCGCCAGCGGCGCCTGAAGCGCTTCGGCAGCAGCGGAACCTCGCTCCGCGACGAACTCTCCGAACTGGTGGCCGAGGACCCTGACGCGGCCGCCAGCATCCTCCGGGCCTGGATCGGGAACCTGTCGTAACCATGACTGCCGCGATGCATCCGCCAGGAGTTCGCAAGGTGGCCATCTTCGTGGCCAGCCTGGACCGCGCGCTGGCCGACCGCGTCCTGGAACAGTTTCCCCCGGAGGAGGCCCGCCGAATCCGCCAGGCCCTGGTCGATCTGGAGAGCATCGACCCGAAGGAACAAGAGCGGGTCATCGAAGAGTTCCGTCGGGGGGTCCGGGCCCGCGCGCACCGGTCTTCGGGCATCGACCTGGAGGCCCCGGCCGTCGCTCCCACGCCCCAGGCGGGGCAACCGGCGCCTGCCGAGATAGCCCCGTCTCCCGCGGCACCCCCGCCACCCTTTCGTTTCCTCCGCGAGGCCGAAAGCGACAAGCTGGCCGCCATCCTGGCCAGCGAGCGGCCCCAGGTCATCGCCCTGGTGCTCTCCCATTTGCCGCCCGAGCAGGCCGGCCGGGTCCTGGTCCGCCTGGCTCCGCCGCTTCAGGTGGAAGTCATCCGGCGGTTGGTGGACCTGGAAGAGACCGATCCGGAAATCCTCCGCGAAGTGGAACGGGGGCTGGAAAAACGCCTGGCCGAGGTGGTCCGCTCGCAGCGTCGCCGGGTGGCGGGCCTTTCGGCCGTCGAAGGGATCCTCCGCGCGTCGGGGCCAGCCGTCGGCACGCAAATCCTCGACAACCTGGCCCGGCACGACCGGCGCCTGGCCGAGCGCTTGGGGCCGGGTCCTGCCGAGCCGCGGTTCGAGGAGCTGCTGGCCCTGGACGATGCGGCTTTGGGCCACGTGCTGGCCGCCGCCGAGTTGGAACTGGTCGCCCTGGCGCTGTTGGGGGCCCCGCCCCCATGGAACCAACGCCTGCTGGCCGTCATGCCCCAACGCGAGGCCGAATGGACCCGCCAGCGCCTGGCCAACCCCGGACCGGTGCGGCTCCGCGACGTGGAAGAGGCCCGGCGGCGTCTGGCGGCCCTGGCGCGGCGACTGGCCGCCGAAGGAAAAATCCGTTTGCCCCCCGCGCCGGTCCCACAAGCGGCTTGAGTCCACCAGGCATCAAGGAGGACCATCGACACGACCATGGCCGGAATCATCAAAGCCACGGACCGCAACCGCGGGATTCAACCCGTGGCGTTCAGTTTCGAGGACATGGCCTCCAAGGCCGAGGCGTATCTGGCGGGCGTGCGGGCCGAGGCGGCCAGGATCCTCGCCCAGGCCCAGCAAGAGGCTGCCGCCATCCGCAAGCGCGCCGAGGCCGAAGGCCGCCGCGAAGGCCAGGCCGCTATCGAACGCATGGTGCACGATCAGGTGGCGCGCCAAATGGCCAGCCTTCTGCCCGCCCTGCGCCAAGCGGTCGACGAGATCCGCCATGCCCGCCAGGCGTGGCTTGCACACTGGCAACAGCGCGCCATCCACGTGGCGGCGGCCTTGGCCCGCCGCATCCTCCGCCGCGAACTGACCCACTCGCCCCAACTGGCCCGGGAACTGGTCCGCGAGGCCCTGGAGCTGGCCGCGGGCACCCCACGCCTGCGCATCCGCCTGAACCCCGCCGACCACGCCGCCCTGGCCTTGCAGGTCCAATCCCTGGTCGAACAACTGGCCCCGCTGGCCCAGGCCGAGATTCTCCCCGATCCCGAAATCGGCCTCGCCGGCTGCCGTGTCGAAACCCAATTCGGGATTATCGACCAGCAGATTGAAACCCAATTGGCCCGGATTACCGAGGAGTTGACCTAGTTCCGATGTTGTCCCCTGAGCACCGCCGCGAAAAAGGCGCACGAAAATCCGTTATGGGTAAGAGCTGCCGGTGCACTTGCCGTTTTTCCGATCTAGAACCCTTGCTGTTCGGGTCATAGCACGGCGCATAAAGCAAGACAAAAAGTTAGCCGCGTTTTGCCACCCGTGATCAACGACGGACCGGCCATGGATATCGAGGACCGCCTGGCGACCATTCTTCCTGCGGCCATTTACGGCACGGTCGCCCGGACCGTGGGAATGATGATCTCGGCCGCGGGATTTCCGGCACCGATCGGGGCGCTGGCCGAGATCGAACGCCATGGGGGTTCCCGGCTGTGGGCGGAGGTGGTCGGCTTCCGCGACGAGATGACCCTTTTGTATCCCTATACCGAGCCCGCCGGGGTGCGCCACGGCAACCGGGTCCGCCTGGCACGGACTACGCAGTGGCTCGATGTGGGGCGGGAATTGCTGGGCCGGGTGATCGACGCCCGCGGCCGGGCGATCGACGGCAAGCCCCAGCCCTGCCTGGCGGATCGCACCTGCTTCGAGCGCCGGCCGCCGCCCCCTTGCGAGCGGCCGCGAATCACCACCCCGCTTGCCACCGGCATCCGGGCGATTGACGGCTTGTTGACATGCGGCAAGGGGCAACGCCTCGGCCTTTTCGCCGGCTCCGGCGTTGGCAAGAGCGTGACGCTGGGAATGATGGCCCGGTACACCGCGGCCGATGTGATCGTGGTCGCCCTGGTCGGCGAGCGCGGCCGCGAGGTCAACGAGTTCATCCAGCGCGACTTGGGGCCCGAGGGGCTGGCACGCAGCGTGGTGGTGGTCGCGACCAGCGACGAGCCGGCCCTGTTGCGCGTGCAGGCGGCCAGGACTGCGACCGCCGTGGCCGAATACTTCCGCGACCAGGGCAAAGACGTGCTGTTGATGATGGACTCGGTGACGCGGTTCGCCCTGGCTCAGCGGGAGATCGGACTGGCTGCCGGCGAGCCGCCCACCACGCGCGGCTATCCCCCTTCGGTGTTCGGGCTGTTGCCGCGGCTGGTGGAGCGTGCCGGCCGGAGCCCCACCGGGAGCATCACCGCCTTCTATACGGTCCTCGTCGAAGCCGACGATCCCAACGAGCCCATCAGCGACGCCATGCGCGGGCTTTTGGACGGACACGTCTGGCTGGCGCGGCGGATCGCCGAACGCGGCCACTGGCCAGCGATTGATGTGCTGGCCAGCCTCAGCCGGCTGATGCCCGATATCACTACGGCCGAACACCGCCAGGCCGCCCAGACGGTGCGGGAACTCCTGGCCGCCTACCGCGACCACGAGGACCTGATCGCCATCGGGGCCTACCGCAAGGGGACAAATCCCCGTGTCGATCGGGCGATCGACCTCCAAGAGGAGATCCAGGCCTTCCTTCGGCAGGCGGTGGACGAGCGAAGCACGCTGGAGCAGGCCATCCAACATGTATTGCAACTGCATCGCAAGGCCATTTCCTGAACCCTTTCGATCGACCGTCGCACAATATCGGCAAAGCCAAAGGACCGCTTTCGCAGCATAAAGGACCACCCATGCCCGCATTTGCGTTTCGGCTGGCCAGTTTGCTGAAACTTCGCGAATCGATCCGCGACCAAAGGCGCCAGGACCTGGCGCAGGCGCTGCGCGCCGAAGAACTTTTGCGGCTCGAACAGCAGCGCGTCGAGGACGAGTTGCGCCAACTGACCGAGCATGCCCGGGAAGCGGCGGCCCCGGGCGAGGTGCAAGTCGATACGCTTCTGGAGGCGGAACGCTTCGAGCTGGTCCTTCTCGCCCGCCGGCGCCTCCTGGAAACCCAGCAGGCCGCGCTACAGGCGGAAATCCAGCGCCGCCGGGAGGCCCTGGTCGAGGCCAACCGGCAGGTGCAGGTCCTCCAGCGGCTCCGCCAACGGCAGGCCGAACGCCATCGCCGCGAAGAAAGCCGCCGCGAAATCCTGGCGCTCGATGAGGTAGCCCAGCGCCAGGCCCACGCCCAGGAGATCGAGGCATGGGACGGCTGATCCGCGGCCTTTGGGGGGCGGTGCTCTATTTTGCCCTGGCGACCCTCATCGCCGAGGCCATTATCGCCATCTATGCGGTGCGGACCTGGGGGATCGACCCGGAGCGCGTGGAGCGGATTCTGGCCGCCGCCCGCGGAGAGACGCCGGCGCCAGCCGCCGCATCCGCCCCCCCGGCTCCCGAAACGCCGGAAATGCCTTCCTACCAGCAAGTCCTGGAAGCCCGCGCGTTGCGCGATGCCAACCTCCGCCTGCGCGAGGAAGCGCTGGCCCACGCCCTGGCCGATTTGCGGGCCTCGCGGCAAAAACTGGCCGAGGATTTGAAACGTTTCCAGGCCCAGCGCGCCGATTATGAAAAACAACTTGCCGAATTGCAAAGCGGCAGCCTGGCTGCCGGGCGCGAAGAAGTGCGGCGCATCCTTCAATCTATCCGGCCGAAACAGGCCAAGGAAGTCCTCGTCCAAATGCTCGATAACAAGGAGACCCAGGAAGTGGTTGCCTTGTTAACGGGAATGACCGACAGCAAGCGCGCCAAAATCCTCGGCGAGTTCAAAACACCCGAGGAAATCCAGAAAATCGAGGAAGTGTTGCGCATCATCCGCCAGGGCGAGCCGAAAACCGGGATTATTCAGTCAGCGATGGACCAAGCGAAGGCCGCCGGGTCCAAACCGTGAAAACGCTTGCCATGCCGCCGGGCTGGCTGCATGCTGCCAAAATCTTCGGCCCGCCGGGGGCTGCAAACGCAAAAACAAACGACTGCGTTCCAAAACGAAACGTCATGGTTTCCATTTACTTTGAGGCCCCTGTGCCGATCGCGGCAAGCGATGCGAAAGGTGCCGGCCCCTCTCGACCGGCAGAGCCTTCCCATGGCGCGGCGTTCGACCAGCATCTGCGCCGCGCCAGCGCGGAGGCCGGCGACGGCGCAGCGGGCAGTGTTTCCAACAGTGCGGCTGAAGATGGTCGGGACACGCCGGCTGCCCCTGCGCCGAAAACGGCCCCCGGGTCTCAAGACGCCGAAGAGGAAGCCCAGCCCGCCGGCGATGCCGAAAAAACCCCCACTGGCGCGGTCGTCGCATCGCCGGACCCTGCCGGATCCCAGGTCCAGAGCGGGCCGGAAGACCCAGCTTCTGGCAAGCCGCCTGTCGAGCGGTTTGGCGAAAAACAGTCGCCCGAAATAAAACCTGGAGAGGGGCCACCGGCCAAAAGGTTGCCGGGTGATCTCCAGCAAACGCCCAGCACGCGGGCCTTGCCTGCGAGGCCGGAGGGTTTGGCGTTTTGTGCTTCGTTGCCTGGTATGGTCGCCAACGGTTTGGGGCCGGCGGGGCCGGAGCAGGGCCAGGTGGCAGGAAACAGGCCGCAAACGGAAGCCGGCCCGTCCGCAGCCGCGGCGTCCGAGCCGGTGTCCCGGTGCCCCGCAGTGGGCGAAGCCGACCTGGTGCTGCTAAACGCCGAGCCGCCGGTTTCCGGGGGTGCGACGGCAGGGGCAACTTCCGGCGGCGTCGAGCCGGCTTCGGGGCAAGCCCCAGCGGTTGGGCTGTCGGAACTTCCTTCGGCCGACCGAGTGCCAGCGGCCAACAGCCTATCGCTATCAAAGGGCGAAGTTCGGCGCCAGCGGGTGCCGCAGGATCCGGTCCGCCGGGGGGCCGAAACCGGGGCCGTCGGCGAGGCGTCGGCGCAGCGCGCTTCCCGGGCTGGATCCCAGGAGGTGCCAATAGCTGAACCGGCGGAGCACCCGGGCAGGCCCCGTCCGGTCTTGGAGGAGCTGCTTGCCGTCAAGGACGAGGGTTTGCAGCGGCCGAACGACTCTTTGCGGGCCCACCCCCCGCAGCCGGGGGAAGGGGCGCCGACCTCGCGGCAGCCGACGGAACCTCCGGCGCGGCCGGCCGAAGCCGGCGGTGGCCCGTCCGCCCTGCCCCTGGAGCCGGCCGACCGCGTCCGCTTTGTCCAGCGCGTGGCCAGAGCGATGGAAGCAGCCGATGGGCGAGGCACGCCGCTTCGCATCCGATTGCATCCGCCGGAGCTGGGGGCGCTGCGCGTGGAAGTGGCCGTTCGCAACGGAGTGATGTCGGCCCGGCTGGAGGCCGAGACCCAATCCGCCCGCGACCTGCTGTTGGAGCACCTTCCTCTGCTCCGCGAGCGGTTGGCCGAGCATAACCTGCGGATCGAGCGCTTTGAGGTGCAGTGGTCGGGCGGGTCGTCGGGGGGCCTGTCGGAGCGGCCGGGCCAGCAAGCGCCGGGACAGCCCCACCCGCAGCCAGCGGTGCCCGAGCCCCGCCGGGTGGAGGCTGTCGCGCCCACTTCGCCGCCTCCGGCATCGGCGCGGGGCAATGCCAGTTCGCAGATCGACATCGTCGTCTGATCCCAACCCAAGGTCATCGCCATGCAAGCTGCAACGCTTCAGGTGATCAAAGGAGATCGCGGGGCGCAGGCCCCGAACTCCGATGCGTTCGAGAAGCTCGACCTCAACAAGTTCGTCGAGCTTCTGGTGGCGGAGATGCAGGCCCAGGACCCGCTGAACCCCATGAGCAACGAGGAGATTCTCTCCCAGATCAGCCAAATCCGTTCGATTGCCGCCACCTCGCGACTGACGAGCACTCTGGACGCGGTGCTGCTGGGCCAGAGTATCGCCACGGCCAGCAGCCTCATCGGCCGGCAGGTTACCGGGCTGGATGCCGAAGGGAACAAGGTGACCGGCACGGTGGAGCGGGTCACGGTGGAAGGCAACACCGCCACGTTGCACATCGGCGAGCAGCGGGTAACGCTCAAAAACATCAGCGAAATCCTACCGGCCGATTCCCGCGCCGGATAAATCCCGGGGAATTGTTCAATAAAAGGAAACCAACCATGGGTCTCACATCGTCCTTGACCACCGCCCTTACGGGTTTAACCGCAGCCGAAACCACCATCGACGTGGTGGGCAACAACCTGGCCAACTCGAACACGGTGGGCTTCAAGGCCTCGCAGGCCAATTTCGCCACCCAGTTCGCCCAGACGATGAGCCTGGGATCGGCCCCCACCGAGGAGTCGGGCGGGACCAATCCCCGCCAGACCGGCCTGGGCACCATGGTGGCCGACATCAGCGCCGACTTCGGCCAGGGGACGATCGAGATCAGTTCCAACCCGACCGACATGGCTATCCAGGGCGACGGCTTCTTCATTGTCGAGGGCCAGCAGGGCGAACGGCTGTACACGCGGAACGGCGTGTTCAAGATGAACGCGTCGAACGAGATTGTGACCATTACGGGCAACCGGGTGCTGGGGTTTGGGGTCGACGACCGCTTCCAGGTCCAAAGCACGGTGCTGGCACCGCTGACCATTCCCTTGGGCAGCGCGGCGGTGGCGCAGTCGACGGCCAATGTGTATCTTCAGGGGACGCTGACCCCGAATGGGGACATCGCAACGACAGCAGAACGGATCCAGACCGGCATCCTGGGCAATGGGGCGTACACCGCCCCAGACAGCGCGCTGGACCGCTCGCAATCGCTGGCCCCGTACTTGCTGGGCCCGCCGCCGACCACGATTTCCGGCCAGAATATCCCTGGTGGCGGCATGACGGGCGGGCAAACGTATCTCTACCGGTTCAGCTACGCGGTGATGCCGTACTCGCCGGGCCCCCCACCAAGCATTCCACCCTTCAGCGAAGGGAGCCCGACGGACCCGATGGCGGTGACGTTGGGGGCGGGGGACAATTCGGCCCGGCTGGCGAATCTGCCGACCTCCAGTCGGCCCTTGCACGTCTACCGCTCCCACGACGGCGGTGTGACCTACAACTTTATCGCCGAACTGCCGGCCGGCACTGTCTCTTACGACGATACGATGGCCGACGCCGTCGCCGACAGCCAGCCGGCCATGGACACCACCATGCTGACCGGCAATTACAGCTACTACGTCACCTTCTACAACCCCAGCATTCCGGCCGAGAGCCGGCCCAGCCCCATCAGCACTCCGATCAATCTGGTCAACGGCCGGGTGGAACTCACCAGTCTGCCGACCGACCCGACCGGCACGTGGACCCAGCGGCGGATCTACCGCAACCTGTCGACCAACGACTCGGAGTTCCACCTGCTGACCACCATCCCCAGCGCGACCGATTCCGTGACGCTGGTCGATAATGTTTCCGATACCGCACTGGCTGCCCAGCCGCAACTGGACTTCGACGGCCCGAAGATCCTCCCCAGCACGCTGCTCAAGGACGTACTCCGCCGCGACGGCTCGAGCTATGAGCGCGTGTTCCCGTTGGAGGGGGTTCCTCCCACGGCGACGCTGCAATTCACGGGCCGCAAGGGCGGGCGGGCCTTGGCCACCAAGGAACTCACCATCACCGAGACCACCACGGTCACCGATCTCATCACTTTCATGGAGCAGGCTTTCGGGATCCAAAAGCCCAACTTCGACCCAATAAACCCCATCCCCATCGACTCGTCGGGGGCCAACCCGGGAGGGATCGTGACGGCCGATGGCCGGATCGTCCTCACCGGCAACAACGGCGTGGATAACGCGATCGAGATCGACCTGTCGGGCATGCAACTGGTCACCGCCAGCGGCAAGACGAACGTCAATATGCCGTGGGGTTCGATCCAGACCGCGGTGGGGCAGAGCGCCGTGGCCGACTTTATCGCCTACGACTCGCTGGGCATCCCCGTGCGCTGCCGGATTACCGCGGTGCTGGAGGACCGCCAGAGCGGGATGACGACGTATCGTTGGTTCGCCGACTCGGCCGACAACCAGCCCGCCAGCGGCGCCCAGATCGCCGTGGGGACCGGGCTGATCCGTTTCGACGGCAATGGGAATCTGATCGGGGTCACCAACGACACGGTGTCCATCGAACGGCGGCAAGTGGCCTCGGCCACGCCGCTGGAGTTCAAGCTGGACTTTTCGGCCCTTTCGGGGCTGGCGGCCGACAAGGCCACGCTGGCCGTCTCGCGCCAGGACGGTTCGGCCCCCGGCGTGTTGACCAGCTTTATCGTGGGCGAAGACGGCCTGATCCGCGGCGTGTTCTCCAACGGAGTAACCCGCGACTTGGGCCAAATCCGCCTCGTGCGCTTCGCCAATCCCAATGGGCTGGAACAGCGTGGCCAGAACCTCTTTGCCGCGGGGGTGAACTCCGGCTTGCCGGTGGAAGGGAACCCCGGCGAGCAGGGGATCGGCCAGATCATCGCCGGTGCGGTCGAGCTTTCCAATACCGATATCGGCGCGAATCTGATCGACTTGATCCTCGCCTCGACCATGTACCGCGGCAATGCCCGGGTGATTACCACGGCGCAGCAGATGCTGGACGAGCTGTTGACGTTGCGGCGGTGAGCCCCGCGGCGGGCCCCGGCCATCGCGTGCCGCCGGCCGTGCGATCCCGTCCGTAAGAGCCTGGCGCGGCGATGGGGCTTTTTCCGGGCGGCGTTCCCACGCGCAGGGGGACTTGTAGGGCCGGGCCGAAGGCGTATAATCAGGGGCGACAATCCGCTGCTCGCTGGCATCCGTAGCGGCACTGCCGGCAGATGACGAGCAACTCCACCGCGTGTGATCCCCGAAATACCGGGCCACCGCTGGCTGGAGTTTTTTTATTGGACTTGCAAGACTTTCGTTTCAGGAGACGCGTGCCATGCCTGCTTTTGATCTTACCCCCCGGCCGGTGCCCCGGGTCGAGACCCGCTATCGCCGCATTGTAACGCCCATTCCCGTGCCCGAATCGGTCCCTATTCTGGAGCAATTGCGGCAATTCGAACCGCAGTCGATGAGTGGCCAGCCGCCGGTGGTGTGGGACCGGGCTGAGGGGTTTCAGGTGTACGACCGCTGGGGCAACCAATGGCTGGACTGGTCCAGCGGGGTGCTGGTGGCCAATGTGGGGCACAGCCATCCGCGGGTTCGCGAGGCGATTGTCCGGCAGGTGCAACATGGGCTCTTGCATAACTACTGCTTTCCCTCGGAGATTCGGGCGCAGGTGGTCGAGGCCTTGGCGCGGGTGGCGCCGCCGGGGTTGAGTAAGGTATTTCTGCTGACCACCGGGGCCGAGACGTGCGAATGCGCCATCAAACTCGCCCGCACCTGGGGCCGCAAGCTGGCCGGTGACCGCAAGATCACCCTGGTGTCGTTCCATAACGCCTTCCACGGGCGGACGCTGGGGGCGCAAATGGCCGGCGGCATCCCGAAGCTCAAGGAGTGGATCGTCAACCTGGACAAGGATATGGTCCAAGTGCCGTTTCCCGATGGGTTCCGCTGCCCCGACACGCGGTTCGAGCTGTTCGAGGAATCGCTGGCCCGGCTGGGGGTGGCGCCCGAGGCCGTGGCCGGGGTGATGACCGAGACCTATCAAGGCGGCAACGCCAGTTTCGCCCCTGCCGAATACATGCAGCGGCTCCGCCAGTGGTGCGACCGGTATCAGGCCCTGTTGATCTTCGACGAGGTCCAGGCGGGCTTCGGCCGCACCGGCACGTTCTGGGGCTTCGAACATTATGGCATGGTGCCGGACCTGATCTGCTGCGGCAAGGGGATCTCCAGCGGGCTGCCGATTTCGGCCGTGATCGGCCGGCCCGAGATCATGGACCTCTATCCGCCCGGCTCGATGACCTCCACGCACACCGGCAACCCGGTGTGTGCCGCGGCGGTGCTGGCCAATCTCCAGGTGATCGAAGAACAGCAACTGGTCGCGCACGCCCGGCGCATGGGCGAAGTCCTTCAGCCGGAACTCGATCGCATCCGCCAGCGTTTTGCCGCGTATATCGGCGCGCGGCACGGCAAAGGGATGGTGGCGTCGCTCCACATCGTCAAGCCGGGGGGCATCGAGCCGAACCCGGAACTGGCCTGTGAGATCGTCCGCCGCGCGATGGAAAAAGGGCTGTTGATGTTCGCGCCGGTGGGGTACGCCGGCGCCTCGGTCAAAATCGCGCCGCCTTTGGTCATGGGCGAAGAGCCCCTTCGGGAATGCATTGCTGTCTTGGAAGAAGCCATCGAGGAGGCCGTGGCATGAGTGCTGCACCCCTGGAAGTGCTGGTCGTCGGGGGCGGGATGATCACGCACGATCAGATCCTCCCCTCGCTTTATCATCTCCAGCGGCTGGGCGTGGTGGGGCCGATCACGGTCTGCGCGCTCAACTCCGCGCCGCTGCGCATGCTGGCCGAGTCCGAGAGCCTCCGGAGCGGTTTTCCCGGCCAGACGTTCCGGCCCCTGCCCCCTTTGGAGGAGCCGCCGGAACACATGGACCCCGAGCGCTACCGCCGGGCGCTGGCCGAAATGCCGGCCGATCAGCTCGCGGTGGTGGCGGTCCCCGATCACCTCCATGATCCGGTCATCCGGGCGGCCTTGGAGTGCCGGCAGCATGTGATTGCGGTCAAGCCGCTGGTCCAACGGTACGCGCAGGCGGTGGAGATCGAGCGGCTGGCCCGCCAGCAGGGGCTTTTCGTCGGGGTCGAGTATCACAAGCGGTTCGACCGCCGGGCGTTGGATGCGCGGGGGTTGTATCGCCAGGGGCGTTTCGGGGAGTTCCGCTGCGGAGAGGCGAAACTCATCGAGCCGTACTACTACCGCCGCTCGAACTTCCAGAACTGGTTCACCAAGGAAAACAGCGACCCCTTTACCTACGTGGGATGCCACTACGTGGACTTGGTGTATTTCATTACGGGGTTGCGGCCCGTGGAGGTGACGGTCCGCGGGGTGGAGGGGAGGTTTCCCAACGGAAACGTGGGGTATTTGTGGACTGCGGCCCAGGTGGTATGGGAGAACGGGGCCATCTTGAGCGTCGTCAACGGGCTGGGCTATCCCGACGAGGGGGCGGGGTCGAACGACCAGGGGCTGTGCCTGTTCTGCGAAGGGCCGGAGGGGGGGGCCTTGATCCGCCACGACGACCAGTTCCGCGGCGTCAGCCACAGCTACGTGGACCGCCGCGCCGGGGCGGTGTTCCGCTTTGTGAGCCCCGATTATTTCCGGCTGGTTCCCTGGGAGGGCCCCGGGCTGCGTCCGGTGGGCTACGGGTTCGACTCGATCGAGGCGCTGGTCCAGGCGGTGCTGCGGGTGAAGGCGGCCGGCCAGGGGCTGCCGCCCGACGAAGCCCTGGCACGCCGGCAGGCGGTGCTGGAAGAGATCGACCGCCGGGGCATTCTGGCCACGCCGGCCAACAGCGCGATCAACGAGCTGGTCACCGAAGCGGCCCGCCGCTCGCTGGCCGAGGCCAGCCGCCGCGTCCCCATCGAGTATCCGCCCCAGCCATGAACTGGCGGGCTGGCCGGCCAGGGCATGGGCAGTGCGGAGGGCGCCCCGGAAGATCGGCCCGGGCGATGGCTCGCCGACAGTGAGCAGATAGACGGATCCGGGCGCCCCCTGGGGAGCGGCCCGACCGAAGCTGGGCATGCGATCGCCCGTCCTGCAAGCTAGCCGCCCGGCCGCAAGCCGGGTAAACTATTCCAACAGGATTGCGGGGGCCGGCCACACGGCCAGACCGAGGCGCCGCGGTATCGGCCGGCGTGCGCCCTTTTTGCCGGCTCCCCGGGGCAGGACCAGGCTTGGACCAGACGAACCCTCATAATCCGTCCGTTTGGTGCGATGCCGGCGAATCTGACACCTTCGTACCTCAAAGCCGAGGAGGAATACCGTCGGGCCACCACGCTGGAGGAAGAGCTGAAATGCCTCCAGGTGATGCTCCAGGAGATCCCCAAACACAAGGGGACCGACAAGCTCCAGGCCGATATCAAGGCCAAAATCGCCAAGGTCCGACGGGAGCTTCAGGCGGAAAAAAAGTCGGGGACCAGGCGGAGCCGCGGCTTCCGCATTCCGCGCCAGGGGGCGGGCACGGCGGTGATCATCGGCGGCCCCAATGCGGGCAAGAGCCGGCTGCTGCGAGCCTACACCCGCGCCACTCCCGAAGTGGCCCCGTACCCGTTCACCACCACGGCTCCCATGCCGGGGATGATGCCCTGGCAGGATGTGTTCGTGCAGCTCATCGACACACCGCCGGTGACCGCCGACTTCATGGAATCCTCCATGCAGGGGCTGGTCCGCGGGGCCGAGCTGGTGCTCCTCTTGGTCGATTTGGGCAGCGACAGCGGCATCGAGCAGTGCCAGGACGTGTACGACCGCTTCCAGAAGACCAAGACCCGCCTGGGCACGCGGAGCTACCTGGATGAAGAGGACATCGGCCTGTCGTACACGCAAACGTTCCTGGTGCCAAACAAGATCGACCTACCCGAGGCGGCCGAACGCCTCGAACTCCTCCGCGAACTCTGCCCCTTCGGGTTTCCGGAATATGTCATTTCGGCCGAACACGGCATCGGATTGGAAGACCTCCGCGAGGCCATCTACCGGGCCATGGACGTGGTGCGGGTGTACTCGAAGCTCCCATCGGCCAAGGAGCCGGACCGCGATCGCCCCTTCACCTTGCGCCGCGGCAGCACCCTGTTGGACCTGGCCGGCCTGATCCACAAGGAGTTCGTGGAGAAGCTGAAGTTCGCCCGGGTGTGGGGCTCGGCCGTTCACGACGGCACCGTGGTCAAAGGGGATTACGTGCTCCGCGACCAGGATATCGTGGAGCTGCACGTGTAAGCGGCATGGCGGCCTGTTTGCGCCCCTTTGCCGGTTTTTTGCGAATCCATTCTTCCCGGAGATGCTCGATGGACGAGGCCGCCGCCCGGCAGCTTGCCGAATGGGACCGCACCCTGGTGTGGCACCCCTTTACCCAAATGGCCGAGTACGAGCCGCTGATCATCGAACGGGCCGAAGGCTGCACCTTGGTCGATATCCACGGGCGGCGCTATCTGGATGGAGTGAGCAGCCTGTGGTGCAATGTGCATGGGCACCGGCATCCGCGGATTGACGAAGCCATCCGCCGGCAACTCGAGCATGTGGCACACGTCACGCTGCTGGGGGTGTCGAACCCCACGACCATCCGGCTGGCCCGCCGGCTGGTGGACCTGGCCCCGCCGGGACTGAACCACGTGTTCTTTTCGGACGATGGGGCCACGGCGGTCGAGGCCGCCCTGAAAATGGCCTTCCAATACTGGCGGCAGCGCACGCCTCCAAAGCCCGAAAAGAAAGTCTACGTGGCCCTTGGCGACGCCTATCACGGCGACACCTTGGGCAGTGTGAGCGTCGGCGGCGTCGAACGGTTCCACGCGATGTTCCGGCCGCTGTTGTTCGAGACCATTCGGCTGCCGGCACCCCATCCCTACCGGCCGCCCCCGGGCGTCGATCCCGCAGACCTGCTCCGGTACAGCCTCGAGCAATTGGAAAAGGTGCTGGCCCAAAACCACCGGCGGATCGCGGCGATGGTCATCGAGCCGCGGGTCCAGGCCGCGGCCGGAATGATCGTCCACCCGCCGGGCTACCTCCGCGGGGTGCGGGAACTGACCCGCCGCTACGGCGTCCTGCTGATCGCCGACGAAGTGGCGGTCGGCATGGGGCGGACCGGCAAGATGTTCGCCTGCCAGCACGAGGATGTCACGCCCGACTTCTTGTGCCTGGCCAAGGGGCTTACCGGGGGTTATCTCCCTCTGGCGGCCACGCTGACCACCGAGGAAATCTGGCAGGCCTTCTTGGGGACCTACGCCCAGTCAAAGACGTTTTTCCACGGGCATACGTATGCGGGCAACCCATTGGGGGCGGCCGCGGCATTGGCCACCCTCGAAGTCTTCGACCAGGAACAGACCCTCCAGCGCCTGGAGCCCAAGATCGCCCGCCTGGCCGAACATCTCCGCCGGATCGCCGCTTTGGACCACGTCGGGGATGTCCGGCAGTGCGGCCTGCTGGCGGGGATCGAGCTGGTCCGCGACCGCACGACCAAAGAGCCTTACCCCTGGGCCGAGCGGCGGGGGTGGCGCGTCTGCGACTACGCTCGGACCGAAGGGGTTCTCCTCCGCCCCCTGGGCAATGTCATCGTCATCATGCCCCCGTTGGCAATCTCGCTGGAAGAGCTGGACCAGATCGCCGGGGCGGTCGAACGAGGAATCCGCGTGGCAACCGGCGACTGACCTGGTGCCCGGCCGTTGGGCCACCCGGGCCTGAAGGAATCGGCCAGCCCCGGCACCCCGTGTTCTCCCTCTTGCCAGCGCTGGCAAGGCCTGGCAGGCCGCAAACCGCCCCCTCGCCCTACAGCAGCCATTTGGTGCGGTAAGGCTTTTGGATCCATCGGTCGGCTTCAGGGGCATCGGGCACGCGCTGCGCGGCACCATCGTACTGGATGGGGCGGCCCAGGCGCAGGGCGAGGATCCCCGGCAGGTAGGCCTCGGACACGCGGCCCCCGACGGCGAAGTCGGACCATGTGGGGGGGCCGCCCCGGCAGGCCTCAATCCACTCCAGCACGTGGTTATCGCCGGCCACGCGGGGCAAAGTCACCGGCACATTCCGGGCAGCCTCGTGGTCTAGCACGCCCCGCCATTGCTTGTCGCCGTTGAGGCGCAATAACCCTCCTTCGCCCCAGCCCCCCGCGTACAACTGGCCCCGCGCTCCCAAAAACAGGCATCCCATGTTGGGCACCTTTCCGCTGATGGCCTTCAGACTGGCGGTGATTTCCTCGGGAGGATAAGCCCCGCCGTCGTACCACCACAGCGACACGGGCGGCAGTTGGCCCCGCGCCGCATACTCGAACCGGAAACGGCCTTTGGAGACATAGGTCTCGCGAAGCGGCTCGGGCAGTTGGGCCTCCACGCGGACCGGCGGGCCAAGGTCCAAAGCACGCACCGGCAAATAAAAAGTGTGCGCCCCTTGGCCCGCTAGCATCCCGTTGCACAAGTCCAGCCAGTTCTGGAACCGCAGGCACCCGGGATGGTACACGTCTTTCTTGAAGGGGCGCCAGGGGGCCGGCCCCAGCCAGAAGTCCCAGTTCAGGCCGGCCGGTACCGGGTCTTCGCCCGGCGGCCGGTCATGGCTGGGCGGATTGGGCCCATAGCCGTCGCACCATAGGTACACCCGATCGATGGGCCCCAGCACCCCGGCCTGGATGACCTCGACGGCTCGACGAAAGGCCTTGCTGCTGCCCCCCTGGGTGCCCGTCTGGGTGGCGACTTTGCACTGGCGGGCCAACCGGCCCAGTTCGCGGGCCTCGGCCAGCCGGTACACCAAGGGCTTCTCGCAATACACGTGTTTGCCGGCCTTCATCAACGCCACACTGATGGGCGCGTGCCAGCGGCTGCCAGTGGCCACCACGGCCGCATCGAACGTCCTGCCCTGGTCCACCAGCCGGCGGTAATCGTCGAACACCGCCACGTTGTCCATGGCCGCTTGCCCACCCTCGAACTTTTCCGCCAAAAACCGCCGGGCACCGGCGATCTGGTTCGCATCCACGTCACACAGCGCCACCACCGAATGCCCCAGCCGAAACACTTCCAGCGCCACATGACTCCCTCTTCCTCCACAACCCACCAGCGCCACCCGAAGCTTGCCCGAGGGCGGCGCGGCCAGGAGATTGCGGGTAACAAGGGGCGCGGCCACCGCCGCCGCAGCAGCACGGCCGACCAACTGGCGCCGTGTGAGTTGCCGGATGTGGGGCATGACATCCTCCCCAGCGAGTGCGACACCAAATAAACGGAACCTTCGACACGACCGTTACCTTCCCCATCCCATAACCCACCGCCGGCAAACCCGCAAGGCCCGGCAAACGGGCAAGCGGCCCACATAGGGACAGTCGCCCGGCAAAGTGGCAGCCGGCCGGCGAACGCGCAATCGCCGCGCACATTGGCGACCCCCAAAGGCGGACGGAGCAAGAGCCGCCAACGCCTGCTAAACGGCCTGCCCCCCGATTGGGGCGCCCTCGGAATAGCTCTGGCCCGCCCCAGCCCGTTTTCGGCTTGGTGTTGGCCGATCACGGACCCCCGGCCGATCATGAAAGTAGGGTGGCCACCGGCCATCACACTGCGTAGGGAGGCTCCTGGCTACCACGAAGCGCACGGTGGTTGCTTGCGACCACAGGGGCGGTTCCTGCGCGAAGGTAGGGTGGTTGCCTGCCACCACGCGAGATAGCGCAGTCCGTGTACCGGAGGCACGCACACCTCACGGTTTGGATCAAGGAACGCGCCAGCCACGCGCCACACGCCCAAACGGGGCCCGCCGTAACCCATCCTGACCCGCTCGTAACGCTGGAGGCAATTGTGTCGAAGTGGCCGGTTGTGTTGGCCCTGCTAGGCCTGGGGGTTGGGAGCTGGTACTTTTTCAGCCGCTACCGGATCGAAGGCCTCGATGCCTTGAAGATCCAGCGGCGCGACGCTCCCCCGGTGGCCTCGCGCAAGGCCGCCGTCGGCAAGCTGGCCAAAACCACGTTGCGCATCGCGGCGGGGAATTTCGAGCCGCTCGATGCCAACCGATTGGCCAGGCCGGGTGTGCCCAACCGCGTGGCGCACATCATTCGCCAGTTCGACGTCGTGGCGTTGCAAGACATCCAGGCGCCGGACCAAGGGTTGCTTGTGCGGCTGTTGGAAGAGGTGAATGCCCAAGGCCGGCGCTACCATTTTGCCGTACCCCCGGCGGTGGGCCGCGATGTAGTGCGGCAGTACAACGCCTTTGTCTTCGACACCGAGACCGTGCAGATCGACTGGACTACGGTCGCCTCGGTCGATAACCGCGACGGCCGGTTCCGCCACCCGCCGCTGGTCGCCGCATTCCAGGCGAAAGGGCCCGAGCCGGACGAAGCGTTCACGTTCACGCTTGTCAACGTGCACACGCCATTGGACCGGGTCGATGCCGAATTGGACCTCTTGGCTGCGGTCTATCGGGCCGTGCGGGACAGCGGGCGGGGCGAAGACGATGTGATCCTTCTGGGCCACATCGGCACCGACGACGAGCATCTCGGGCCGCTGGCCCGCGTGGCCAACCTGACCTGCGCCGTTTGGGGCGTGCCCAGTACTACCCGGGGCACCCGGCTGGTCGATAACCTGCTTTTTGACCGCCGGGCCACCGTGGAGTTCACCCGGCGGGCTGGCGTGCTGGACATCATGCGCGAGTTCAACGTCTCGCTGCGCGAGGCGGCCGAGACCACCGAACACCTCCCCGTCTGGGCCGAGTTCAGCGTGTACGAAGGCGGGCAAATCGCCCCATAGCCAGGCGTAGGTAGCCCGGCCAACGCATGCGATGGCCATGCCTTCCAGGTTTGTTGGGTGCGCGGTTTGCACGCACCCCAACTATTATTTGCGTGTAGGTGCAGAGCAGCCACCCGACCTGGCTATTTGCACACGGGTGCAGAGCAACCACCCGACCTGGCTATTTGCGCACTGGTGCAGAGCAACCACCTGACCTGGCTATTTGCGCACGGGTGCAGAGCAACCACCTGACCTGGCTATTTGCGCACGGGTGCAGAGCAGCTACCCGACCTGGCTATCTGCACACGGGTGCAGAGCAGCTACCCGACCTGGCTATTTGCACACGGGTGCAGAGCAGCT
>FWPU01003842.1_pt1 | contig 36598 bp, 29 predicted proteins | sample 2228361 | NCBI WGS metagenome assembly FWPU01 (sample SAMEA103939777, study PRJEB20133) | metagenome
GTAGAGAAGTTCAATAAAACTCTATTTATTACGATGCAAGAACTTGTAATTATTTTTATAAATAAGATGTTATAATATATTAAATGTTATGAAAAGAAAGATTATTTTGATTCTTATAAGTATTTTTATTTCTAATTATTATTTCATATTTGTTCAAAGCGCCGACGATATTAAACTGGCGCGTGAAAAGGAAAAAGAGTGGAAAGAAAAAAAAGCGCAGCTGGAAAAAGCAGTTTTTGATGGTGATTTTGAAACTGCAAAGAACCTTATATTTTTCTTTGCAGATGAACAAACTATTCGTAATCTCAAGGTAATATTAGATATCTTTAAAAAAATAAAAGATGTTTCACTCTACTGGAATATCATTGCTCTTTTGAGTGAAAAAGAAGATGTATATGATGAAACTGCAAAAAAAAGATATTATGAAGCAATAACTGATTTCATACTCAAAAATAAAAATAAATTTGGTATAGATCTTATGTATTTATATTATTGGCAACCTATACCCACGCACATAAATTATGTAAAACGGATATTTAGCAGAGGTTCAACTGGTCAAAAGATTTTTGCACTTGAAATATTAAAAAAACACTTGGGCAAAAAACTAATACGATTGCTATTATATTTAAGATTCAAAAAATATCCAAGCATCCCAAAAAGCGAAGATAAGCATGCCTTATATTTTACTATTAAGAAACTTATTTTGGAAATAAGTGGTGGAATTGATTTTGATACACTTGGTATGTGGGAAGATTTCTTGAAAAGTAGAAAAAACAGAAGAGAACTTGGCAAAAAAAGAAATGTTGTGGGTCCAGCTATTTTAAAGGAAGAAGGGAAATTTTCAACTATCGCATCAGCACCAAGAAAGATTTTAGTTGTCTTTGGTTCATATGATCCTCAACTATCCAATGTTTTAAAAGATATGGGAATAGAATTTGAAGTCAAACCAAGATTGGATCAACTGGATAAGAAAACTTTAGAAAAAGTGGATGTTATTTTTATCGGCTGTGGTGCACAACTGCCCGTTGAATCAGGATATCAATATTCAACTACTAATAAAAAAGATGTAAAAGAATCTAAAAAAGAAAGTACTACTATTTTACTAAGAAACTTTGTTTCATCAGGAGGGTATATTTTTGCCGAAGATTTGGGATTAGCCGATGTGTTGGAAAAAGTTTTTCCAGGATATGTTACTGCTGGTGAATCACAACAGGTAGGGACATATGGAATATTTCCAAATATAGGTTTTGGTTTACATCCATTACTTTTAGATGTATTTTCACGACCTCTTACAGGTGGCGATTCCCCTCTAAAATGGAAAGTAGATATGACACCTGTTTATACAATCTTATATGATGAAAATAAAGTGTCACCTATTATATACTCACCTACATTTGGCGGGAACAATATATTGGGAGTTACATTTTTTTATCCAGGGATGGCAAATCAGGCAAAAATATGTTTATCGCAAGGATTTGAAAATCCGTTTTTTGTTAATGGAGGCAGAGTATTATACTTGACAAGTCACTTTGGTAAGCAACCCAAGGAATTAGATGGTTACGCTTTACAACAATTAGTATTGAATTTCGTATATGAGGCACGATTGAAACAGAAAAGGCATATATTTCTCCCTGATACTAAAAAAAGAAGAAAATAAAAAAGTCCTCTTTTCATAACTATATCAGAAATTCCTACAAGAGAAAGGAAAAAAGAATTTCTTCCTTTACATATAAACTGACATCTTGTTACAAGGTTACCTTCCTGTTATTAGTATATAATACTAAATATGTATCCACTAAAATTAAATACTATCGTTACTACACACATAATAAATCTATTATAACTCGTTATCTTCTAAGATAAAAAACTTTTCTACACCTTGTGGGTTTGTTTTAACATCTTAAATAAATCATTTTCTGAAATCCGTTTTTGTAATACCAGTTCTACTATTAAAACCATCCTGTTAATAGTAGTTATTCTAAAAAAATCACTTTTCATTGTCTTTCTATTCTATTTGATAATTTTAAAATAACTTTTATACACATATTATATTTGCCTATTTTATACTTAGAACTTACACACTCTATTATCTTTATAGCTTAATAAATTGTGAATAAAAAAGTGTAGCATGAAAAAGCAGTGAAATTGCTTCTAATTTATGTCTAAGTAATGCTTATATAAATTTTAAACTCATTTTTAGAATCTTGAAATTTTTTTACAAGCTTTTAAGGTAAGCAAACTTTTGGAGCGGTATAATACCAAATATAAGGCAGAGAGATATATATTTAGTGTGTATTTTAGGTGTTTATTTAATAGTCATGGGAATTTGTGTTCTGGTATAAAATAGAGTTTTAATAAATCTTAATATTTTAAAATTAGAAGATTGATGATTGAATATTCGTTTGACAAGTCTGGAAATCAAATATATTGGAGACCTTCAATTGATTATATAAACAACAGCAATCTAAAGTTCATCTTACAAAAATACAACATTACTTATGATGAATTTTTCAATAGGTCTATAAACAATCCAGAATGGTTCTGGAACACATTTTTAGATGAAATAAATTTTTTCTGGTTTAAGCATTTTGATAGAGTATTAGATTTATCTGCTGGTAAACAATTTCCGAACTGGTTTATCGGTGGCAAGACCAACTGGGTTTTTTCTGCGCTATACAAATGGGCTACATTAAAACCACAAAAACCTGCTGTTATTTATACAAATGAAAGTAGAAAAACTAAGCAGGTGACTTATAAAGAGCTTTTAGAACTAACCGAAAGAATTATATATGGTTTATTTAAAAAAGGAGCTAAAAAAGGGGATAGGATAGGGGTTTTTATGAGTATGAATATTGAAGTAGTGGCAACATTTTTAGCCATAAGTGCACTTGGGGGGATAGTAATACCATTATTTTCTGGATTTGGTGTGGAACCGATAGTTAGTCGCCTATCAGATGCACAGGCAAGGTTTCTTTTTGCACAAAAGGAAATAATGAGAAAAGGCAAAAAAATAGATACTTTTTCAATCATTGAAGCAGTTGTAAAAAATACTCCTTCTGTGGAGAAAATTTTTGTATTGAATCTTGATAAAATAGAAGGAAACGATAAATTTTTGGATTTCAATGAATTATTGAAAACCCACAAAAATGTTTCGATAGAAGGTTTTGATAGTTATACACCATTTATGTTAATCTATACATCTGGAACAACAGGGAAACCAAAAGCAGCTGTTCACACTCATACAGGGTTCCCTATTAAGTCGGCACAAGACATGTTTCATTTGTTTGATGTGAAGGAAAATGATAGAGTATTTTGGCTTACCGATTTAGGTTGGATGATGGGCCCCTGGTTGATTTGCGGAACATTGCTATTAGGTGCGACAGTTGTTTTATATGATGGAGCTCCAGATTGTCCCAAACCTGATAATTTATGGGAAGTGATTGAGGAAAATCAAGTTTCTATATGTGGAATTTCTCCAACATTTGTGCGTTCTCAAATGGCAGTTTCTAACTTAAATATAGATAAGTTTAAGTTTCCCCATTTGCGAGTTATAGGTTCAACTGGTGAGCCTTGGAATCCTGCGCCTTGGCAATGGACTATTGATAAAATAGGTAAAGGTAGGTGTCCTATTATAAATTATTCGGGTGGAACAGAAATATCCGGAGGTATTTTAGGTTGCACGGTTATACATCCTTTAAAACCAACTTCTTTCAGTGTACCAGTTCCAGGTATAGATGCAGATGTTTTTAATGAAGAGGGGATATCCATTACCAATGAAGTTGGTTTTTTAGTTGTAAAGAATGTAAATCCTGGTATGACACGTTCCTTCTGGCACGACGATAATAGATATTTAGAAACATACTGGTCAAAATTTGACAAAATATGGTTCCATCACGATTTGGCAATGAAAGATAAAGACTGCTTTTGGTATATTTTAGGTCGTGCTGATGATACAATAAAAGTTGCAGGTAAAAGAATTGGTCCTGCAGAATTAGAATCTGCTATTGTAAAAGATGGTAGAGTATTAGAAAGTGCATTTATAGGTATTCCAGATCAAATAAAAGGCGAAGTGCCTGTTGGATTTGTTGTATTAAAAGATAAAAGTAGTGGTTCTCAAAATTTAAAAAATGAATTACAAAATTTAATAGCAAATAATTTAGGAAAATCGTTCATAGCAAAAGAAATATATTTTGTAGCTGATATCCCAAAAACAAGAAACGCAAAAGTTATGAGACGACTTATCCGAGCCATATACTTAAACCAACCTTTAGGTGATACATCAGGCTTAGAAAATCCGCATTCTTTAGAATTGATAAAAAATGTAGTAAAAAAACAATGACTCAAAATAAAGAAATTGAAGAATTTGTTAATAATTTAACTAATGAAGATAAATTATTGCTAATATTGCATAACGAATTATATGAATCTTCGTGGGAACTATTTATCAAAGATTTGGAAAATAGAAGGAAAGGTAAACCATATATTTTTAAACTTATGAGAAGAATTGAAGAAGATTTAGAAAGGATAAAAAAACTTAAAGAATTCGAGGAAAAACACAAGATAAGTTTATACGAATATATCAAAGAAAAGAAAGATTGATTTTAATGTGATAATTCTTAAACAACAAAAATTGAAAATTGTTTATTTCACATTATTCTGTATTTCCTGTTTTTTATTCAGTATTCTATTTTTCTCTTGTCGTAATCACAGAATAAGCAAAAAGGACGCTTCAAGAGATGAAAGGTTGATATACAATAAGTTATTTGAAGAATCTGAACAGATCCTTAAAAAGAATATTTTTATTGATAATAAATGGGTCAATATAATATACACAAAAAACGCTGGTAAAATAAAATTTCATGATATAACAAATATTACATTTATAAAAAATAGTATAGTGGTAGAAACAGCTGATGCAACTTTATACAAATTTGATAAGAATAGTGGAGAAATAAAGTGGATAACCAAATTAGAATTCCCTCAGAAAGGCTCTTCTTTTTTTTATTATACACAATTGGAAACAACTATTGTTCAGTATGAAAAACTTTTAGGTTATTATGATTACTGTATTACAAATATCAAGGAGTGTGTAGAAGAGATAGAAAGAAAAAGAGGGGTAAAAATAAAAGATATGAATCTGCAAAAAAGAATTTATGAAACACTAAAGTTTGAGTTAGAGCGTAAAATATCTAATTTTCAGGAGAGTTTTTTTATTTATACTTTAAGGGATCTAAGACTTATTGGTATAGATTTTTATTCTGGTTCAGTAAGATTTACGAAGTATTTACCAAGTTTACCTGTGGGACAACCCATTTTCTTTGATGGAAATATAACTTATTTTTCATCCGATAGAAACAGGTTTGTTTGGGTTAATCCTGTTGATTTTACTGAAGAATTCCAGATAATTATAGATTCACTACCCAATTTTGTGAAGGTTTTATCAAAACACATATTAACCCAAGATAGAAATAGTGTAAAATATTTTGACAATCGTAAGTTATATTGGAGTATTGAATTAGATACATACATAATAGATGCTATTGATATACACGACTATGCGTTCCTGCTTACCAGTGATAATGAATTAATTTTAATAAACTTATTAACAGGAAATATAGAATGGAAAGCCCTACTTCGTAAAAAAGCAAAAAAATTATCAAAATATGCTGGATATTTATTTATAAAATTGGACAATGCGTATCAATTAATTGATTTAAAAGACATTGCTAAATTATTAGAATCGTCTGAAGAGTATTATAAAAGAGGAAGTTATTATGAATTGAGAACAAAAAAGATAATAGATAGGGTAAGCAGATTTTTGTTTGGTGACAAGGATTATTTGTATTTTTTAGGGACGGACAAAACTATTAAAAAATTCAAAACAGATACATTAGATAATATAGAAAATATCCAGGGTCTTTCTGAGTATAAGTTTATATGGGAACATGGTAGTAAAAATGTTCTTTTATTTAAAAAACCTTCTTCATTATATTATTTTACTTTTAGCAGGTAGATTTTAATAGTATTTTAGGATATGTGGAAATATCCCAAACATTTTGATGTAATTGTTGTAGGGGGAGGGCATGCAGGAGTTGAAGCTTCGCTTGCTGCAAGTAGGATGGGAGCAAAGACTTTAATTTTAACAATGAATCTTGATACAATTGCACAAATGTCCTGTAATCCTGCGATTGGAGGCATTGGTAAAGGACAGGTTGTTCGTGAAATCGATGCATTGGGTGGCGAAATGGCAAAGGCAATTGATAAAACAGGAATACATTTCAAGATGCTAAATACTTCAAAAGGACCAGCGGTATGGTCCCCACGCGCACAAGCAGATAAAAGAATGTATCAGTTGTATATGAAAAAAACATTAGAAGAAACCAAAAATTTAACTATAAAACAGGATACTATAGAAAAATTAGTAGTTGAAAATAATAAAGTAAAAGGTGTTATAGGGAAATCAGGTTTTGAATATACAGCACACTGTGTGGTTTTAACTACAGGAACATTTATGAAGGGGTTAATTCACCTTGGTGAGCGCAAATTTACAGGGGGTAGAGGAGGTGAACCAGCAGCCGAAAACATTTCCAATTCACTTGTAGAATTAGGTTTTACGGTTTCAAGATTTAAAACAGGAACACCCCCACGACTCAATAGCAGAACCATAAATTATGAAAAACTGACAGTTCAGTTACCAGATGAAAACCCTCAACCATTTTCATTTCAGACTGAAAAAATAACTAATACACAGGTTAATTGCTATATAACCCATACTAATGAAAGAACAATAGAAATTGCACGTAAAAATTTACATAGAGCGCCAATGTATACAGGACAAATTACAAGTTGCGGACCACGGTATTGTCCATCATTTGAAACAAAAATAGTGCGTTTCCCTGATAAAGTTAGTCATTTAATTTTTATTGAACCTGAAGGCTTAAATACCTTGGAAGTTTATGTTAATGGATTATCTACAAGTTTCCCTCCTGATACCCAGGAAGAAATTATACGGACAATACCAGGATTAGAGAATGCAGAAATAATTAGGTATGGATATGCTATAGAATATGATTATTTACCTCCTACCCAACTTCATCCAACATTGGAAACAAAACTAATAGAAAATTTATTTTTTGCTGGACAAATAAATGGCACCTCAGGTTATGAAGAGGCCGCGGGCCAGGGAATTGTCGCAGGGATTAATGCTGCTGCAAAAGTTTTAGGAATGGAAGAATTTATTCCTAAAAGGACTGAAAGTTATATTGGAGTGATGATAGAAGATTTAACAACTTATGGTGTAACAGAACCATATCGTCTATTTACATCAAGAGCAGAATACAGGTTAAATTTAAGACATTCAAATGCTGATAAACGACTATCCCATTTCGCTTACAAATACGGCCTTATAAATAAAGAAACTTATGAAAAGGTTGTAAATATGGAAAAAATAATAAGTGAAGTTAAAACCTATTTAAAAACTAAATCTTGCGGACAAAAAAAACTTGCACAAGTTCTCTCTCAATCAAATATAACTTTTGAAGATTTAGAAGGGATAGATTCATACCTTAAAAATTTAAAACTTCCTTTTAATATTAAAAAAGAAGTTGAGATTGAGATAAAATACGAAGGATATATTGAAAGAAATAACAAAAGTATCGAAAGAATAAAAAAATTATATGAAAAAACTATACCATCTAACTTTGATTATTTTAGTATTCCCCACTTACGATTTGAGGCAAAAGAGAAATTGAATACTTATAAACCGAAAACATTGTATCAGGCATCATGTATTTCAGGCATTACTTCTGCAGATATTATGACCATCATGTTGCATTTGTAATTATCTTAATATATTCAACTATTGTTTTGGATAATTCATTTTAGAAGGTTTCCGTAGTATCCACATAATCTTTTTTGGGCAGTAATTTTTAAGCTATATCATTTTATTAATCTAAAGGTTCGTTTAAAAAATTTAATTTTAATATTATTGGATTGTTCAAAAAAAGGGGTATTAGCTGTTTTTAGATAGATGTATATTTATTTATTTCAAGTTATTGTAAGGCTAAATTTTATGGGTAAGCTAAATTTTGGAAATTTTTCAATAAGGCATTAAATTTCAATTATTTTTAGTATAATTCTGACAGTAAAGGTGAATGATTTAAAAAAACAAACGATAATTATAATAGGGGAATAGGAAATGCCAATGGAAATAGGTGGTGTAAGCAATATAGGTCCGATGAAAAATGTGAGTGGATATTCAACTCACAAAGTCAATGCGAAAAGTAGTCAAAAGTCAGATAGCATAGACATATCGGAATTTTTGGCATTACGAAAAGCGCTGGAGTCTGCAACACCTGTAAACGAGATAAAATTTAAAGAACTTAGTAAAATCTTAAATGAAAAAGGTAAGATAGAACTATCTGATGAACAAATAGAAAAAGCCGTTAATAATTTCTTAGACGAAATTTTCTCGTAAAAGTTTCGCAATATACCAAACAAAATTGAATTTCAATAAAGATGAGCAATATGCTGATATAATATACACCCCATACAATCTTGTTATTATAATAAATTACATTCATTATACTAAATTCAATAGTTTGACATTAAAACTTAGAACTTATGATGTTGAATATTTAAATGTGATAAAACAATCCTTTTTTGGTAGTTTTACAAAAGATAATGGTTTGTATAAACTTAACAAGAAACTTGATTGGTATTTTGTTTCCAACCACACAATAGAATGCTTGGAGAGGGATGGTATTTTGCTAATGAATGTGGAAGTTCCAATACCAAGAATATTAAGAAGACCCATCAATACATTCTACAAAGTTGCTAAACTAATAAGAAAGATTCTCTTAAGAAAATTGCCTAAAAAAATAGAAGAATCTTACGGGCTTAAAAAATTATTTGAGGTATATAAGACATTGCAAGCAGAAATAACTTTTACTGGCAGTTTCAATATTTCTAAAATATCAAAAATTTTTAGAAATTATACCCCATATATAGGGTTTCAATATTAGTATTAGTCTTACTTTAAAGCATCACAACTATTTTTGACATTAAATCCCTTTTTATAGTATGTTTTTATCTTTTTTTTCAGAGACCTCATAAAGTCGTCATTAGTTAGTTCACGCAAACTGTTTTCATAATTGCGCCTGTGCACTAATATACTTGGGATATTTTCATGACATACATATTCTTTATTAATATCTTTACACAATTGACATACTTTTATATTATTACAACATAACCTATCTATTTTTTCCTTTGGATTTGAACAGAATTCCTTTCCGTTATCAAGATTTCCTTCTGTATCTTCCAGCAATTGCTTCAAAATTATCGTTAATTTACCTATATTGTTTAAGAGATTATAGCATTTTTTCTGTTCATTTGTGCCCATACTGCAACGCCATTCAGGGTATTCCCACCTAAATACATTATTTATAACCTTATATCCTAATTTACACGGATCATATTCATTGTTATTTGCGTCGATATTTTGTATTATACCCCTAAAACAACACTCTTTTATAGTATCATAAATTTTATCATTATCCTTACACAAACTCTCTTTATCCTTATTGTCGCATTCTCTGCAAAAGTTTTTAATATCCGTATTATTGCAATAATCGGGAATTACGCAATTTCTATGACAACATACTTTGTATTCTTCAAAGATTTCATATACTTTTTTTGTGGATAGATTTCTATCCAGTTTTCTCACTATGGAATCATGTTCCTCTATACTGTAATTAGATATTCCGTATATATCTAATAACCGCTCAATCCATTCTAAGCTGTCTGCATCCTGACAGTGTCTTACATTACCTTTATTATTTAATAAACATTTTATTGTTTTTATTTGGACATCAGAATAACCTGATTGTTTCAAAAATCCATCTATACTATCTATACTCCCAGCACACTTTTTTGCGTTAAAGTATGAAAACATTAGAAGAAGTTTGTAGTCTAAGGTAGCAAATTCTTTGAATTTATTGGATATATTTTTTATATTGAATAATTCTTTAAATGAAAAGTCGCTTTCCTCTACATACACAAGATTTGCATATGTTCTATATATTGGATTAGAAAAAAATAGTAAGTCATTAAATCCTATTTCATAGAATTGTTTACTATTATTGTAAATTTCAGATAAAACGAATCTTACAACCTTGAAAACACATAATGCATTTTTTTTATCAACATTTGTTCTGACCATTTGAGTAAGATGCTTAATCCAGTTGGTTTCTTTTGTCAATATATGTAAAAAATCTGTAAAGGAATTGTGTAAATATTCCTTATATTCTTTCATCTTATTCAACTTTTCTAACCTTTTTAAGTTGGACGATATTTTTATATATTTATCTAACTCATTTGAAATAGAATCGAGATAATCTACTATATTTTTATTAAAACTTTCACAATTGTAGTGTTTTGTAACTTTTATAACTTTTTCCTTAATATCAGGTAAGTTGGTTTGAAGGTCTAAAAGTAACTGAATCCAGTTTTCTATCACATCTTTATATATAAAATGAAAATATACAATTTTGTCAGAAACTTTTTGCTGTAATCTGTTACTGAGCTTTGCAGCAAAATAAAGTGGTAGAATTTGTTTGTGTATTATGAATCTTGCAGAGTTTAAATAATGAATAAGGTTCTCGTGAAATTTATTTAATAATTTTTGATAGTTTTTACAAACATTTGTAAATTTCTTGTGCGACTTAACACATTTAAATATTTTGTTATTTAATTTATTCAAAATACATGTTCCGATATTGTTTAGGATTAGTAAATTGGTGCATATATCATTTGATTCACTTATATTTAATTGTTCAATATGTTTACATTCATATAAATCGGATATCTTTTTATAATGACCAATTGAAATTGGTAATGCTAACTTCTGGCTGTGTTTTAGTGGTATTATAATCGGGGAAAAATTTATTTCTCCTGACATTGATAATAATTTTTTGTTGTATAAATCAAGCGGTAAGGAACAAAATTTATTTTGAAATTGTTTCATTGTAATAAGTATATGAGGGTCATTAAAAATGATTTTCTTAACCATATGCCAGAAACTGTCTATGGTGTATTTTGTATGAGTAAGATATTGGATTATATCATACTTCAGTTGCTGGAGCTTCAAGATAGTTGATATATCAGTGCTTTTTTTCTGATTTTGGGTGGATATTATATATGACAAATCAGGTAAAGTTGGGATGGTTATTAGATTGTTTATATTAAAATCATCCACAAATTTCTTCAATATCTCAAAATTTAACTTTACATTTTTTACGTTAATTTGTATTTCCTGCTTTTTCCATAATTCTTCCACATCTTGTAGTTTGCTGTAGATAGGATAAATTGGAGCGGTTTGAAGTGGGGCTTGCAGTTTATTGAAAATCTTTTTTCTTATTTCTTTTTTTTCGTCAGATACACATTTTTCTCCTTTACACTTTTTTCTGTTAACTTTAGTATGATTGTTAGTATCATTTGGTGAATTATTTGGAAATAATATACATATACAGATTAAGAGTGTTAAAAATATCACTACCTTTTTTTGCATTATTAATATTTATTCTCTAATTTCGTATTTATAGTTTACAGAATCAAATGATATTTTATCTCTAAATCTTAACCAATTAAATTTCAACTCGTTAGCACACAATTTATTGAATTCACTCTTCAAACATTTAATATTTAGTTTTATATCTTTACTTTTGATTTTTTTTAATAGGTTAGCCAAATATTCACTTTCCTGTTTTGTTTTCAATGATATATCTTTCAACTTGAGTTCAACGGCATTTAGAATATCAACTCTCGTTCTGGGTATACAGTTGTATTCCTTTACAGTCATACAGTCAGGTATCACCTCTTCAGGTAGCAGCATTGTTAGTAGGTTAAAAGAAGTTACTTTATTTATATTATCTTTATCATATAATAGTATGTTAATCAGTTTTTCGAATGTTTGGTAATCCAATGCTCCACCTACTTTTTTGCTTAGTAATTGTGACTTTTTAAATATTGGCATATCTAAATGGCGTTCATAAGGGTCTCCAGGGAAATCATATTCTACTAATAAATATCTATTCTCTATTTGAAATCTTTTCATCTCAATAATATTTTTTACTATCTCTTCGGCTCTATTACTTTTTAGGTGTAATAATCCTTTAAATAACCCTACCTCATGTATTTCACTAATCCTTTTTGGTAGAGCCAAAATAGGATCAACTATGCCTGATACTACTACTTTAAATGAAGTAGCTTTTACTGGAAAACCACTAAAAATTACAATACCTGTTAATGCTTCTCCTTTCTTAATAAACCTTTTAATAAATCTTATCTCATTTAAATTAAGTAACTCCCCTTTTCTTTTTTTCTTTTTAATAAACCTTATTTTTTCTTTCGTAGGGAATGAGGTGATTTTCCATATTTTTTCTAATATTTTATACTCTATCTTTTTGTTTAATATACTTGTAAGCACTAAATCATTGTATTCATAATCAATGGCTTTGTGATCATTCTCTTCAAATTTAGTAAGGATTTTTATAACATCGGCACATACTAATTTTATATCAAGATATTTAAGTGGTGCTTTCTCAACTTCTTTTATCTTAGATTTATCAATATAAGAATTTGTTATCCTGCTATACTCATCAATGAAACTTTTTTCAAATTTAATCTGATATGTGAAATAAAAGAAGTTTTCAGAGGAACCATTAGGAAAACTATATGTGAAGAAAGAAGGAGTGTTCGTTACCTTAAAATCAAGTGTCCATCTATCCTTTACTAAAAATTTATTCTCTGTAGCAAATAAACTAAAAGTATATAAAACAATAATTATTATTTCTTCGTACTTTCGCATAATATCCTCTTGATTTTTCTACTGTTATTATAAGTTAAAAATCTTTTATTATTTTTTGCAAAATTTTCCGCTTTGGTTGCTCAAAGTGCCAGAATAAATAATTACTTATTTTGGGTATAGTCGTAAAATCCTCTACCAACTTTCTTACCTAAAAGTCCTGAAACAACCATTTTTCTGAGAAGTGGTGGTGATGCTAATTTTGGGTCTTTATATTCTGTATACATCGCATCTGCTATATATAATACCGTATCAACTCCTATAAAGTCAATAAGTTCTATTGGCCCCATTGGTAGTCCGCAACCAAGTCTCATAGCAGTATCTATATCCTCCTTTGAAGCTATACCATTTTCCACAGCTCTTGCTGCATCTAGTAAATAAGGTATGAGTAAGTAATTCACTATAAAGCCAGGGTTATCATTAGCAGTTACTACGACCTTACCTAAAGTTTCACAAAAAGCCTTAGCTGTTATGTATGTATTGTCGCTAGTTAATAACCCTTTTACAATCTCAATTAGTTTCATAATAGGAACAGGATTAAAAAAGTGTATTCCTAAAACTTTATCAGGTCTTTTTGTTGCACTGGCTAATTTTGTTATTGATATACTTGAAGTATTTGATGCTAAGATTGTGTCTTTTTTGCAAATTTTATCCAGAGTAGAAAACATCTTTAATTTTTCCTCTAAGTTTTCTATGATTGCTTCAATAGCAATGTCTACATCAGATAATTTATTCAAATCCGTTGTTCCAGAAATTTTAGTTAAGGTTTTTTCAACCTGTTCATTAGTAAATTTCCCCTTTTCAACCCCTTTTTGTAAAAACATTTTTATGTTATTTAATCCTTTATTCACCAATATTTCATTAATTTCCACAAAAATTACCTCATATTCTTTTAAAGCACATTGTATGACAATACCTGAACCCATTAAACCACACCCTACAACCCCAATTCTTCTTATAGTCATCCTTTCACTCCTTTACAAATATTCAACACCGCTATATCCTAAAATCAATTATAACATAGTTCTTTATAAAAATTATTTTGTTTCAGAATACTACTTTATTGTTCAAAATAAACACTTTGAAGTTTCCAAGCTGAATACCTTATACCTCTTGTTAACTAACTTTACAACATAATGATATATATCCAGAATTATACAGAATTATATAACTTAGTTTTCAACTAAATAACTTCCTATAAAGATATGATGCTTCAGGGTCATGTAAAAACTGCTGCCATCTTTTTGATTGGATTAAAAAAAAGATAGGATGTTTAACTTTCGCCATTTTTGATAGACAGTATAATTTTATTTTTTCTTCTATACTCAACCCTTGAATGTTACAAATATCTGCAAATATGTTATCATAGTATCTTCTCATTTTAGCTTTATTCCATATTTTTATGATTATATATATAGAAGCAACAAGAATAACTATTACGGGTATGATAACTATAGCATCATTGAATGAAGAGTGAAGATGAGAACTAAAAGCTTGAGAAAATTTATTTAAAAATTCATTAAAATTATCCATTAACTTATACTTTTCTTATATTTGTAAACATTTTATTTAATCTGTTTTTTATTTTTATACTTATGTGTTTTTTATCTAAATCCTCTAATGTGTTTATAAATTCATCATATAAAGATAATTTTTCAATAACCCATAATGCACTAAGCACGAACAACTCTTGATTACTATTTATCATTCCATTTAATATTTCTAATGAATGCTGTTTTGAGAACCGGAAAATAGCTTTAGCAACATTAGCTCTTACTCTATTGTTTGGATCATTTGCAAGTGCAAGTAAAACAAACCAGTTATCAATGTTGGCGAAATACTCGAAAATTTCTACGGCATTTGCTCTCACGCGAGAATCTTCGTCAAATAGTAATATCCGCACATGTTTTAGTGCTTCATCTTCTTTTAAAAGCTTTAATAATCTTATACATGTTGCTCTTACTTTTTTATCCTTGTCTTTATACATTAATGTTTCTATTATTTTTTCTATTCCTTTATCATAATTTATAAGCTCAACAAGTTTTATAAGGCGAACCTTCACATTCGCAGATGAGTGGTAAATAAGCGATATTATGTCGGTTGTTACGGAGGGAGGAACTTTCTTCAATATTTCAATAAATACATTTATATTAAAATCCTTCTTTTCATTTAGTAAAACTTTTTTTAATGAATGTTTTGCGAAGATTTCAGTGATTCTTGGTTTTATTGGGTCGGGACAATCCTTGTATCTTGTTGGTAGGTTTTGAATTAAACTTGTGTCTCCATTTTTATCTACCACATCTAAGACGAACAATAATCCGCTAAAGCTTTTTATGTCTAAACTTACAATCATTTGTATAAATTGAATAGGTAAATCATTCGCATATATTGAAGTGAGGTCTATGATTTTTTCAGAATCAAGTATATTTTTTAAAAAATTTCTTTTATCCTCTAAGCTCAATGAAGACGAATAAATAAAAAACAAATACAATAGAAATTTTCTACCATCAATTTCTTTTTGAGCTAACATAAGATGCATAAATGGTATCGTTGAAAAATTAAAAGCAAAATCTGCTATACCAGCCACACTCATTGGTGCAAGAAAATCTAAAAACTCATTTAAAAATTGTGGAGATTTTACTCTATGGAGAAACTGATAAAAGTTATTTTTATATTTTTTATCTATCCTATGGCTACTAATTAAGAACTTTATTATTTTTATATAATGCTTACAATCAATTTGTTGAAGAAACTCGTCATTGTGAAGTGATACGAGAGTATCACTAAAGAACTGCTTAATAAAAATTTCATAAACATTGTCGTGAGGTAGTAATATGTTCCACACAGCAGGTACATCCTGCCATAATGAGATGTTTTTTTCAAATGTTTTAATTATTTTGTCCTGGATATCTGGAGTAATATTCTTTAATGTGTTATTTACATTATTGATAAAATTATCAACATTTATTGCATTTAATGATTTAATATTGATTTTATTCAATATATAAAACACAAATTCTATTCCCCAATCACTTTGTAAGTTTTCTGCAATAAAAATAATTTTTGAATAGTTTGCCATACCAGTTGTAAGTAATGTTAATAATATCTCTTTTATCGTAAATTCATCAAGGTTATCTTGTAAAAGCATTATTTCCTCTTGACTTATGTCCCTCTTATTATTTAAAATAAAAACGATGCCTTCTTTAAATCTTTTATGACAAAATAATTTGAACAGTTGAAAGTAATTGTTTTCATCTATATATAAAAAGGATTGAGTAAAAAGTCTTTCTACTTTGCTTGACCAGTTATTACCAAGATATTCTACAGTTTTCTCAAATCCCAAGTTCAACTACAAATATGCAAATTCTTACTTTACCTAACGCAAGTGAGTATGTATTGGCAATCGGGTTATCTGATTAAAATTGGCAGTCCTAATGAAAACCTTCCTAATATAAAAATGTCTTTATATTTTGGATAAGGAGGCTCTTTTACAATAATTTTAAGTATTTTAACATTTGCAACATTTAGAGTAAATGAATTTAACTTTTGTGACAATTTTATTTTATTTTTTTTGAACAGAATTTTTCCATCACCATATATTTTTAATGATACTACACCACCTGGGTAAGTAGGATTATAATTAGATAGAATACTTTCGTCAATACCATAAAAAGAGAACAGTTTCTTAAATTTTCTATCAAGATCTATTTTCAATATTGTAGTGCTATGAATACCAAGCCCTTTGGGGAATTGTTCTCCAGCAAGTGTTATAACTTTACACTCCTTTGATGAACAATCTTTTTTAACTTTATAAAATAGATAAGGATCATCGTAACCTATCTTTTTTAATGTAGTTGAGAATGTTTTTGAACTTATTATAGGCATATCAGATAAAAAGTGGCAATTAGAATTTATTGTGTAGATACTGTGTATAAAGTTCGTTAAAATTTCTACTGTTCCTAATACCACACTCTCAACGGTTATACTATTATTTGTAACTTTTTTTAATTTGCCTATGACTTTTGAACCATCACCTAAAACTATAACCAGGTAAACAATGTCATTTTCAAGCTTATCCTCACTTATTTCCACGAAATGTATCTGACTTATGTTATAGCCACTATCCTTATTATCTCTTATTTGATAAATCTTTTGTTTGTTATAGACTTCAGAATCGAGCAGTATTCTATTAGTTTCTATACTAGTTATTGTTCCTTTATCAAGGTCTTCGTTTTCAAAAATAATAAAGTCTTTATCGGCTGTGTCTGGTTTTCTATCCGAATGAGAAAAAATTATCTTTCTTAGCTTAAAAAGATTTAGTCGAACTTTGTTAAAACTCCATACAGGATTTTTTAAAATTATTGTCTCACCATTTTCAACACTATCAATAGTAGATACGATTATTTCACCAGAAGTAACTTCTATGCGTGGCACAGGTGAAAAAATTATGTTCTTGTTATTTTTAAACCTAATATAACAAATTTCAGATAAAGAGAATTCTTTCGTAGTATTAGGAGTTACGATAAACTCCAGTTTATTTTTCTTCTCATTGAAAAATACTTCTTTAAAACTTATTTTTTCGTATAAATTCTTGGATGTAACAATGTAATTAATATCGAACGCAGCTGCCAACAAAGTTAATGTGGATATACTAAAAAGTAATGTCCATATTAAGTTTCTATTCATTTTTTTACACCCCCAAATCATATTAAAAATTATATATTTATACACTCTTTCTCTTTTGCAATTATTATATCTTTGAGTTCAGTTTTATTGTTATATTCTCTTTTTAAATCCTGTAAGTACATAAAATTTATTGAGTCGAGTTCTAAATCGGTTCTTGTAGGATCATGATGAAAATAAACTAATTTTTTTACTCCGCTTTCTTTTGCTATTTTATATACATATTCAAAACTGGAATGTCCCCATCCATGTTTTTTTTCATATTCTTCTTGGGTATACTGAGCATCTGCTATCAACAGATCTGCTTTTGAAATAAATGATTGGAAAGAATTATTCGCCTGTGCAACAAATTCATTTAATGTTTCATCGTTAATATCAATCATGTTTTGATAAGGTTCGTTATCACCTGTATAAACTAATGATTTATTATTATATTCAAATCTATATGCCAGAGTAATAACTGGATGATTAACTAATTTTGTTTGCACTAAAATATTGTCTATTTTAAAATTTCCTTCTTTTAATTCTTCAAAAGTTATTTGTGCAGGTAATTCTTTGAAGGTTACAGGGAAATAATTATATTGATATAAGCCAAAAACTATTTGTTTCAAACTTGCGTTTGGTTGTTGTGGTCCAAAAATGTGTATCTTCGCCTGTGAATTATAGATAGGTTGAAAAAAGGGTAGTCCCATAATATGATCCCAATGGGTATGAGTAATAAAAATATAAATATTATTAACCTTACCATCATTTAAATCTTTTGATATTTTTTCACCTACTCTTCTAATGCCTGTTCCAGCGTCTAACAGATATACATTTTTACTCCCCTCTATTATGAGTTCAATACATGAAGTGTTGCCACCATATTTAAAATACTCTTCACCTGATACAGGAATGGAACCGCGTGTCCCAAAAAATTTAACTTGCATAAGAAAGAGCTTTTTCCAGATTTATTCCTACCACTCTTGTAAAGCTTCCTTCTCCTATTGTTACTCCTACTATGTAATCTGCTATTTTTAAAGTATTTTTGTTGTGACTTATCATCACTATTTGATGATTATAAGAAAATTCTTTTAATAATCCAAGCAATCTTGATAAATTATTATCATCTAATGAACTATCTATTTCGTCTAATATATAAAATGGACTTGGCTTTAATTCCAATAATGAAAAAAGTAAAGCTAAAGATACCAAAGCTCTTTCCCCACCTGAAAAACTTTCTAAGTTTTTAATGCTCTTGTTCGGTATTTGAACATTCAAATTTATTTCGTAATTACTATCATTTTTAATCACTTCCAGTTTTGCTTTGCCACCTTCAAATAACTTCCTTATATATTTATTGAAACCTTCACTAATTGTATTAACCGTATCTTCAAAAATACAAGATGCTTCTTTCTCTAAATTATTCAGAAATTCTGAAAGCTCATCATGCACTGTGGATAATTTAGTATGTTCACATTTAAGCATTTGTAACTCTTCTTGTAAAACATTAAGCTTATCCACCGCATTCATATTGATACTTTTAAACTCTGATATTTTTTCTTCATACTGTCTTATTTTCTGCTTAAGTTCGTCAATATCTTCATCTATATTATTAAAAGTTTGTTGAATTTCATCGTAGTCTTTTTTAAATTCTTCCTTGCATATTTTTTTTAGTTCCTCTTGTTTTTCCGCAATTACCTGTAATTTTAGAGAAATCTCACTCACTATATTTTTTTTCTCACTGTAAAGTTTTCTAATTTTCATTGTTTCATTGTTATACCATTCATACTCATTGTTACATTGTTTTTCAATTTCCTTGAGAAAATTATTGTATTCTATCCAGCACGTAGATAACAAATTGTTTTCTTCTAACTCTTTGCTCAAATTCTTTATGCATATTTCAAGTTGTGCTTTTGTTTGCTCATTATTAATGCTTAGTTTTTTGATATTTTTTAGTTGATTTTCAACCTCGTTTAATTTATCTTTACTCTCAGCTAACTTATTCTTCAAATTCATCATATTGTTATAATAATTATCTTTTATATTTCTTTGTTCCTCTATTTTCCTTGATATAGTATCAAATTCCTTTTCAATATCGGTAAGTAAGGCGACTTTTTGTTCACGCATATTTTTAATACTGGTAATTAATTCCTGTGTATTTTTTTTATGTAATAATGTATTATGTTTGTTTTCTAACAAATTTTTTATTTTGTTTTTCAGTATTTGGACACTATTGTTTAAATACCCTATTTCATTTGTAAGTAGTTCTTCTTCTTTTGATATATTGTTGTATTCCTTTATTTTGCTATCAAGTTCTACATTTATTTCATAAATGAGCATTCTTTTATGGGTTATAGCCTCTTCTATATTTTTTATTTTTTCTTCATAATTATTGAGCGATTTGGTTTCCTCTTCTATTTGTTTTTTCAAATTGGTAGTTTTTTCATTGAGTTTAGCAGCAAGATAGTATAAGTTAGTTATTCTGGGTGTAGAATTACCTATTTTAACATAAATGTTGTCGTTTAATGCAAACAAATTGGCAGAACCATTTATATAATATGAGAATATCGCATAAAGATTTTCTAAATAAGTTTCATTTTTACAAGTAATATGATTACTTTGAAGGAAGTTAATAAAATTAATTTTCTGTTCTTCATTTATTTTTTTAGGTAGTATAAAAAATATATTTACAGGTGGGTCTAACTTTGGTGGGCACTCTATTTTTTTGAAACATAGAATAGCATTTTCAAATATCCCAATGAATTTTACAAGTTCTTGTGGGGTATGCTCACCTAATTGAATAACATCAAAAAGTAGTGCGTATTGTGATTCTTTCTGATTTAATCGTTCCAGATATTGTTTTAGTTCCGCCTCCTCGTTTTGTATAAGTTCTAACATACCATATTGTTCATTCTTTAACTTTCCCTCTTCTAAATGAAGAAAATGCAGTGTAGTTTGTTTTTTTATTTTATTTTCTTCTGAAATTTTAGCATCTGATTCCAACATTCTGAAGTTATCTTTCTCAGTTTCTAAAACATTGTTCAAATCCTTAATTTCTTTACTTAATAGATTTAATTTATCTATATAGCTCTTTTTGATATCTGTCTTGCTATGTATTTTCTCTGTTATCTTTTGCAGGGTTTCATTTTCTAATACCAGCTCTTCTTCAACTTTGTTTAATTCGTTATTACTATTTGAAAGTTCCCAACTCATTCCTAATAGTTTTTCTTCGGCTTCCTTTATTTGATTTTGAATTTCCTTTTTATTTTCGTTTAAATTTGTTTGAATTTCTTCTAATCCACTCAAATAGTGATTCAAGGACATTATGTTTGTTTCCAGTTTTACTTTATTGTTTGTCAGATTTTCTATAGTTTTTTTTATTTCAGTAAGTTCTTTTCTTAAAACATCATCAGTTGCTACTAACTTATTGAATTCCACCTCAAAGTTCTGATATTCCTGTTGTTTTGCTTGAAGCTCTTCATATATTCTATCTTTTTCATTCATAAGGGTTACTATTATATTGTTCAATGTTTCTCTTGTATTTCTTAAATCCTTTAATTTTTCTTTTATCTGTATTAAATTTGAACTGTTATTGATAAGGGACGCATATAAGGTAGCTACATCATTTTCTACTTGATTTAGTTTTACAAGGTATTTTCCTGCTTCTTCTGACATTTTCTTGTAGTTTATAACAATCATTTTTTTCTTTATATTTTTCAATTCCTCAATTGTGGCAAGATATTCTTGAGTTTGTTTTGCCTCTATTTCAAGCATTTCTTTTTCTTTCTCAAGCTCATTAATCTTTTTTTTCAATGGCTGAAATTTTTCATTGACTTTTTGAAGTGTTTTTAATGTTTCATCATATTTTAATTTGTAATAAGATAACCCTGCAATGTCTTCAAAAAATTTACCTCTTTCTTTCGGAGAAAGTTTTATAATAGAATCGACATTATTCTGTTCGAATAAAGAATAGTCTGTAAAGGCAGATGCATTTTTAGCAATGAATTCTTTAATATCTTTTAAGCGAACTTGCTGACCATTCAAATAATATTCAAAAGTTCCATCTTGGTACAATCTTCTACTTATAGTTACCTCATCGGTAGAACCGTTTTCATTTGCCAGAGTTGCCGATACTTCTGCGAAACGGGCGTTTTTATTTACTCCACGAAATAATATATTTTTCACTTCATCAATTCTTACATCTTTCAAACTTCTTGTGCCAAATACCCATTTTATCGCATCCAAAATATTGGTTTTACCTGTGCCGTTTGGTCCTACAACAACGGTCAAGCCCTTGTGTAAATTTATAGAGATTTTTTCACCAAATGATTTAAAACCATCTATTACAAGTTTGCTCAGATACATTTTATAAATATGACCCATTATATAAAATTTCAAAATATTGTTTCACTTTATCTGCTATTAAATTTTTTTTAACTATCCCCATTTTACATAATAAAACTCTCTATTTTAAAATCGTATATTTTTTGTATTTTCCTTGTTATACATAAATTTTAATTTGAACTTCTTCGACGGATAAGGAATAGTAAAAAAATAATAACACCTGCTACAAATTGTGATATAGTGAAACCATATATCTTGTCTATATTGGCTCTTAAAAAATCAAGGAAAAATCGCACAAAAGAATGTGAAAATAAAACACCAAAAGTTATTTGACCATCTACTTTCTTTTTCTTATATTTTAACCAAAAGTATAAAAATAATATCCCATTAATAAAGGACTCAAAAAGTTGCACTGGGAATACTGGTAGGGAATAAGAATCGTATTGGGAAACCATTCCTCTATCTAGCTGATGATTATACGCATCAGAGCCCTTAGGAAATCTTATACAAGTAAAATTGATATTGCAGATTGTCCCAAAACAACACCCTTTTAAAAAACAACCAATTCTACCTATAAAAAGCCCAAGGGGAAGAAGAGGAGTTGCTATATCTAAAATCTTTAATATATTACTCCTGCTGATATATAAATATAAAATACCCATTAAAAGCCCCACGATATAACCGCCATAAAATACATAACCTACTTTATCAAATGAAAATATATCTAATAAAGTTACTTTATCTAAATTAAGAAAAATATAAAACAATCTACATCCTATAAATCCACTTAAATATATGATAACAATAAAATTTATGAGAAAGTCTATGTTGTAACCTTCTTTTGTTCCCCTTAGTAAAAATAAAATAAATATAATAACCAGGGCTAAAAAGTAAAAAAATCCATACGCACCAATATTGATATTTCCTATTTGAAAAAGGATTGGATACACTTAAAATACCAGATCAAAGACCTCTGGTTGAAAATTGAGAGGGGCGGACCATAAATTGGATGACTTTAATAAAACGAGCTTTGAAATTTTAATGCTTTGAAATTTTAATATTCTAATTTTCATTTTTTTGACTTTATTATAAGTTCCAGTTTTGAATTTTACGCTACATTTAAACTTTCATCTTATGAATTTTGAGTTATAATAACAAATATGTTTATAGATACGCATTGCCATCTGCAATATAATCCAATAATTTCTGGATTAGAATCGGTCCTAAATGAATGTAAAAACAGAGATGTTAGAACGATTGTTTGTGTAGGAACTGATATACAGGCTTCAAAAGAGGCGCTCAAAATAGCCGGATATAAAAATGATATTTTAATATTAGCATCCTGTGGTATTCATCCAACAGAAGTTAATTCCTATCAAGATTTTCCACATCAAGAATTTGAGGAAATTATTACCAGCAAAAATGCTTCTCTTTCGCAGTCATATCAAACAACCATTCATTTTAATTATACTTTTAATAAAGATGATTTATGTTTAATACCATTTATTGGTGAATGTGGTCTTGATTATTTTCATAAAAATACTTCAAAAGAACAGCAAATAAACTTTTTAGAGAAGCAGATAACGATAGCCAAAAAGCATAACAAGATTCTTATCTTACATATAAGAGATGCTTTTGAAGATATAAAAAATATTGTAAAAAAATTTTTTCCTTTTAAATTTATTTCACACTGTTTTAGTGGCACTTATGAAGACGCAAAATTTTTTATAGATAATGGAGGATACATCTCTTTTGCCCTTAATATTACCTATCCTAAGAACGAAAATTTAACAAAAGTGTTGGAAAAATTACCACAGGATAGAATATTATTTGAAACTGATGCACCTTTTTTACCACCACAACGATTGAGAGGTAAGCACAATTACCCATACTATGTAATAGAAGGATATAAATTAGCAAGCACATTGTTAGGAATTGATTTACATGTTCTTACTGAAAGAATATATGAAAATTTTCATACTTTGCTTTTTTATTAGTAACTATTAGTTGGTAATCTGAGCCCATTTATCAGGTCCTTCGTAAACGCTCACTGATTTTAATATGGGCACAATCTTTTTTAATTTATCGAAAATAAATTTACATATACCTTCACAAGATGGAAACTCTAAAATGTCGTTTAAGTGTTTATGGTCAAGTTCTTTTAAAACTATCCAACTTTTCTCTTTCAGTTCGTAAAAATCCATAACCCAGGTATCACTATTTTTATCTTCTACCACTATATCTACTCTATAAGTATGGCCATGAAGAACTCCACATGTTTTGTGATTTGGTATAAAATGAGCACAGTCAATATATTCTGTTATGCCTACTCTCATAGTAATTTTAAATTTCAGGGTGATAAGTAAAAATTGAAATTGTGAAACGAACAAACATAATTAAATATTTTCTTCTTGTTTTTTGCTGATTTATTGATTTTATGTGAATAATTTTTTTGCTTTTTCAACTGCCTCGTCAATAGTGCCTACCATATAAAATGCTTGCTCGGGTAAGTTATCGTGTTTACCTTCTATAATCTCTTTGAAGCCACGAACTGTTTCACTTATAGTAACATATTTACCTGTTGTTCCTGTAAATGCTTCTGCAACATGGAATGGTTGTGACAAAAATTTTTGAATTCTTCTTGCTCTTGCTACAATGAGTTTGTCTTCAATTGAAAGTTCCTCCATACCAAGGATTGCAATAATGTCCTGTAAATCTTGATACCTTTGCAAAATTCTTTGTACTTCTCTTGCAACAGAGTAATGTTCCTTCCCAACTATTCTTTCATCAAGGAGTCGTGATCCGCTACGAAGTGGGTCAACTGCAGGATAAATTCCAAGTTCCGCTATCTTTCTTGAGAGTTCAATTGTAGCATCTAAATGGGCAAAGGTAGTAGCCGGTGCAGGGTCAGTTATATCATCCGCTGGAACATAAATTGCTTGAACTGATGTAATAGAACCTTTTTTAGTGGAGGTTATTCTTTCTTGGAGTGCGGCCATTTCTTGTGCAAGTGTGGGTTGATAACCCACTGCAGATGGCATTCTACCAAGTAATGCTGATACTTCGGAACCCGCCTGGACAAACCTAAAAATATTGTCTATAAACAATAGAACATCTTGACCTTCTTCATCTCGGAAATATTCAGCGACGGTAACGCCCGTTAGTCCTACTCTAAGACGTGCACCAGGTGGCTCATTCATTTGACCAAATACTAAAACAGTTTTTGCCAATACTCCAGATTCTTTCATTTCTAACCACAAATCATTTCCTTCACGAGTTCGTTCCCCTACTCCTGCAAAAACAGAAAAACTCCCGTGCTCCATTGCAACATTTCGTATTAATTCTTGAACCAAAACTGTTTTGCCAACTCCAGCACCACCAAATAATCCAATTTTACCGCCTTTTGGAAATGGTGCCAAAAGATCAATAACTTTCAACCCTGTTTCTAATACCTTAGGTTGTGTTTCTTGTTCCTCCAAAGCTGGGGGAGTTTTGTGTATTACACTATTTTGTTTAGCAATTATCGGTCCTGCTTCATCAATCGGTTCTCCTAAAAGATTCATTATCCTCCCTAATGTTTCTCGTCCAACAGGAACCTTTATAGGTTCCCCTGTATCAATTACTTCCATACCTCTTTGTAAACCATCAGTGTTATCAAGTGCTATTGAACGAACTGTATTATTACCAAGATGTTGGGCAACTTCCGTTGTCAAATTTATATTCCTCTCAGGTTGTTTAATTTTTAATGCATTATAGATTTTCGGTAGTTCAACATCTTCAAACCTTACATCAACAACAGGTCCTATTACTTGAACTATATAACCTTTCTTAACAATACTACTATTGCTCATAAATATTGAAATTATATTTTATCAAAAATTTTTGCAAATTATTTTAAATAGTTTTAAACAGTTAAATAGTTTCACATTTAACATAACATTAATATTTTCTTAAACAATAATAAAGCTGTCTACATCTAAACTATAAAACAAAAAATTTTATCGTAAGAAAGTAACAAGAGTGCTATTAATCAACTTATCTGATGTTACTTTTATGAATACTAATTGGAATATTAAAACATTTTAAGCTATTGTGATAACAAATATAAGGGTAGTGAAATACGTATTTATAGTGTATTTTAGTATGTTAATTTAATACTTATGGAAATTTCTTTGGTTATTCGGTAAATTAAATGAAAAAAGAAAATTTGTTTATAAAATAAAAGCTGTTTACCATAGAATCTTACATAAGGAGAAAGATATGGCTCATAAGAAAAGCGGAGGGACTGCCAGAAATGGTAGAGACAGTAATTCCAAACGGTTGGGTGTAAAGGTTTTTGGCGGACAAAGGGTTTTTGCCGGTCAGATTATAGTCAGACAAAGAGGAACAAAATTTAAAAACGGGTTTAATACGGGGTTAGGGAAAGATTATACCATATTTTCTAAAATAGATGGTATTGTAATATTTAAAAACAATACCGTGCATGTTGTTAAGGAAGATAGAAAATTAATACCTGTATATTAATAAAAAACAAAAAGATAAAAAAATTTAAGATGGGGGAAGAGTTTAATAATCTTATTAAGGCATTTGCAAAGGAATATGGTGTAGATGTTAGTATTGTTACACAGATTTTTGAACAATCTGTAAAATTTGCAGCATCTCGCTACTACCCTCAAAACTTTGCGCAATCATTAAAGTATGTTAAAGATATGGGGGAGATAGTTGATAATAATAATAATGTGGTTGACATAAAAAAGAAATTTGGATTAGGTGGTATTAAATTGCTTAAAGATTATTTTTTAAACGAAATAAAAAAAATATATATAGAAAAAGAGGTAGAAAATTTACAAAAGGCTGATAGTAAACTCGTGATCGGGAAGATTGTTGGCAAGGATAATAAGAAGGTATTTTTAACCTACAAATCGTTAGAATTTATATTACCCAGGGAAGAGCAAGTCATAGGAGAAGAATATAGGATAGGTGATTTATATAAAGTTGTAGTTGTAAGAATAGAAAAAGTTAAAGGTAACTATGAAATCATTGTATCAAGAAGAGATGAGAAATTATTGCTTGAGTTATTGCGTCTTGAGATTCCCGAATTAAAGGATAATAAAATCAATATTGTATCAGCCATTAGAGAGCCTGGTTATAGGAGCAAAGTCGTTGTTAAAGCAAATATAAGGGATATAAATGTAATAAGTTGTTGTATGGGATTAAGAAATGCAAGAATCTCCAATGTGAGTAAAGAACTTAATGGTGAAAGAATTGATATAATAGAATTCAAAGAGAATGTTAAGGAATTTATAGCATCACTATTAAAACCTGCTAATGTAAAAAGTGTTCAACTGTTAAATAATGAGAAAATAGCACTTGTTGAAGTTCCTGAAGGAGAAATAGGGATATGCCTGGGTAAAAATGGACAAAATGTTAGATTAGCGAGTATGTTGTCAGGTTGGTATATTGAGATTAAAAAACATGGTTGAAAAAAGTAAAAAAATAAAAGCGTATGAATTAGCGAATGAGCTTGGTGTAGGTTTTAAGGATTTTAAAGAAATTCTTATGTCTTATTCAATAGGTGTTAAAACTGCAATATCTTCAATTGATGAGCAGACAGCTCAGAAGATTAGAGCAATATTTAAGGCAAAGAAAGAGGAAATTGTTGAGGAACGAAAACAGGAGGAGAGCAAAAGAATTGCTCGTCAAGTAGTAGTTGAAAAACCAGTGCAAATATTAAGAGAACCCGCAAGTGAGCAATTACAAGTAGTAAGACCTTCTATTTACGAGAAAGTTGTTGAACCTCCTAAAACTGCTGTTTTTAAGGGTAAAGCGAAGGAGAAAACAAAAGTTAAAAACGAACAAAGTGTTCAATTGGTAAAACAACCTGTTATTCCAACAGAATTAGAAGTAGAAACACCAATATCTATAAAAGATTTATCGTTAAAATCAGGATTAAAAACCTCTGCTATTTTGAAAAAACTTTTAGATAATGGATATATATATACAATTAATGATTATCTTAATGACGAAACGATTACTTTATTAGGTCTTGAATTTGGCATAAACATAAAGCTTAAAAAAGTAACTAAAAGTATTGAGGAATATTTAGAAAAATTGGAAAGCTACCTACCAGCAGAGCCTGTATTGGAAGTGAAGTCGCCCGTAGTTGTCGTTATGGGACATGTTGACCATGGTAAAACTACCCTTCTTGATAAAATTAGAAAGACAAATATAGCTCAAAAAGAAGCGGGGGGTATTACCCAACATATAGGTGCATATAAAGTGATACACAATAACAGGCAGATAACATTTTTAGACACCCCTGGTCACGAAGCATTTACTGCTTTGAGGGCAAGGGGGGCCCATATAACTGATATTGCAGTATTAGTAGTTGCAGCCGATGACGGGGTGATGCCACAGACGTTAGAGGCATATAACCATGCTAAAGAAGCTAGATTGCCAATAATAATTGCTATAAATAAGATTGATAAAAACGATGCAAACCCACATAGGGTTAAATTACAACTATCAAAGTATGGAATAATATCGGAAGAATGGGGAGGCGATACGATTTTTGTCGAGATTTCTGCATTGACAGGTTTAAATATTGATAAGCTTTTAGAAGCAATATTACTTCAAGCAGATTTAATGGATAAAAAAATTGTCGTTAATAAACCAGCTATGGGTTTTGTTATAGAATCTAAAATGTCACATTCTTTAGGTGTAGAAGCAACTCTTCTTATTCAGCAAGGTATGCTAAAAAAAGGTGATGCGCTTTTATGTGGTTCATCCTATGGTAAGGTCAGAATCATATATAATGATTCTGGTAAGCAAGTTGAATTTGCTAAACCATCTGACCCTGTGAGAGTTATAGGTCTAAATATTTTGCCTAAGGCAGGTGAAAAATTTTATGTTATGCAATCCATTAGTGAATCAAAGGAAATTGCTGAAAAGATTGCTAATTATGAAAAAGCAAAAAGTTTGTCCATGAAAACACATACAAGTTTAAAAGAAATATATAAAAAGATAGAAGAGCAAAAATTAAAAACATTAAAGATAATATTAAAAGCGGATGTTCTTGGTTCTATGGAAGTAATAAAATATTCGTTAGAAAAGATGAAATTTGAGGAGGTATCAATTCAGGTAATTCATAGTGGAGTTGGTGAAGCTTCTGTATCAGATGTTTTACTTGCTGATGTATCTGATGCTATTATATTGTGTTTTAATGTAGGAATTGAAGAAAGAGCCCAAAGTTTGGCCAGAGAAAGAGGTATTGAAGTAAGATTTTATAACATTATCTATGAAATATTAGATGATGTTAAAAAAGCCTTAGAAGGTTTGCTTGCACCTGAATTGCAGGAAATCCTTATAGGGAAAGCTTTAGTTAAAGCAATATTTAAAATATCAAAATACGGCACAATAGCAGGTTGTGAAGTTATAAGTGGCAAGGTTACAAATAAATGTAAGTTAAAAGTAATAAGAAATGGTTCTGTAATTTTTGAAGAACATATTGTTTCATTGAAGCGGTTTAAAGATGATGTTAAAGAAGTAGAACAAGGTATGGAATGTGGTATAAAGATAAAAGAATTTGATGATGTGCAAATAGGAGATGAGTTAGAAGCATTTGAATTAGTAGCGGTCAAAAGAAAATTGGAATAATATGAACACCAAGTTCGCCATAGGGTCATTATCAGTAAATCTATATTTTAAAGAAGCAAGGTCACTTAAAGATAAAAGACAGATTGTTAAAAGTCTTATTGCCAAATTAAAAAATAACTATAATGTATCAATAAAGGAAGTGGACAATGAAGATAAATGGCAGTTATCAAGCTTGGGATTAGCTGTTGTTGATAAAAATGAATTTATGGTTCATAATACCATTGAAAACATTATAAAATCTATTTATGCTTCGGGAAAAGTGGAGGTTTTGGATTATTTTAAGGAGATATTATGATTAACGATTGAAGAGCAAGTTAAAAACCTCTCTAAAAAATATTAATTTTAGGAGTATTAAAATGGGTGTGCGATATACGAGTGGTAAAATTGCAGAAGAAATGCTACGAAAATTATCCTATATAATTTTATATAAACTGAAAATAACTTTAAATAGTAAAATTATATCTCTTACCAAGGTAGATTTAGCGTCTGATAATAAAACTGCGAAAATATATGTTTCTGTTATAGAGGGGAAAGATGTTGGTAAAGAGGTGGTTAGAAAACTTAACAGTATAAAAAGAATTATAAGTAAAATGTTATTGAAAAATATGTATTTAAAGAGAATTCCTGCTTTGAACTTTGTTTACGATGAATCAATAGAGAAAAGTGTAAGAATGAATAAAATTTTAAATGAAATAGTGCCAACATATATGGATGAATAGCAAGGAGAATACTTATTAGAAAAAATAGCAGGGCATACGACCAAATAAGACAAATAAAAATAACTCCTGGGATAACAAAACATGCGTTAGGCTCAGTTTTAATTGAGTTGGGAGAAACAAAAGTTATATGCACCGTTTGCGAAACATTAGAAGTTCCGTCATTTCTTATTGGAAGCACACAGGGATGGTTAACTGCTGAATACAATATGCTACCTGCATCTACTTCACCACGAAAAGTTAGAGAGGGAAGAACAAGAAACATTGATGGTAGAAGTGTAGAGATACAAAGATTTATTGGACGAGCACTTAGAGCAGTAGTTGATTTAAAAAAAATTCAAACAAAAACTCTATGGGTTGATTGCGATGTAGTTCAAGCAGACGGAGGAACCAGAATTGCTTCTGTTATAGGTTCTTTTTTAGCGTTAAAGATATCTGAAAAAACACTTGTAAATCAGCAAAAAATTTTAGAACCATTTATTACAAATTTTGTCGGTGCAATAAGTGTGGGTATAGTTAACTCTAATTATATGGTGGATTTGGATTATTCCGAAGACCAGAGAGCAGATGTTGATTTTAATATTGTAAAATTGGATAACGGTAACTATGTTGAAATACAGGGAGCAGATGAGCATGGTTCCTTTTCAAAAGCGGATTTCGATAATTTAATTGCATTAGCTGACACTGCTATAAACAGAATATTCGATATTGAAAAGGAATTTTTATCAAGTTATGAAACTATATGATATATTATTTGCTTTTCTGCCTGGTTGGTTTTTTATAATTAAAGGATATTATTTTAAAGGCATAGTATATTTTTCTGGTTTTTTCTTGGCCGTATATTTAATATTGTTTGAAAAAATGATTTTACCAGTTCCATCTTATGTGTTTATAATTTTGGTTTGGTTAATATCAGTAATTGATTCTTTAGTATTATATCACGAATATAATTGCTATGTAGAAGGTGAGCGGTTGATAAAGATTGTGGTGCATAATAATACGAGGTTAAATGGTAGTCTACCATCTTATTTTGTTAAATTTTGTAATGCGATAAAAACAATCAATATAAAGCATCATAATTTTGTAAAGACAATAAAAAGATTAAGTTACTATGAACTGCCTTGTGATTGGAAAAATTTTATTCATTACTATAAAAATGTTTATTTACCTTCTTAATATTTATAATAATTATTAAAAGTAGGCTTGAAAATATGTAAATGTGTGGTTTAGTCGGTATTTTTTCAACCAAAAATAATGTAAGTCAAGCAATATATTTGGGATTGTATGCTTTACAACACAGGGGGCAAGAGGGTGCAGGTATAGCTGTGCTAAATAATAACCAAATGAATATTTACAAAAGATTAGGGTTGTTATCAGAAATTTTTTCAAAAGAAGTTATTAGTAGTTTAACTGGTAGTGTTGGGATAGGGCATACAAGGTATTCTACAACAGGTTCTTTTAATCAGATAAATACCCAACCTATTGTAGGTGTGTTCAATGATTCTCCATTTGCAATAGCTCACAATGGTAATTTAACTAATAGTGCTGAAATCAGGTTAGAGTTAGAAAATAAGGGGGTTAAATTTGAAACCTCAATGGATACAGAAATCTTTGTTCATTTGATTAAAGATAAGGATGGAAATTTTCCTCAAATATTAACTTCTGTGTTATCTGCTGTTTATGGCTCTTATTCATTGGTTATTATAGCCAATAAAAAATTATATGGTGTAAGGGATGTTTATGGATTTAGGCCATTAGTTTTGGGTAAGACAAATGACAGTATAATTTTATGCTCTGAAACATGTGCTCTGGATTACATAGGAGCAGAATTTATAAAAGAGATAAGTCCTGGCGAGATAGTGGAAATTGATGCTCAGAATATAAATAGTTATTATATAAATAGTTCCAATGATTATTTAGCCCAATGTATTTTCGAATTTATATATTTTGCAAGACCTGATAGCACGATTTTTAATAAATCTGTTAATGATATTAGAATTGCACTTGGAAGAGAACTTGCCAAAGAATATCCCGTAGATGCTGATTTAGTTATGGATGTACCTGATTCAGGAACATCGGCAGCATTGGGATTTTCACAGGAGTCTAAAATACCATACAGTAGAGGGTTCGTTAGGAGTCATTTTATAGGTAGGACTTTCATAATTCCATTTCAATTATCAAGAGAAGTAAACTTAAAATTAAAACTAAATCCTATAAAAAGCGTTGTGAAAGATAAAAGAATTGTTATAGTAGATGATTCAATTGTAAGAGGAAATACCGCAAAATTTAGAGTATCTCAACTTCGCCAAGCAGGAGCCAAAGAGGTTCATTATAGAATAGCATCAGCTCCTATAAAATTTCCTTGCTTTTTCGGTATTGACTTCCCAACAAAAAAAGAACTTATTGCTGCTAATCTGTCTATATCCCAGATTGAAAGAGAAATACAAGTGGATTCATTAAGGTATTTAAGTATAGATAGAATGTTAAAAGTAGTTGGTGGCGAAAAGAATTATTGCTATGCTTGCTTTTCAGGTAAATATAAAGTATCCCCTCCTATCTCATTCTCAAAAAATATGTTCGAATGAAAATATGAATTGAAAGTATTTTGTGTGTCCAGTCAGCAATTAAGCAATAAAGTAAATCTGATTTTTTGGTAATTTGAAAAGAATAGAAGTAGTCACAAGATTTGTAGGTAGGATATTTTTATCCATTCTTGCCCTCCTTATTATCTTATTCTATTTAGATGTGCCATTTGAGTTAGGAAGACCCGTAAGTGTTATATTATTGTTATACATAGGTTTTTACAGTTTGCTTTTACTATTACATTCTGTTTTTGTCAGTATGAGATTGCCATTCATTATGCTGTTCAATTTAGATATAGTGTTTGCATTAATTTTCATATACTCTACAGGTCTTATATATAGTCCATTTATATTTCTATTATTTTTAGTTCCATTATCAACAAGTTCTATGAAGTGGCTATGGGGAACAATTATAAATGTGATGTTATTTTCTATATTTATTGTTCTTTGTTATTATTACAATAAATTTACTATTGAAAATAGATTGCCTCCATTAGTTGATGAGAAGTTTTGGCACAGATTTCAAGGAACTACTTCTACAATGAGCATCATGGTCCTACTTTTTTCTTTACTACTTATAGATTTTTTGCTTAGACGATTACATAGGTTATCTTCATATTCGTCTATGAAAAAAACTCTTATATTATCCAATATACCTATGGCAATAGGTTTTTACAGTCTTGATGGCTCTTTAATGGAGGCATCGGAGTACTTTATTAAGAATAATTTCGATAATCCAACTATGCGTAGTTTGATAAAGGAGATTTCTTATGGCTCTTATGTCTCTATGCCTATGATTACCTCCTTTTTAAAAGATGGTAAAAACTATGAATTGTCAATTTATCCATTGAACTATTCTAACAAGAAAACAAATGAATTAATGGTATTGGTAAAAGAAATATTGTCTACTCGTAATAGTATAAATGTATTTGATAAATTTTCCCTTAAAGAAATTTTACATGAAATTAAAAATCCTTTAACGGTAATAAGGACAGCGATACAATCAATGAAGGAAGACAAACACATTTCTAATATTGTAACTTCTGAAATTGAACAAATAAAAAATTTTATTGACACTTTTGAAGATAAAGAGTTTGAAAAAGAAAAGTTATGTCAATTTTTTGATTGTTTTTCTGAAATGTTAGATATATATAGGTATCAGTTTGAAGAAAAAAAGATTGCGATAGATTATTTTATTCCAAAAGAAGTAGTTATTAATATACCGCATAATCATCTCAAACACATTCTACACAATGTTTTTTCGAATATTGCAAAATATACTACTATAAATACAGTAGTATATTGTGTGGGATATATAGAATACAATATAGAAAAGGATATTAAAAAGTTTAAAGTAAGGTTTAAAAATCAAACGGAAGAAACTTCCATTAAAAATGGTAGTGGATTAAAGATTATTCAAACATTATTAGAAAACTATGGAGGTGAATTAAAATTTACCATTTCCAATGGTATAGCTATTACAGAGATTTTAGTTTAAATATATAAAAAAAATAATATGTTGATTTTTGTATAATTATAGAATTCTAAATGTATATAAAACCGTTTGCGAGTTATAGATATAATACAAAGAAAGTAAAGATAGAAGAAGTTGTTTCTCCAACTTATGATGTAATAGATAATAAACTACAGGATATTCTCTATGACAAAAGTCCGTATAATGTAGTAAGATTAACAAATGGTAAACAACTTCCAGAAGATAATGGGACTAATAAATATACAAGGGCAGCAAGTTTTTTGCAACAGTTTATAGATGATAATATATTGATATTAGATAAAGAGGAAGGTTTATATTTACATACAATAATTTTTACAGATCCATTAACACTTCAGGAAAAACAACTTAATCTGCTTTTTGCTACTCTGGACCTGGAAGAGTCTAAGCAATTTATATTTCCGCACGAGGAAGTTTTTGAAGCTCCTATAATTGACAGAATGAACTTACTACATGCAACGAATGCAAATTTTGGCAGTGTATTTTTACTTTATGAGGATAAAGAATATATTTTAGAACAGAATGTATTTAAGAAAATAGTAACTCAACAACCAATCTTTTCATTTAAACATATGGATAATACCTATCACAGATTATATAAGATTTATATGGAGGAAGACATAAGGGTTGTGACGAATTTTTTGCGTGGTAGAGATGGCTTCATTGCTGACGGACATCATAGATATATTGCAGCATTAAAATATTATGAATTCCATAAAGTAAGACAGTTAAACCCCGAAAGAGTAAGATATAGATTAGTGTCTCTTACTAACGCTTATGATAAAAATCTTTTAATATTACCAACACATCGGGTTGTGTATAAAAAGGCGCTTTTTAATAGTGTAGATGAATTTATATCATCACTGAATAAGTATTTCGAAATTGAGGAAGTGCATGAGAATATTGATTATGAGACAATAAAAAATCAGATAACACAGATGAATAAATATTATTTGATTAGTTTTTTAATATATCTTAATAGTTTTAAGAAGCTATTTAAATTGACCTCAAGGTTTTTGACGGATTATAATAAGATATTATCAATAAACGCTTCCAATAGACTGAAAAATATCAATACAATTGTATTGCATCACTTTATATTGCCGCGATTATATAATATCACAATAGATAATATGAAAGTTCCAGAGGAAATAGATTTCACAAAATCGCTTACAGAAGCAGCTAATAGATGTAAAGATAAGAATGTAGATTCAGTTATATTTTTGACACCAATGAAAGTTGATGACTTGATATTTATAGCGAAATTGGGGGAAAAAATTCCGCAGAAAACTACTTACTTCTATCCAAAAATACCATCTGGTCTTGTTATTTATAAGTTCTAAAATATTAAAATCAACTTTACTTGTTTGCTTCTTTTGACATTATAGATAAATTCTTATAATTCGTGTTGTATCTTCATTTGTAATAAACTTTAAACAATTATTCTTATTTCTTTTTTCTTATTTATTGGTATAAATGCTATAAATGTCAGATATGATTTTGAATCTATCACATTTATCTTTGTCAATTTCTAATATTGAGTATTACATAATTCGTTTTTTTAATTTTAGTTTTTAATAAACCCTGTTAATTCATTTCTATATTTTTGTAAGTTTAAGTAGTTGACTTGTGAAATTTTTCTATATTTTTGAGTAGATGTATTTTGACTTTCGTCTTATATAACTGGACGCAACATTTTTTTGTTGAATTGCGCAAATTTTTCACAAAGCATCTTTTTATATGGAAATAAAAAGGTTTTTTCTGTATGCAATTAAATAACTTATTCTTATATCACTACATCATATAATCAACAACTTAAAATCCTATTAATTTTTTAAATATGTCTTGGAAATGATATTTTTTCTCCTATTTCCTAAGAAACCGCACCGCATTTTTTATTATGCCTATTTTTGATTTTGTATACTTTCCCCTCGTCTTAAACAAAAGAAGAAATTCAAATGACTATATAAACGCTTCCTATCAGCACATTTAATCTTCTCTCTTTATTCGCTATTCTTTATATTTTTTCTATTTATTTTCTTTAAAGTGGATTATTGTTATTAAATGTTGTATTTTTTATTTACCCATTCCCCTTTGAGTCGTTTTAATTCTTCATAATGTTCTTGTTCTTCTTCTGCTATATCTTCTAACATTTCATATAATTTTATATCATCAAATTTATTAAGTTTCTTTATATATTCTATCATTTCTTTGTGTCCATCTAATTCTAATTGTATGTTTTCTTCTAATATGTTTT
>FWPU01003847.1_pt1 | contig 36584 bp, 28 predicted proteins | sample 2228361 | NCBI WGS metagenome assembly FWPU01 (sample SAMEA103939777, study PRJEB20133) | metagenome
GGCCGGCCTTGGGCCGATGATTTCAATCATCGGCTGGCACACCCCAAGTGCGTTGAAACGCACTCCACGGGGCGGATGGTGCCCGGCTTGAATCCGTTTTCAACGGATTTCCTGCCCCAGCCTCGTCACTAGCACTCCAACAGACAGAGTGCTAAAACTTCTCCTTTTTTAATCATATCACTTGCCACGCGCGCATGTCAAAGGATGGTGCGCCACGGGGTCGGTCCCCGTCAATTTCGGCTCCGTATGCCCATGGGAGTCGAGAGGGAGGATGGCCGGGGAAGGTTGAGTCGGGACGAAGGGATCAGTAGGCGTTGCGGTCGGTATTCAAGATCCACTGGATCACAGTCCGAATCAGGATCTTGATGTCCAGGGCCAGGGACCAATTCTCGATGTACCAGAGGTCATACTTAGTCAGCTCCAGAATCGAGGTATCCCCCCGGAGGCCGTTGACCTGGGCCCAGCCGGTCATGCCGGCCTTCTCCCGGTGGCGATCCATGTAGCGGGGGATGCTCTGGCGGAACTGTTCCACGTAGACCGGGCGTTCTGGCCGAGGGCCAACCAGACTCATGTCGCCGATGAGGACGTTGATGAGCTGGGGCAATTCGTCGATGTTGAAGCGCCGCATGATGGTGCCCAGCTTGGTGCGCCGGGGGTCGTCCGGCGTGGTCCATCCGGGCCCGTTGGCCTCCGCGTCCTGGCGCATGGAGCGGAACTTGATCATCTTGAAGGGTTTGGCGTCCAGCCCCATGCGTTCCTGGATGTAAAAGACCGGTCCGGGGCTATCCAGCTTGATGAGCAGCGCGGTGAGAAGCAGGAAAGGGCTCAGCAAGACCAGGCCCACGGCGCTGACCACAATGTCCATGCCCCGCTTCAGGGTCAACTTCCAGCCCTGCAGCGCCACGTCCCGGATGGTCAGCAGGGGCAGGCCGCCCAGGTCGCCGATGTTGACTTCGCTGGCCATGATCTGGAAGACGTCCGGGAAGACGCGGATGCCCACCTTCTCCCGCTCGCAGAGGCTGATGATGCCCACCAGTTCCTGGTGGCTGGCTTCGGGCAGCCCCACGATCACCTCATCCACGTTGTAGCGTTCGATGATCCAGGGCGTGTCGATGATGTTGCCCAGCACAGGCACGCCCAGGATGGTCTGGTGGCGCTCTTCCGGGCCGTTGGTGACGATGCCCACCACCTGGTAGCCCAGTTTCTTGTTCTGGATCAGCTTTTGAAGCAGCATGCGGCCCACTTCGCCGCTGCCGATGACGAGCACCCGGTCGTCGCCGATGCCCCGGGCCTGGGCCCGCCACTGAACCTGGGCGTGGAGGGTGCGTACCAGGGTCATGGCGAGGATGTTGATGCCCAGGGCGTAGGCGATGAAGGAACGATGATATTCAAAGTCTCGCAGCCCCAGGGTCAACAGGGCCACGGTGATGAGGGTGGTGAAGACGTTGTAGAGGAAGATCTTGATGAATTCGTCCAGGTGGCTGATCAGCCGGCGGCGCTGATACATGCGCTGCCAGAAGAAGGTAATGACCATGACCACCGAGTAGACAGTGGGTAGGGGCCAGAATTCCAGAAAGGGGCCGATGATGACGTCTGGATTCCGGTCCAGCAGGGTGTGGGCCAGGAAAAAGGAGAGCCAGGTGCAGGCCAGGTCCAGGATCACCAGCGCCAATACAAAGAAAAACTGCGGCCGCTTCATCAGGAGAGGCCGCTGCCCTCGCCGGGCCCGATATTCCTCGTAGCTGGTAACCTCGGTAAGACTTTGCTGCATACGAGCGTACGCTGACCGTTCAACCCGTGTTTCGCGAAAATCCGCCGGCATCCATCAGCCCGAAGCGGGGCGTCGACAGAAACGCCACAGATGGAGGGCCATGTCCAGCCCCCCCTTGACCACCACGCCCCAGAGGATCAATTTATCCAGCAGCCACGGGGTTTCGGCGCGGTAATGCTTGTGGTAAAAGATCCACATGGCCTCGTAGAAATCGACCCGGGACTTGCCGCTCTGGCGGCTGGAGGCTTCTTTGACATGGGTGATTTCCACCTGGCCGTTGTACCAGACCTCCCAGCCCGCGCCCTTGATGCGCTTGGCCCAGTCCAGGTCCTCGCCGTACATGAAAAATGCCTCGTCCAGCAGCCCCGCCTGCAGGATGGCTTCCCGACGAATCTGCATGTATGCACCCACCACCGAATCCACGGGGTAGACGCCATCTTCCGGCAGGTACTCCAGGTTGTAGGCGTTGAAACGGCGGCTTTTGGGAAAGAGTCGGCTCAGGCCAACCTGGCGGTAAAAGCTGACCCGGGGCGTGGGGAAACTGCGCCGGCAGGCCCGATCCAGGCTGCCATCGGGCCGGCGCACCCGGGGACCGGCCACCCCCACCCGGGGGTTGGCCTCCATGAAGGCCATCATCTCGGCCAGGGCCGTGGGCGGCAGCACCGTGTCCGGATTCAACAATAACACGTAGCGGGGCAACAAGGCCGGATCCGCCGGTGCGGCACCATTGCTCCCCTGGGCAAAGCCCAGGGCACGCAGGGCCACGTTATTGCCGGCACTGTACCCCACGTTGACCCCGTTGACCATCAGCCGGGCCTGGGGGAACTCGGTGCGCACCATCTCGACACTGCCGTCGGTGCTGGCGTTGTCTACCACAATCACCTGGTAGCGGAAGTCCATCTGGCTGGCGAAGACGGAGCGCAGGCAATCGCGTAACAGGTCTGCCGTATTGTAGTTCAGGATGATGATGGCCAGGTCCAGCGTCCGTCGAGACTCCTGGGCCAGGTTGACGGCCTGGTGCATCTCCGCCGCCCCCGTGGACCAGGAAATGGGCCCCTGTTGGATCTGCCTCACCCCTTCCGGATAGGATTCCATGGTTTTGCCCTGTGCCGTAATCCGTGGAGTGCGCACCCCTTGTTGGGAGGTGGAGCCGGGCACGGCCGCCCTATGCGTGGCTCTTCCCCAGTGAGATGCACCCTCATCCGCGCGCAAGCGGTCGGCAGCGCAAGCGGATTGTAGCACAGGCGCATGGGGATGGTCAAAGTAACCGGGGATTCTGGCCCTGGTCCAGGGGCTGTACGCCCTACAAGCTCCCACCCTGGCCGGAACCGGAGAAAAGCACAGACAAAAGACATACGGTTTGTATACGCAAGCAAGACAAACATCCTCTATCATGGGGACCGGCAGAGGACGCCAGTCTGGATGAACCTAGCCTGGCATATGAGGAAACGCTAAGCATCGTTTAGCCTGCAGTTAAGGAAGGCAGATCATAAACCTGCTATAATGGATGAAGGAAACAGGGTGTTCCAGCAGTGATTCCTGAAGTGGGTCCACTGCAGAAACCACAGATTTCACAGAAGGGTGTTTTTTAACGCAAGGGCGCAAAGACGCAGAGAAACTCAAGGAAGAATTCCTGTCATCAGCGTTCATCTGCGTGAGTCAGCGTCCTGTTTGACCTTTTTGCAGTAAAGTCATCCGTGCAATCCGTGGCTTTTTGCAGAAGGGCTTGAAGTAGAACCTGAATTCTAGAGCAATAAGGAGAACAGACGATGAAGCAACCCAAACTCCTGTCCAAAGCCATTTACCTGACAGCGGCGATTCTGATCGTCGCCCTGGTCATCGCCTTTGGAGCCGGGCAGTGGGTACAGCCGGGCAGCGCGGTCACCGCGGCGCCGGCCCTGCAGCAGACGGTCGCCCGGGCCGTGGCAGCCCCCCAGAGCCAGGCCGCCTCACTTCTGCCCGACCAGGAAACCCTGGCCCGCCTCTACGAAACGACCGCCCCGTCGGTGGTGAACATCCGGGTTACCGTGACCGAATCGAGCGTCCAGTCTGGGGTCCCGGAATTCCCCTTCGGTTTCCCGTTCACACCGCCCCAGACCCCACGCCAGGCCCAGGCCGAGGGGACCGGTTTCCTCTACGATAACCAGGGACACATCGTAACCAACAACCACGTGGTGGAAAACGCCGACTCCATCACTGTCTACTTCTACAACGGCATGTGGGCCGATGCAGAGCTGGTGGCCACCGATCCCTATGCGGACCTGGCCGTGCTCCAGGTGGAAATTCCCGCCGGCCTGGATCTCCAGCCCCTGCCCCTGGCCCAGGCCGATAGCCTGCGGGTCGGCCACTATGTGGTCGCGCTGGGCAGCCCCTTTGGCCTGGAAGAGACCATGACCATGGGCATCGTCAGCGCCCTGGGCCGCAGTCTGCCCACAGGCGACAGCGGCACCGGCGGCCAGTATTCCCTGCCGGACGTGATCCAGACGGACGCGGCCATTAACCCCGGCAACTCTGGCGGCCCGCTGCTCAACCTGAACGGCGAAGTGGTGGGCGTCAACTTCGCCATCAACTCGCCCGTGCGGGCCAACTCGGGCGTCGGCTTCGCCATTCCCGTCTCGGTAGTCCAGAAGGTGGTCCCCGCCCTGATCCAGGACGGTGCCTTCAAGTACGCCTACCTGGGCATCGCCGGCCAGACCATCAACGCCGACGTGGCCAAGGAAGAGAACCTGCCCGCCAACACCCTGGGCGTGCTGGTGCAGAGCGTGGTGCGGCGCGGTCCGGCGGATGAAGCCGGCGTCCAGGAGAAGGACATCGTCGTGGGCATCGGAGAACAGCCGGTGACCCGCTTCGAAGACCTGCTCAGCTACCTGTTCAACCACACCAACCCGGGCGACACCGTGCCCCTCCAGATCCTGCGCAACGGCGACGAGGTCACCCTGGAGGTTACCCTGGGCGAGCGGCCGGGCAGCGGCAGCCAGGGCCAAACGGAGACCGCCGTCTCCCTGTCCGACGCCATCGACATTGCCAAACAGGCCCTGGAGCGCACCGGCCTGATGACCGAGTTCGATTCCGCCTCCGCGGAACAGCAGGTCCGCAACGGCCGCACCATCTGGCTGGTCAGCCTCTCCGGCCAGGGCAAGGAAGCCATCGTGGCCGTGGACGCGGAGACGGGCGAAGTGCTGGGTCTGTCGGTCCAGTAGCAGCCCTCTGGAGGCCATCTGGGGCGGTCCCGGTCCATGAAGGGCCATTCAGCAAGCAGCGGGCGATCTCGTAAATCCCGGCAGAAATTCGCCGATAGTTTTCACCAGAGGGAATGCCGCCGAATTTCTGCCGTGGTATGTACGCCAGACTGTACTGGTCGCCCGCTGCTTGCTTTTCTAAGGCTCTGCTGCCTCAGACGTTGATCCGACGCAGCAACTCCTCGTTGGTCGGGACCTGCTCCAGCAGCTTGAGCAGCGAACTCAGGGCCACCTTGGGGGTGCCACCGGCCAACCAGCGGCGCAGCTTGGTCAACCGGGGCACCAGCTCCGACGGGTAGAGCTGCTCGTCCTTGCGGGTGCCGCTGGCCAGTACATCCACCGCCGGGAAGAGGCGGGCCTCCGCCAGGCTGCGGTCTAACACCAGCTCGCTGTTCCCTGTGGCCTTGAACTCCTCGTAAATGTAGTCATCCATACGGGAGCCGGTCTGGATCAGGGCGGTGGCGATCACGGTGACCGAGCCGCCATTCTCGATGTTGCGGGCCAGGCCAAAGAAGCGTCGGGGGATCTCCAGTGCGGCGGCATCCACCCCGCCGGAGAGGGTGCGCCGGCTGCCCGCACCGTGGAGGTTGAAGGCCCGGGCCATGCGGGTCAGGCTGTCGATGAAGACCACCACGTTGCGGCCACACTCCAGCTCGCAGCGGATGTGGGCCAGGGCCAGCTCGGCCAGGGCCACGTGTTCCCGGATGGGCTGATCGTTGGAGCTGGCCAGCACCTCGGCCGGGACGGTGCGCCGGAAGTGGGTCACCTCCTCCGGGCGCTCGTCCACCAGCAACATGATCAGCCGCGTCTCCGGGTCCGCCGCGTGGATGGCCGCGGCCATCTGGGCCAGGAGGGTGGTCTTGCCTGCCTTGGGCGGCGCGGCGATCAGGGCCCGGCTCCCCTTGCCGATGGGTGCGATGAGGTCCACCACCCGCATGCTGATCTCACCGCTGGCCCCCAGGTCGAAGCGCTCGTTGGGATCGATGGCCACCAGTTGTTGGAAGGGGGTGCGCTCGCGGAAGCGTTCGGGGGGCAGCCCGCAGATGCTGGTGACATCCGCCAGGACGGCCCGCCCCTTCTGACGGCGCACAGGGCCGGCCACCGTGGCCCCTTCCACCAGCCCATAGCGGCGGATCAGGCTCGCGGGCACGTGTACATCGTCTGGCCCGGGTTGAAAAGAGCGTTCGGGATCGAGCAACACACCGGCACCCCGGGCGGCCTTCCCGAGCACGCCACTGGCTGTGGTAGGCACGGTTCCCCCTGTTTAGTCGGCACCCTCGACGGTGGCCAGCTGGTGGAGCAGGAGGCAGTAGGCCTGCTGGCCCCGGTCAAAACTGCTCAGGCGGAAGAACTCATCGGGCGCGTGGGCCTGCTCATCCTTCAAGCCGAAGGCAAAGTTCACCGTGTAGGCGCCCAGGTGCTGGAGGAAGAGGCTGCACACCGGGATGGTGCCGCCGCTGCGAACGTAGTAGGGCTCCTTGCCGTAGAGCTGAAGGTGGACAGCCCGGGCCGCCTGGTTGCCGGGGTGGTCCACCGGCATGCGATAGGGGTCGGCCGCGCTGGCGAAGGGATGCACGTTGACCTTCACGCCGGGCGGTGTGTGCTGTTTGATATGGGCCGCGATCAGCTCCCGGATGCGGGCCGGCTGCTGATTTGCCACCAGGCGGCAGGTGATCTTGGCGTGGGCCTGGTTGGGCAGCACCGTCTTGACCCCCTCCCCCTGGAAGCCGCCCCAGATGCCGTTGACCTCCAGGGTGGGCCTGGCCCAGATGCGCTCCAGGGTGCTGTAGCCGGGCTCGCCAAAGAGCGCCGGGACCCCCAGCTCCGCCTTGAACTCTGCCTCATCGAAGGGGACCTGGGCGATGAGCCGGCGGTCCTCCTCAGTGAAGACCACGTCGTCATAGAAGCCATCCACCAGGATCTTGCCGTCCGGGCTGCGCATGGAATCCAGGATGCGCACCAGCGCGTGGATGGGGTTCTGCACTGCGCCGCCGTAGCTGCCCGAGTGGAGGTCCCGCCGGGCGCCCACCACGTCGATCTGGAGCGCGCACAGTCCCCGGAAGGCCACCGAGAGGGCCGGCTGATCCTCGGACCATTGACCGCCGTCGCTGCTCACCACCATGTCACAGGCCAGCAGTTCCCGATTGGCCGCCACGAAGGGGGGCAGGTGGGGGCTGCCGATCTCCTCCTGCCCCTCGAAGAAGAACTTCACATTGACCGGGAGCTTCCCTTCAGTCTGGAGCAGGGCCTCCACTGCCAGGATGGGGATCAACATGTTGCCCTTGTCGTCGCTGGCGCCCCGGGCATAGACGCGGCCGTTCTGGATCACCGGCTCGAAGGGCGGGTGGCTCCAGAGTTCCAGGGGATCCACCGGCTGGGTGTCGAAATGGCCGTAAATGAGGATGGTGGGCTTGCCCGGCGCGTGGAGCCAGTCGCCGTAGACCACCGGGTGGCCATTGGTGGGCAGGATGCGCACCCCTTCGATCCCCGCCTGGAGCATGCGCTCGGCCACCCATTCGGCTGCCTCCTGCACGTCGTCCGCGTGTTCGGGCAGGCTGGAGATGCTGGGAATACGCAGGAACTCCAGCAGCTCCTCAATGAACCGCTCTCGGTTCTGGGCCAGATACTCTTGCCACGATGCCATGATCAGACTCCTTTGTGGAAAGGCTGCCGGATGTGTACCACCCCGGCAGCATGTGGGTTGAATTTGGGTCGAGGTATTGCCAGGGCGGAGCTGTTGCCTTCGGTCCGCCCCGTGGGACGCCCCCAGGATGATCCGGCTCCGTGATCTGGCTCCAACCCGTTCAAGCGGTGGGATGTTCCAGGGGGTGGGCCGGTTTGAGGGCCCGGGTGGCGATGAAGATGGGCATGTAGTCGGACAGGGCGATGCCCGGCCAATGGTCTTCGTAGAAGCCGGTGAGAACGAAGCCGGCATCCAGCTGGCCGCCGATCTGGTCCGTCAATGTATGGCTAAACTCCAGGGGCTGCAGGTCATCCAGATAGCGTTGCCGCTCTTCCGGACGCAGGCTGGTGAGGTCCGAATAGGGGAGCTGATGGCGCACCTGCAGGATCCCCTCGTCAGCCAGGGCCTGGTCGAAGATGTAGGCGGCCGGGTTCCAGAAGCCGGCCAGGAGGGCACCCCCAGGACGCAACACCCGGAAGGCTTCCGCCCAGACCGGCCGCACATCCGGGACGAACATGTTGGAGCAGGGATGCACGATGAGGTCAAAACTTGCGTCCGGGAAGGGGGACAGGTCGGCCATGTCGCCTTCCACCAGGCGCAGGGAGAGCCCTTCCCGCTGGGCTACCCGCCGGTCCTGGGCCAGTTGCCTGGGCGAATTGTCCAGGACGGTGACGTTGGCGCCGGCGGCCGCCAGGATGGGTCCCTGCTGGCCGCCACCAGAGGCCAGGCAGAGGATCTGGCAGCCCTGCAGGTCAGCCGGGAACCAGTGTCGCGGGACCGGGCGGGTGGGCGTCAGGATGATCTGCCATTCCCCCCGGCGGGCAGCCGCGATGACCTCCGGCCCCACGGGGACGGTCCACTCGCTGCCCCGCTCCACGGCTTTATCCCAGGCCCTGCGATTGTAGGCTCGGACATCCATCTCCTTATATCTCCCATCCTCCATTTTGCAAGAGAAGGGAAGATCAGACAAAATCTATCCGTGTTCGTGCAAGAAACCGGGAAAGGATTCGCCCATGGCGCCCAGCCACGCAACCACCCACACCATCCACCTGCTGGAGCAGGCCACGGGCATCGTGATGCCGGTCTACTTTCGACCCGATACCGACCCCACCTTCGCCCGCTCGCTGCTGCGGGAGACCGTGGCCCTCTTCGTCCGCGAGGTGGCGGACCCGGCCCACATCTGCCTCAGCGCGGATGGGCCCGGCCCCGCCGGCGAGGCAGCCCATGCGGTCGCTGCGGAACTGGGCTTGCAGGTGGTCCAGGCAATGCAGAACGGGGGCAAGCTGGCCGCCCTGCGCCGGGGGATGCAACACCTGCTCCAAAACCCGGAGCTGCGTTACCTGGCCGCGGTGGATCAGGACGGTGACCACTTCGGCAACGAGCTCCTCAACTTCGTGCGCTGCGCCGAGCATGTGGCCCAGGTACAGCAGACGGACCGGGTGCTGGTACTGGGCAACCGCCTCTCCCGCCACCGCCCCCTGGGGTTCCTGCGGGGCGAACAAGAGGAGCTGGCCAACCGTATGCTGGTGGATGCCCTGACCTACCATGCGGCCCGCTGCGGCCGTCCTTTGGTGTGGCAATTCGCCGCCGTGGACGCTCCCCTGCCGGACTTCCACTCCGGCTATAAGCTCTTCAGCCGGGCCACGGCAGAAGCCGTCTTCACCGCCCCGCCCAACCTGGCCGGCTGCAGCGAAACAGCCTACTATCGCCACGCGTGCGAAGCTGTGATGATCGTGGAATCCCTCCAGGCCGGCGCCATCCTGGCCACGGTCAACCGCCGCACTTTCGACGAGCAGCCCACCTCTGTCTTCGCCACCATGGACCGGAGCCAGCTGGCGGCAGACATGATCATCTGGCCCTGCAAGCGCCTGGAAGTACCCGGCCCTTTCGTGGCCCAGTGGCTGACCAATCATTTGCCCACCCTGTTGCTGGGAACCCTGACCCCCCAGGGACAGGCAGAGCTGGTGGCCATCCAGGAACGGGTGCTGGCCGCCTTCGACCTGCCCATGCCGGCCGGCGACACCATCCGCCGTCCCCGCTTCATCTGAACCGACCGCCTATTTCACCTTCCCTCGACCCAACACCGGCCAGATCACCTCCACCTGTTCGCCCCGATAGCCCACCAGCTCGTCGTGCAGGTTGAGGGCCATCTCCTGGTGTAGGGGGATAAACGTGAGGCGCTCGCCCACCTGGAAGCGATGGGGAGAGCGGCTCACGTCCACGTGGCCGTGCTCCACCGACATGGCGTAGATCTGGATCTCTGGGTGCTCAATGCAGTGGCCGTAGGGCACGGGCGGATAGCTGGCGAAGGTCTTCATGCCGCCGTCGATGATGATGCGGCCCGGCGCCGGTGTACTGACCACGGTGGTGATGATGCGCAGGGGGCAACGCTCGTCGCTCAGGTCCTGGCTGTTGCGCACCCGGCTCAGCCCTTCCCAGATGTACGAACCGCTGCGGGTCTCGGTGCAGCCCAGTTCCTTGGAGATGGCCTCGTGGCCGGTGCCGCCGCCGCTGATGACGTGGAGGGGCAGGCCGGCCTCTTGCCACAGGGCCACCGTCTCCTCCAGGAAGTCTTTGGCTTCAGGTCGGCTGGGATAGGTCATAACGCCCTGCAGGTCGATGCCGGGCAGGCCTGCGATCTGGCGGGCCAGGGCCAGGGCTTCCTGGGGAGATTGGACGCCGCAGCGTTTGGCGCCGGTGTCCAGCTCGATCAGGGCGCGCACGCTGCCGCCGTAGCGCCGGGTGCCTTCGGAGATGCCCTGGGCCGTGGCCAACGAGTCCACCGCCACGGTGATGGTGGCCCGGCGGGCCAGGCGCAGCAGCCGTTCCACCTTGACGGGACCGACCACGTTGTAGGGGATGAGGATGTCCCGCACGCCGGCGGCCACCATCACTTCGGCCTCGCCCACCTTCTGGCAGCAGATACCGATGGCACCGCTGGCCAGTTGCATGTGGGCGATCTCCGGGATCTTGTGGGACTTGGTGTGGCTGCGCAGGGGGATGTCCAGTTCTCGACAGTGCCGGGCCATGGCCTGAAGATTGCGCTCCAGCTTGTCCAGGTCGCAGACCACGGCCGGGATGTCCAGGTCGTGGATGAGCATGGGTGGGTCCTCGCTTGTTGGTATGCTGGCCGGAAACTGAAAAAACGGAAAATCGTCCCAGGGGATCGGGATGGGGTCTCAATGTCGCAGTTCCTCCACATGCTCCCGGATCTTGAGCACCGCCTGGCCGATCTCCTCCATGGCGGCCGGTTCGGCCAGGAGCAGGTTCTGGGTGAACCAGATGGCCTCCTGGCAGGCCTGCTCCGCCACGGGGCAGGGCGTCACCCGGCTGTGGGGCTCGGCGAGGGGCGGCTGGCGGTAGAGGGGCATGGCATAACCGGTGGAACAGGGCACGCCTTCGGCCTGGAGCGCGGCCACGAAACGGTCCCGGGGCACGCCGCCGAAGACGGCCGGGTCGTAGCGCAGCATGTAGAGGTGGAAGGCGTGGGCATCCACCCGGGCATCCCACCCCATGGGCCGCAGGCCGCCGATCTCCTCGAAGATGGCGTTGAGGCGGCGGGCATTGGCCATGCGGCGCTCCAGCTGCTCGTCGAAGCGCTCCAACTGGGCCAGCAGGACCCCCGCCTGCCAGCCGGTTATGCGCAGGTTGCTGCCCAGCAGGCCGTGGGTATACCAGGCGCCGCCGGGAGTGCGCCCCTGGTTGATGAAGCTGCGCAGCTTCGCCGCCAACTGGTCGTCCTGGGTCAAAAGGATGCCCCCTTCCCCGGCCGTCAGGTTCTTGCTCAACTGGAGGCTGAAGGAGCCGATGTGGCCCAGGGTGCCCATGGGCGTGCCCCGCCAGCGGCTGCCGTGGGCATGGGCCGCATCCTCCACCACGAAGAGGCCATGGCGCCGGGCCAGGGGCAACAGCGCGTCCATGTCCACCGGGTGGCCGGCAAAGTGCACCGGGATGATGGCCCGGGTTCGAGGGCCGATGGCCGCCGCGGTCGCGGCCACATCCAGGTTGTAAGTGTCCGGATCCACGTCCACGAAGACGGGCGTCGCGCCCACCAGCCGCACGGCATTGGCCGTGGCGATGAAGGTGTAGGGCGGCACGATGACCTCATCGCCGGGGCCGACACCCAGCACCCGCAGGGAGGCCTCCAGGGTCAGGGTGCCGTTGACGGCCGCCAGGCCGTGGCGTGCCTGGTGGCGGCGGGCAAAGGCCTGTTCAAATTCCCCCACCAGCTCGTTGAAGCCGCCCCATTCGCCCGACTCCAGCACCGCCAACAGGCGGCTCTTTTCCCGCTCGTCCCACTGGGGCCAGCGGGGCCAGGAGCGGGTGCAGGCTGGTGTTCCGCCGTTGAGCGCCAATTTCGCCATAGAAGCTCTCCTCCAGTCCAGGCTTCAGTCTCAATCCAGGGCACGCAGGGGATCTTCCACCAGGCTGGCCAGGGTGTCCAGGAAGGGGGCAGCCCGCGCGCCGTCCACGATGCGATGGTCGCAGGAGAGGTGGAGGGCCAGCCTGGGGCGTACCGCCGGCTGGCCTTTCACGGGCACCACCTTCTCCACCATGCGCCCCACCGCCAGGATGGCAGCCTGGGGTGGGTTGACGATGGCCCAGAAGCTGTCGACGCCATACATGCCCAGGTTGCTCAGGGTGAAGGTCCCCCCATCCAGGTCATCGGGAGTGAGCCGGCCGGCCTGGGCCCGCTCCACCAGCTCCCTGCGGCGGGCCGTAATCTGGGCCACGCCCAGGGCATCCGCGTGGTGGATCACCGGCACCACCAGCCCCTCCTCGACGGCCACGGCCACGCCGATGTGGATCCCCTGGTTGGCCACGATGGTGCCCTGGTGCCAGGCGGCGTTGAGGCGAGGATGGCGGCGTAGGGCCACGGCCACCAGCTTCACCAGCAGATCCGTGTAGGTGACCCGCTCGCTCAATCGGTCCATCAGCGCCTGCCGCCAGGCCATCAGGCCGCCGGCATCCACCTCTCGGGCCAGGTAAAAGTGGGGGACGGCCTGCCAGCTCTCCGTCAAACGCGCCACCATTCGCGACCACAGGCGAGATTGGGGCAGGGCCTGGGTGGGCAGGGGGACCGGCCCTGCCGGTTGCTCCAGGTGCGCCAACAGGTCCGCGGCCAGCACCGCGCCCTCGGGACCGCTGCCGGGCACGGTGGCCAGATCCAGGCCATGCTCTGCCGCCAGGCGCCGAGCTTTGGGCGACGCCGGAGGGAGCCGGGGAGTGACGGCCTGCGGGGATGCGGCAGCGCGGGCGGCCAGGTGAGCCAGCACGTCGTCCTTTTGGATGCGGGGGCCGGATGACCGCACCTGGCTCAGGTCCACGTTGTGCTCGGCGGCGATGCGGGCGGCCACCGGACTGACCGCCGGCCGGGGTGGAGACACAGGCTGGGAGGAAGCAGGAGGCTCCTCCCGAGCCTCCTGGGGGAAGGGCTCATCCGGCGCGGCGATGAGGGCGATGACCTGGCCCACGGGCACCTCGTCCCCTTCCCGGGCCGTCACCCGGCGCAGGATGCCGGAGGCGGGCGCCTCGATCTCCACCTCCGCCTTGTCGGTGGCGACCTCCATCAGGGGTTCGCCCTGGCGGACCTCCTCGCCCTCGGCTTTCAGCCAGCGCAGGAGAGTCCCCGTCTCCTGGTTCATACCCAGGGCAGGCATGTAGACTTCTTTTGGCATGATCCCATCCCTCTGTTTCTGGGGCAATCCGGCGTAAATGCCACGGCAGACGTAGGTCATGCATCCTTGCGTGACACGGCGCAGGGAAGGCTCTGGCACCTTTGTCCGGCCAAGAAGCTGGACCTACGCATGAACCCGCCTGCACGCCCCCCTGGACGCATCGACGCCTTTCGGTCCTGGCCAGCGAGCAGGGCCAGCCCCACCCGACGGTTTCCTCAATGGCGGCCGCAGAGCGCCTTGGCCATTTCCACCACCCGTTCGGCGGTGGGCACGGTCAGATCCTCCAGCACCGGCGAGAAGGGCACGGGCACATCCATGGCACCCAGCCGTTTCACGGGCGCGTCCAGGTAGTAGAAGGCACCGTCCGCGATCACCGAGGCCAGCTCGGCCGTCACGCCGTAGGATTGGTAGCCTTCATCGATGACGATGGCGCGGCTGGTCTTTTTGGCCGACTGGATGAGGGTCTCCCGATCCAGGGGCACGGTGGTGCGCGGGTCCACCACCTCGGCGCTGATGCCCAGCTCTGCCAGCTTCTCGGCGGCCTCCAGGGCCACCAGGACCATGCTGCTGGTGGCTACCAGGGTGATGTCGGTGCCGGTACGCTTGATGTCGGCCACCCCGAAGGGCAGGACGTACTCCTCGGCAGGCACAGGCCCCTTGCTCTGGTAGAGCATCTTGTCCTCGAAGATGGCCACCGGATTGTCGTCTCGAATGGCCGTCTTCATGAGGCCCTTGGCGTCGTAGGGGGTGGCGGGGATGGCGACCTTGAGGCCGGGGATGTGGCTGAACCAGGCGTGGAGGGACTGGGAATGCTGGGCGGCGGAGCGACGGGTGGCGCCCAGGGTGGTGCGCAGGACCATGGGCACCTTGAGTTTGCCGCCGGACATGTAGTGGGTCTTGGCCGCCTGGTTGACCATCTGGTCCATGGTCAGGGTGATGAAATCGCCGAACATGATGTCCACCACCGGCCGCATGCCGGTGATGGCTGCGCCCACCCCCATGCCGGTGATGCCGGCCTCGGAGATGGGTGAGTCGATGACCCGCTGGGGGCCGAACTCGTCCACCAGGCCGGTGAGAACCTTGAAGACGGTGCCGGCTTCGGCCACGTCCTCGCCGATGACGAAGACCCGGGGATCCCGCCGCATCTCCTCGGCGATGGCTTCCCGGATGGCCTGGGCAAAGGTGATCTCCCGGCCCTGGGGATTGCGCACCGAAATGCTGTACTGGACGTCAGGCGTAGACATGGCGGTCCACCTCGCTGGGGTCCGGATAGGGCGCGTTCAGGGCAAACTGGACGGCGGCTTCCACCTGGCTGCGCACCGTCTGCTGGATGCGGTCAAAGATGGGCGGTTCCACTCCGCCCTCGGCCATGAGCCAGTCGGCCAGCAGCTTGAGGGGATCCCGATGGGCCTGCCACCAGGCCTCTTCTTCGGCAGAGCGGTAGAAGGAGCGGTCGATATCGCCCACGTGATGGCCCCGGAAGCGGTAGGTGTGGCAGAGGAGGAAGGCCGGCCCCCCGCCCCGCCGGGCCCGGGCCACCAGGCGTTGCATGATATGGAACACGGCCCGCACATCCTGGCCGTCCACCTCTTCCGCTTCCAGGCCGAAGGCCTGGGCCCGCCCCAGCATGCTGCCGGCGGTGGTCTCCCGGTTGTGGGTGTATTCGTTGTACTGGTTGTTCTCGCAGACGTAGATGACCGGCAACTGCCAGAGCTGGGCCATGTTCATGGCCTCATAGAGGAGGCCCTGGCCCAGGGCACCGTCGCCAAAGAAACAGACCGCGACCTGGTCGGTGCCCCGCATCTTGATGGAGAGGGCGGCGCCGGTGGCGATGCCCGCACTGCCGCCCACAATGGCGTTGGCGCCCAGGTTGCCTGTGTCCTGGTCGGCGATGTGCATGGAGCCGCCCTTGCCGCGACAGTAGCCGGGCGCCTTGCCCAACAGCTCGGCAAACATGCGGTCCAGCGCGGCGCCCTTGGCCAGGCAGTGGCCGTGACCCCGGTGGGTACTGGTGATGTAGTCGTCCTGACGCAGGGCTTCGCAGACACCCACGGCGATGGCCTCCTCGCCGATGTAGAGGTGGGCCAGCCCGGGCATGCGTGCGCTGGTGTAGAGCTCGTTGGCCGCTTCCTCGAAGGCCCGGATCTTGCACATCTGCTCGTACATGTGGAGCCACTGCTCGCGGTCCACGCCGTCCAGGGCCGCCTCCACAGCGCCGGAGACGGTGTCCGGTTTCGTCTTGTCTGCCATCGCTGGTTTCTCCGTCCTCTGGTTTGGGCAGGCCATCCACTTCTTGGAATAGGGTTCAATAGGATGATCCACACAGGTGGGCACAGATGAAGAGGGCCACACGTGCGGCCAGGGGAGCCATCCATGGTCCAGCCTGGGGGGTCGATTGAGGCACCATGGAACGATTCACATGCGGTTCATACGCATGTAGCCGATATCATAGCGCAAAGCCGGGTATTGGAACAAGCCGGCCATGGTGCGGGGAGCTTGTTCGGAAATGGGGGCGACGCCTACTCCTTCACATAGGCCCGGCCCAACGCCGCGGGCGCCACGCTGCGGCCACCGCCCCGCAGCAGCACCAGCAGGGTCAGGAGATAGGGCAGCATGAGCAGCAGCTCGTAGGGGATGGCTTCCAGGTTGAGGGCCTGGATGCGGAACTGGAGCGCAGTGGCGATGCCGAAGAGGAGCGCGCCGGCAAAGGCCCGCTCCGGCCGCCAGCGGGCAAAGATGACCAGCGCCACCGCGATCCACCCCCGGCCAGCGGTGATCCCCTCGTTGAAGATGCCCAGCTGGGCCACGGTCAACACCGCGCCGCCCAATCCGGTCAGGGCCGCACCCAGGAGCACCGCCCCATAACGGACGGCCACCACATTCACCCCGGACGTCTCCGCCGCGGCCGGATGTTCGCCCACAGCCCGGATGTTCAATCCCCAAGTGGTGCGGTATAAAAAAAAGAGGGATGCCGCCAACAGCAACAGGCTACCGTAGGTCACCAGGTCGTGGTTAAAGAGCACCGGCCCTACCAGGGGCAACTCCGCCAGCCCTGGGATGGGCATGGGTTTCATGCCCGTGACCCGGGCCGTCAGGGAGCTGAACTGCTGGCGGTAGACATAGGTGGTGATGCCCTGACCCAGGATGACCAGCATGATGCTGGTCACCACCTGGTCGGTCTGCAGGGAAACGGCCAGCACGGCCATGATCAGCCCCATGAGCAGGCCGGCGATGAGGCCGGCCCCCAAGCCCAGCCAGGGCGCCAGCCCCACCAGCCACGGGGAAGCCGACTGCTCCGCGGCGTAGGCGGCCATAAAACCCGCCAGCGCGCCGGCCAGCATGATCCCTTCCAGCCCCAGGTTCAAGACGCCCCCCCGCTCGGTGATGATCTCCCCCAGGGCGGCCAGAAAGATGGGAATGGCCAGCCGGATGCCTGAGATGAGCAGTGTGGTCAGAAAGGTCAACGTCAACAGTGGAGCCCAATCCGCCATCCATTTCCTCTTTTCGTGAAAGGGTAATTGGGGGATTGGAGCAGAGACGCCCCTAATCCCCTAATCCCCTCACCCCCATCCACCGCCGGGTCAACGCGTCCGCGGCCAATACGAAGAGCACCACCAACCCCTGGATCACCTGGGCCAGGGCCATGGGCAGGCCATAAACGCTGTGCATGGTCTGGGCGCCGATGGTCAGCGCGGCGAAGAAGAGGGCAGCCACCAGCACGCCCACCGGGTGAAGCCGGCCCAGGAGCGCCACCAAAATGCCGCTGAAGCCATAGCCGCCCAGGATCCCTGCCTTGAGCCGGGTGTGAAGTGCACTCACCTCCACGATGCCCGTCAGGCCGGCCAGCGCCCCGCTGAAGAGCAGGGCGAAGACGATCCCCCGGCCCACATTCATCCCCGCATAGCGGGCCACCGTCTGGCTGGCACCGATGGCCCGGATGCGAAAGCCCAGGGGCGTCTTCCAGAGGAGCAGGTAGATCAGGGGGGCCAGCGCCAGCGCGATGAGAAAGCCCACGTGGATGCGGGTGTCCCCCAGGGTGGGCAGGCGCACCGATCGGGCCAGTTGGGCGCTCTGGGGTAGAAAACTCTCCGGATCCTTCAGCGGCACCCGCACCAGGTAGAGCAGCCAGTACTCGGCGATGTAGTTGAGCATCAGGGTGGAGATGATCTCGTTGATCTGAAAGCGCAGCTTGAGGAAGGCGGCCACGGCAGCCCAGAGCGCGCCGCCCACCAGGCCCGCCAGCAACATCAGCGGGATCGCCAGCGGGGGCGGCAAGATCGCCTGCAGGCCCAGGCCCACCACCGCGCCGGCCAGGGCCCCCATCAAATATTGGCCCTCCCCGCCGATGTTCCAGACCTGGCCCCGGAAGGCCACAGTCAGCCCCAGGCCCATCAGCAGCAGGGGCGTCATCCTAAGCACCGTCTCCATCAGGGCCCGCCGGCCGCCAAAGGCGCCCTGGAACATGGTCAGGTAGGCCGCCACCGGATCAGCGCCGGAGAGGAGGATCAGGACAGCGCCAGCCAACAGCCCCAGGAGAACGCCCGCCAGGGCGGCCAGCAACGGCACGCCGTGGCGGAGCCAGCCGACCCGTCGGCCCGACGAGAGGTTACCGACCACCGCCGGTTCAGCTGGGGCGGTGACCTGCGGAGAAGAGACCGAGTCGCTCACGGCCGCGCTCCCTGCCCTTGGTGTTGCGACGTACCCGCCATCATCAGGCCCAGGGCTTCCACATCTACTCCCTCCGCCGGGCACTCTCCCACGATCCGCCCCTCGTAGAGGACCACGATGCGGTCGCTCAGGGCCAGGATCTCATCCAGCTCGGTGGAGATGAGTAGAATGGCCATGCCCTCATCCCGCCGGCGCACCAGCTCCCGGTGTACATACTCGATGGCGCCCACATCCACCCCTCGGGTGGGCTGGGCCACCAGCAAGACCCGGGGGGCATGGGCGATCTCCCGGGCCAGGACCACCTTTTGGGCGTTGCCGCCGGAGAGGGTAGCCACCCGGGCATCCACCGACGCCGTGCGCACGTCAAAGGCCTGGACCAGCCGGCGAGCGTGGGCCCGCAGGGCTCCCATGTCCAGCAGCCCCCGACGGGTGAAGGGCGGCCGGTCCACGGTGACCAGGGCCAGGTTCTCAGCTACGCTGAAGTCCCGCAGCAGCCCCATACGGTGGCGGTCCGACGGGACATGCCCCAGGCCGGCGTCGAAGATGGCCCGGGGCGTGCAGTTGGTCACATCCTGGCCGCAGAGCTCGATGCGCCCAGATGAGACGGCCCGCAACCCCCGCAGGGCCTCTTCCAACTCCCGCTGGCCGTTGCCCTCCACCCCGGCCACCCCCACGATCTCGCCGGCGCGCACGGTCAGGTTCACCCCCCGCAGCGCGGGCAGCCCCCGGTCGTCCTCCGCGTGGAGGTCCTGGATGCGTAGGAGGACTTGGCCGGGCGTGGCCGGTGCCTTGTCCACCCGTAGCATCACCTCCCGGCCTACCATCATGCGGCTCAGGCCCTGAGCCGTGGCCTGGGCGGCCGGCACCACGTCCACCAGCCGGCCATCCCGCATGACCGCGATGCGGTCGCAGACCTTCATCACTTCCCGCAGCTTGTGGCTGATGAAGATGATGGAGCGCCCGTCCGCGGCCAGGCCGCGCAGGATGGCCAGCAGCTCGTCCACTTCCTGGGGCGTGAGCACCGCGGTGGGCTCGTCCAGGATGAGGATCTCGGCGCCCCGGTAGAGGGCCTTGAGGATCTCCACCCGCTGCTCCTGGCCCACCGAGAGTTGCCAGACCGGTGCGTGGGGATCCACCTGTAGCCCGTACTGGGCCGAGAGGTCCAGGATTCGTTGGGCCACGGCCCGGCGGTCGGCCAGGAAAGGGGCCCGGGGCGAGGGTTGCCCCAGCATGAGGTTTTCCGCCACGGTGAAGGTGGGCACCAGCATGAAGTGCTGGTGGACCATGCCCAGGCCGTGGGCGATGGCGTCCTGGGGCGAGCGAAACTGCACCGGGCGACCCTGCAGGCGGATCTCCCCTTCGTCCGGTCGGTAGAGGCCGTAGAGGATGTTCATGAGGGTGGTCTTGCCGGCGCCGTTTTCGCCCAACAGCCCCAGGATCTCCCCTTGCTTCAGCGCCAGGCTGACCCGGTCGTTGGCCAGCACGCCGCCGGGAAAGCGCTTGGTGATGTTGTGCAATTCGACGATGGGTGCAGATTTCACCGTGTCCATCTGTTGCTTTGGCGTCTTTTCCTCATCTGGCCGGGTGTGGCGAGACCGGGCGGGCACGGGAGCCCGCCCCTACAAGAATCGGTACCTCCCGGATCCTGGCGACGCCGGGCGGGGCTTGCCCCGCCCCTACAGGACCGGTGCCACGTCCCTTCATCTGCCTGGGTATGGCGCTATGTGGGCCGCTTCTGGGACTGGAACGGACCCCGTCCCTTCATCTGCCTGGGTATCGCACCATCGGGCGGCTGGGAGCGACGCCGGGCGGGGCAAGCCCCGCCCCTACTCGGGAATGAAGGGCACTTCCAGATCGCCGGCGATGATGGCCTGGCGGGCGGCTTCCAGGGCCTCGGTGGCCTCTGCAGGCACCTGGTCGGCCAGGTTGGGGTTGATGATCACATCCAGTGCACCTTCGGCTACGCCGAAGCGGTAGAACGGCCCGTTGAAGGTGCCCGCGGCCGTCTCATCGGAGATGGCCTGGAAGATGGGCGTCATGTTCCAGACAATGCTGGAGAGTACCACGTCGGGCGCCAACTCGGACATGTCGCCCACGTAGCCGGTGGCGTAGGCGCCGGCCTCCCGAGCCGCTTCGATGGAGCCCAGGGTGGGCCCTTCGCCGCAGCCCAGGAAGAAGTCCACACCCGCGGTGTCCACCTGGGCCAGGGCCGCTTCCTTGGCCGCGGAGACATCGCCCCAGTCCCCGACCGCGGTCACCGTCAGGGTGGCGTCCGGGTTGACCGTCTGGGCACCGGCCAGCATGGCCTCACCCATGGCGTGGCAGACGGGAATGTCGAAGCCGTAAAGCGCCCCCAGGCTGCCCGCCTCCGACAGATGACCGGCCAGGATACCCACCAGGTAGGAGGGCTCGTAGAAGGGCTGATCATAGTCCGCCACGTTGGGCGCGGTGCGGTTGATGCCGCCGGCCCAGGCAAAGTTCACGTTGGGGTACTCTTCGGCTACCTCAAAGACGGCGTCCTGGTAGCTGAAGCTGTGGGCGATGATAATGTCAAAGCCTTCCTCCGCGTATTCCCGCATCACCCGGGCCACGTCCGCGTCGGCCACGGACTCGGAGTAGGCCGTGCGTGCGCCCTGTTCGGCCTGGACCTGAAGCGCGTTGTAGGCAGCTTCGGCCCAGGAGTTGTCGTCCTTGGGGCCGATCAGGACCAGGGCGATGCTGGGCGGCGACTCCACCCCCTGGGTGTCGGCCTGTTCCGTGCCCGTCTGGGCGGCCGCCTGCTCCTGCCCGACCGGCTGGGCCGCCGGCGTGGCCACCTGGGCGCAGCCGACCAGGAGGGCCGTCAACAACATAGGGATTAACCACGGTAGAATCCGGATACGCATGGGTGTCTCCTTGGGATCAGGGATCAGTTCAATTCGTTCAATCAATAACATCTCTAGATCGATTCACCGACAATTCGTAGCCCCGTATTGTGACAAGGTAATTCGGGGATTGGGGACCGGGTGATTGGGCGGGCAACAGCCTTCCTTCACCCAGTCCTCCAGTCCTCCAATCACCCAATCCCCAGCCACCTTGTCACGCTGTACCAAACGACACCCCCAACTGGTTCAGCCAGGTGCGGTAGGCGATGGCCAGGCGGTCCGAACGCAGGTGTAGCTCGGCCTGCAGGTCCAGGGGCAGGAGCTCGGGCCGCTGGGACTCCAGGATGGGGCGATCCTGGCTGAAAATGGTGTCCTGCCAGGATCGCAGCTCCTCCTCGGGGATGTCATGGCCGTAGTTCATGGTCATCCACATCCAGGCCGTGCTCTCCGTGGCCGCGTGGGGGGTGATGGTCAGGAGGATGGAAAAGCGAGGGCCGGCGGACTCTTTCAGGAGGTAGGCAGTCAGCGGGCGCAGGGCCTTGTAGGTGTACGAGACCGTGTCCCCCTGGCCGGTGCCGTAGGGATCCGGCTGGTAGACCTGCACCCCCTGGGCCACCACGCCTTCAGGGGTGACCTCGGCCCGATAGTCCGAGATCTCGGGGTGGGCCTTGTCGCCCAGAATTCCCTCGTGCACGAAGGGGAAGTGGGCGATGTCCAGGAAGTTTTCCACGATGCGGGGGCCGCTGGCGCGGACGGGATAGGGACCGCACAGGATCTTGCGGAAGGACGGGTCGCCCCACTCCGGGAAGGGGGGCATATCCTGGCGGGGCTCGCCCAGGCAGACCCAGATGAGGCCGTACTGGACCCGGGCCTGGTAGGGTTTGACCCGGGCCTTGGCCGGGGGAACCTGGTCTGGATGGGCAGGGATGTGGACACAGCGGCCGCTGGCGTCGTAGGTCCAGCCGTGATAGGGGCAGGCCAGGGTTCCGTCTTCCACCTTGCCCAGGGAGAGGCGGGTGCCCCGGTGGATGCAAAGGTCCTGCCAGGCCAGGACCTGAGCGCCAGCCTGCCACAGGACGATGTCTTCCTCCAGCAGGCGCACGCCCAGCACCTGACGCCTGCGCAACAACTCCACCGTCGCCACAGGGTGCCAGTCGTTCAACAAAACCGGATCGTCGATCATGGAAAGTCCCCCCTGGTTTGGTCACAATGAACTGTCTGTGCCCAAGGTATAACACAGGCCGGGGGCGTTTTCAATTTTCAACCTGCACAGGAAACTTCTGGAGAAGTTCCACAGGCGCCATCTTTACAGATTGATACAGATTGAATTCGATCCACAGTCATCTGTGGATCCCTCACCCAAAGTTGCAGCAGTCGTCCCAATGGCGGATCAGGGGCTCCAGCTCCTGCCAGAAGGCGTCGGGGATGGGCACCTGGGCGGCCTGGGCGTTGGCCACGGCCTCGTGGGGGAAGCGGGCGCCGGGGATAGAGGTGGCGATCTGGGGATGGCGGGGGATCCACTGGAGGGCCGCTGCCAGCAGGGGGATCCCGTACGCCCGGCAGAGTGCCTGGATCTTGCCCACGTGCTCCTGGCAGGCCTGGCTGTAGTTGCGGTCGTAGTAGACGTTGTCCGGCTGGGGACCGGTGGCCAGCAGGCCCCGCTCGATGGGGGTGGCGATCACCAGGCCCACCTTGTGTTTTTCCGCCGCAGGCAGGATGCGGCGGGCCGCGTATTGGTTGAGGAGGCTCCAGGCCCGGGGCACCACGGCCGCGTCGAACTCGCCGGTCTCGATGTAGTCGGCGTTGGTGCGGGGGTCATCGGCGGCGGTCCCCACAAAGTCGATGACCCTCTCGGCCTGGAGCCGCCGCAGCGCGCCTAAGGCCCGGTCCCGGCCCATCACCTGGTCCATGGGCACGCCCATGGCATCGTGGATGTAGACCACCGGCAGCCGGTCCAGCCCCAGGCGCTGCAGGCTGGCCTCCACGCTCCGCAGCACCCCATCGTAGCTATAGTCCTGGCCGTGGATGGTGCGGCCCACCTTGGTGGTGACCATGCAGCGGGCGGCCAGGTCCGGCCGTTCCCGCAGGGCTCGCCCGATGAGGCGCTCGCTCCGTCCGCCGCCGTAGAGGGCGGCCGTGTCCACCAGGGTACAGCCCGCCTCCAGCGCGGCGTGGACCGTCTGCACGCCTAGCTCTTCGTCCACGCCATCGGCCAGCTCCTCGTAGGGCACATGGGCCGCCCGGATGGTGCGCATGCCCGTGAAGGCAGTGCCCAGGCCCACGATGGAGACCGACAGGCCGGTTCTTCCCAATATCTTCTGTCGCATGCCAGCCCTCCGCCCAAACAAATATGCATTTGTGAAGATCCAATCCCAAAAAAACACAAATCTGTGCACAACTTATTGACAATGATATGTGTTTGTGATATGCTGGCAGGTGCAAGGCCCTGATCACGGCTTCTCACCTCTGTTCCCTCCAGCGGCCTGTACCGACGGCAGCGGCATCCGTTCATTTCACCTGATCCACAAAAGGGTCATTTCCACTATCTTTACCGGGCCCCTCCCGGTTCTGGTATCCGCCATCCAGTTCAGAACGGAGGCCAATATGCACCAAAACCACTACCCCCCTGGAGATGGACCGCTGTATGGGCTCATCCGGTTTCTGGCCATCGTCGGTATTCTAACCATCTTTCTCCTGGGCGTCTACCTGGGCTTCCTGTGGGCCCAAAGTATCCGCCCCATGGCAACGGACACGGTACTCCAGCCCGCCCCCGCGGGGCTCGCAACGCCGGTGGTGGGCGAGATGCCCTGAAGCGATCGCCTGGCCGAGGAACTACCTGGCCCCCTGAGCCTGCGGGCATCCAGGTGCCCACACACACATAACACATAAATCGCCCGTGGAAGCCAAGTCGAGTCCAGGTCAACCACACATCCACAAGTTCGTGTATCGGGTATAGACAGGCGTAAGCCGGCCGATTCCATCAAGTTAGGGAGGCGGACTCCTGCGGGTAGTCCGCCTCCCTGTTACTTGTACGTTGTTTGCACAACCGGTTGTGCAGCGGCTTGCTGCAAAGCAGAAGACCGCTGGCCTGCCTCACTGTGCGGCGTAGACCACCTGGAGCTGCATGACGAGCTCCAGCTCGCCTGGGGCGATGGGGGCACCGCCGCCACCACCCAGGCCGTAGGCGGCCCGCTCGGCAAAGTTGCTGGCGTAGTAGCCGCCGCCGCTGCCGATGATCTCACTCACACTGAGCACCTCGCCCACGGCCATGCCGGTGAGCTGGGCCAGCTCCTCCGCCTTGGTGCGGGCATCCTCAATGGCCTTGGCCCGGGCCTCCGCCTCCACCACGCTGGGGTCATCCAGGGCAAACTCGATGCCGAAGATGTTGTTGGCGCCCGCTTCGATGGCCGCGTCCAACAGGGTGCCCACGTTGTCCAGGTTCCGGATGGTCACGTTGACGTTATTGGTGACCCGGTAACGCAGGTCGCTCTCGGCCAGGGGACCTTCGGGGCCATAGCGCTCGGTGTAGACGCTGAAGCCAGAGGTCTGGATGTCCTTCTCGGCCACGCCCTGTTCCTGCAGGGCGGCCAGGACCGCCTCGACGATGGCCTTGTTCTCGGCGCTGGCCTCCTTCACCGAGGGCTTGACCACTTCCACGCCGATGATGGCCCGGGCGATGTCCGGCTTGATGCTGACCTTGCCCTCGCCCACCACGGTGATGGTACGCTGGGCGGCCGGGGCCTCCTGGGCGTGAACCGCGGGTATATCGGACTGGGGCACCAGGCCCAGGACAGCCACCAGGCCCACGGCGCTCACCAGGAGGAGCAGGGCTGTGGCCAGGAAGACCAGGGCACGGTTGCGGAATGCATGCATGACAGCATTTCCTTTCTGGATACTGGGCCCATCTCATCCCGACGCGGCGGCCAACTGTCGGACACCGGTGAACCCGCGAGGCTGCGCACTCGGGCTGGGTGGGCAATTTTCAAGCTGCGCTGTGATGGACCCGGGTTGGCCTGTGGCGAAGCCCAGGGGCTTCCGCCACAGCGGCCCTGCAGGACCGGACCGGATGGTCACACGCATACAACGCATCCCCCATGCGCCATGTTCCGCCAATTTTTCGCCCGTTTAGGCCCACGCCTGCCAGGCCGCCGGCCGCACCGCCGCGTCGGCCATGCGAGCGGCCCGGGCCACAGCCTGCACATCGTGCACCCGCAGGATGTCCGCGCCCCGGTCGATGGCCAGCACGCAGGTGGCCAGGGTCCCCTCCAGCCGCTCCTCCGCCGGCACGTCCCCCAGCACTTTGCCGATGAAACTCTTGCGGGAAGGGCCAAACAGCAGGGGATAGCCCCGCGCGGTCAAGAGGTCCAGCCGGCGGATCAGCGCCAGTTGTTGGCCCACCGTCTTGCCGAAGCCAATGCCGGGGTCCACGATGAGATGCCAGCGGGGAATGCCTGCCTGCCGGGCCCGCGCCAGGATGGCCTCCAGGTCGTTCAGGACGTCGGACGCCACGTCCTGGTAGCGGTAGGCGGCTTCCATCTGGGCGGCCACTGGCCGGTAGGTGGGGTCGGGGTTGGGCATGCGGTTGTGCATCACCACCAGGGGGACGTTGGCCTGGGCGGCCACCGTCGCCATGGCGGGGTCCAGCAGGGTGCCCCACACGTCGTTGATGAGGGTGGCGCCCGCGGCCAGCGCCGCTTCTGCCACCGTGGCCCGGAAGGTATCCACCGAGATGGGCACCGAGACCTCCCGGACCAGGGCCTGGATCACGGGAATCACCCGGGCCAGCTCCTCCTCTTCGGAGATCACCCTGTGCTGGGGGCGGGTGGACTGGCCGCCCACGTCCAGGCAGTCGGCGCCGGCGTCCACGAAGTGGCGGGCCTGGGCCACAGCCCGGGCCACCGGATCGGGGTCCTGGAGCAGGCCGTCGCCGGAGAAAGAATCCGGCGTGGCGTTGAGGATCCCCATGACGTAGGTTTTCTCGCCCCAGCGCCAGAGCTGCTCACCCACGGGCATGACCTTGTGCATGTCGGGGGGCGGCAGGGCCTGGAGCAGTTCCCGAACCGTGGCCTGGAGCCTGGGGTGGCGCAGGTCGGGCGCCAGGTCGCATAGGGGGCGCAGGACAAAGTCCCGCTCGGCCAGGCGGGGGTGGGGGAGGGTCAGCCCCTCCTCGTCCAGGCAGAGGTCATCGTAGAAGAGGATGTCCAGGTCGATGACCCGGGGGCCGAAGCGGACCGTTTCCGTGCGGCCCAGCCGGCTCTCCACCGACTTGAGCGCGGCCAGCAGTTGGGCCGGCGCGAGATCGGTCCGGATGCGACAGACGGCGTTGAGGAAATCGGGCTGGTCGGTGACATAGGCCGGCGGCGTTTCATAGAGAAAGGAGGTCTCCTCCACCACCGCGAAGGAAGCCATGGCCTGGAGCGCGGCGTGGAGGTGGGCGGCCCGCCGGCCCAGGTTGCTGCCCATGGCGATGTAGACGATATGCTGTTCGCTCATCGGTACACCTATTTCTTGCTGGGAAATTCCATATCAGCCAGAAGCACACGGCTCAGATCCGCATGGTTAAGCCGCCCTGCGAGGGGCGGCCAGGCCGTCCAGCTGTCTCCCAGACGCTCAGGAAGGGTAGGGACGCTCCAGGCAGCGCCCGGCGGGCAGGGAGGAGCGCGGCCAAGGGAGGGCCCGCCCCTGGGCCCCTGTCCATGCCTGGCAGCATCGCCCCAAAATCTGGGGCGGGCCCTGGCCGTTGGCGCCATTCGATGTCGGAAAGCCGATGGGGGGCGGGTGGGGGCAGAATGGAGTTCACCCGGTCAGGGATGGCATTTTCACCGCGCTGTTGCGGCGCTCCTCCATATGCTTTTCCATGGACTGGGGGTATCGTTCCGGCAGGTAGGAGACACTGTTGAGGTGTAGCAGCGGGTCGCCCTCCAGCCGCCAGCCGGTGGCGCCGATGTTGTCCCGGAGTTGTTCGGCGGTACGGGCCCCTACGATGGCTGAGGTGATGGCCGGCTGTTCCAACACCCAGCGGATGGCCACCTGGGCCGGGGTGCGCCCCAACTCCTGGGCCACGTCCAGCAGAACGCCCAGGGTCTCATCCGCGTTGGGGGCGAAGTAGCGCTCCGGATAGGCCCACCCCTCCTCCGAACGGGTCCCCGGCACCCGACGCTGGCCGGGTTTGTATTTGCCGGTTAGGAAGCCGCCGGCCAGGGGGCTCCACACCACCACGCCCAGCCCTTTCAACTGACAGACGGGGATCAGCTCCTGTTCAATGTCCCGCACCACCAGGCTGTACTGGGGCTGATAGCATTCGAAGCGGGCCAGATTCTTGGACTCGCTGATCCAGAGGGCCTCCATGAGGCGCCAGGCCTCGTAGTTGCTGCAGGCAATGTAACGCACCTTGCCCTGGTGCACCAGGTTGTCCAGCGCGCGCAACATCTCCTCCAAGGGGGTCTGGGTGTCCACATGGTGGATGTAGTACAGATCCACGTAGTCCATCTGGAGACGGCGCAGGCTATCCTCGATGGCCTGCATGATATGGACCCGGGACATGCCCGAGTCGTTGGGGCCCGGCCCCATGGGGTTGAAGAACTTGGTGGCCACGATGGCCTCTCGACGACGGCCCTTCAGGGCCTTCCCCAACAAGATCTCCGACTGGCCGTTGCCATAGGAATTGGCGGTATCGAAGAAATTGATCCCGGCGTCGAAGGCCAGGTCCACGATCCGTTTGACCTCGGCTTCGTCCGTGCCATGGCCAAAGGTCATGGTACCCAGGCAAATTTCCGAGACCTTGAGGCCGCTGCGCCCCATTCTGCGATACTCCATGATTCCTCCTTCCTGCTTGTCTGCTTGTGCGTGCTTAAAAGCCGGATGATGCCATTGTAGATCACAGGGGAGGCCGGGGCAAGAATGGGCGCCCGTCGGACGCCCAGGGGCCGATTTTGGGTGTATTTCAACTTTGGGGCAAGCGGGCGGGGCAAGCCCCGCCCCTACCGGATCTGCCCGCGCTAGATGTCGGTAGGGTCCGAATCCTGCCCTCAACTTGAACTATAGCCGCCGATTTTGGGCCGTTTGTCCAGAGTACTCCTCCATGATATATTTTCAGTACTTCACAATGGTTGCCCATTGGCGGGGTCGTGAACAACTGAGTTTTGGGTTGCCAGGCAGGAGTGGCCCACCGGGCCTTTTACCTGGGGCGATTGTATGCTTCAACCCGATCCATCCATCTCCGGGGGATATCCATGCTGCCATTGCAAGATACCATTCGTTCCCGTTCTGTGCCGTTGATGAACTGGACCTTGATCGCCCTGAACGTCTTTGCCTTTCTCTTCACCCTGTCCCTGGGGCGACAGGCGGAGGCCCTGGTCACGGTTTTGGGCGTGGTGCCGGCCCGTTTGCTGGGGCACCCGAATCTCTGGGAAGGCTTCACCCTGTTTACCTCCATGTTCCTGCACGGCGGCTGGGCCCATCTCTTTAGCAACATGCTGGCCCTCTACATCTTTGGGGACAACGTGGAAGACCGGATGGGATCTGGCCGCTATCTGATCTTTTACCTGCTTTGCGGGCTCATTGCGGCTGTGGTCCACATCATTTTCAACCCCTCCTCCACCATCCCCACCATCGGGGCCAGTGGAGCCATCAGCGGGGTGCTGGGCGCCTACCTCCTCCTCTTCCCCCATGCCCGGGTGATCACCCTGGTGCCCATCTTTTTTCTCCCCTGGTTCGTGGAGATCCCCGCCGTTTTCTACCTGGGGATCTGGTTCCTCTCCCAGCTTTTGAACGGCACCTTTGCCATCCTGGCCGGCGTCCAGGCCTTCGGCGGGGTGGCCTGGTGGGCCCACGTGGGTGGCTTCGTGGCCGGCCTGGTGCTGGTCAAGCCCTTCACCCTGCGCCGCTACGTCCGCCGGTACTACGTGGACGAATATTGGCCCTGGTAGTCCCAACCCCATCAACGCTCTTGAGGAGGACACCCCATGGACTTTTTCTCGCTGTTGTGGATTTTTCTCATCATTTCATCCCTGCAGCCGGTCATCCGCCAAAAGATCCTGGAATCGAACCGCTATCGCCTGCTGGCCAAGCTGGAACAGAAGCGGAAAAGTCGGGTCATCGCCATGATCCACCGCCAGGAGACCCTCAGCCTGTTGGGCTTTCCCCTGGTCCGCTACATCGACATCCACGACTCGGAGGAGGTCCTGCGGGCCATCAAGATGACCGACAACGACGTCCCCATCGACCTGATCCTGCACACGCCGGGCGGGCTGGTGCTGGCCGCGGAGCAGATCGCCCGGGCCCTGAAGAAGCACCCGGCCAAGGTGACGGTCTTCGTGCCCCATTACGCCATGTCCGGCGGCACCCTCATTGCCCTGGCCGCGGACGAGGTGGTGATGGACGAAAACGCAGTGCTGGGTCCGGTGGACCCCCAGTTGGGGCAGCAGCCGGCGGCCTCCATCGTCAAGGTGTTGGAACAGAAACCCCTGAGCGAGGTGGAGGACGAGACCATCATCCTGGCCGACGTGGCCCGCAAGGCCCTGGCCCAGGTGAAGGAGACGGTGATGGAGCTGCTGCAAGACAAGATGGGCCCAGAGCAGGCCGAGCAGCTGGCGGTCACCCTGTCCAGCGGCGTCTGGACCCACGACTACCCCATCACCGTGGACGAGGCCCGCAAGCTGGGGCTGCCTATCAGCACCGACATGCCCCAGGATATCTACCAGTTGATGGCCCTCTACCCCCAGAGCGCCCAGCGGCGGCCCTCGGTGGAATACATCCCGGTCCCCCGCTCCCGCCCGGCCGAGTCCAACCGGCGAGGGTGAGAACGAAAGATGTACCGCAGAGACGGACATTGACAGCACAAATGCTTCGATGCTACCATTGAAGCACCCTTCTGAACGTTCAACGGCCCGGATAGCTGCCCAGGCAAATGATACCCCAGAGCCGGTCAGCCATCCGGATGTGAAACGTCGGCAGAACATGACGGCTTTATCCCCAGCATGGACAGGAGGTGCCTATGCAGAAACGGACGCACGCGCGATGGGTGATGCTGGCCTGGGTGGTCATGCTGGCCCTGCTTCTTGCAGCCTGCCAGCAGCCGCCGGCTGCACCCACCCCGGCGCCAGAACAAGCAACCCCCGCAGCCGAGGAAGAGGCGGCCCCAGAGGCTACGCCTGCCCCCGCCCAGGAAGCAGCAGAAGCCGCGCCTGAACCGGCCACCAGCCGCACCGGCGCCTGGGTAGACCAGGTGATCTTCACCAACGTGGAGCAGGCTGACGCGGCTGTGGCCCAGCTCCAGGCCGGCGACCTGGATATCTACGCCTATACCATCAGTGACCCGGCCCTCTTCGAGCGAGTACAGGGAGACGCCAACCTGGCCTATTCCACCTCGTTCGGCTCCTACACCGAGCTCACCTTTAACCCCGCCGAGTTCAACGATGGACGGCTGAACCCCTTCAGCAACCCCAAGATCCGGGAAGCCATCAACTGGCTCATCGACCGGGATTACATTGTGCAGGAAATCTACGGCGGCCTGGCGGTGGCCAAATATCTGCCCATCACGTCGGCCTTCCCGGACTATGCCCGTTACGTGGACAAGGTGCGAGAACTGGAAGCCCGCTACGCCTATAATCCAGACCACGCCGCCGACGTCATCACCACCGAGATGGAGGCCATGGGCGCCGAGCTGGTGGATGGGGTCTGGCAGTACAACGGCGAACCCCTGAGCCTGATCTTTGTCATCCGCACCGAGGATGAGCGCCGCATCATCGGCGACTATGTGGCCAACCAGCTGGAGAGCGTGGGCTTCCAGGTGGATCGCCAGTACAAGAACCGCACCGAAGCCTCGGCCCTCTGGATCCAGACGGACCCCGCGGAGGGGCAGTGGCATCTCTACACCGGCGGCTGGATCACCACGGCCGTGGACCGGGATCAGGGCGACAATTTCAGCTTCTTCTACACCCCCCGCGGCCTGGGTGTCTCCCTGTGGCAGGCCTACACGCCCACCGAGGAGTTCGACCAGGTCTCCCTGCGGCTGGAGAACAACGACTTTGCCACCATGGAGGAACGGGCAGAGCTCTTCCGCCAGGCCATGGAACTGGCGTTGCAGGATTCCGTACGGGTGTGGATTGCCGATGCCACCAGCTTCACCCCCCGCATTGCGAACCTGAGCGTAGCCTATGATCTGGCTGGCGGCGTAGCGGGCTCCTCCCTGTGGCCCTACACCCTGCGCTTCGAAGGCCAGGAAGGGGGCACCGTCCGCTGGGCCCAGCCCGGTGTCCTGATCGAACCCTGGAACCCCATCGCCGGCTCCAACTGGATCTACGACACCACCGTCATACGGGCCACGGGCGAGTTCGGCGTCAATTCAGACCCCTACACCGGCCTGGCCCGTCCCAACCGCATCGAGCGGGCCGAGGTCCTGGCCAAAGAAGGCCTGCCCATGGACAAGACCCTGGACTGGGTCGACCTCCAGTTCGTGGATGAAATCCCCGTGCCCGAAGATGCCTGGGTAGACTGGGACGCCGCCGAACAGCGCTTCATCACCGCGGCGGAAAAGTTCCCCGAGGGCACCACTGCCAACACCAAGGTCACCGTCTACTACCCGCCGGACCTCTATGACACGGTCCAGTGGCAGGATGGCAGCCCCTTCTCCATAGCCGATGTGGTCCTGGGCATGATCATGGGCTTTGACCGGGGCAAGGAAGAGAGCGCCATCTTCGACGAGTCGGCCAAGCCCAGCCTGGACTCCTTCCTCTCCCACTTCAAGGGCGTGCGCATCGTCTCCACCGACCCCCTGATCATCGAGACCTACGACGATGCCTACTCCCTGGATGCCGAGAACAACGTCACCACCTGGTGGCCCTACTACGCCCAGGGGCAGGCCAGCTGGCATGCCCTGGCCATGGGCATTCTGGCCGAACAGAACCAGGAGCTGGCTTTCTCCCAGGATAAGGCCGACAGCCTGGAGGTGGAGTGGATGAGCTACGTGGCCGGCCCCAGCCTGGAGATCCTGAAGAAGTATCTGGATCAGGCCAGCGCCGAGGGCTACATCCCCTACGCCAGCGTCCTGGGTGACTATGTCAGCGCCGACGAGGTGGCCACCCGCTACGAGAACCTGGCCAGCTTCTACGAAGAGTATGGCCATTTCTGGGTGGGCACCGGCCCCTTCATCCTGGAGACCGTCTCCCCGGTGGAGAGCTCCCTAAGCCTGGCCCGCAATCCCAACTACCCCGACCCGGCCACCAAGTGGGCCGGCTTCGGCGAACCCAAGATTGCGGAAGCCGAGGTCGACGGTCCTGGCCAGGTGGTGGCCGGCACCGAGGCCGTCTTTGACGTCTATGTCACCTTCCAGGGCGAGCCCTACGCGGCCGATGAGATCAGCGCCGTCAAGTATCTGGTCTTCGACGCCACCGGCGCCCTGGTCGCCACGGGCGATGCAGAGATGGTGGCCGACGGCGAATACATGGTCACCCTCTCGGCCGATGAGACCGGCCAGATGGAGCCCGGCGCGGCCAAGATCGAGGTGGCGGTCTCGCCCCTGGCTGTGAGCGTGCCCACCTTCGCCGACCTGGAATTCGTGGTGGTGGCTCCGTAACCTGGAGCCATCGTGACTGAGGCAGGCGGTCCCCCGCCTCCTGCCCCCTGACCTGTACAGTCCGAACACCGGTCGGAGTCTGGCGTGGGATTTCTGCAGCAGGCTCCGACCGGTGGTGTCTTCAGCCTCCATATTGAATACCATGGCCAAAAGCGCCCTGACCCTGGATCAAATTCCTGAAACGCCCCCGGCTGAATCTACCCCTGCCCGCCGCAGCAGCACCCTGGCCCGGGTGGGTAAATATACCCTGGTCCGTGGCATCACCCTGTTCATCACCGTGGTGATCGGCGTCTATCTGACCGTCCTGATTGCCAATATGGGGGGCTACGTGGACAACATCCGCCGGGGGGAGATCCAGGAGTCGGTCTCCTTCCAGGTGATGAATGACCCCGCGCTGCGTACGCTGACGGTGGAGGAGAAGCGGGCCATCATCGCGGAGCGCATCCGCCTGGAGGAAAAGCGGCTGGGGCTGGACCAGCCCTTCCTGGTGCGCAGCTTCCGCTTCCTGCGCAATGCCTTGACGCTGCAACTGGGCCGAGCCCAACGCATGACCAGCGACAGCGGCTCCCGGCAGGTGCGGCTCATCATCCTGGAGCGGCTGCCGCCCACCCTCTTGCTCTTCGGCACCTCCAACCTGCTGCTCTTCTTCCTGAGCCTGGCCATTGCCCTGGGCTTTGCCCGCCGCTACGGCAGCCTCATGGATCGCACCTTTGTGGCCCTGTCCCCCACCTCGGCGGCACCCGGCTGGTTCTACGGCATCTTCCTCATCCTGATCTTTGCCGGCCTGCTCCATTGGCTTCCCTTCGGCGGCATGGTGGCGGCGCCGCCACCCAAATCCCCCATCGCCTACGCCCTCAGCCTGGCCCGCCACATGGTCCTGCCCATTGCCGCCCTGCTCCTCAGCTCCATCTTCATCAGCGTCTACAGCTGGCGGACCTTCTTCCTGATCTACGCCAGCGAGGACTATGTGGAGATGGCCCGGGCCAAGGGGCTGCCGGGCCGACTGGTGGAGCGGCGCTACATCCTGCGGCCCACCCTGCCTACCATCATCACCAGCTTCGCCCTCACCCTCATCGGCCTGTGGACCGGCGCCCCCATCTTTGAGACGGTCTTCAACTGGCCGGGCCTGGGGCGTACCCTCTTCCAGGCGGTGGGTCTGTTCGACACGGCCGTCATCGTGGGTTCCACGGTGATCTTCGCCTACCTGCTGGCCATCACTGTCTTCCTGTTGGACATCATCTACGCCCTGGTGGATCCCCGGGTGCGGGTGGGCGCCGGAGGAGGAAACGGCCGATGAATCTGCTGTGGAACAACCTGCGGGAGCTTCGCCACTACCCGTCGGCCATGGCGGGCATCCTGGTGGTCCTGGCCCTGGTCATCTTTTCCATCTACACCCTGGTCACCATCCCCTATGACGAGGCCGTCACCCTGTGGCGGGGCGGCGAGAACATCTGGTATCGCCTGCCCCGCAACGCGCCGCCGGCCTGGATCAACGTCTTCCGCCGCCAGAAGCTGCCGGAGAGCATCATCCTGAACTCGGCCCAGGGAGAGGCGGAAAAGTCGACGGAAGCCATGTCCCAGGGCCAGCAGATGGTCAACCTAACCTTCACCTTCGACTTCCAGGCCGACGCTTTCCCCGACGCCCTGGCCCTTTACTTTCAGCCCACCTATCGGGAAAAAAGTCCCTTCGTCTCCGCCATCTGGACCACGCCAGATGGCCGGGAAATCCGCATCGGCGATTTCGCCGTTCCCACGGGCACCGTCTTCCGCTTTGAGCAGGACGATCGCCTGCGCCGGCGGCTGAGCCGGGAGGTGGGCGACTACCCGGCCCACGTAGCCCTCTTCATGCAGCCCGACGTGGAACCGCCCACGCCCCTGAAAGGCACCTACACCCTCCACCTGAGCGCCATCACTTTTGAGGAAGGCTCCGACCTGGAGGCAGAGTTCATCGCCTACGGCAAGGTTTACGGCATCGCCGGCACCGACCACCTGCGCCGGGATCTCCGCATTGCCCTCATGTGGGGGGCGCCGGTGGCCCTGGCCTTCGGCCTGCTGGCGGCCCTGGGCACCACCCTGACCACCATGGTCATCGCTGCGTTCGGCGTCTGGTTCGGCAGCTGGGTGGATGATCTGATCCAGCGGGTCACGGAAGTGAACCTGATGTTGCCCCTGTTGCCCATCCTCATCATGGTGGGCACCTTCTACTCCCGCAGCATCTGGCTGTTGTTGGGGGTGACCATCCTGCTGAGCATCTTCGGCGGCGGCATCAAGACCTACCGGGCCATCTTCCTGCAAATCCGGGAGTCACCCTATGTCGAGGCGGCCCAGGCCTATGGAGCCGGCGACATCCGCATCGTGTTCCACTACCTGGTCCCACGCATCATTCCCGTCCTGATCCCCCAACTGGTCACCCTCATCCCGTCGTACGTCTTCCTGGAGGCCTCCCTGGCCGTGTTGGGCCTGGGCGATCCTCTGCTGCCCACCTGGGGCAAGGTGATCCAGGATGCCCAGAGCAACGGGGCCCTCTACAAGGGGCTCTACTACTGGGTGTTGGAGCCGGCCGGGCTGTTGATGGCTACTGGCCTGGGCTTTGCCATGGTGGGCTTTGCCCTGGACCGGGTCTTTAACCCTCGGCTGCGGGAGCTGTAAGGGGAAGATTGCAGATTGAAGGAGAATTTGAGCTTGCGTCCGGATAAACATGATACGCTTCTCCGGGTGGAAAACCTGCAGCTCCACTTCCGGACCACCCGCGGCGTGGTCCAGGCGGTGGACGGGGTAAGTTTTGAATTGCGCCGCAACGAGGCCATGGTCATCCTGGGGGAATCGGGCTGCGGCAAGACGTCCCTGGCCCGGGCCCTGCTGCGGCTGCTGCCCCGCAACGTGGAACGCTTCAGTGGCAGCATTACCCTGAACGGCCAGGAGCTAATGGGACTGAGCGACGAAGAGTTCCGCCAGCAGGTGCGATGGCTGAAGATCTCCTTCGTTCCCCAGGCGGCCATGAATGCCCTCAACCCGGTGCTGAAGGTGGGGGACCAGGTGGCCGAGCCCCTCATGGAGCACCTGCGCCTCGGCCGTCAGGAAGCCCTGCGCCGGGCCGCCGAGGCCTTCGCCAACGTGGGCGTCCCAGCCGATTTCCTCCACCGCTATGCCTTCGAGCTGAGCGGCGGCATGCGCCAGCGGGTGGCCATTGCCATGGCCCTGGTCACCAATCCGGACCTCATCGTGCTGGACGAGCCGACCTCGGCCCTGGACGTGCTGACCCAGGCCAACATCATGAATGTGCTCAAGCGTATCAAGCAAGAGTACACCACCAGCTACATCCTCATCACCCACGATATCGGCACCTCCAGCGAGCTGGCGGACCGGGTGGCCACCATGTACGCCGGCCAGATCGTGGAGTTGAACGATGCCACCCATTTCTTCAGCCGACCCTACCACCCCTACGCCCAGGGGCTCATGGCCAGCGTGCCCCGGCTGCGTCAGAAACAGGACCCGGTCTTCATCCCCGGCCAGCCCCCCAGCCTGCTCCAGCCACCTGCCGGCTGCCGCTTCGCCGCACGCTGCCCTGCCCGCTTCGAGCCCTGCGACCAGGAACCGCCTTTGTATGAACCAGGGGAACGGCAACAGGTCAAATGCTGGCTCTATGCGGAAGAGCGCCAGCCCGTTCCCCTGTATGCCACGCCCACATGAAACGACCATGCCTATCCCGACAGGGGGCATCCGCCCCGGTGTGGCCGCCGGAAAAGCCAGACTGAGCAGCGCCCCTGGGATAGACGAGCCAACAGACCGAGGAAATGACAGACGCCATGACCACCATGCCAGGGTCCATGCCAACGACCGCCATCCATCCCAATGAAGGGCCGCCGGCCGCGCGACAACCGCTGCTCTCGGTGCAGGATGTACACACCTGGTTCGAGCTGCGGCGCTGGGGTTTTGGCCACGCGGGCTATGTGCGTGCGGTGGATGGCGTGAGCTTCGAGCTGGACGCGGGGGAGACCATCGCCATCGTGGGTGAGAGCGGCTGCGGCAAATCCAGCCTCATGAAGACCATCCTGGGACTTCACCGCCCGACGAAGGGAGACATCTTCTTCGATGGTCGTAGCCTC
>FWPU01003848.1_pt1 | contig 36573 bp, 34 predicted proteins | sample 2228361 | NCBI WGS metagenome assembly FWPU01 (sample SAMEA103939777, study PRJEB20133) | metagenome
CAGGTCTTCTAAGCACCCACGGGGGCCGTGTCCAGGGAGCCATTAGTCTCCCTGGAAATGAAAGTTTATAGCCGTGCGGCATATAGCAGTAGGAGGGCACATGCGGTGGGGGTGGCTGATGCTACGGTTGGGTGTCATCGCCGCGGGCGTCGCTATCGTCCTGCGCTGTGCCCCCTCGCTTAAAGAACGCCGCCTGTCGCGCCTCAACCTCGCCGAACTGTCTCGTCTGTCACAGCAATCGCCGCACGATGCACTTATTCTCTATCACTACGGAGAAGCCCTGCGGCGCAGCGGAAAAATCAGCGACGCCGCCGACGCGTTCCAGCGCGCGGCAGCCGTTGACCCGCGGATGGCACGAGCGCGGATCGGGCTGGGGACAACGCTGATGACGCTGGGGCGTATGGCGGAAGCGGAAGCCGAGTTGGAGCGTGCGCGGAGTCTGTCCCCTCAAAGCGCGGAAGTTCACTACGCGCTGTCTCGCGTTTACCTCAGCCGCTTTGATCGCAGCCGCGCGTTGGAGGCGCTGGAAAAAGCCGTACGTCTGGACGCAAAACAGTTTCCTTACTGGATTCAGTTGGGGCAGGTCTATTTCCTCTACTCGCGTCTCGATGATGCCGAGCGATGTCTGAAGCGCGCCCTCGCGCTGCGTCCCCACGACGCCCGTGCTTTGCTGTGGCTGGGCGAAGTTTACGCGCAGAAAGACGACACACCCGCCTATCGCCGTCTCGCCGAGAAATACTTGCGTGCCTGTCTCCAACATGCTGACCCCAAACTCTCAGCCGAAGCGCACTTTGAATTGGGCAAGTTATGGCGGCGCGCCGGACGCTACGCCGACGCCGAAAAATCGCTGCGCGCGTCCATGCGACTTGATTCCTCCCGCGACCAGACATTCTTCCTGTTGGGACAGGTGCTTTTGAGTCAGGGCAAGCAGAAGGAGGGACAACGCTACGTGGAGTTGTTCCAACGCCGTAATGCTGACAAGCGCGCCCTGTCGAACCTGATGGATGCGATTCGCGCTGACCCCAATAATCCACCGCTCTACTTGCGCCTGGCGCGCCTGCACCGCCGGCTTCAGAACGTGAACGCCGCGCTGAACGCCTACGCGATGTATCTTTCGCAGCGCCCCAACGACCGCGCCATCGTGGAGGAGTTTGAGCAGTATCAGCGCACGAGGTCTTCTTCTCGGCAGGAGGAGCAACGCCCATGATACGCTGTCTCTTGCCCACCTGGCTCTCGGCACTCCTCTCCCTCGTCGCTTCCTCCTGCCGCTCGCACCCCTCCTCCTCCTCAACCCTCCACACCGCTCGCCCGTGGTTTGAAGACCGCGCCCGCGCCTCGCGCATCACCTGGCGTCTGGGACATCACGGCAGAAGTCCGCTGACGATTCGGGAAGTCATGGGCACGGGCTGTGCGGTGTTGGATTTTGACAATGACGGATGGGACGACCTCTTTTTCGTCGGACAGAAAGGCGTGGGGAACACGGGACGTTGTGCGCTGTATCGCAATCGCGGCGACGGGACCTTCGAGGAGGTCACCCGCGGTAGTGGCTTGGAACATCCCGGCGATTACATGGGTTGCGCGACGGCAGACGTGGACAACGACGGCGACACCGATATTTTTGTGAGCGGCTACGGGGTCAATCGTCTGTTCAGAAACGAGGGTCATGGACGTTTCAAAGACATCACGACGCACGCCGGGTTGCAGGCGCGCGCTCCGACAGAATGGAATTCTGCCGCTGCGTTTGGCGACTTCGACAATGACGGATGGATTGACCTCTACGTGGGCAAATACGTCGTCTTTCACGCCCAAACGCCGCAGTTCTGCGACTTTGCGGGCGTGCTTGCCAACTGCAAGCCGCAGGTTTACGCCCCACAAAAAGGCTCGTTGTATCGCAACCGGGGCAATGGGCAATTTCAGGACGTCACCCAGTCGGCGGGATTGAGCGACCAAAATGGCAAAACGCTCGGTGCCATCTTCGCCGACTACAACCGCGACGGAAGAATTGACTTGTATCTCGCCAACGACGGGATGCCGTGCGACCTCTACGAGAACCTCGGCGGTCGCTTCCGCAACGTCGGCGCGGTGAGCGGCACGGCATATCGTGAAGGCGGCGACACGCAGGCAGGGATGGGCGTGGACTTCGCGGACTACAACGGTGACAGTTGGTTGGACCTCGTCGTGACGACGTTTCAGGGCGAGGAGACCAGCCTCTACGCCAACCGCAGCGGAACGCACTTCGAACCGTGCGCAGCGACAGCCGGGCTGGACGCCGCGACGCGCGCCCTGGTCGGGTTCGGGGCGTGCTTTGCGGACTTCGACAACGATGGATGGGTGGACTTAGCCATCGCCAACGGTCACGTGCGCGACAACGAGGAAAAGGTCGACAAGTTTTCGTCCTACCGCCAACCGCTGCAACTCTTCCTCAACCGTGACGGAAAGCGTTTCATCGAACGAACCAAACAAGCGGGTGCAGGGTTCACGACGCCCGCCGTCGGGCGCGGACTTGCGACAGGTGATTTCAACCGAGACGGGCGCGTGGACCTGGTGGCTGTGGATTTGGAAGGTGCGCCGCGCTTATTGATGAATCTTACTACCACAACGCACAAGTGGATTGGCTTTCACCTGCGCGGCGCGCGCAGCAATCGTCTGGCGATAGGCGCGGTTGTCACCGTCGAGGTCGGCAATCACACCTACGTCAGCGAATGCCGCACAAGCGGGAGTTACTTCTCCGCCGTCAGCCCGACGGTTCACGTAGGTCTGGGCAACGCATCGGGCACCGCGCGCGCGACCATCCGTTGGACGAGCGGAAAACAGACGACCTTGAACCATCTCGCACTCAACCGCTACCACACGGTTGACGAAGCCAAAGGCGTGTTGACGCCAGAGCGATAGTCCGTCATACTGTCACCTCAGATTCGGAGAGGAAGAAAAGGCTGGTGATTCAAACTATGACCGCGCAGCGCGTCGTCGTTCATCCAGACAACCGCGTCGAAATCGAAACCTTCACGCCCCGTCCGCCGCAGCGCAATGAGGTGCTGGTGGAAACGCTCTACACGCTCATCAGCGCGGGGACGGAGTTGGGGACGCAGGAGCAGAAACGCGAGCGAGACGTTTATCCCGGCTACTCCAACGTTGGGCGCATCATCGAACTCGGCGAGGGCGTGACCGATTATCAGGTGGGCGACGTCGTGCTCTCGCTCGGCAACCACGCCACACACGTCACGGTTTCCGCCGCGCCGCCCTCGCTTGCGCCCGTGCCGGCAAACGTTCCGCCCGAAGCAGCGACGTTCGCCGTGTTAGGCAGCGTTGCCATGCACGGCGTTCGCCGGGCGAAGGTGGAGTTGGGCGAGCACGTCGCCATCACGGGCATGGGAGTTGTCGGACAACTCGCCCTGCAACTCGTGGCGCAGACGGGTTGCGAAACGCTCATCGCCGTTGACCTGAGCGATTTTCGCCTGAACGTCGCTCGCGCTCGCGGCGCCACGCACACTCTGAATCCACAAACTTCCGATTGGACTTCAACTATCCGCGCTCTTACCAACAAGCGCGGGCTGGATTGCGTCATTGAAGCCTCCGGCTATCCTGACCTTCTCCCCACGTTGTTCGACCTCTTGCGCATCGGCGGACGTGTGCTGCTGTTGGGTTCCATCTGGCATCGCAAGGTGGAAGTCGACTTCATGTCCTTCCACGAGAAAGAGTTGACACTCATGGGCGTGCATCAGCCGAAATGTCCAACTGCCGAAACGCCCTACTTCCCCTGGACGCAGCCATACAACCGGCGACAGATTTTGAAAATGATCGCCGACGGACGGCTCATCGTCCGCCCGCTCCTCACGCACACGCTCCCTTTCACAGAGGTAGTGGAAGCTTATCGTCTCCTGCGCGATGAGAAGGACAAAGCGTTGGGGGTAGTGCTGGACTTCCGCGAACGACAGTGAGCAGTGACCAGTCATCGGTAACAACCGTTACTGGTCACTGTGACTAAAACTCCTCTTCTTCTTCTTCCTTCATCGGCGGCTGCTCCGGCTGGTCGCGCCAGGTGGGGATATTGTAGAAGTGACACCAACGCTCCAACTGCGCGAAGGTGTTGATGTTGTAATTCCTCACCTCGTCCAGCGCGCGGTTGCCCTGTCCTTTGCGCATGAAATCAGCGGCTTTCTCAACTGCCCAGCGGGGAACTTCCATCAGACCTCACCTCGAACCTGTCATTCTGAGCGCAGCGAAGAGTCTCGTGCCGCACAGAGATTCTTCGCTGCGCTCAGAATAACAAATCCCACCATCCGCAATCCGCAATCGGTTAGTATCCCTTCCGTTTATCAATCACACTCAACATCTCTTTACCTTTCAAAAACCGTCGCAGGTTTTCGCTGAAGAGTTCCACCAGACGGTCCACGCGAATCGGCGAGGCGCCCGCGACGTGGGGAGTGATGACAACATTCGGCATCGTCCACAGCGGATGGTCGGCGGGCAGCGGCTCAATCGGCGTCACGTCCAACGCCGCGCCCGCGATGAGTCCCTCGCGCAGAGCGGTAATGAGACTTTCCTCGTCCATGATTTGCCCTCGGGTCACATTCACCAGAATCGCGGTGCGCTTCATGCGTTTGAAGGCGTCAAGGTTGAAGATGCCGCGCGTCTCATGCGTGAGTGGCGCACAGATGCAAACCACGTCGGATTGCTCAAGCAATCGTCCGAGCGCGTCACCCGGTTCAGCGGGTTTTGTGGGGAACGTCAGTTTCCACAGCGTCTCTACACAGTCCGGTTTCGGCACATCTTCGGGGTCCACCGCGATGTTGCGCATCCCGAACGCCGCCGCGCGCACGGCGACCTCGCGCCCCGTGCCCCCCAACCCGACGATGCCCATCGTCAGCCCCGTAAGTTCCCATGCAGAGTTGCGAATGTTCCACTTGACCTCCCACGTTTTGTCGCGCACCGCCCTTGCCACCCCGCGCGTCAGCGCGAGAAGATTCGCAAACGCCTGCTCCGCGAGGTGCGGACCGACGTAGCCCTTCGCGCTCGTGAGAATGACATCGCTTTCCACAAACTCCGGCGTGAGAATCCCATCCACACCCGCCGAACCGACCTGCACCCACTTGAGTTTCTTCGCGCGGCGGAACACTTCGGGGTTGATGCCTTCCAGCAAAACATCGGCGTCTTCCGCCTGTTTCAGCAGTTCTTCGCGGCTGGTCGCCACCACCACTTCACACCCGTCCGCCGCTGCGCGGATGCGGCTCAGTTGTTCATCGTTGAGTTTTTGAGCGATGAGAATTTTCATGGTGTCCTCCGTTTCTCTGCAACCGGAGCATAGCACATCTGTCCAAAAAAATCAAAGGCAGATTCGCGGAAACGGGAGGATTTGAAACCGAAACGACGAAACTCCGAAGCAACACTGACACGGCGCGGTGATTCTCCCTCGAAAATCGTCGGCATAGGATGCCGCACTGGTCTATCGCGCCGACCACGACGGCATCCCATGCCGTCATTTTCATGCGGCGGGGTGCGCCAACGGCGCATGGGCGATTCCTGTGGCATGGGCATCCTGCCCATTGCACCATCGGCGAGACGCCAATGCCACTTTTCGGATAGGCTCTTAGGAGTCTTTACGACGGGCGTTGACCCCGTGACTCAACTTGTCCAACCTCTGTTCAACTCGCGCACGTAGCGATGGGAAGAGCACTTCCGCTATACTGACGATGCTCTCACCCTCGTTGGACTCACCCCCATCGGTCGCGCGACCGTTGAAAGGTTGGACATGAACAGCGAACGCCAACGCAATGCACGACGACTGTGGCGGCTGCATCCTGAACTGTTTCCGTAACTCCCTACTTCGCCGCCGTCACGCTCATATCCTTCAAGTATCGTTCTGCCGCCGCAACCACCTCCTCCACCGTAATAGACCTGAGACAACACTGATACACTTCATTCTTGCAGCGCGTGGATTTATTTTCATACAGATTATAACACGGACTGCACCACGGCGGCTTGTAAAGAATCGTGTGCTGTGCGCCGCGCGGTCCGTAGCGGGTGGGCGTGTCGGGTCCGAACAGCGCAATCGTCGGCACGCCGATCGCCGCCGCGAGGTGCATCGGTCCGCTGTCGTTGGTGATGAACACGCGGCAGCGTTGCAGCAGGGCGATGAGTTGCAGGATGGTCGTCTTCCCGGCAAAGACGATGATCTCGTCCGCATGGCGCGCCATGCGGCGCACGCTTTCGACGAACTCCACCTCGTTCGGCGCGCCGGTCAATCCGACGGTGACGCCGTAGCGGTCAATCAGTTCATCGGCGAGACGCGCAAAGTTTTCGGGCATCCAGCGGCTCAGGTGGGAGACCTCGCTGGCGTTGGGGTTCAGACATACTAACGGCGTTGGGAAATTGGGAAATTGGGAAATTGGGAAATGTTTGAGCGCGGGCACAGACTCGGAACGGCACGGCGTCCGTTCCCTACACGTTGTCGGCTGGGCGCCGATGCAGCGGGCTAAGTCTAAGAAGCAATCCGTGATGTGCGCGTGGGCGCGGAAGGGGGCGACGTGCGTGTAGAGCGACGAACGCCACAACTTGGGCGAGTCGAATCCGACGCGACAGGGGGCGTCGGTCAGATACGTCAGAACCGTCGTGAAACGGACGAAGAATTCGAGGTCAATTACGACGTCAAATCGTTCCGCTCGCAGGCGTTGAAGGAGTTGCAGAAGATTCAGAAGGAAAGCCACCGAAGGTCTTGGGTTGTCCAGAAACAGCGTGCTATCAACGACATTGAGCCATTCGCAGATTTGAGAGTTCCGCCTGAAAGTCAGCAGGTAAATCTCAGTCTTGCGTTTTGCGTTTTGCGTCTTGCGTAATCCCCACTTCGCGGCGGTGAACGCAGGCACAGCGTTGAGGAGGCTGCCCATGCCCCAGAGTTTGATGAAGAGGATTTTATGGGGTTCGCCGCGCCGTCGCCGTCCGCGCCGCAGACGTTCGACCAGATACAGCGCGAGGCACAGAATCGCGCCGAGATACTGGTCTATCCACTTGAGCAGGGCAAGAGACATAGTTCAATGACCTGACCACGGACCACGGACCACGAACCTAACGACTGCGGTCATGTGGTCCTATGGTCTGTGGTCTGTGGTCTCTCATCCGCTGCGTTCCTTCGTCGCCTTCGCCAAATCCAGCCGGTTGATCCAGCGCAACGCGGGAATCTGCGAGAGGAGGACGACAAGGACGGCTCCGATGACGACGAGGACGTAGGTGCGCGGATAGATGATGAGTTCGAGCGTCACAGTTTCGCTCTGGTAGAGTCGAATGAACCACAGACATTCTGCGTAGCCGAGGGGGATGCCGATGAGCAATCCCAGACAGGCGGTGAGGATGTTTTCAATCGTCGTCATCACCGCCAACTGTCGTCGGCGTAGACCCAAGGTGCGCATGGCGGCGAGTTCTCGCGTGCGTTCTAAAATGTTGATGCTGAGAGTGTTGAACACAATCGCAAACGCCAGACCGACGCCGAACATGAGCATCGTGCCGATGAAGGCGTAGGTGAACGCCATCATCTTGTCGAGGTCGGCTTTACTGTCGCGGGTCAATTCGACGGCGGCGGCGTGGGGCAGTGCGTAGAGTTCGCGTTTGAGCGCGTCCAGATATTGCGGCTCGACTTGCAACTGAATCCCCGTCGTCGGGCGCGACGGTAAATCCAACGCGCTGGCGAAGATACGCTGCGCCACGTCAATGGGCATATAGACCACCGTGGTCGCGGGCTGCTGGATGCGCTCGCCGACGCGCACCCACGCTTCGGCTTTCACGTCGTCGCTGCTTTGCGCGTAACGCAGGAGAACCAAGTCACCCGTCTCCAATCCCAGCCGCTTGCGCACGAGGTCGCCGATGAGTAAACTGTCGCTCTTCATGTCCATCGGCTCGCCGTTGGGAGCGAGGACGCGATACAGCCGCCCGCGCCGGTGGAGCGCGAGGAGCAACGTGGAGAATTTCTTCTCGCCTTTGATGATTTCGACGGGCAATTGCAAGCCCGCTTCCGCCCGCAGCACGCCCGGCTTTTGCGCGAGATGATAAGCCATATCCTCGCTCTGCATCGGCAGGAACATCACCAGCATATCGTAGCGCTGCATTTTCTTAAAGTAGGAGCCGATGGCGAAGTCAATAGCGTCGAGGAACATCGCGGACACCAGCACGAGACTGACGCCGGAGGCGATGCCGAACGCGGTATAAATCGTGCGGCGCGGTGTGCGGAACAGGTTGCGCAACGGGATTTTGATGACGTAGGGCAGCCGCGCCGCTGGAGGGAACAGCCACTCGAGAATGGGACGACGACCCATCGGTGGGGCTTCATCGCGCATGGCGACGGCGGGGGGCAGCGTGCCTGCCGCTCGCGCGGGAATGACCCCCGCTGCCAGGCAGGCGAACATCGCTGAACCCAACCCGTAAGCCACCGCATCCCACCGAAACGGCGTAGCGACGTAGGGAACATTCAGCGTACTCGTGTATTGATTGGTGATGAGCCAGCCCAGATAGTAGCCCAGTGCGATGCCCGTCGTTCCGCCGATGACGCCGACGACGACAGCAAACGCGATGTAGTGCCGGAGGATGTCGCCCTGCGTGAACCCGCTGGCGCGGAGGAAGCCGATGTGCGGACGCTGCGCATAAACGAGGCGCATGAGCAGCGTGTAAATCGTCAGCGCGGCAGCGGCTAAAAACAGCGTGGGATAGACCGTCGCTAAATTCGTCAGTGCCTTCAAGTCCATCTGCAAGCCGTGATTGCTCGCCTGTTCCTCCTGCGGCACCGGATCCTCCGCGCCGTAGGGCTGAAGCAAATCGTGCGTCTGCCACATAATATCGTTGCGCTCGCTCTTCGTCATGCCCGGCGCGACGCGCACGCAGACCTCATTGATTTGCCCGCTCATCTCAAAGATGTCCTCCGAGCGCTCTTCGGGGATGAAGATGACGCCGAAGATGGAGGGCGTGGGCATCCCATACTGCTTATTGCGCAGGGCGACGATGTATTCGGGGCTGATGACGAACCCGACGATGCGGAACTCCTCCGTGCCGCTGCCGACCTCGGCGGTGAGGGTGTCTCCAACGCGGAATTTGTGGTGCTGGGCAAAACTCTTTTCCACCAGCGCCTCGCGTTTGCCGGTGGGCGAGAAATAACGCCCTTCGACCACGCGCACGTCGTTGAGGGCGGCGCGCTCGCGGTTGGGCAAACTGATGAACCGCCCGATGACGTTTTGCCTGGATTCCTCGCTGATGCGCAGCGGCACTTCGACGTTGAGGCGTCCGACGACGCAGGCAACGCCCGGCAGCTCCGCAATGCGGCGCGTGACGTCGCGGGGGGCGCGGTTGAACGGAATCCAGAAATCGGCAAACTTCAGCCGCTCGTAGGACAGGTTGTAGGACTCGTTCATGTTGCGGAACGACACGAACCCCGCTTCAAACATCGCCACGCCCAACGTTACGATAAACGCGACCGCGAGGAACTGCCACTTGCTGCTCCACAAGTCCCGACGGAGTTTCGTATGCAGGCGAGATGTCATTATAAATCCTCTTTCGCTGGCGCAGATAGGATTTTATCAAGTCGCGGCGGGGGATGCAAGCGAACGCTTTGCGGTTGTCGCCCCGAAGCAAACCTGCTAAAATGAACTCAGCATGGTGCACGACTAACTCTTCAACCTGTTGCCACCGAATCGAATTCGGTGTCTAAGACGACGGAGGACGCCACCGAATTGAATTCGGTGCCTAAGACGACGGAGGACGCCACCGAATTGAATTCGGTGTCTAAGACGACGGAACGAAAGTCTGCTAAAGCAGACTCGTGTGCGGTTCAGCCTGCTTTGAGCAGGCTTTCCAGCCGTTGTAGACGCCGAATTCGATTCGGCGGGATGCAGACTCGTGTGCGGTTCAGCCTGCTTTGAGCAGGCTTTCCAGCCGTTGTAGACGCCGAATTCGATTCGGCGGGAAATTGAAGACCAAGCCGAATTGAACGCGCTGGTGGAGCGAGTGTTGACTGCCGACTCGCTGAAGGGAATGGAGCGGGAGGAGCGATGAGTCATCTCATTGTCGGCACCGCCGGGCACGTGGACCACGGCAAGACGACGCTGATTCGGGCGTTGACGGGCATCAACACCGACCGCTTGAAGGAGGAGCAGGAGCGGGGGATGTCCATCGAGTTGGGCTTTGCGCACTTCAAACTTCCCAGCGGGCGCGTGGCGGGCATCGTGGACGTGCCGGGGCACGAACGTTTCGTGAAGAACATGCTCGCGGGCGCGGCGGGGATGGACGTCGTGCTGCTGGTCATCGCTGCCGATGAAGGCATCATGCCGCAGACGCGGGAACACCTCGACATCCTGCAACTCCTCGAAACGAAAAAGGGCATCGTCGTTTTGACCAAAGCCGACCTCGTGGACGAGGAGTGGCTTGAACTCGTTCAGGAGGACGTCCGCGCACAACTGGCTGAAACGTTTTTGAAAGACGCGCCAATTGTGCCCGTGTCCGCGCCGACCGGCAAAGGATTGAAGGAACTTTCGTTGACGATTGACGCGGTGTGCGCCGAGACGCAGGCGCGGGACGCATCGGCGGCGTTCCGTTTGCCCGTGGACCGCTCGTTCATCATCGAGGGGTTCGGCGCGGTGGTAACGGGGACGGCGATTGCCGGGCGTATCCGCGTGGGCGAGCCGGTTGAAATTTTGCCGAAGCAAATGGAAGCCCGTGTGCGCAACCTTGAAGTTCACGGCAAGGACGTCGAAGTCGCTGAAGCCGGGCAGCGCGTCGCCATTAACCTGTCGGGCGTGTCGCGGGGCGACGTCGAACGCGGTCACGTCGTCGCGGCGCGCGGCTCGATGCAGCCGACCAAGATGATTGACGTGAAACTTCATCTCCTGCGCAACGCGAAACTCCCCCTCAAAGACGGCGGGCAAACGCGGCTTTACTTGGGTACGGCGGAATATCTGCCCTACACTTTCCTACTGGAAAAGCGCGAGATGAAGCCGGGCGAGACGGGCTACGTGCAGTTTCGTTTTGACGAGCCGATGGTCTGCGCGCGCGGCGACCGCTTCGTGATTCGCAGTTACTCGCCCATGTTCACCATCGGCGGCGGCATCGTGTTGGAGCCGCACGCGAAAAAGCATCGCCGTTTCCACGAAGACACCATCCGCGAGTTAAAGGCGTTGGAATTGGCGGGCGACGTTCTTGCCACCGCCGAGACCGTGCTGCGTCGGGCGGGGGCGGCGGGCGTGACCCTCAACGCTCTGCGCCAAAGCCTTGCCACCACGCCCGAAGCGACAGCGCAAATCGTGGGCGATTTGGAGAGTCAAAATCTGGTGCGCTTGGGGGGGGGCGCAACGCCTTACTTACACCGTGCGATTTACGACGACCTGTGCCAGCAGATTATCAGCGCACTGGACAACTTCCATCGGAAAGCCCCGCTGCGTCAGGGGATGCCCCGCGAGCAACTCCGCGCCGCGTTGCCGAAGGAGTTGAACGCCGCGAACTTCGACGCGATTCTCGCCGCGCTTCAAGCCGAGCAGCGAATCGTCGCCGAGCGCGACATCGTGCGCCGCGCCGGGTTTGTCGTGACCTTCACCGACGAGCAAAAGCAAATCGCCGACCGCCTCGAACGCGCCTACCGCGATGGCGGGTTCTCGTCGCCCGACATCGGAGACGTTCTGGCCCAGTTCGGACCCAAGCGCGAATTGGCAAACGCGATTTTTTACTCGCTGGTGGACGCGGGCAAACTAATTCGCGTGGCGGACCTCGTGTTCCACGAAAGCGTCATGGAGCGAGCAAGACAGGTTGTGACCAACTACATCCGTCAGCACGGCAAAATGACCGTCGCGGAGTTCCGCAACCTCACCGACTCCTCCCGCAAGTACGCCGTGCCGCTGCTGGAATACTTCGACAAAATCGGCTTCACGCGCCGCGTGGGAGATGAGCGCGTGCTGCGAGAACAGAAAGGTCAATGAGTCAATGGGTCCATGACATCCCTCCATTGACTCATGGGCGCATGGACTCATTGACCAACGGCGCAGGTAGTTCTTTGTCCGCCTCCCTTTCGTCGTCCTCAAAGGGGAGAGGCGAACGCCCGCGGAACAGGGGGGACTTGTAGGCATCGCGTTCGGCGCGGTGCGATTGCGGGTAGAAGAACGCGCGGCGTTGCGTGTAAAAGGCGTAAGCCAGCAACGCGGCGAACGCCATGCTAGTCGCTTCAGCGATTCCCTCAAATTGAAAGACGCCCGCCCCGCGTCCGATGGAGTAGAGTTCGTGAACGGCGAATACGACGCTGGCAATGACCAGCACGCGCCACGCCTTGCCGCCTTCACCGGCGCGCAGCAGCCGGTACATTTCGACCGCCCACACCGCAGCGACGACCGCCACGAAGAAACTGATGAGGGACATCAGGGGATACAGCATCAGCATCGTTTCCACCTCTTTTTGACCTCATGGCGTTCCGGCAAACACCACACTTGTTTGCGTTGTGGGAACAACGAACACTTGCCTCTGTCCCGTCTTAGAGCCTATCCGAAAAGTAGCGCCGACATCCCCCGTCCCCCGCTGGCGGGGGACAGCCCCCGCCCCACCCCTGCCCTCCCCGTTGACGGGGAGGGGGAGGGAGGGGCAGGGGGGGGCAGGCAAGATGCCTGCGCTACACTTTTCGGATAGGCTCTTAGTATGCCGCGCAGCCGCCTGCGCTTGCGATTCGTCCGCAAAAATGCCGAACACAACTGACCCCGTGCCCGTCATCGCCGCGCCGGTCGCGCCGCACTGAAGCAGTTGTGTTTTGATGGCTGTGATTTCAGGAAAGCGTGAGGCGACGACGGATTCCAACATGTTGCTCAAGTGGCGTCCAGTTTCGTCCACGTCGCCCGATTTCAGAGCCGCCAACATGCCGTCCGTGCTGGGCGCGACGTCGGCGGGTGCGACATCCCACCATGCGTAGACGTCGCGCGTCGCCAAAGCAAAATCCGGCTGCACCAACACCAGCCACGCCCGCAGCGCATCGGACAGCAGCGTCAGTTCGTCGCCCACGCCTTCCGCCAACGCGCAGCCGCCGCGCAGGAAAAATGGCACATCTGCGCCCAGCCGTCTGGCGAAATCGTGCAACTCCCTTTCATTCAAGTCTAAGTTCCACAGTTGATTCAACGCTAATAGCGTTGCCGCGGCGTTGCCGCTGCCGCCGCCCAACCCCGCGCCCATCGGTATTTGTTTTTCGAGGACGATGGAAACGCCCGCCGTCGTTCCTGTCTCCGTTCGCAGTAACTCGGCGGCTCGCCAGCACAGATTGACCGGTGTCTCCAGTTCCGCCCGATTGCAACGCAGGCTGATGTCGCCTTGCGTGCGCGTGAACCGCAACGTATCGTATAAACCGACGCTCTGTAAAATCGTGCGAATACAATGATAGCCGTCCTCGCGCCGCCCCAGCACGTCGAGGGAGAGGTTAACCTTGGCGGAAGAGTGGACGGTTAGAGTGACCATTTCCCAATTTCCCAATTTCCCAATTTCCCAATTTCCTAATTTCCTAATTTCCTAATTTCCCAATTTCCCAATTTCCCAATTTCCTTAACCCCCTCCGCCAGCCGCGCAAACTCCTCAACGGTCAACGTTTCTCCCCGCCGCTGCGGGTCAATGCCGCACTCGCTCAAAAACTGTTGTGCCACACTCTTATCGGCATTTGGAAATAAAGTTATCAGCGCGTTGCCCACCGTTTTTCGGCGTTCGTGAAAGGCGGCGTAAACGATACGGAGAAAGTCGCGCTCGATGTCGGAAGAGATGAGAGATGAAAAATGAGGGATGAGACGGACAATCGCCGATGCCACTTCGGGCGCGGGGTAGAAACATTGGGGCGGGATGAAGCTGACTATTTCAACCTGCATCCACGCCTGCGTGATGACGGACAGCGCTCCGTAGGCTTTCGTTCCCGGCGAGGCGGTCAGGCGTTCGGCGACTTCCTTCTGCACCGTAAGCACCATCCGCGAGAAAAGAGAACGCGATTCTATCAGGCGTTGCAGGATGGGTTTGCTGATGCTGTAAGGTAGGTTGGAGACGACTTTGCATGAAGCATGAGGCGTGAGGCATGAGGCGTGTTCAGTGAGCAGGTCTTCCAATGGGACATCAAGCGCATCGCCCTGAATGATGCGCGCGTTGGAGCGGTCGTGAAGTATTTCCAGCAAAGCCGTGAGAAGGCGCGGGTCTTTTTCGACGGCAACGACGGCGCGGGCGCGTTCTGCGAGGGCGCGGGTGAGAACGCCCAAGCCGGGACCGATTTCCAGCACGACGTCATTGGGAGTCAGTTCAGCGGCATTGACGATTTTGGAGAGGATGTTGCCGTCAATCAGGAAGTTCTGCCCCCAGCGTTTCTGGGGCTGAACGCCGTATCGCTCCAGCAGAGCGCGCACGACGCGGGGAGAATACAACGGGAACACTGGAATGATGGCGTATTGGAGTAATGAAGTGATGGAGTGTTGTTTTCCCCCACTCCATTACTCCATCACTCCATCACTCCAAGATAAAGACCTTGACCTTCTGCCGTCCGACCAGTTGGGCGCGTTCGTAGGAATCATAGCACAGGTCAATGCGATTGCCCTTAATCGCGCTGCCGCAGTCGCCGGCGATAGCGAATCCGTAGCCCTCCACGTAGAGCCGCGTGCCGTAAGGAATGACACGCGGGTCGACGGCAACCGTCCCGTATCCCGCGAGCAATCCTGTGGACGTGCGTCCGTAAGGTCCCTTGCCGTTGTCACGCGGGTCGGGGCTGTAGCCGGTGGCAATCATCGTCATCACTTTACGCACGCGCACGCCGCGTGACGCCAACACGCTGCTGCTGCCGACCATCACAATGCGGTTCACCGGCGGTTTCACCACTTTGGTTGCGCCCGGTTCCCGCAAAGACACCCGACCGTCTTTGAACCAGACCTTGATTTCTTGCTCCGCAATGCCGGGTTCGCCCTCTTGGACGACTTTGCTCTCACCGCGGCGAAGGGCTGAACTATGACGGAATTCGGTTTGATAAGGGATTGTCTTTTGCTGCGTTGTGGTCTCCACCCGCACCCGCGTGATGCGAACTTTCAGAAAGTTGCGGATGGGCGTGCAGAGCGTGGGTTCGACGCGGTCATAATCATTGAGGCGAATGTTGTGTGCTGTGAAGAGTTCTTTGACTGTCCGTGCCTGGGTGAGGATGCGCTGCCGCTTTCCTTCTGCGATGAGCAGCACCCATGCTGCTTTGGCTGTGTCTGGACTGGCTTCGGCGTTCCCCTCGACGGAGCCGAGCCGCTGACTTTGGCTGAACGCTGTAAGCAGCGAGAGCGTCATCAAGACGCAACCCCATCTCGCCGCACAGCGTCCGCTGCGCGTTGTCAGTAACACAAACCACCTCCATCGTTTCAAGGATGCCCTGAGTCCACTCAGAGTAGGTCAAAGGTTATCACAGGCGGACTGAAATGTCAAGTCCTGCGCTGGCTCAACCCCTCACCTTCGTCCCTCTCTCACGAGGAGCGCTTGCGCCCGTAGCCGATGCGGGGTTCGGGGATGACGATGGGTGCATTACGCAGAATTTGCCGCCCTGTTGCCACCGAATCGAATTCGGTGTCTAAGACGCCAGAACGGAAGTCTGCTGAAGCAGACTCGTTTGCGAGCCTGCTTTTAGCAGGCTTTCCAGTCGTTGTAGACGCCGAATTCGATTCGGCGGAATGAGGGCTGCCACCGAATCGCATTCGGTGTCTAAGACGGCGGAACGAAAGTCCCGATGCATCGGGACTGCATGGTGCGACCGGCTTACCCCTTTTTCAGTCCCGATGCATCCCGATACATCGGGATGCATCGGGGCTTTGTAAAAGTAGCCCACGATTTCAATCGTGGGACAAAAGGGAGCGAAACAGGTTTTGTGAGGCACTCTAAATCGCTGAATGACTTTATAGCCTCTGCTTTCTGTGATAAAATCTCTGGTGTAACCTTAGCACGATGGAGGCGCATCGTTGGCTGACACAAACGACAGAATCAAAACCGCGCCGGACGTGGAGCGGTTGGCGGAACTATATCGGGAAGTCCTCCTCGCGTTGGGCGAAGACCCGGAGCGCGAGGGGTTGTTGAAGACGCCGCGCCGCGTGGCGGAGGCGATGGCGTTTCTGACGCGGGGGTATCATCAGAACGCGAACGACATCCTTAATGGCGCGGTGTTTGAGGAGAAGTACGATGAGATGGTGTTGGTGAAGGACATCGAATTTTTTTCAATGTGTGAACATCATCTGATTCCCTTTTTTGGCTCCTGCCACGTCGCCTACATTCCTCACGGAAAAATCATCGGCTTGAGCAAAATCGCCCGCTTGGTGGACATGTTCGCGCGGCGGTTGCAGGTGCAGGAGCGGATGACGAACGAAATTGCTGACGCTTTGCAGGAGGCGCTGAACCCCTACGGCGTGGGAGTCGTGGTGGAGGCGCGGCATTTGTGCATGATTGCGCGCGGGGTGGAGAAACAGCACTCGGAGGTCGTCACCAGCGCGATGTTGGGCATTTTCCGCAGCAAGCAGGCGACGCGGGAAGAGTTCCTGAATTTGATTCGCGGGAAGAAGTAATTTCATTTGTGCAAATCTCGCAAACCTGCTATACTGTCAAAGGTAACGAGGAGAGGAGGCGGGATCTCGTTTCTTCGTTCCTCAAATAGCACCGCAACGGATCGTTCGTTGCACCCCGTTTTCTTTGTTCGCCTTCCAGAAAGGAATCGAACACCGAATAACGAGGCGTCAACCAGTTCTGTTGGCGGCAATTCAAAGGAAGGCGACAGAGATGGCGCAAGGTACAGTGAAGTGGTTCAGTGGCGAGAAGGGCTACGGGTTCATCCAGCAGGAGAGCGGGGAGGACGTTTTCGTTCACCGTAGCGCAATTCAGGGCGGCGGGGGGCTGCAAGAAGGTCAGAAGTGCACCTTTGACGTGCAGCAGGGAGCCAAAGGTTTGCAAGCCGTGAACGTCGTGCCGGGCGAGATGGACCCGAACTACACGCCGAAAGAACGCCCGCGCCGCGAGCGCAGTTTCGGCGGCGGCAGAGGCGTCTTCGGCGGCGGGGGCGGCTTTGGGGGCGGCGGCAGGCGACGGGGCGGTGGCGGTGATGACCGCTACACGCGAGACCGCGGCGGGAAACGGAGATTCTGAATTCAGAGTCAACAGGTCAATGGGTCAATTGGTCAATGAACCAATAAACCAATTGACTCATTGACCTTCCATGATGTGGAGCGAGACGAGTTAGTCCGCGCCCTGCGGCAGATTGTGGGCGAGGACGGCGTGATTTCAGACCGCGAGGATTTGGCGACCTACGAGTGCGATGCGCTGGTGGTGGCGAAGGGGCTGCCGAACCTCGTCGTGTTGCCACGTTCGACGGAGGAAGTCGTTGAGGTCGTGAAGTGGGCGAACCGCGTCGGCGTGCCGTTCGTGCCGCGGGGGGCGGGGACGGGATTAAGTGGTGGGACGCTGGCGGAAGACCCCACCATTATCATCGCGCTGACGCGCATGAACCGCATCCTCGAAGTGGACGTCCCCAACCGCGTCGCGCTGGTGGAGGCGGGCGTGGTGAACGTCTGGATTTCCAACGCCGTCACGCCGCGCGGTTATTTCTACGCGCCCGACCCGTCCTCGCAGATTGCCTGCACCATCGGCGGCAACGTCGCCAACAATTCGGGCGGACCGCACACGCTCAAGTACGGCGTCACGACGAATCACGTCTTGGGCGTTGAGTTCGTCACGCCCGAAGGCGAAGTCATCACGCTGGGCGGCAAAGTGCCCGACATGCCCGGCTACGATCTGGTCGGCATGGTCGTCGGCAGCGAAGGCACGTTCGGCATCGTCACCAAAGCGTGGGTGCGGTTGATGCACCTGCCGGAGCACTACAAAACGCTGCTGGCGGTGTTCGAGAAATTCTCGGATGCCACGGACTCCATTTCCGCCATCATCGCTTCGGGCGTGATCCCTGCCGCGCTGGAGATGATTGACCACCTGTGCCTCACTGCCGTTGAAGCCGCGTTCCATTTCGGGTTTCCTCTCGATGCGGAAGCGGTGCTCATCGTGGAGATGGACGGGCTGAAAGAAGACGTGGAAGTTCACGCACAGCGGGCGGCGGAACTGTGCCTGAAGCACGGGGCGCGCGAGGTGCGCGTCGCCAAAGACGAGAAGGAACGCCTCGCGTTGTGGAAGGCGCGCAAGGGCGCGTTTGGCGCGTTGGGACGCATCGCGCGCAGTTACCTCACGCAGGACGGCGTCGTGCCGCGCAGTCAACTGACTTTCATCATGCGCCGCGTGCAGGAGATCGCGCAGCGGTTCAACGTGCGCATTGCCAACGTTTTTCACGCGGGCGACGGCAACCTGCACCCCTGCATCCTTTTTGATGAACGCGACCCCGAAGAGACCCGCCGCGCGGTTGAAGCGGGCTTTGAGGTTCTGCGCGCCTGCGTGGATGTGGGCGGCAGCATCACGGGCGAACACGGCATCGGCATCGAGAAACTGGAACTGATGGAGTACGCCTTCACGCCCGAAACGCTCAAGGCGATGGAAACCCTGCACAACGTCTTCAACGAAAACAGCCTGTGCAACCCCGGCAAGAGCCTCCCCAGCGGCAGCGGGCGGGGGTGTCAGGAGATGAGTTTACTGCGGAGAATGGTGGCGGTGTAAGCAAGTTCATTGGTTCATGGGTTCATGGGTTCATTGGGCAAGGTGATTGATGATGACAAAGCAAACGAATGGACAAATGAAAACTGTGCAAATTGATGGCAAGCAGTTGGCGAAACTGCGGGGAATTCTGGGCGTGCAAACCGACGAGGAAGCATTGCAAGAAGCAATTGACCGCACCTTAGCGGCAGAGGACGCGATCATCGCGGCGCGTAGGATCCAGCAACGCGGCACGTTTGGGCGCAGTTGGGACGAAGTCAAGAAGATGCAGCGCAAGAAGAAAGTCACGGTTTGACAGGAGCGGTAAGTGCCAAAACTGGAACTTTACGACACTTCGGCGCTGGTTCCGTGGCTGCGAAGCGAAACCTTTGATGACAGGATGCAACGTTCCTTGGACTTGCAACGTTTCCTGTTATGCAGCGTTGTCTGGATGGAACTCTATGCTAGCACACGAAGCAAAGAGGATAAACAACTTCTGGACAGAATACGCCGCAATATGGAGCGATTGGGACTCGTCATTGCTCCTGCTCCTGACGACTTCTACTTGGTCGGACAGATGCTGAGTTATTACAGTCGGCAGTATGGGCACATTCAACCGAGAGACCACGCGAACGATGCTTTGATTGCCGTGTGCGCCTCGCGCTCTGACGCCACGTTGATAACGGTCAACGCGGAACACATGCGCCAGTGGCAGCGCGTGCTGCGTCGCTTCAAAAAGCGACTTGATTTGGAAGTTTTGAAGGTGTAGCGAAGGATTTCCATGCCAACCCACTCTCCAACTGATACACACTTAGACTACGAACGCATCCTCGACTGCGTTCACTGCGGGTTTTGTTTGTCTACGTGTCCGACGTATGCGCTGTTGGGGACGGAGATGGACTCGCCACGCGGGCGGATTTATTTGATGCGCGGTTTGGCGGAGGGCAAGTTGGACCCGACGCCGAGCGTGGTGGAGCATTTTGACCGCTGCCTGGGCTGCCGGGCGTGCGAGACGGTCTGTCCGGCGGGCGTTCACTACGGGCATTTGCTGGAGAACACGCGCGAGGTGGTGAACGAGAAAGTCACCCGTCCGCCGGCGGAAGCCCTCGTTCACGATTTCTTTATTGAAAGAATCTTCCCGAATCCGTCGCTGTTGGAAGCCGCGCTGCTGCCGGTGCGCATGGGGCGGGCGTTGGGCATGCTGAACGGACGGCTGAAGTCGTTCCTGCCCAAGCGATTGCGCGAGATGACGGAGATGCTGCCCGACCTGCCGCCGATGCACCTGCGCCGTTCGCTGCCGCCCGTCGTGCCCGCAGTCGGCGCGCGGCGTTATCGCGTCGGGTTGCTGACGGGCTGTGTGGCGAGCGTGATGTTCAGCGACGTGAACGTCGCCACCGCGCGCGTGCTGGCGGCGAACGGCTGCGAGGTCGTCATTCCGCAAGAGCAGAAATGCTGCGGCGCGCTGCTGGCGCACGTCGGCAACGCACACGAGGCGCAAAAACAGATGCGGCAGAACGTGGACGTTTTTGAGCCTCTCGACCTTGACGCCATCATCACCAACGCGGCGGGCTGCGGTTCGACGATGAAGGAGTACGGCGAGCATCTCGCCCTCGACGCGAAATATGCCCATCACGCGGAAGAGTTCAGCAAGAAGACGAAGGACATCAGCGAGTTCTTGGCGGACATCGGCTTGACGGCGCGGCTGCGCGAGCCGAAACTTCCGTTCCCCTCCCCGCTCCCTACCAGAGTCGCCTACCACGAGCCGTGTCACCTGTGTCACGGGCAGAAAATCCGCGAGCAGCCGCGCCAACTGCTGCGGCAGATTCCCGGCATCGAACTGGTCGAACTGCGCGAGTCCGACTGGTGCTGCGGCAGCGCAGGCGTTTACAACATCACCCAGCCAGAACTTTCGCAGAAACTACTGGAACGCAAAATCGCCAACGTCGAAGCCAGCGGCGCGGACGTCATTGCGACGGGCAACCCCGGCTGCGTCATTCAAATCGCTCACGGCGTTAAGAAACGCGGCTTGCCGATGCGAGTCGTGCATCCCGTTCAACTCCTCGATTGGGCGCTTGCCGAACCTGTGCGTCTGTGATACACTATACATCACGTAAACCACACCCTTCTGGACGCCGGCAGCGGTGCTGGACGGCAAGAGACAATGAGTCAATGGGTTGCCTCATTGCTTCATTGATCCATTGACTCTTGTTCCAGTCCTGCCGCGAGTGATGGAAGGGGAGGTCAAAAACCGAAAGGAGACAGTCATGCCAGTTGTTTCGATGAAGGAGTTGCTCGAAGCGGGGGTTCACTTCGGGCACCAGACGCGGCGTTGGAACCCCAAGATGAAGCCGTACATTTACGGCGAGCGGAACGGCATCTACATCATTGACCTGCACAAAACGCGCCGCAAGTTGGAAGAAGCCTACGAGTTCATTCAGCGCACCGCCTTCAACGGCGGCACGGTGTTGTTCGTGGGGACGAAGAAGCAGGCGCAGGAATCGGTGCAAGAGGCGGCGCAGAAGTGCGGGATGTATTACGTGAGCCAGCGTTGGCTGGGTGGCATGTTGACGAACTTCTCGACCATCCGCGCCCGCGTGGAGTATCTCGACGAACTCCAGCGCGACTACGAGCGCGGTCTGTTTGAACACCTCCCCAAAAAGGAAGCCACCCTCTACATGGAGGAAATGCGCAAGTTGGAGAAACTGTTGGGCGGCATCCGCACCATGCGCACGCTGCCCGACGTCATTTTCATTGTGGACTTGAAGAAGGAGCACATTGCCGTCAAAGAGGCGCGGAAATTAGAAATTCCCATCGTCGCCCTGGTGGACACGAACTGCGACCCGGACGAAGCCGATTACGTGATTCCGGGCAACGATGACGCCATTCGCGCTCTGCGCCTGATGTGCCACCAGATGGCGGACGCTATTCTGGAAGGGATAGAAATGCGGCAGAAGGCAGAAGCGGAGGCGGAGGCGGCGCGACAAGCCCGCGAAGCGCAGGCTGCTGGCGTGGCGGAAGCGATTCGGATTGAAACAGCCCCACCGGCTGAAGTGCCGACGGTTGTGGAAGAGCCAGCCGCTGAAGCCGCCCCGCTGGAGGTGGAGGCAACGACGGAAGAGGCGGCGTCTGCCGAGGCTGCGGACGAATCAGGAGTGGAGTCACCCACAACGGCGCCGACTTCCGCTGCCGAACCCGCACCTGCCGAGCCGTCCCACGAAGGCGAAGCCCCTGAAGGCACAGCCTTGTCGTAAGAAAAAAGATAAAAATCGTCCTCGTCGTCGTAATCGTCCTCGTCGTCGGTCGTTTTTGGAGTTCGAGAACGAGGACGACGACGAAGACGACGACGATTTTCTGAGGAATCCCTCATGCCGACGGGTCGGCACCACGCCGCATGAAAATGACGGCATGGGATGCCGTCGTGGTCGGCGCAGACAGACCAGTTCGGCATCCTATGCCGACGATTTTCTGAGGAGTTATCAGCATGAGCACAACGATTGACGCGGCGTCCGTGATGAAACTGCGCGAGATGACGGGCGCGGGAGTGATGGAATGTAAGCGCGCCTTGCAGGATACGGAAGGCAACGTGGACAAAGCCATTGAGTTGCTGCGCGAACAGGGCTTACTCAAAGCCGCCAAGAAAGCAGAACGCGAAGCCAAAGAAGGTCGCATCCTCACCTACGTTCATCATGACGGCAAGACGGCGGTGATGGTGGAACTCAACTGCGAGACGGACTTCGTCGCTCGCAATGATTTGTTCCAGCAGTTGGGGCACGACATTACCCTGCACATCGCCGCGCGGGCGCCGCAGTATATCAGCAAAGACGATATTCCCGCCGACGTGCTGGAAAACGAGAAACGCATTTACCGCACGCAGGCGATGTCAGAGGGCAAACCGGAGAACGTGGCAGAGAAAATCGCCGAGGGGCGGCTGAATAAATTCTTCTTCCAAGAGGTCTGCCTGTTGGAGCAGCCGTTCGTCAAAGACGACAGCAAGACCATTAACGACTTGATTCAAGAACACATCGCCAAGTTGGGGGAGAACATTCTCGTCGGTCGCTTTGTGCGGTTCAAAGTCGGTGAGGCGTAAAAAGAGGAGCGAATGGGGAAGGAGGGGGAAGGAAGGGGATTGATAAGAGAAATTGCTTTCCTTCCCTTCTTTCCCCCTCCTTCCCCTTCCTTCCTTTTAACTGAATGAACCCAGAACCCAAATACCGTCGTATTCTGTTAAAAATTAGCGGCGAAGCCCTCGCGGGCAGCGCGGGGCACGGGATTGATTTTAGCGTGCTGGAGCGCGTCGCGGGCGAAGTCAAAGAGGTCAAAGAGTGTGGCGTGGACATCGGCATCGTTGTGGGCGGGGGGAACATTTTTCGCGGCTCGCAGGCGGCGCGCCATCACGGGATTGACCGTTCGGTCGGCGATTACATGGGGATGTTGGCGACGGTCATCAACGCTCTCGCTCTGCAAGCGGCTTTGGAGCGCTTGGGCTTGGAGACGCGCCTGTTGACGGCGATTGAAATGCGCGAGGTGGCGGAACCGTTCATCCCCCGCCGAGCGAGCAGACACTTGGAACAAGGGCGCGTGGTCATCTTCGCGGCGGGCACAGGCAACCCATTCTTCACCACCGATACGGCGGCGGTGCTGCGGGCGGCGCAGATAAAAGCCGACGCCATTTTGAAAGCCACCAACGTCGACGGCGTTTTTGATTGCGACCCACGCCACAACCCGAATGCGAAAAGGTATGAGCATATCTCCTATATTGACGCGCTGCAACAGCAACTCAAAGTCATGGACGCGACAGCGATTTCGCTCAGCATGGACAACAAGATTCCCATTATCGTCTTCAACATGGAGGTCGCGGGCAACATCAAGCGAGCGGTGATGGGGGAGGTGGGAACGACGGTTTCGTGAATGAATCAATGAATCAATGGGTCAATGAGGTCATGTCATTGCCCCATTGACTCATTGACTCACATCGGCGGGTGATAGAGGATGCCAGACAAGCAATTGCTCTCCGAAATGGAACGGAAGATGAAACTCTCCTTGCAGGCGACGGCGGAGGACATGGCGACGGTGCGGACGGGGCGCGCCAGCCCAGCGGTGCTGGACAAGATTTTGGTGGAAGCCTACGGCTCGCGTATGCCCATCAAGCAATTAGCAAACATCACGGCGCCGGAGCCGCGCCTGTTGATTATCGCGCCGTGGGACAAGTCGGTGACGAACAGCATTATCAGCGCGATTACAAAATCCGATTTGGGGTTTAATCCCATCAAAGACGGTGACATCATTCGCGTCCCGATTCCCCAGTTGACCGAGGAGCGGCGCAAAGAGTTGGCGAAGCTGGTCGCACGCAAGACGGAGCAGGGCAAGGTCGCCATCCGCAACATCCGCCACGACGCGGTGGACGAGTTGCGCAAAAGGGAAAGGGATAAGGAGAATCCTATCTCGGAGGACGAGGTGCGCCGCACGCGCGAGGAGATTTACGTCATTACCAAGCGATACGAAGAAGAGATTGACAAACTCCACAAGAACAAAGAAGCGGAGATTATGGAAGTGTGATAGACGTCATCGGACTGCCGGAAGAAGAGGCGGAGGAGATTTTGCAGCGGCAAGGGGGTCGCGTGGTCAAACGCGCGGTGACTCAGCCGCCCCAACGCAAAGGGGCGGCGGGGCGGCGGCGTGTGGTGCGGCAGCGCTTTCTCAGTTCAGATGAAGTTGAGATCGTGCTGTCCCCCGAGATGGTGGTTCAGTGAATGATTGACCAATTACGTCAGCAACTTATCCCGGAGAAGATGCCCGGTCATGTTGCCATCATCATGGACGGCAACCGTCGTTGGGCGTCCAGTCGGGGGCTGCGCGTGCTGCGGGGTCATCAGGAGGGAGCCAAGACGACGCGCATGGTCATCGAAACCTCCTCCGAACTCGGCATCGCCATGCTGACGCTTTACGCTTTTTCCACCGAAAACTGGCGGCGCCCCAGGATGGAAGTGACCGGGCTGATGCGTCTCATCGAGCAGAACCTTCGCCGCGAACTGCCGGAACTCCATCAGAATCAAGTGCAGGTTCGCCACATCGGGCACATCGAAGAACTTCCCGCCTCTCTTCAGCGTCAACTCCGGGAAGCCATCGAACTGACCAAAAACAATCGGGGCTTGATTCTCAACCTCGCCATCAACTACGGCGGGCGACGCGAGATCGTGGAAGCGGCGCGGCAGTTGGCTGATAAGGTGCGACGGGGTATAATGACAACGGAGCAGATTGATGAGAGATTGTTCAGTCAGCACCTTTTGACTCAAGGCGGACCGGACCCCGATTTGCTGATTCGCACGGGCGGCGATATGCGGGTCAGTAACTTCCTGACGTGGCAAATTGCCTACGCCGAACTGTGGGTCACGCCCACGCTTTGGCCCGATTTTACGCAGGCGGAATTTCTCCGCGCTCTGTTAGACTACCAAATGCGGGAGCGGCGATTCGGTGCGACGGCTCCGGCAGATAAGGGATGAGGAAACATGGTAACTCCTGACATTGTTTTCGACTTGGTGCTTTTTGGCGCGCTGATGCTGGCGGCGATGGTGGACCGCGTGATGCCGGCTCTGGCGGGCGGCGCGCTGTTGGTCGTCACGGGCGTGTGGACGTATCTGTCCGCGATGGACCTGTCCGATTGGCTGCGTCAGCGGCGCATTCGCGCGCACGAATCTTTGCTGACCTCTTTAGCCATCTCCGTGCTGGGCGTTGTCTATTACACGACCCACTGGCAAGCACACCTCTTCACGACAGCGGGCGAAAACCTCGTGCTGCTCGTGCTTTCCATCGTGCTGATGATGACCGCGCTGATGGCTGCCATCTCTGTCATTGCGATGGTGACGGACTGGCGTTTCAACCCGGTGGAGTGGGGGGTGACCGTCGCCTGGAGCGCGGCGACCGTGGCGGCGTGTTACTGGCTCTGGAGCATCAAAGGTTTGCATCAGGAACCGATTCTCGTTGCCTCGCTGTCCGCGTTCGCGCTGGTCGTCTCCGTCTGCGTGCTGGACGCCAAGCGGCTGCGCCCCGTTGTCGGATTGATAGCGACGTTCGCGGGAGCCACCGCGCTCGGTCTGGCGGCGTCTTGCATTGTTCTGCTGGCAATGCCCTCGCAGAAACCCTACTTTATGTTCATTCTGTTTTCCGCCGCCTTCTTGATTGGCAAAATTTGGATGAGCCGCCGCGTCGCGTCCCCCCCCCAAACCGTTTCCGTTCCAAACGTTGAGGAGAAACTGACTCCCGCCGTCGGCGAAGCCGTCTCTGCTGCGCTGTCCGTTGCTCCCGCCCCGCCTCCCACGCCTTTCGCCCTCCCCCTGCGCGGCTGGATTCTCCCGCGCTTTGCCGTCGTGCTCATGCTCGCGCCCGTGCTGCTCTACCTCGTCGAGGTGTTGAGCGTCGAACGCTGATAGCTAATGGTTCGCAGAAGAAAAGGAATAAGGGATGAGGGATGAGGGATGATTTCACGTTATCTCTCATCCCTCATCTCTCATCCCTCCTCCTTGACTTGTCGAAGTCCCTGGTCATCTTAGGCTCCACCGGCTCCATTGGGCGGCAAGCGTTAGACGTAGTGCGGACGCTGCCCGATGACTTGCGCGTCGTCGGGCTTGTCGCCCACCGCGACGTTGACACCCTCTGCCAGCAAATCGCCGAATTTCACCCCCAAGCCGTTGCGATGATTGATGTGAACGCGGCACAAGAATTGCGCAACAGAAGTGAGAGTGCGGGGTATAATGTTTACAGCGGCATTGAAGGCGCGGAGATCGTTACCACGCTGCCGCAAGCGCAGTGCGTGTTGAGTGCTTTGGTCGGCGCAGCGGGATTGCGTCCCACCCTCGCGGCGATTCAGGCGGGGAAAGACATCGCCTTAGCCAACAAGGAAACGCTGGTCGCAGCGGGCGAAATCGTCATGCGGGAGGTGCGCGAACGGGGCGTCCAACTCATTCCCGTCGACAGCGAACACAGCGCGCTGTTTCAATGCTTGCAGGGCGAGGACAGCGCGAGCGTCAAGCGGCTGATTCTCACGGCGTCCGGCGGTCCGTTCGTGGACTGGACGAAAGAACAGTTGGAACAAGCGACCGTCCAACAAGCGTTAAAACATCCGAACTGGCGCATGGGCAACAAAATCACGGTGGACTCCGCCACCCTGATGAACAAAGGCTTGGAGGTCATCGAGGCATACTGGCTCTTCGGCGTGGAGGTCAGCCGCATTGACGTGCTGATTCACCGCCAAAGCGTCATACATTCGCTGGTGGAGTTTGCCGATAACTCAATAAAAGCGCAACTTGGCGTGCCCGATATGCGTCTGCCTATACAGTATGCGCTGCTCTATCCCAAGCGCACGGCGGGCAACGCGCCCCGCTGCGATTTGCTGCAATGGCGGCAATTGACCTTTGAAGAGCCGGACGAAGAACGCTTCCCCTGCCTGCATTTGGCGCGGCAAGCGGTGGAGATAGGCGGCACGATGCCTGCCGTCATGAACGCGGCGAATGAAGTCGCCGTCCAGTCGTTTTTAGACGGGCGCATCAAATTCACCGACGTTCCGCGCGCGATTGCGCAAACGATGGAGCAGTGTGAAACTCATCTTCGTCCAGAGTTGTCAGAGATTCTGGAGGCAGACCGCGCAGCACGCAAGCTCGCGGTGCAAATAACACAATGACGTCGTGAAACAAGGAGTTGAAGGATGCTGTCAGCAGTTTATCACATCGTTGGGTTTGTCATTCTCATTGGGGTCTTAGTGTGCGTTCACGAATTAGGGCACTTCATGGTCGCCCGCTGGGCGGGCATGAAGGTCTATCAGTTTTCCATCGGCTTTCCGCCTTACCTTTTCTCGCGCACGCGGAACGACATCGTTTACTCCATTGGCTCCATCCCGCTGGGTGGGTTCGTGCGCATCGCGGGCATGGAACCCGGCGACGAGAAACACCCGGAAGGGTTCGGGACGAAATCGCTGCCGTGGCGATTCGGCGTGTTGATTGCGGGCGTGGTGATGAACGTTTTGTTTGCGGCTCTCGTTTTCGCGCTGGTCTATTGTGTCATTGGAGTCCCCACCAAGCCCAAACTGCCTGCCATGGTTGATTACGTTGAGAAAGGGATGCCCGCCGAAAAAGCGGGCTTCAAGCCGGGCGACCAGATTGTCAGCGTCAATGGGAAGCGGCTCGTCAACCCCGACAAAATCCGCGAGATGATTCGCAACAGCGACGGCAAAGAGCCTTTGGAAATCGTCGTCCGTCGCGGGGATCGCGTCCTCGCTCTGTCGGTGAAGCCTCTGAAACGTATAGTGCGCATGATTGGAGTCGGTTTCGCTTACGAGCGCGAACGAGTCGGATTAGTCAAAGGCACCCAGATGGGCGTGCATAAAACATACGAGACCATCGTGGGCACGCTGGGACTTTTGAAGGCGCTCCTGCGCGGCGACAAGCACGCCCGTGAAGGCATTGGCGGACCACTTGCCATCATTCAGGTATCCGGCGCGACGGCGAAAGAGGGTCTCTTGCCCTACTTAGAGTTCATGGCGTCCCTGAGCGTCAGCCTCGCGCTCCTCAACATCCTGCCCATTCCCGCTCTGGACGGCGGACGCATCCTCTTCCTCTTCGTGGACGGAGGTTTGCGCCTCGTCGGACGACGACTCGACCCCAAGCGCGAAGCCATTGTCCACCTCGCAGGATTCGCGGTGCTCATTTTCCTCATCCTCGTCGTCACCGCGCAGGACTTGGGGCGGTGGATTGGGATGGTGGAACGCTGATGCAATCCTCTGTCTTCCTCCGACGTCGCAAGACGCGGCAGGTCAAAGTCGGCGATGTGCTCATCGGTGGCGACGCGCCCATCACCATCCAAACGATGACCAAAACCAAAACAGAGGATGTCGACGCTACCGTCGCGCAGATTTACGAGGTCACGAAGGCGCGCTGCGACATCGTGCGCGTCGCCGTGCCCAACGAAAAAGCGGCGCGGTCGCTGGGCGCGATTCGCGTGCAGATACAGATTCCGCTGGTGGCGGACATTCATTTCAACGCCAAGTTTGCGATGATCGCCATCGAGCAGGGCGTGGACAAACTCCGCCTCAACCCCGGCAACATTCGCGACGAGACCAAAGTCCGCAACATCTGCGCCGCCGCCAAAGAGCGCGGCATCCCCATCCGCATCGGCGTCAACGCTGGCTCGCTGGACCCCGACATCAAAGAGAAATTCGGCTTGACGCCCGAAGCCCTCGTGGAGAGCGCGAAAAAGGAATTGAGATGGTTTGATAAAGCAGGCTTCGAAGACGTCGTCGTCTCGCTCAAAGCCTCCGACCCGTTGACGTGCATCAAATCGTACGAACTGTTTTCGCAGCAGTTTGATTTTCCGCTTCATCTCGGCATCACCGAAGCCGGGCTGCCCCGCGACGGCACGGTGCGCAGCGCGATGGGCATGGGCGTCATGCTTTATCAAGGCATTGGCGACACCCTGCGCGTTTCACTCACTGGCGACCCGGTGGAGGAGGTCGAAGTCGGCTGGGCGATTCTCGAAGCGTTCGGCTTGCGACAGCGCGGGGCGAAAATCATCGCCTGCCCCAGCTGCGGACGCGCTGACATTGACATCGTTGCCCTCGCCGAAAAGGTCAAAGAGCGCACCAAGCACCTGACCAAAAATATCCAAATCGCCGTGATGGGCTGCGAGGTCAACGGACCCGGCGAAGCCAAAGCCGCTGACGTGGGTTTGTCGGGCGGGAAGAACTGCGGACTCATCACGCTCAACGGTAAGATTCTCAAGAAAGTGCCCGAAGAAGAAATGCTCGACGCCCTGCTGGCGCAGATTGAGGCAATGCCCGACCAGTAGGAAATTCGAAATCCGAAATCCGAAATCCGAAATCCGAAATCCGAAATCCGAAATAAATTCAAAAGTGCAATGACTCAAGTAGCCCCGATGCATCGGGGTTTTGTGAGAGGCTCTGACTTCCTCTTGTCCCACGATTGAAATCGTGGGCTACTTTGACAAAGCCCCGATGCATCGGGGTTTTGTTTCGTTCAGAATGACATTTTTGGGATAGGCGCTTACGCCCCGCCCGACGGTCGCCTCCTGCTTGCCCTCGACATGCGCGAAGCCATCGCCCTCTACCGCTCACTCGGTTTCCGCGAGATTGCGCCGTACGACGAGAATCCGGTGGAAGGGGCGATGTTCATAGGACTGCGGTTGACGGGGGAGGAGTAAAGGGGTAAAATGGAGGAGCAGTGCGGAACGGTTCTACATAGCCCTTGACGGTGAGGATTTCTATGAAGACAAGAGCGCCACGCAATAGAACGATCACTCTCACAGCAGAGGAGGCAGCCTTTTATCAAACCCGTCTGCTCAAACTCGCCGGTCCGGTTGAGCCGTCAGACATCGAAAACAGAACGGTCAACCAGGACCTTTTTGAGATTCTGGATTGGCTGCCTTCGTCGTGTGTTGACCTTCTGTTCATAGACCCGCCTTACAACCTCACGAAGTCTTTCAACGGAGCGACGTTCAAGGAGCGTTCGATTGAAACGTATCGGGAATGGTTTGAATCTTGGTTTCCCAAACTGCTGCGGACGCTCAAGCCGACGGCGTCAGTTTACATCTGTGGCGATTGGCGGTCGTCGGCAGCGATTCATCTCGTGGCGGAAAAATATCTCATCGTCCGCAACCGCATCACGTGGGAGCGCGAGAAAGGCAGGGGGGCGAAGACAAACTGGAAGAACTGCTCCGAAGACATCTATTTCTGCACCGTGTCGGAGAGGTGCACTTTCAACGTGGACGCCGTGAAACTCAAGCGCCGCGTCATCGCCCCTTACACGGATTCAGAAGGCAACCCGAAAGACTGGGAGAAGACGGACAACGGCAACTATCGGCTCACGCACCCATCGAACCTCTGGACGGACTTGACTGTTCCCTTTTGGTCCATGCCAGAGAATACCGACCACCCGACACAGAAACCTGAGAAACTTCTGGCGAAAATCATCCTTGCCAGTTCTCAACCCGGCGATTTGGTTCTGGACCCGTTTTTGGGTTCGGGCACAACCTCTGTGGTTGCCAAGAAACTTGGAAGGCGCTACGTAGGCATTGAGATTGACCCGACCTATTGCTGTTTAGCGGAGAAGCGGCTTGCCCTCGTGGAGCGGGATGCGACGATTCAAGGTTATGCAGAAGGCGTTTTCTGGGAGAGAAATTCGTTGCAGGATCAGAAGTGGAGTTCAAGAGACAAAAGTGAGGCAAAGTGAATTGTCACTTTTTGATGAGGAGAATGAGCGTGAGTAGAAGCCGGATTTTCTGCACGAACCGATACAAGTCCATCGAAAAAGGAATTGTCAGACTTCTCAATTCCCAGCCGGAGTTTCTCTCCGCCCGAACAGCTGCCAGTCCCAGAGCCGTTGGGGACGCGATTCAGACCATCCTATCCGAAAACTTCCAGTCGCTTCTCGGTGGCTTGTGCGCCGATTACTCCGCTGACTTTGCGCGCCGGGCGATGGCGGATTTGGCGTTTATTGACATAGACGGCTTCTATTACGTCGTTGACGTGAAAACACATAGGATAGAGACGCACTTCAACATGCCGAATCTCACGTCGGTCGAAAGGCTGGCGCGGTTTTATGAGGACGATAAGAACTACTTTGTCGTGCTGATTGTAAAATACACCATTCAGGGGACGCAGGTGAAGGTGAAGCGAGCATACTGCGTTCCGATTGAGTTTCTATCGTGGGACTGTCTCACGATTGGGGCGTCGGGATGGGGACAGATACAGATTGCCAATGCGAACGTGATAAAGATTAACGAAGGTTACTCGCGCAAACAGTGGATGCTTGAGTTGTGCGACGTCATGCTGGAGTTTTATCCTAGAGAGATTGGGAAGATTAAAGACAGGATGGATTACTTCAAACGAGTCAAACATCGTTGGGAAAGGAAGCCAGAGGATTAGGAGGATTCATCATGCCCAAATTTGAACTGACCGACAAAGCCCTCATTCTCCGCGAGGGGGATGACGTGGCGATAACGAAGGAGAAGTTGACGGCGGGGACGGTGCTGATACTGAACGGGATGAGCGTTCAGGTGCGGCAGGATGTTCCTGCGGGACATAAAATCGCTTTGAACGCCGTGAAGAAGGATGCGCCGCTGCGACGGTATGGGCAGGTGATTGGGTTTGCGACAGATGATATTGAGCAAGGCGATTGGGTGCATCTGCACAACCTCGGCATGGGGCAGGCGAGCGGGGCGCATACGCAGGGCGGGTTGAAGGTGGAGTATGAGTTCTGCACCGAAGTGCGACCCGTTGATTACGTGCCGCAAGAGCAGATGCGGACGTTCATGGGTTACAAGCGTCCTGACGGGCGGGTGGGGACGCGGAACTACGTCGCGTTGATTGCGACGGTCAACTGCGCGGCGTCGACGACGCAAATCATCGCCGAACATTTCAAGCGCAACGGATTGAAGGAGTTTCCGAACGTGGATGGCGTGCTGCCCATCACACACAAAGGCGGCTGCGGCACGGCGATGGGCGGCGCGGACTTGAAGCAATTGCAGCGCACGCTCGCGGGGTTTGCCAATCATCCGAACGTCGCGGGTTACATCCTGGTCGGCTTAGGCTGCGAGACGAATCAGGCGTTGGCGATGTTGCAAGACGAAGGGTTGGGGCTGATTCCGATTGATGCCATCCGCACGGGGCGTCCGCAGTGGCCGCCCATCCTTACCATTCAGGAAATCGGCGGGATTCAGAAGACGGCGCAGCGAGGCATCGAGGAGGTTTACAAACTCCTCAAGCAAGCGAATGAGTGCCAGCGCACGGAACAGCCGATTTCGGAACTCATCGTCGGCACGAACTGCGGCGGCAGCGACGGCAACAGCGGCATCACCGCGAACCCCGCGCTGGGCGTGGCGGGCGATGAACTGGTGCGCTACGGCGGGACGTGGCTTATCGCGGAGACGACGGAAACCTACGGCGCGGAGCATCTGCTGACGAAGCGCGCCGTGTCCCGCGAAGTCGGCGAGAAGTTGATTGAGCGCATCAAGTGGTGGGAGTGGTATACGGGCATCTGGGGCGTTTCGATCAACAACAACCCATCGGCGGGCAATAAAGAAGGCGGTTTGACGACCATCTACGAAAAGAGCCTCGGCGCGGCGGCGAAGGGCGGCACAAGTCCGCTGGTTTATGTTTATGAATACGCTGAGAAGATTCGTCATAAGGGCTTCTGCTTCATGGACACGCCTGGACTTGACAACCCGTCCGTGACAGGTTTGGTGGCGGGGGGGTGCAACATCATTGTCTTCACGACCGGACGCGGCTCAGTGCTGGGCTGCAAGCCGTCGCCTTCGATTAAGGTGGCGACGAATACACCGCTTTACCGTCACATGATTGATGACATGGACATCAACGCGGGCGTTATTCTCGAAGGCGTGCCGCTGCGCGAGGTGGGGCTGCAAATCTTTGAAGAAATCATCGCCGTCGCGTCGGGGAAGAAAACGAAGAGCGAAGCGCAGGGCGTGGGGGAAGATGAGTTTACGCCGTGGGTGCTGGGTCCGGTTTTGTAGGAAAAATCGGGAAACTGGGGAATTAGGAAATTGGGAAATTGGGAAATTGGGAAATTGGGAAATTGGGAAATTAGGAAATTAGGAAATTGGGAAATTAGGAAATTGGGGAGTTGGCAATTTCCCAATTTCCTAATTTCCTAATTTCCTAATTCCCTAATTTCCTCTGCGGCTTTGCCGGGGCGCGTGATGCGGTATTGCTTCCACATACTTCGCAGGACGCGGAGCGGGCTGAAGCCGGTGCCGATGAGAAAAGGGAAGTCAAAATCGCTCACGGCAACGTCGGCAATCGGACAGCCGACGACTTCAATATCCTCAAGGTCAGTCACACCGACACCCATTTCTTTCGCGGCGTGAAGAACGAGGCAATGACTCTGCGGCGCGTGGAGGATTTCGGCAGCGACGGTGTCCACCGCCACTGCGTCAGAGCCAACCAGAACCAACCCCAGAAACTTCGGTCTGCCTTTGCGCGGTCCCATGCCCTCCATGCTCATCACTGCATCCATGATGACGAGGTGAGGTTTCACCAGAACGTAATGCTCAATGAGTTTGCGAGCGAAGTGGTGGTCGGTCTTTGAGGCGCGGAGGTGCCAGACGGCTTTGCGCTTGCCGGGCACGCAGCCGTACATGTTCTTTGTTGCGCCGGTGAAGCCGAGTTGGGCGTGGGCTTTGAGTTTGGGGATGTCCACAATCACGTCCGCCGCGCGCACGTCCGCGCTGTGCTTGAGAGTGAAGCGGTGTCCGTTCAACGTGGCGTGGCAAACTTCGGTGCGACGACACTCGACGATTTCCAAGCCGATGTCCCGCGCTGGCTCCAGGAGGCCGATGGATGCGCACACCTGCTGCATCGTGCCCCACGCGGGGCTGTCAGCAAGGAACGGAACGCCGCCCGCCTCTTTCACCAGACGCGCAACGGCCAGGATGACGGACGGGTCGGTGTTGACCTGTTTCTCCGGCGGCGCGGGCGCGAGCAGGTTGGCTTTGAGCGCGACGCGCTGACCTTCTTTGACGAACTGACTCATTCCGCCGACGAGATGAACGGCAGGGCGGATGGCATCTTCAACTTGTTCGTAACCGTTGCATCGCACGATGGCCACTGGATTCATGGGAATCGCCCATACCGACGGGTCGGCACCACGCCGCATGAAAATGACGGCATGGGATGCCGTCGCCCCCGTCCCCCGCTGGCGGGGGACAGCCCCCGTCAACGGGGGCAGGGGGGCGATAGACCAGTTCGGCATCCTATGCCGACGATTTTCGAGGGAGCGCCTCGTTTCATCAGCCGGTATTATAGCATTTCCCGGCGGGGATGAGGTCAGGAAAAAAAACTTGACGAACCGAGTCAAAATCTGTTACAATGGGGTCAAATAGATTGGTCATACCATACTGCCAGTGGGGTAGGAGGGAGAAAGAGGTATCAGGTGTTAAATTCCAAACGTCGCGTGACAGCATCAGCAACATTGCGCCCGATAGAGAAGCGAACGCTGCGCGAGCGGATTGTGGAGCGCTTGAAGGTGTTCATCAACGAAAGTGGCTTGCAGGCGGGCGACCGTTTGCCGACGGAACGCGAGATGGCGGAGCAATTGGGAGTGAGCCGCACGGCGGTGCGCGAGGCGTTGAAATCGCTGCAAGCGCTGGGCATTATCGAGGCGCGTCCCAAGCAGGGGATGTTTCTGCGTCCGCCGGATTTGAAACCGATTACCCACGTCCTGTGGTCGCGGGTCAACGACGCAGATTCGACCCTGACGCACGTCTGGGAAGCGCGCAAGTTATTTGAGATGAGTATTTTGCCGCTGGTGATGGAGCGGGCAAATGCCGAGGACTGGCAGCGCATCGAACGGAGCATTAACGAGATGGAAGCGGCGATTGAGCGGGGCGAATTGGGGCAGGAGGCGGACATTCAGTTCCATCGTGCCCTCGCACACGCCACGCGCAATCCCGTGCTGGAAAGTTTTTCCGAAGTCGTCAGCCAGTATTTTCACGAAGTGCAAAAACAATCGTTGGCAGAGAGTCTGGCAGCGCGCCGCGTGGCTGCCAAAGCGCACCGGCAGATTTACACCGCGCTGCGGAAAGGCAACCTCGAAGAGGGCATTCGCCGCATGGAAATACACCTCAACAGTTGTGTCGAACGCGGTATCGTGCCGCCTCCGCCAACGTTTGCGTATTCCACCGGCAAAGACAAGAACGGCAAGAAGTAGCCCGCCCACTCTGTGTGCTGTCTACTTTCTTCACTGGGTGCTGTTGGGGAAAGGGGGTGAAGAAGCGGTAACATCAATCGGCGTGGCTGTGAAAAGTTCGAGTGAACGAGATCAATCAGTCGTCTTGGCGTTGACATTATCTCTCACAATGGAGGAGGAAGACCCATGAGATACAAAGGTTTTACGTTGATTGAGTTGTTAGTCGTAATCGCCATTATCGCCATTCTCGCTGCGATTCTGATGCCCGTGTTCGCACAGGCGCGGGAGAAGGCGAGATCAGCAAGTTGTCAGAGCAACCTAAAGCAGATTGGGTTGGCGTTTGCTATGTATCGCGAGGACTACGATGGCATGTATATCTCGGCGTGGGAGTATGGGTCGGGCTGGAACCGGTGTCCTCATTTTGCATGGTTCCACAAGGCTCAACCCTACATCAAGAACTTCCAAATCTTTGCCTGTCCCAGCGCTGCCGGCGAGGCTCAATCCATCTACACCGGTAGCAACGCCCGCACCGGCTGTCTTGGGTCGGCTGCCCCACCGGGGAATCCCAACAATCCGCTGCAGGTGGGCTACGTTTACAACGAAGGCTTCATGGGCGTCACTTACCGGGGCGTAACGGGCAACCGGTGCAATTCCTACCACGGCATGGTGACAGATGATTGCGCCGGAAATGCTGACCGAGGGGTGCATGACGCCGCCGTCGAAGACCCTGCAGGTACGATTACTGTCGCGGATGGTTGGGGCAGGAACGTCGTGGTCTTCCGCATCACGAACAACAACGGTACGCCGCGCGACCAAGACTATGCCATTGACCCACCGTGGAACAATGTGAACGCACGCGTGCGTCGTCGTCATAATAGCGGCTTCAATGCGCTGTTTGCCGACTTGCACGTGAAGTGGCTGCGACGTAGCACCTTTGGGCAGTGGACACGCTGGCAAGACGGTCCCAACTTGGGACAACAAGGGCACTAAAACCGCTCTCAACTGGAGGTGAAACATGAAACGCTTCGGGTGGGTTGGAGCATGGCTTGCTGTTCTCGTCAGTGCCTTCTCCATCGCTGGGTGCAAGAAGGCTGAAAAGACAGACGCAACCTCAGCATCTCCGCCGCCTATGGGCGCCCCCGCTGAGAAACCTCGACAGGTGCCAGGAGGTCCCATCGAGAAGTAAGCCGTCCATTGTTCGACAAAGAAGGAGGGGGGATGCAAGGGAAAGAGAACGTATAAGTGTAGGGGCGAAGCATTG
>FWPU01003849.1_pt1 | contig 36568 bp, 33 predicted proteins | sample 2228361 | NCBI WGS metagenome assembly FWPU01 (sample SAMEA103939777, study PRJEB20133) | metagenome
GCCACTCCTTGTAGTCCTCGTGGAGCCCCGGCTCGTCGTCGTTGATGAACACGCTGGCCGTGATGTGCATGGCGTTGACGAGGCAGAGGCCCTCCCGGATGCCGCTCTCCCGGACGGCCTTTTCCACCTCGGGCCCCACGCAGTCGCCTGCGGTCTTGACCGGCGAGCCCAGCAGCTCGGCGAGCCGGGCTGCGGCGGGCGCCACGCTCATCTCCGGAACCCGCTTGCCCTTGGGCCTTCCCAGATGGGAGGCCACAATCACCCTGCCGCCCCTGTCGCGGCAGTGCCGGATGGTGTCGAGGGAGGCCCGGATCCGGGTGTCGTCCGTGATCCGGCCCTCCTTGTCCAGGGGCACGTTGAAATCCACCCGGACGAAGACTCTCTTGCCCCTGAGGTCCAGCTCGTCTACGGTTCGAATGGCCACGGCCGGTCCCTCCCCTCTGGGCTAGAGGTCCTTCCCGACCAGGAGGCAAAGATCCACCATCCGGTGCGAGAACCCCATCTCGTTGTCGTACCAGGAAAGGACCTTGAGAAGGTTGCCGTCCATGACCGTGGTGAGACCGGCATCCACGATGGAGGAGCAGGTGGTTCCGTTGAAGTCCGACGAGACGAGCGGGTCCTCGCACACGACCAGAATCCCCTTGAGCTTGCCCGCGGCGGCCTCCTTGAGCGCGGCGTTCACGTCAGCCGCCTTGGTCTGGGTCTTGAGGACCGCGACCAGGTCCACGACCGACACGTTCGGCGTGGGCACGCGGATCGCCATGCCGTCCAGCCTGCCCTTGAGCTCGGGCAGAACGAGCCCCACGGCGCGGGCGGCTCCGGTCGTCGTGGGAATCATGGAGAGCGCCGCGGCCCGGGCCCTGCGCAGGTCCTTGTGGGGCAGGTCCAGGATCCTCTGGTCGTTCGTGTACGAGTGGATCGTGGTCATGAGCCCCTTTTCGATCCCGAAGGTGTCGTTGATGACCTTGGCGACCGGAGCCAGGCAGTTCGTGGTGCAGGAGGCGTTGGAGATCACGTGGTGGTTCTTCGGGTCGTATTTTTCATGGTTCACGCCCATGACGATCGTGATGTCCTCGCCCTTGGCGGGCGCCGAGATGATGACTTTCTTGGCCCCCGCTTTTCTGTGGCCCTCGGCCTTTTCCGTGAACAGGCCCGTGCATTCCAGGGCGATGTCCACGCCCAGGTCGCGCCAGGGCAGCTCGGCCGGGTTCCTGACCGAGGTGATCTTGATCTCTTTCCCGCCCACGACGAGTGCCGAGTCCTTGGCCTTGACCTCGGGAGCGAAGGTGCCGTGGACCGAATCGTACTTGAGCAGGTGCGCCAGGGTCTTTGCGTCGGTGATGTCGTTGATCGAGACGAACTCCAGCTCGGGGTTGTTCCAGCCCGCCCGCAGCACGCACCTTCCGATCCTTCCGAACCCGTTGATTCCGATCTTGATCGCCATCCTTGCCCTCCTGTTTCTTGGGGTTTCAGGTGAGGCCGGTCGTTCCGTCTACTTTTCGGAGTCGATCTTCCTGAGAAGGAGCAGAACGAACCTCTGGGCGTCCGTGAGATTCTTCTCCTCGAGGTTTTCGATGAGGTCCGTCTCCCAGTGCCAGTTCGGCAGGACCCCCTCGTCGTCAAAGGCCATGACCGACATGGCCCGGAAGCCTTTTACCAAGGCCGCGTAGGCGTCGGTCGGCAGGGTCCGGTATTCGTGGGGCCCGAGGGCGAGGTCCGGGTTCTCCCGGCAGACCTCGGCCGAGAGCATGAGCAGTTCAGGGTCCGAAGGCCAGGCCCGGATCATGCCTTCGCCGGTGATGTACTTGAGCTTGCCCGCGCCGAGGTTGTCCAGGTTGAGGATCAGGGCTTCTCGAAGCTCGACTTCGTGCCGGTTGAGGAAGTTGATCATGCCCACCATGCCGGCCTCCTCGCAGCCGGTCGCCGCGATCCACACCTCGGTGGATTCCAGGGGGGATCCGGCCAGGTCCTCGGCCACAGCCAGCAGAACGCCGGTGCCCGACGCATTGTCGTTGGCTCCGTAAACGTTCTTGCCGTACACTTCCCGGTGCAGAAGCAGAACGAAGCCGATCGAGAGCCAGACCGTGGCCAGCACACGCAGCAGGGAGAACAGGCCGGACCAGAACAGCCCGCCGAGCAGGATGAACAAGGGCATGCCGAGAATCGACAGGATCGTGAAAACCGAGGAACGCCGGAATCCCTTGACGAACCTCGGATGGAAGCTCAGGCCGGTCCGCGAGGTGTCGTAATGGGCGCACACCACGACCCGGCGTCTGGGCTCGCCCCTGGCCGGAATCCTCGCCACCACGTTCTGCGAAGGCTCGTGTGGGAGGATCCTCGACACCACCGGCCGGCACGTGTTCTCCAGGTAGAAGCCCGCGGCCGCAAGGGCGGCCAGCACAAACCCCAAAAAGCCGTGCCCTCCACCGGCAAGCAGGGAGCCCAGAACGCTCGCCGCGAAAAGAATCATGTACGGATACGAAAAGGTCCGGTGGGAGGAAAACGGTTCGGCCTGGTTCTCCAGACCGAGCTTGGCGAGGACCTCCTGGATGTACTTCGAAGCCCAGCGCTCGCCCTCTGACCCGGGTGGCCTGTAGCCGATCGTGTCCACGAGATACCGGACGTGCTCCATGGCCCTCGACATGTTCGGGACTCCTTAGAGACTGGCTCCTCGACGGCAAAACCCGCCCGCCCCTGCGGCCGGCGGGTTCTTGTAGACAATATTTTCTGCAACTCGAGAAGTCAATCCGGATCCGCGCCGCGGCACGCGGAATCCGGGCCGGCCTCGGCCCACAGGCGGACCTGCTGGAAAGGCTCTTGGTCCGCCCGCAGGGACCGGGCGCAGTTCACGAGGGTTCTGAGATCCCCGCCCACTGCGCGCAAAAGCGCTTCGAAGACTTCAAGGTCCTGATGATAAACGAGGTAGGAGGCCAGGAAGGCGTTGTTCCAGGTCTGGGCGAGAAGCCGGCCGTAGCGCCGGTCCTGAAACAGGGGAAGGTCGGTCTCGAGGGACTTGCGGGCCTCCGCGAAAAGGCGCTCTTTTTCCGCGAGCTTGTCTCTGCCGTCATCCGGCGATGCGTAAAGAGCCCGGAGCTTTTCGGCCAGGGCCGAAAGATGGCCGTGGAGGCGCTCCCGGTCCTGGCGCGCGGCCTCGAGCCGCTCGCCCGCACGAGCCGCGCCGGGCCGCCTGAGCCTGAAGAAGGCCTCTGTCCCCCGCTCGCCCACAAAGGTGGCCAGAGCCTCGTTGAACGCGCCCTGGTGCTTGAGAAACACGGTCCGGTGCGTCATTTCGTGGAGAATCGTCTCCACCAGGTCGGTCTCCTCGTAATCGAGCATGGTCGAAAAGACCGGGTCGGAGAACCACCCCAGGGTGCTGTAGGCAGCCACGGGCCTGAGGATCGTGTCGTAGCCGGCCTCGGCCATCTTCCTCGTCTCGGCCAGGCCGCGTTCCCGGTCGAAGAATCCCTTGTAAGGCAGGCAGCCCGCGATGGGAAAGCACCAGGTGTAAGGGTCCAGGGACAGAGCCGGACAGGCCGTGAGGTTGTAGGCCACGGCCGGACCCCGCACCTCGTAGTAGGAGGTGTAGTTCCGGGACCGGGCCAGGCCGAGTTCGGTCTCGCCGAACTCTTTGGCCTCCAGGACGAGCAGGAGTTTTTCGCGCCGCTCGGGCGGGAGGTCTCCCTTCTTAAGGATTTCGGACACGGGCTTCTTCTCAAGAACGATTCTCGCCTGGCCCGCGCCGAGATGAAGAAGGTATCCGGCCGAACAGCCGCCAAGGAGCGCGGCTCCGAGCACAGGAGCGAGGCACAAGACCGCGGCGAATCGAACAGCCTGTTCCACGCAAAGCCCACACGGGCGGCGGTCCCGCACGGATAGGCGGCCCGGCCGCCCGAATCCGGGTCATCCCGCAAAGACGAGATCCACGTTCATTTCCCTGGCCAGATCCTCGAGCTCTTCCTTGACGAGGGCGATCGGCGCCGAGGCCGGCACGGTCGCCTCCAGGGTGAGATTGAAAAGGGGCGCTCCGGAAAGAGGGGCTCTCGTGACCTGGGTGACCAGGGACTCGATGTTCACCTCCCGGACATGGAGAAGCCGCACGAACCGGTTGACGATTCCCGGGTGGTCCATGGCCGTGACCTCGAACCGGAGCGGGATCCCCGGTCTCTTCTTTGCGGCCCTGGGGTCCCGCGCTTCGTGCAGAAAACAGTCCAGGCCGAGCTTCTTGAGCTTTTGCAGGCCCGAGCGCACGGCTTCGAGCTGCCTGGCCGTACAGGAGAACAGGGTCATGACCGAAAAGCAGCCGCCCAGGACCGCCATGCGGCTGTCCTCGATGTTGGCCCCGGCTTCGTAGAGAACCGTGGAGATATCGTCCACGATCCCGGGCCTGTCCTTTCCGGCCGAAAACAGGATGAGGTACTGCCTCATGGGATCCCCCGCCCCGCGCCGCAGGCGCCATTCTCGCGGGTCATCCGCGCCCGGACGTTTTCGTAGAGTTCCCTCGCCTTGTAAGAGCTTCTGACCAGGGGGCCGCAGGCCGCGCCTCCGAAGCCCATGGCGAGCGCCCGCTCCCGCCACCGGTCGAACGCCTCGGGCTCGACGAACCGCTCGACCCGAAGATGGTCTTTGGACGGCTGCAGGTATTGGCCGAGCGTGACGATGTCGCAGCCGACCTCTCGGAGGTCACGAAGGGTCTCCGCCACCTCGTCGTCGGTCTCGCCCAGGCCCAGCATGAGGCCAGACTTGGTCACGACCCCGGGATCCAGCTCCTTCACCCGTCGGAGCAGTTCCAGGGATCGCCCGTACCGGGCGCCGGGACGCACGGTTGCGTACAGCCGCGGCACGGTCTCGAGGTTGTGGTTCAGCACGTCGGGCCGGCTTGCCAGAACGGTCTTGAGGGCCTCGAGGCTGCCCAGGAAATCCGGCACCAGCAGCTCGACGAGCGTCGGGGGCCTCCGCTTGCGGATCTCCCGGACCGTGTCGGCGAAAAGGCCGGCTCCTCCGTCCGCAAGGTCGTCCCGGGTGACCGAGGTCACGACCACGTAGCTTACGCCCATGGACTCCACCGCTTCGGCCACCCGGCGAGGCTCATCCGGGTCGGCGGGCGATGACGGAGCGTGCTCCACGGCGCAGAAGCGGCAATTGCGGGTGCACCGGTCGCCCAAAATCAGGAAGGTCGCGGTCCCCCGGGAAAAGCACTCCCCCTGGTTCGGGCACAGGGCTTCCTGGCAGACCGTGTGCAGGCCTCCCCGCTCGACAAGCTCCCGGATCTGCCGGTAGGCGCCGCCCGCGGGAATCGTCACCCTGAGCCAGGGCGGCTTCTTGAGGGGCGGTCTGCCGTCGCCCATCTTCGTCTCCATGGCGCTCCAGTCCTTTTCTTTGAGACCGCCCGGGCAGTCCCCGGCGGCCGCAGCGCTCGTCTCGTCAGCCCGCAAGCCTGGGATTCCGGGCCGCAGCCGCCTCGTCCAGCCTGCCCACCCGGGTCCTGCCAGGCGCCTTTTTCAGGCGCTCCGGGTCCGCAGCCGCCTCCTCGACGATCGCCTTGACCGCCTCCACGAAGAGATCCAGCGTCTCCTTGGACTCGGTTTCCGTGGGCTCGATCATCAAGGCGCCGTGCACCACGAGCGGGAAATACACCGTGGGCGGATGGAATCCGTAGTCCATGAGGCGCTTGGCCAGATCGAGCGTCGTCACGCCTCGCTCCCTGAGGGTTCTTTCGGAAAAGACGCACTCGTGCATGCAGGGCCGGTCATGCGGCAGGTGCAGGACGCCCTTGAGCTTTTCCTTTACGTAGTTCGCGTTGAGCACCGCGAGCCGGCTCGCCCGCTCCAGCCCGGCCGCACCCATGCTGAGAATGTACGCGTAGGCGCGCACCAGAACGCCGAAGTTGCCGCAGAAGGCATGCACCTTGCCCACCGACAGGGGAAAGGCCTCGCTCAGGCAGTACCTGCCGGCCTCGCAGACGACCCGGGGGACCGGCAGGAAGGGCTCCAGGTGCTTTTTCACGCACACCGGGCCTGCGCCAGGCCCTCCGCCGCCGTGAGGCGTGGAAAAGGTCTTGTGCAGGTTCACGTGCAGCACGTCCACGCCGGCTGCGGCCATGTCCACGATGCCCATGACCGCGTTCAGGTTCGCCCCGTCGCCGTAGACCAGCCCGCCCTTTTCGTGAACGATGTCCGCAATGGCCCGGATGTTTTCCTCGAACAGGCCGAGCGTGTTCGGATTCGTCACCATGATGCCCGCGGTCTCTGCGTCCATGGCCGCGGCCACGGCCTCGGCCGACAGAACGCCCCTGCCGCTCGAGGCCACGGGCACGGGCCGGTACCCGCAAAGGGCGGCACTGGCAGGATTGGTGCCGTGGGCCGTGTCCGGCACCAGGATCTTGGTGCGCTTCGACCCCCGGCTCCTGTGCCAGGCATCGATGACGAGCATGCCGGTGAGCTCGCCCTGAGCGCCGGCCGCTGGCTGGAGGCTTGCGGCGTCCATGCCCGTGATCTCGGCCAGGAAGCGCTCGAGCTCGTACAGGATCCGCAAGGCCCCCTGAACCAGGGAGTCCGGCAGGAGCGGGTGGGCCGAGGCCAGGCCCGGCAGGGCGGCCAGCTTTTCGTTGATCTTCGGGTTGTACTTCATCGTGCACGAACCCAGAGGGTACATGCCGCTGTCCACCCCGAAGTTCCACTGGGACAGCCTCGTGTAGTGGCGCACCACGTCCAGTTCGTAAAGCTCGGGCAGGTCGGGCTGCGGTCCCTGGAGCCGTTCGTCCAGAGGGGTTTCCTCCACGTCCCTGCGGGGCGCGGAAAAGGCGCTCCTTCCCTTTCTGGATTTTTCCCAGAGCAGAGGTTCGTTCAGCACAAGACCCGTGGATCCGGGAAACTCGCTCATCGGCTCATCTCCTCGACCAGTTCGTCGAGATCCTGCCTGGACTTGGTCTCGGTGACGCAAAGGAGCAGGCCGCGGGAAAGTTCGGGATACCACGCGCCGAGTCTCAGGCCCGGCACGATTCCCCGGGCGACAAGGCGCTCGTAGGTCCTTTCGAACCCTTCGGGCGCCTCCACCACGAACTCGTTGAAGGTGGCCGCGGAGAAGGGGACGCGAAAGCCTGCGGCCTCGAGGCCTCTCTTGAGATGCTCGGCCTTGTCGCGGTTCAGGCGAGCCAGCTCCCGCAGCCCGGCTCCGCCCACCGAGGCCAGGTAAACCGAGGCCGCCAGAGCGCACAGGTTGTGGTTCGTGCAGATATTGGACGTGGCCTTCTCGCGCCGGATGTGCTGTTCCCGGGTGGCCAGGGTGAGGACGAACCCCTTCCGGCCCTGGCCGTCCTCGGCCCTGCCCACCAGACGGCCCGGCATGGCGCGGACGTACTTCATCTTCGCTGCGAAAAGCCCGAGGCCCGGTCCGCCGAAGGACTGGGGGATGCCCAGGCTCTGGCCCTCGCCGCAGGCGATGTCGGCACCCTGGCTGCCCGGGCTCCGCAGCAGGCCGAAGGCGACAGGCTCGGTGAAAGAAGCCACGAGAAGAGCCTGCCGGTCATGGGCCAGGCCCGAGGCGCCTTCGAGTTCCTCGATGCACCCGAAAAAGTTCGGCGACTGGATGACGACTGCCGCAAGATCCCCCATCCCCTCCAGGGCCGAAAGATCGGTCCGGCCCTGCTCCTGATAGGGAAGCTCGACCAACTCGACATCCGAAGGGGTCAGATACGTCCGCACGACCCGTCGGTACAGGGGGTGGACCAGCCGGCTCAGAGCCACCCTCTTGCGCCGGGTCAACCGCACGGCCATGAGCACGGCCTCGGCCAGGGCACTGGCGCCGTCGTAGACCGACGCGTTGGCCACCTCCATGCCCAGCAGGCGGCAGACAAGGGTCTGGAACTCGTAGATCGCCTGCAGGGTGCCCTGGCTCACCTCGGGCTGGTACGGCGTGTAGGAAGTCAGGAACTCGGACCGGCCCGCGAGGTTCGTTACGACCTGCGGGATGAAGTGCTCGTAGCTGCCGGCGCCCAGGTAGGATTTGAACCCGGCCGACGCAGCTCTCGATTCGGCCGCCAGCCGGGACACGTGATCGGCCAGTTCCCATTCGGTGAGCGGCTCCGGAAGATTCATGGGCCTCGAGCGCCTGCAATCCGGAGGGATCGAGGAAAAAAGCTCCTCCAGGTCGGCCGCGCCAACGGCTTCCAGCATGGCCGAGACGTCTTCCGGGGTGTGGGGGAGGTAGCGCATGGCAGAACCTGTCTCTCTGCTGCTTACGGGAGCATCTCCCTCATGGGCCTGCGGGCCGTGCGGCCGGGCCGGAGATCGACAACAATCACGGCTTCTATTGTACGCCTCTCATCCCGCAGTTGCACGACCGTGCCCAGGCTGAGCGGCTTTCGCGCACGCAGGAAGCCGCAGGCAAGCCCGGCGGTTCTGAACCCCGCGGGCCGTTGCGGACTTGCGGCGTTCGCAATGCGTCCGTCGTGCCAGCCGATCGCCCGGTCGGTCGTGCAGCTCGTGACCAGGCCGATTTCCTCTCCCCGGTCGTCCAGCACGACCGCGCGGCCCCGGTCCTCCACCTTCCGGACGTCCCGGCCCGCAAAGGGATAGGTCCACCAGGCCTCATCCCGCGCCTCCAGCAGAGCGCCACCGCCCACAAAAGCCTTGGTGAACCCCTGCCTTCCGGCATCGAAGGGGAGCGCGACTTCCCATGGGTGACGGATAAAGGGCCAGGGGCCGATGTCCTGGCCCGAAAGGGGAAGGACCGCGCCTGTGCGAAGGGAATCCCTGGCAGCCAGGCCGCAGGGCAGAATGCCGAAGTCCCGGCCGGCCTCGATGAGCGCCTTCCAGACCGCCTCGGCTCTCTCCGGAGCCACGAAGATCTCGAATCCGAATTCTCCGGTGTAGCCGGTGCGGGAGAGCATAAGGGGTGTGCCGTCTTGGAAGCGCACTTCGGGGCCCGGTCCTGCCCGGGGATCCAGAAAATCCCCTGCAAAGGCGAAATAGGCAAGACCCGCGAGCACCTGCTCCGGCTCGCGCAGAACGCGCGCGAGAATCCTGGCTGACTGGGGGCCCTGGAGGTCGATCTTTCCGACCCGCCCGGAAAGATCCTCGATCTGGACCTTTCGGCCCTCACGGCAGGCTTCGAGATGGGCCGAGACCTTCGCCCCCATGCCCGCGTTCACCACGACGAGGAAACGTTCCTCGGCCTTGCGGAACACGATCGCGTCGTCCAGGCAGTGGCCGGCCTCGTTCAGAAACGCTCCGTAAACGCTCCGGCCCACCCTGAGGGGCCCGTCCCCGGCCGGCTGCGAGCGCAACAGGTCCTTGGTGAGACAAACCTGGAGAAGGTCCAGGGAGTCCGGGCCATGGACCTCGAGCACGGACATGTGGCTCGTATCGAAAAGACCCGCCCGTTCGAGCACGGCAAGATGCTCGGCAGGGGCTCCGGCCGGGTACCAGAGGGGCATCTCGAAGCCTGCGAATTCGCCCATCCGGGCGCCCGCGGCCTTGTGCCAGGCGTGGAGAACCGTTTTCCTGCGCTCTCTTCTCTCCATGGCGGGCCTCGTGGCTCCTTGTGAGAATCAGGGTAAAGCCCTTCGGCACTACGACTGCGCCGCCGGCCCTCCGATTTCCATTCCGCCGAGCTGCGCCCGGATGCGGGCGATGTCTTCCGGAGTCGGCGGAAAGGGAAAGTTGCGGATCTCTTCGCCCGGCCGCGAGTTGCCGTAAGGCCGGTTGCAGGCCACCTGCCCGTCCGCGCCCCTGCAGCCGCTCGTGCGGAAGGGCTCTCCGGAGGCGACGATGCGGTCGAAGAGATCCTCTGGAATCCCGAAGTCCGATATTTCTCCTCCGGGACCGTAGGCAAAGGATTCTTCGCGGGCCACGGCGTTGTCGATGAGGTATCGGGCCATCTGAACTCTGCGGTACACGGCCAGACCGGGCGGGAGCCGGTCCTGGAGCACGGATCCGGCTTCCGGGTAAAAGGAAAACAGATGCGTCGTGCCGCCCAGGTCCCGGACCGCCTGGATGGAACGGCACATCTCCCGTTCGGTCTCTCCCATGCCCACGATGAAGTGAGCCCCTGCGTTGCCCGGCCCGAAGACTGAAAGGGCCTCTTCGAGGCACATCCAGTAAGTCCGCCACCGGTGCGGTCCGCCCACGCCCCGGCCTCGGTGCCTCTCGAACAAGGAGGCTGTGGCCAGATCGATCGCCACGCCGATCTTGTCCGCTCCGGCTTCGCGGAAAGACGCGAGGTCCCCGGGCCGGAGCACGGTCGGGCTGACGAGGATGCTCACCGGCAGATCCGTGCGGGACCGAGCCCGGGCGCAGATCTCCCGGGCGTCTTGGACGGCCCTGGGGTGCGTGACCATGGAAACGCACACCCGCCGCAGCCGATCCTTCCTTGCCTGGAGCCTTTCGAGGATTTCCTCCAGGGGATGCGCAGGCCACCTGACCCGGATAAAGGTCCTGACGGCCCGGTCGGCCGACCGGGTGCTCGAAAGGCCGCAGTAGGCGCACCTAGCTCTGCAGCCGTCCACGTACGTAAGAAGCAGATTGGCGCAAAAGAGCCTGGCGTCTCTGTGAAACAGCCCCTTCTCAAGGCCCAGTGTCATGGCCGCGGCCAGACTCAGCTTGAGCGCATGGGGGCTTTCGGCCTGCGCCGAGGAATCCCGGGCTGGCGAAGCGCGGCACGGGTTCAAAAGAGGCTCCATCGTTTTCTCCCCTGTCCATTTCCTCCTGCTCAGCAGAAACCGGCGGCCTTTCCGGGCAATGAGCAGCAGGCGTCGGCCGTGCGGACGGCAAGCCCCAGGGCATGCGCGTGTTCCACGGTTTCCTCGCCCGGCAGAGCCATGCGGTTGACTCCCGCGTCCAGAGCGAGCTTTTCGAGCCGCCTGTCTCCCCTTCTCCTGGCGCACCCCAGGCTTGCGGGCACATCGGGCAGTAGAAAACGCGCCTCTGCAATGAGCAAGGCCGCCTCCTCAGGGTCAGGGCAGGGCCAGTTCCAGGAGGGTGCGCCCGGCAGCCCCATGATCGAGCAGAAAACCAGCATCTCGGCTCCTACGGACGCGATCATCTCCAGAGCCGCCCTTTCGCCGCGTATCCTTCCCCGGTAAAGGCCGCACACCACGTGAGGAACCAGAGAAAGCCCTTGGTCGCGCAGCGCCTCGAGAGAATGCAGGACATCCCCCGGACCCGCCTCGAGGTGGAGGATTTCCCCGAGGGTCTCCCTGTCTCCCACCACGTCGATCAAGACCTGGTCCACCTTTGCCCTCCGAAGGGCGCGGGCCGTCCGGGCATCGGCCAGGCCCGCGTGAACCGACAGGAAAAGGCCGGTCGTCTCCTTGATCTCGCGCAGGGCGTCCTCGAAACGCTCCCAGGGCAGACGCCCGTGCCGGTCGCACCCGCCGCTCACCAGGACCGACCGGACTCCGCCGGCACAAAACTCGACGCACCGCCGGACAAGCTCAGCGGGTGTCGGCGCAGGAATCATGGAAGCCAGAAGGAGCCCCCGGCAGTGTTCGCACTTCAGGTCGCATGCACTTCCTGTGATGGACAGCGCCCTGTGGCGGCCTCTTGCCCCGTCCACGCGAAACATGCCGGGGAAGAAGAAATCGACCCGCCTTCCCAGGGCCTGCCAGGAGAGCGCGCGGGCCTTTCCGAGCAGGTCTTCCAGATGACCCTGCACCGGAGGCGAGACAACCCCGTGCCCGTGCAGGCCCGCACCGCTCGCTTCGGGCAAAGGGCTCACCCGGTTCATTCCGAGCCACCCGGCCCGGCTCTTTTCAGAGCCTCATCGAGAGGCAAGAGAAAATCCTCGCAGGTCATGCCCGCGACCCGGATCCTTCCCTCGTCGAAGAACCCCCGGACGATCTCCCGAAGCCGCTCCGCGTCCAGCGGCGCTCCCCGGAGCCTGGCCTCGAGATCGTATAGGCCCCGCGACGGGAAGGCGAGAAAATCGCCCGTCACCCAGGCCTGGCGGACCCTTTTCTGCCCGCGGTGGACAACGAGGGTGAACTTGACAAGCCCTGCGTCCGCCCTGCGGGCGCCTTGGAGCACCTCGAGCCTTCCGGGCGAGGGCCTGGGCGGGGCGATCCATGCCCTGGACCGGAACCAGCCCAGGGCCTGTCCGTAGAGTTCCCTCTCCAGGTTCGTGAGATCCGCGGGCTCAAGATCGATTCCCCAGTGCTCCTCGAAGCTCGACCGGAGTGCGGCCTTGAGTTCCTCGACGGCCGGCAGTCGGCCCAACTGCTCCCTGAGCGAGGTCACCCGCCGGCCGATCGACTCGATCTCCCGGGCCTCGAGCTTTTCCACAGGCGTCCTGAGAGCCCGCACCATGGTTTCCGCATCGAAGTCCACCAGGAGACTTCCGTGAAAGAGAAAGGCGTTTTCCGCGTCGGTCCCGCCCGTGCCTGAAATCTTGCGGCCGTCGACCTCGATGTCGTTCCGGGGCCGGAACGACGCGGCCACGCCCAGGCTGCGCAGGGCGGCCACGACCGGCTCGCTCAGCCTGCGGAACAGAGCCGGGCCCGGCAGGAAGTCTCCCAGGAACCGCTTGTCGCAGCAGAGTTCCCATCCGAGCTGGCTCGGGTCCAGGTAGACCGCGCCGCCGCCTGTGATTCTGCGGTTCACCTCGATCCCCTGGGCCGCACACCACTCGGTCCGGACTTCCTCTTCCACGGACTGGTGGAACCCCACGAGCACAGCAGCCGGAGAGAACTGCATGAACCGCAGCGTGTCCGGGCTCATGCCTCGGTTCTTGGCTTCCAGCATGACCTCGTCGAGAGCCATGTTTTCGGCCGCCGCGGCGGGCGGCCTGTCCAGGAGCCGGAATTTCCTGCGTTTCATGTTTCCAGAGCCCTTCTGACGAGCTGGACGAGATCGAGAACCTCCAGGGCGACCTTGTTCCGGCGCGCCCCTGTGGCCAGGGTGCGCACGCACTGCTGGCAGGCCGTGACGACCGTGCGGGAGCCTGTTTCCAGGATGCTTTCGATCTTCTGCCTGGCGATCCGGCCCGAAAGGTCGGGATCGATCAGCTCAAGATTCCCGCCTCCGCCGCAGCAGCGGGAGCGCTCGCGGTTCTCGGCCAGCTCCACCAGCCGGACCCCCGGGATGGACCGGAGAATCTGCCGCGGAGGCTCGAACACACCGGCCCCGCGGCCCAGATCGCACGGATCGTGGTAGGTCACCGCAAGGTCGACCTTTCGCAGGGGAAGGGGCCGTGCGGCCGCACGGAGCGCCAGGAACTCGCTTGCATGGTACAGGCGGAGCCCGTGGCGCCTCCAGGGATAGCGGGAGCGCCACATCTCGTAACAGGTCGGGCACGCGAAGACCACGGTCGAAGCGTTCTTGTTCAGCACGGCCTCCACGTTGTGCCCCGCGGTCTCATGGATCCTCTCCCGCATGCCGGCCCCGACCAGGGGAAAGCCGCAGCACCACTCCTCGGAACCGAGCAGCGTGAAGTCCACTTCGAGAGCCTCGAAAAGCTCGGCCAGGGCCACCGGAATCTGCTGGGCCATGGGGAAGTAGGCGGCGACACACCCCGTGAAATACACCACATCGGCCCTGGACCGGACGTAGCCGTCCCGGGGCGGCCTGCGCATCTGCTGCACCCAGTCCGCGCGCTCGGCGTCTTGCTCGGCAAACACATTGTGGGCAGACGAAAGGTTCTGCAGGATCTTTTCCACCTGGTCCGGCGATGACCGGCTTTCCACCATGTCCTCGCGCAGAGAGATCCAGATGTCCTTGAGCAGGATTCCGGACGGGCAAATCTCCTCGCAGCGGCCGCACAGGGTGCACCGGAAAACCCGCTCCCCGAAGAGCTTGAGCCGTTGCGGGTCCCGGGCCTTTCTTCCTAGGATTCTTGCAGGAAGCCAGGAGCGCGCCCGGTTCAGGCTTTTCAGCCCGTCGAGCCTGGAGAGGCCCGAAAGCCCCGCATCCCCAGAGGCCAGAACAGCCGGGCACACCTCGGCGCAAAGGGCGCAGGCCGTGCACGCCTCTGCCTGCAAACGCTCGCGGAACGTGTAGCTGCCTCTGCCCATTCTAGTCCTGCTTGTACCTGGCAATGTCGGCCAGAAGCCACTTCTCGACAGCTTCCGCCCCGTGAATGAGCCTGGAGATCTCGGCCCTGTCCTTGGGTCTGATCTTGTACATCCAGCCCTTCCCGTAACAGTCCTCGTTGATCAGGCCCGGACGGGATTCGAGATCGGCGTTGCACTGGGCAAGCTCGCCGTCGACCGGCGCATAGACTTTTCCGACCCATTTCCCGGATTCGACCTGGGCGAACTTCTTGCCGGCCTCGAGTTTCTTCCCTTCGAAGGGAAGTTGCACGTACACCACCTCGCCGGCCATCTGCTGCGCGAAATCGTCCATCCCCATGACGAGAAGGTCTCCCTCGGGCCTGACCCAGAAATGATGCTCCTCGTAATAAAGATCGTCCGGCATGTTGTACCCTTGGATCTGCATCCGGCGCTCCTTCCTCTCGTGCAGTCACGTCGTTCGGGAATCCGTCCGTTTCTCTTTCGAAGCATATCCCGCAGCGGCCCGCAAGGCCAGCGCGATGGGAGCTGCGAGCACGTGTAGCATCCTGCTGAAGGGCAGGTAGGCCGCAAAGGCCGCCACCAGGGAGGCGTGAAGGGTCCAGAGGAACCCGTACGCCTCGGTCCAGTTGAAGGAAACGAGGGGGAGCGACAGCAGGCGGCCTGCAAAGGACCACGCCGAACCCGGTGGTGAGCCGGCAAGAGCGATCCTTGCAGCCTCCAGCACGAACCCGGCAGCGAAAACCGCTCCGAGCAGAAGGTACGCGGGCCGGTCCGGTGGCGGGAGCGCCGCAAGTTCAGGCCTGCGTCTGGCGCGCAGCCTCAGGAAAACGAGCAGGGCCGCGCCTGCCGGCGCTCCCAGGCCCGTGGCATCGAACAGGAAGGCATGGGCCGGGTGATCCCGGTCGAGAAGAACCCGGGTGCCGGCCCAGCCCGGCGCCCGGAGCGAAGCCGCAAGCCCCGCCGCGCCCCAGAGAAACCGGAGGAGAACAGAGAAAAAGATCAGCCCGTGAGCCGCCCACCGGGCTTTCGAGGCGCGGTAAAGTCTCCGCTGGAGCAGGCCGTCCAGGAAAAGGGCCAGGGAGACTTTCCCAAGGCCGCGCAGGAGAGCGCCCGCTCTTGCCGCGCAGCCGGCTCGATCCGGCCTGCCGCTCCCCGGCGTCTGTGCTGCCGCCCGGGTTTTTTTCCGGCCCCCCAGCCAGACCGGCGCAAGGCACAGCATCCCGAGGCCGAAAAGACCGAGGCCTGCCGCACTCGGCCAGTCCGAAACCGAAAGAGTGGCGCCGTGGCAGGGCGCGCAGACGAGCCCCTTGGCCGGGAGCACGTTTGCCGGCGCGCCCAGATCGTTTCCCGCCGCGTGGCAGCGCCGGCAGGGCTCTGTGCCTCCGGGCCAGCGCATGCGATGGATCGAGGCGGCAGAGCCGGCCTCGGGCCGTCTTTCCCAGAGGATGCGGCCTGTGCCGGCCTCCCGGACCGGCGCCCCGGCCTGCAGGTGGCACGCGGCGCAGCCGACTCTCGAATGGGCATGCCGGGCGACCGCCTCGTCGTGAGGGGCGTGACAGGAGCGGCAGTCCGCAAGGAACTGGCCCGAATGGGGATATGCCGCGGCGGCCCGGTGGCACCCCGTGCAGGCGAGTTTTTCGTGGGTGAGGCCGGTCCAGGCCTCTCGGTCCAGAGAAACGCAGCCGCCGGCACCGGCGCTCTCGCCTACCCCACCCTCGTGAGGGGGACCGCCGTGACAGCACAGACACAGGGCAGCGATCCGCTCCGGCGCGCCAGGGTCTTGCGGCTCCGGGACGGCGTGACAGGCAAGGCAGGAGGCTTCACGACTCTCTGCCGCTCCGCTGCCCGCAGAGTCGCTCCGGGCCTGGCCCGAAGACCTCTGGTCTGTGTGAGGATCGTGGCAATCCAGGCATGCCAGGAAACTCTGGCCGGTCTCGAGGGCCACTGCGCCGTGTCGTCCCTCTTCGGCCTCTGAAACCGCATCGGCGTGGCAGGCCGCGCATCGGGCGGCCTGGAACCGTTCTCTGGGGTCTCGGTTCACTCTGCCGGCAGAGGGGTGGTCGATCTCGCGGGCGGTCTCCTCGTGGCAGTCCAGGCAGGAAAGATCCCCGTGAACAGAGGCGCGGAATTTCCTCAGGTCAAGAAGCCACGGTGTCTCGGCGAGGCAGACACCCGGCGGAAAAGCCAGGGCCGCGCCAAGGACGAAAGCCGCCCCGGCTGTCTTTCGGAGGGCTTTGCCGCGCAAGGCCCATCGCACAACCCGCCCCAAGACGCATCACCCCTCGAGGACCGCGCGAACCGCGTCGTAAATCTTCTGTTCGCTCGGGATGAACTCTGCCTCGAGCTTGGAGGAGAACGGAACCGGACAGAAGGGCGCGGCCACGCGCAGGACAGGCGCGTCCAGGTACCCGAAGGCCTTTTCGGCCGCCAGGGCCGCGATCTCGGCCCCGGAGCCGCAGAACTTCACTTCCTCGTGGACGATCACGAGCCGGTGGGTCTTGCGGACCGATGCGAGGATCGCCTCTTCGTCAAGGGGAAGAAGGGTGCGCGGGTCCAGCACCTCCACGCTGATGCCCTCGGCAGAGGCCCTTTCGGCAACGTTCAGGGCCCTCGCCACCATCTGGCCGGTGGCCACGACCGTGACGTCCCTGCCCTCCCGCTTCACGTCGGCCTTGCCCAGGGGGATCGTGTAGACTTCCTCCGGCACCTCGCCCATAGAGAAATACAGGAGCTTGTGTTCGAGAAACACGACCGGGTTGTCGTCCCGGATCGAGGAGATGAGAAGTCCCTTGGCGTCGTAAGGCGTGCTCGGCATCACCACCTTGAGCCCGGGCACGTGCATGAACCACGCCTCGAGGCACTGGGAGTGCTGGGCCGCGGCGCCCATGCCGGCCCCGCAGGCCGCACGGACCACCATGGGAACCCGCGCCTTTCCCCCGAACATGTAGCGCATCTTGGCAGCCTGGTTGAAAAGCTGGTCCATGGCCACGCCCACGAAGTCCACGAACATGAGTTCCGCGATCGGCCTCAGGCCCGAGGCCGCGGCCCCCACGGCCGCACCCAGGATCGCGCTTTCGGAGATCGGCGTGTCGAGGACCCGCTTCTTGCCGAAGCGGGCCTGCAGCCCGGCGGTCACGCCGATGATCCCGATACTGACGTCCTCGCCGAGCAGGAAAACAGCCGGGTCCCGTTCCATCTCCTGCGCGATCGCCTGATTGATCGCCTGGGCCATGGTCAGAGTCGCCATGATCACACCTCCTCTGTCAGCCGGCAGCCGACGCGCCTTCAGGGAGCGCTCCGGATGGGCGCGCGACGAATCTATGCGTAGACGTCTTCCAGAAGCTCGGCGAGTTCTGGCTCCGGGCTTTCCTCGGCGAACCGGACCGCTTCTTCGATCTCCGCCTGAACGGCCCGCTGGATCTCGCCGGCCTTGTCGGCCGACAGGATCTTCAGGTCCTTGAGCTTTCTTTCGAACCGGGCAATGGGGTCGCGCTCCGGGTCGGTCCACAGCCGCACCTCATCCTGGGTACGGTAAGACTCGCCGTCCCCGACGAAGTGGCCCTTGATGCGGTACGTCTTGCACTCGAGAAGGGTCGGCCCCTTGCCTTCCCTTGCCCGAGCCACCGCCTCGGAAGCAGCCTCGAACACGGCCACAGCGTCGTTGCCGTCGACCACCACGCCCGGCATGTCGTACCCAGCGGCCCGGTCCGCGATGGACTCGATCCGCTGATGCTCGCTCTGGCGGGTGAATTCGCCGAAGGTGTTGTTCTCGGCCACGAACACCACCGGGAGCCTCCAGACCGAGGCGAGGTTCATGGCCTCGTGGGTGGTGCCCTGGTTCGAGGCGCCGTCGCCGAAGAAACAGGCGCACACCTGCCGGCTTTCCCTGTACCAGGAAGCCAGGGCGGCTCCCACGGCGATCGGCGGCCCTCCGCCCACGATGCCGTTGGCGCCCAGGATGCCGAGATCCAGGTCCGCGATGTGCATGGAGCCGCCCTTTCCTTTGCATGTGCCGGTCCGCTTGGCAAAGAGTTCGGCCATCATGCCCCGCACGTCCGCCCCCTTGGCGATCACGTGGCCGTGGCCCCGGTGTGTGCTCGTGATGGAATCCGTGGGCCCGAGGGCCGCGCACACGCCGGCGGCAACGGCCTCCTGGCCGATCGACAGGTGCACGAACCCCGAGATTTTCGCCACAAGGACAAGCTCCTCGATCTTCTCCTCGAACCGTCGGATCCGCACCATGGTCCGGTACATGTCGATCATCTGTTGTTCGGTCAGGCCCATTTCGTTCCTCCTCTTGCGCCCGAGACACCGTCTCGGCCGAGCCGTTCAGCGGCCGGCCTCAGGCCCGGCGCCGCACCCGGCGCCTTCTGGCCGTCGGATCGAAGCATAGCCGAAGCGCTCGCAAAATGCTTGCGCGAATGTTCTCTTCGTGTCCTCGATCGGGACCGGGCGGCCCAGTTCCAGGTGCATGCTCGTCACCCGCTCGGCCGGCTGTCCGCAGGTCACGATGAGAGAGAACCCTGAGGGGTCTGTATTCACGTTCAGGGCGATGCCGTGAAAGGTCACCCATTTTCGGACCGCGACCCCGACGCTGGCGATCTTGGCGCCCTTCACCCACAGCCCGGGCTGGCCAGGCCTGCGCTCCGGCTCAAGGCCGTACGCACGGAGAACCTGCTCCGCCGCGCCGAGAAGCCCATCAAGAAACGCATGCAGATCCGGCGTCTCGAGCCGGATGACCGGATAAGCCACGAGCTGGCCGGGCCCGTGAAAAGTCGCCTTTCCGCCCCTTTCCACCCAGCAGACACAGACGTTCCGCCGGGCCAGTTCCTCCTCGGACACGAGCAAGTCCTGCCGGGTTGCGCTCCTGCCCAGGGTCACGCTGGGAGGATGCTCGACAAAGACGAGCACGTCCGGGACGAGATCGTTCTGCCTCGCCTCGGCCAAGGCTCTCTGCCTGGCCAGGGCCTCTTCGTAGGGAACCAGGCCCCAGTCCTGAACCAAGAGCGTTCGTGCCGCAGCCGCACGCCGTCCCGGCGTTCCCTGCACGGGCTACCTCCTGGGCAGGTACAGGGCCCACTTGTCCGCGTCCCTGGCGCCGTCGACCACGGCCTCGGAAAACGTGGGATGGACCCGAAGGCTTCGGGCAAACTCGCGCGCCGTGCACTCGAGCTGCATGGCGAGCACCGCTTCGCCGACAAGCTCGGTTGCCTGGCTGCCCACGATGTGGACGCCCAGGATTTCGCCGTACTTCGCGTCGGCGATCACCTTGACCGCGCCGTCCACCTCGTTTCGGCACATGGCCAGGCCGTTAACGGAGTAAGGAAACAATCCGACCTCGATCTCCCTGCCCTGCTTCTCCGCCTCTTCCTCGGAAAGGCCCACGGCACCCACTTCCGGGAAGGTCCAGCTCGCCCTGGGGATCAGGTGGAAGGGAAATCTGTTCGACTGCCCCATGGCGTTCTCGGCCGCAACGATCCCCATGAGGGTCGCGACATGGCTCAGCATCCAGCCGCCGGTGCAGTCGCCGACAGCGTACACGGCCGGGACAGAAGTCTCCAGGCGCTCGTTCACGCGGACCGAGCCGTCTTCCGACTGAGCGATCCCGGCAGCCTCCAGGCCGATGCCGGCCGTGCGGGGCCTTCGGGAAGCGACCAGGACCCTGGAAGCGACGACCGTGCGCTCCTTGTCGGCGGCCGCCAGGGTGCAGGCGAAGCCTTCTGCGGTTCTTTCCACGCTCTTGAGAGCGCTCCGGGGCGCGATCTCGACACCCTGTTCCCGCAGGGCCTGGGCGACTCTCTGGCTGGTGTCGTGATCCTCTCTGGGCAGAATCCTGGCCGATGTTGCCGCCAGCGTCACCTTGGACCCGAAGACGCTTAGAAGGTTCGCCATCTCGACTTCGATGAAGTCCGCGCCCCAGACAAGGACCGAGGCAGGCACCTCGGTCATGTCGAGCACCTGGTCCGTGGTCATGAGCGCCCGGGAAAGGCCCGGCAGGTCCGGAGCGAAGGGTTCGCTTCCGGTCGCGATGATCACCGCCCTGGCCTGGACCGTCTTGCCCTCGACCCGCACCTCGCGGCCCGCTCCCAGGACCGCGCTCCCCCGGATCAGATCCACTCCGTTGTTGGCCAGAAGCCCTTCCATGCCCATCCGGATCTCGGCCGAAACCCCTGCCTTGCGCTCGACGAGGGTCTTCAGGTCGAGCCTGGGCTCCGAAACCTGAATCCCGTAGGATTCGCCCTTGCGGACAGCCTGGAGCAGAGAGGCCGCCTGGTGCCACACCTTGGCCGGGATGCATCCCCGGTTCACGCAGGTGCCGCCGATTTCGGCAGGCTCCACGACAGCCGCCCTGCCTCCGAGCTGGGCGGTCCGGATCGCCGCAGCATACCCGCCCGGGCCGCATCCGATCACGATCACGTCGTACATGGTTCCGCGCCTCCTGAGGGAAGACCTTGGGACTTGGCTACGATATCAGCAACAGAGCCGGATGGGTCAAGTGACGGGCCAGAGCCTGGAGAAACTCGGCAGCGGGCGCTCCGTCCACGACCCGGTGATCGATGGTGAGGCTCAGGGTCATGAGGGAGCGAACCTCGATCCGAGCCTTGTGCACGGCCGGCTTTTCCACGATCCGGCCCACGCCGAGAATCGCGGTCTCGGGCGGGTTGAGAACCGGCGTGAATCCGTCCACGCCGAAAGCGCCCAGGTTCGTGACCGTGAAGGTGCCGTCCACCACCTCGTCGGGCGTAAGGGACCCTTCCCTGGCCTTTCGAGCCAGTTCTCTGGCTTCCCGGGCGATCTCCACAAGAGTCTTCCGGTCCGCGTCTCGGATCTTGGGCACGATCAGGCCGTCCGGCACGGCCACGGCCATGCCCAGGTCCACCCGGTCATGAAGCAGAATCTCCTCGCCTGCAAGAGTCGAGTTGAGGATCGGGAACTGGCCGAGGACCCGGGATACGGCGAAAAGAATCACATCGTTCACCGAGACCCGCACCGTCTCCCCGCTCGTTCCCTGCTGCCTGAGGGAGTCCAGAAAAGAGGCCACCTCGGTCACGTCCACCTCGGTGAAGAGCGTGAGCTGGGCCGCGTCGTGAAGACTCGCGTGCATCCGCTCGGCAATGGCCCTTCGCATGCCGCTGAAGGGAATCGACCGGAGCGGGCCGGCCTCGGGCCTCGCCGAGGGCCGCCCAGAGGCGAGCGCCCTTTCCACGTCTTCCTTGGTGATCTTGCCTCCCTCGCCGGTCCCGGCAAGCGCGGAAACATCGAGGCCCGCCTTCCGGGCCATCTCGGCCGCGACCGGCGTGATCTTGGGGGACGCGCATCCTTGAGCGTGAGCCTTCCGGACATCCTCCTCGGTCACCCGTCCTTCCCTGCCCGTGGCAGGGACCCGGGAGAGATCCACCCCCAGCTCCCTGGCCAGGCGCTTGGCCGCCGGCGTAGCCGGAACATAGGCCTCCCTGCCGGTTCCGACCGCCGAAGCCGCCTGGCCGGAGGCCGCTGCCGCCCGGGGCGCTTCTTCTGCCGGCAGGACCAGAATCCCTTCGATCCGCTCCGGCGTCTCGCCCGCCTCGGCGACAATCGCCAGAACGGCGCCCACCGGAACCGTACGGCCGGCCGGCACCACGATTTGAAACAGGATCCCGCTCGCCACGGACTGCACGACGTTCGTGATCTTCTCGGTCTCCACCTCGAAAAGGGGCTCCCCCTTCTCGACCTTGTCCCCCTCTTTCTTGAGCCACTTGCTGAGCCTGCCCTGCTTCATGGTCAGGCCGAAGCGGGGCATCTTGATCTCGACGGCCACTCGGCGTTCCTCCGCAAAGCTCCTCCTGCAGACAGCAGGAATCCAAGCAGCAAACTTCCCCCTCTGGTCCATCTTACAAGCGCCGACGCATTCTACTCCAAATGGGAGCAGCGGTCACCCCGACAGGATCCTCACCGTTACGGCGCAGACCTCGCCCCGACGAGCCCCTGTGTTCCTTCTGCCCCCAGGCCGGTCCCTCTTCTCGCTTCCCCTTCAACTCAAGAGCCTACGGAGCGACTCGATAATGATCCTCCGCTTCTCCTCTTTCGACAGGGACCCCCGGTGCGCGGCAAAGTAGCTGTCAATCCGGCGAGAATAGTGAGGAGAGACGCAGGAGAACATGAACAGCATCACGTGATTGTCGATCGCATAGGCAGCCATCCGGCTTTCCAGGCGCCGATCGATCTCGCCGCGCCTCTGACCCGCCTCAGCCAGTTGGATCCAGGCGTCCCGGGAAGAAGCTTCGATCCTTTCCGACATGGCGTCCGAAAACTTTTTCATCGACGGAGACCCGAGGCCCTGGTAAACGACGATGTAGTCCGGGTTCCTCTCTGCGAAGCGGGGGAAAACAGACACGGCAGGCGCGAACAGAGCAATCTGTTCGGGCCACGGCCTCAGGTGTACAGGGACTCCACGATTTTTTCGATCCGGCCGGCCGAAAGGAACCGCATGACAAATAGAAGAACCTTGTACTTGGGCTCGATGAAGTAGCGCGGCTTGAGCTTCGGGGCCTCCACGAGCCTGCACACCAGGGAAGCGATCACATCCGGGCCCTGGGAGCTCAGCTCGCTTTTCTTCATGGACTCGATGCTTTTCATGGCCCGTTCGTAATGAGGCGAGCCTGGCTTGAGGGCAGCGGCCCGGACCCGGTTGGCCGTGAAATCCGTCTTCATGTCGCCCGGGTTGATGTTCGTGGCCTGGATGCCGAAGGGCTTGCCTTCGAGCCGGAGCGCCTCGGTCAGGCCGTCCACGGCCTTCTTGCTCATGCTGTAAAACCCCTGGTACGGGATGGCCGGCACCTGGGCGGCCAGCGAGCAGATCGTGATGATTTTCCCGCCCCCCTGCTTTCGCATGACCGGCAGGACCTCCCGGATCATCCGGTGGGTCCCGAAGAAGTTGACCTCGAACTGGAGCTTGGCCTCCTCGACCGTGGTGTCCTCCACCCCGCCCTCGAGAGCGAACCCCGCGCAGTTCACCAGCACATCGACCCGGCCCGCCTCGTCCAGGACCTCGCGGTAAAAGGACTTGACCGCATGCTCGCTTGTGATGTCGCAGGGAATCAGCCTGTAGGGAAGGTCCTTCCAGGCAGGATCCACGGGCACGCCGTAGGCCGTGCCGTACGTCCGGTGCCCTCTGGCGCTGAGCGCCTCCACGCAGGCCTTGCCCATGCCCGATGTCGCCCCCGTGACCACGATGACCTTGCTCATCTCGCCTCCATGTCAGCATGCGACGGGATAAACCAGCCTCTCTTTGAGGCCCGTCACGATCTGGACGTAGCCGGCCAGCATCCGGTCCACGTCAGGGTCGCCCGTGTCCACGAGCAGGGGCCTTCCGCGAAGGGAAAAGATCTTTCCCGGCGTGGCGGCCACGATCACGTTTTCCCTCCCCACCCTGCCAAGGACCCGGGGACTCAACTGCTGGTTGCCCCTTCCGAACAGATACCCCTGCCCGCCGATCACGCCGACCACGATTCTGGCAGGCATCCGCCCGACGGTCTCCAGCAACAGCCGCTCATCCGCGTCGGCTGCCTCGAGTCTCCGGTTGACGACCACGTCGACGCCGAGCAGCGTTCCGGAAAGGCCCAGGACATTCAGGATCTCCCGCGTGGTCGTGCCCGGGCCGACGAGATAGGCAACCCCTTCCTCCATCCTGTCCGCAATGTCCAGCGCGATCCCCCGAAGGGCCGATGCCTCCCGGTCGGCCCCGCCTCCCGCCTTGACCCCCTGAACGAGACGACTCTCCGCAGGGACCCGGAGGTATCCGTACAGTTTCGCGCAGACTCTCTCCTGCCGGAAGGCCTCCTCGTCGATATCCATGACTTCGGCTTCCCGGGTTCCGCGGATCTTCCCCGCCAGGTACTGGGCGGCCACCTCTCCTGCCCGCCTGGCCGTGATCCCGAACACGGCAGAGTGCATCTTCACGCCCGCCGGGATGCCGAGCGCGGGCACGCGGTCGCCCACGGCAGCGCAGATATCCCTGGCGGTCCCGTCCCCTCCTGCGAAGAGCAGGAGCTCCGCGCCTGCGGCCTCGAAATCCAGGGCGGCCCTGCGTGTGTCTTCCGGCGTGGTCGCTCCGGACCGGATGGAGCCGAGCACCGAACACGCAAAGCCGGCCCCCCGGGCCGCCTCTTCTCCCATCTCGGCAGGGTACGTGAAGACCTCGATCCGGTCCCTGAGCCCGGCAAGCGCTCCCAGGGCCTCCGCGGCCCTTCTGCCCGCCTCTGGCCTGGCTCCCCTTGCGACGGCCTGCGCAAGGGTGTCGCGGCCGTCCGTGCCCTTGAGCCCCACCCGGCCGCCCATCCCCGCAACGGGGTTGACGACGAGGCCGATCCGTTTCATGGCCCCCGGCCGGACGAGCATCGCTCGGCGTGCACGAACTCAACCTCCCTGCTTCATCCGCCTGTACTTCTTGTACGTGAACATGCACTTTTCGTGAAACAGCATGGCGCTCTCGTCGATCCTGCCCGTTGCGCCATTGTGCGGAGCGCCCTTCACAAGGGCCGGATCCTGCCGGGCCTCCCGGTCGATCTCCCGCATCACGGCCGCCCAGTAGTCGATGTCGTCTTTGGAGTAGGACTCCGTCGGCTCCGGCGTGAACGGCTCGGGAATGATCTGGGGATGATGACTCGTCCAGTAGGCCTGAATCCCGAAGTCCGTCATCCGGCGCTCGATGTCTTCGGAGGTCACGCCCGTCTCTGCCGTGAGCTTCTCCCAGCTGTACCGGATCTGGTCCAGCCGGACCCTGCCCGGGCCGTAGGAGATCGAGACGCCCGGGATGGCGGTCAAGAGCTTCTCCAGGTAGTTGTTGTTCAGGACCGCTGTCTCGGCCACGGTCTCGAGCCCTGGGGCGCCCAGGCTCATGATCCAGGCATAGGTTCTCAGAACGACCTGCACGTTCCCGTAGAAATCCCGGACCTTGCCGATGCTGTGGGGCCGCCGGTAGTCCAGGCGGTACCTCTTGCCGTCAAAGGCCATGACCGGCACCGGCAGGAACTTCGCAAGAGGCTCCCGCACGGCCAGCGCGCCGCAGCCCGGCCCCATGCCGCCGTGGGGGGAGGAGAAGGTCTTGTGAAGGTTGAAGTGGCACATGTCGAAGCCGGCGTCCGCCGCCCTGGCCTTGCCGAGCACGCCGTTGGCGTTGGCCTGGTCGGTGAAGCAAAGGCCTCCGGCCTCGTGAACGAGGCGCACGAACTCGTCGATCCGCGGGTTGTACAGGCCCGTGTCCTCGGGATTGGTGACGAACAGGGCCGCAGTCCGGTCGGACAGGGCGGACTTGAGCGCCTCGATATCCGGGTACCCGTTCGCGTCCGGCATGAGGGTGATCACTTCGAAGCCGGCCGTAGCCGGGCAGGCCGCGTCCACGGGATGGGAAAAGATCGTGGTGATCACCTGGTTCCTTTTCCCGCCCTCTCCCCGCGCCTTGTGGTAGGCCCGGACAATGGACGCCGCGGCAAGAACCGCCTGGCCTCCGCTCGAAGGCTGGAAGCTCACCTCGTCCATGCCCGAGATCTCCCGGATGAAGTTCCGGGTTCTGTACAGGATTTCCAGGATCCCCTGCACCGTGGATTCGTCCTGCAGGGGATGCAGGTCCGCCATCTGCGGCAGAGAACAGAGCTGCTCGTTGATCTTGGGGCTGTACTTCATCGTGCAGGTGCCGACCCCGATGTCGTTGCTCACGTCGTTCCCCATGGTCATCTGGGAGAGCCGCGTGTAATGCCGGACGACCTGGGGCTGGGCGACTTCGGGGAGATCCGGCGGCCGGCTCCGCCGCATGGAAGCCGGAACGAGTTCCTCGGCGCTCCCGTAACGGGCCCGGATCTCCTCTTCGGCCTGAGGGACCAGAAGACCGCGCTGGCCCTCCACCGAAAGATCCATCAAGAGGGGCTCGTCCCAGACCTGGGCATGGTATTTTCTGAGTTTGACTTCCCGGCTCATCGGAGCACCTCCTTCAGGGTTTCGGCCAGTCTCCTGAGGTCTTCCGCCGTGTGGATTTCGGATACGCAGTAGAGCGCGCTCTGGCCGAGTCGCGGGAATTCCTTGGACAGGTCCCTGCCGCCGAAAATGTTCCGCCTGAGCAGAGCGGCGTTGATCCTCCGGACCGTCCTGCCCGTATCGTCGAAGTTCACCACGAACTCGTTGAAAGGGGCTCCTGCCAGAGGCACGCAGACCCCGGGGATCTCGGCAAGCAGGTCTCGGGCGTAGCGGGTCTTGAGAAGGATCGTCTCTCCGATTTCCCTCATGCCCTGGGGTCCCAGGAGCGCCAGGTACACGGCGTTCGCCGTGCTCCAGAGGGCCGTGCAGGTCCCGGTGTATTCCTTGGCGTTTTCCCGGGCCGCGTAGGAAAGCCTTTCGGCCCAGGCAAACAGATTGAATCCGAACCCCTCGCCCTCCTCCAGGTCCGCAATCGAGTTCAGGAGCGGCGGCAGCTCGGCGATGTGGGCCTCCACGTCCCGGACCGCCACGAACCCGCAGGAGCCGCCCCCGTAGTTCATGTGCACGCCCAGGGGCTGGGTGTCTCCGGTCACGATGTCGGCCCCGTAGTGGCCCGGGGGAGCCAGCACGCCCAAAGACATCGGATTGACCCCGACGGCGAACAGGGAGCCGTTGCCGTGAAGCAGGTCGGCCATCTCCTGCCCCTGCGTCTCGATCACGCCCAGGTAGGAGGGATTCTCGATATAGAGCCCGGCCGTTGCGGGGCCGACCTTGGACCTGAGATCGTCCATGTCGAGCAGACCGGTGTCCCAGCGGATCGCGACCTTTCTGAGCGCTTTTACCTCCGAAGAGCGACAATAGTTTTCCAGCACTTTCATGCGCATGGGGCTCACCGATTCCGGCACCAGAACCTCGGGCCGGCCGGTGATCCGGGAGCACATCCGGACCGCGGTCCCCGCGGAAGAAGAGCCGTCGTACATGGGATAGCCTGCCACGTCCATGCCCACGAGTTCGGTGAGCATGCTCACGTATTCGAACATGACCTGGAAGCGGCCCTGGTCGGTGTACGTGCTCCCGTAGTAGGCCGTCAGGAACTCGCCTCGGTTCACGATCGTGTCCACCACAGCCGGCACATGGTGCTGATAGCAGCCGGCCCCCAGAAAGCTCAAGGCCTCCTCGCAGGACTTGTTCCGGGCGAGAAGGCCCTGCACGTGCCGTTTCAGATCCCGTTCCGAAGGAAACGGATCGGGTAGGTCGAGCGGCTTCCTCAACCTGAGCCGCTCCGGGATCTCGCGGTAGAGTTCCTCCACGTCCCGGACGCCCGTGGCCGCAAGCATTTCCGCCCGGGTCCTGGGCGCCGAGTTCGGGATGTAAGGATGGACGATTCGCTTTCCTTGCGCCATGCGCCGGTCCTCCTCTTCCTTCTGTTTTCCCGGCCTCTTGAGGGCCCGCAGCCCGCACTCCGCCGGAATTCTCCGTTCCCTCTTTTGCCTCGCCGGGCCTGCGGCGCGCACCGGGCCTCAGCGATCGGTCCTGAACCGGGGAGTCGCGAGCAGATAAGCCAGCAGGCACAGAATCCACAGAGGCTGAAAAACCGCCATGATCGGTACGCCCGGGTTTCGGGTTACGGCGATCTGCGGACCGACCCCTTTGCCGACAAAGTCGTGGCTCACCTGGCTGCGGAAGCTGAACGGGATCAAGGTGACCCTCAAGCCCCGATACGCATCGGGCGCAAAGGTGCCGACCTGGCCCCGGTGCACGGGCCGACCCTGTTCGTAGATGGTGTAGTGCACCCGAACCGGCTGCCGCAGATACCGGTCCGGCGTCATCCAGGCGCGCTCCCCTTCCCTGCCGGTGACATCCTTCGCGTCAAGCACTTCGATCCCATCGACCTCCAGAGCAAGCCGCTCCGGCAGTTCGATCCGCTCCCGGACCCGCACCGGAATCTGTCCGACCGCCTTCACGCCCCAGAGCGCGCTTACGAGGTGCCCGACCAGGACCACGCCGAACAGGACATGCACGGTCAAGAGCAGAAACCGCCTGAAGTCGAGCCTCCGGCGGAAGAAATCGGCGAGCCAGTGCCGAATGCCGAAAAGAAGATTGATGCCGAGCAGGAAAGCCAGGGCGAAGGCCGCCCAGAGCCAGGTCTTCACCGTCCGGTCCGGAGAAGGAAACCCCGCCACGATCTCTCTCTGGATCTGGACCCAGTTGAACGAGGCCGACCAGATCTTGTCCCAGGAACGGGGAAGTTCGAAAAGAGATTTCCACACGAGCTGATCGTTCAGGCTTCGCACCGTGTTGCCGTACTGGGAAGACACGGCAAGGACCGCACCCAGGGCGAACCACAGGCTCACCAGGAGCATGAGAACGAGCGTGAGCTCGAGAGACCCCAGAATGCGAACGATCTTCTTCACGGCTGCCAGGCCATTCGATAGGCGATCGTCAGGGCAAAAACCAGAAATCCCGCCGTGCTCTCGAACACTCTTCCGCAGGCAGGCACGTAGCGCGCGTGGAGCACGAACATGAGGTAGAACCAGACCACGACGCCCACTGCAGACATCTTTCCCCACATCCAGTAGTCCCCCCAGCCCTGGAGGCTCCACAGGGATCCGAAAAACTGGGAAGCCAGGAACAGGACGAACCCAAACAGGAGGTACCGCCTGCCCTGCTGCAGGGCATCCCTGGGTTCATTCCCCTGCCGACGGCTCTCGACCAGGGAGCGCAAGTACCAAGCCGAGGAAACCGTAAGAAGCGCAAAGGACCACGCCTCGAGCTCGAAGAAAAGTTTGGCCAGGGGAAGGGCGTACCGGTAGACGGGCGGTGTGATCCCCTTGGGAAACAGCGAGGCGACCCCGTACAGGACAACAATCAGAAGGAGAATGTATGGCGCGACCTCTTTGGCCCGGCCCCGGAGGGCGTCCAGCCAGAGCAGGATCCCGACCCAAAGGCCCAGCTGGAGAAACCGCTCGAAAAGAAAGTGGGTGGGCAGATGGCCTGAGGCGCGGATCAAGGCCCCGAGCGAAAGCCCGGCAAAGAGGAGCGGCGCGGGCAGAGCGATCAGGAGAAACGCCCTGGAGCGCGCCTCGGCCCGGAGAGAAATCGCAAACACCAGAGCGTAAAGCCCCAAGGACACGAAGAAGAAGGTCACATGGGACAAGGGCGCTTCTCCTTGCGGGGCCCTGGATCTCTGCCGGCCGGCCAGATGATCCCTATCGGGCCAGGACCAGGTAGCAGAGAAAAGCCATCAGCAGACCCAGAAGAGCGATACAGGAAGCCAGCAGGCTCCGGATCGCTTTCTGGGTCCAGCCTTTCTCCGCCTCTCCCATCTCGGTCAGCCTCCGGCCGTGGTATCGCCCGCCGGCGCGGATTCGGCCTGATCCGGCTGCTGCGCGGGTGCGTTCGGATCCTGAAGGATCTTCTCGTAGAACTTGACCCCGTTTCGCATCTCGTGGTTGTGGCAGTCCTTGCAGCGCTCGGATCCCGTGAAATTCACAAGTCTGCGGTGCACCATGGCCTGCTCCATGGGTTTGTGATTCTTGGCGTCCTTGCAGGCGAAGCACCTGTGGTTCGGCACAAGGCTGTAGTACCCAGGCTCCCGTGTCGTGTCGATGAAGATCGGTTCTTCCGGCGGCCGGATCGGCTCGTCCTTGTCCCTGCGGAAGTGTTTCACGAAGAGCACGACCGCCTCCCGGTTCATGTCCCAGACCCGCGCGATGCCGGCGTCAAAGTGGCAGTCCGCGCAGTTCGGATGGTTCTTGGCCACCCCGGATTCTCTCCAGCGCCGGACCGGATCCTTCATCTCGTGACAGCTCACGCAGGTGATCTCGGGGAAATACTTCACGGCGATCTCGTGGGAGGAGAGCCCCACGACCACCAGAACCGGCACCGAAAGCAGGGCGATCCCCTTCTTGCTTCTGAAAAGCCCGGACTTGGGCTTTCCCGTTCCCTCAGGTTTTTTCTTCATGATTCCCGTCCTCCTGTTGTTGCCTGTTCCCTGAGTTGCTTCTTTACCCAGCCGGCTCCGGCCCGGGGATGCCTTTCAAGCAGCCGGGCAGCCAGAGCCGTCACGCGGGCCGCGGCAACGCTCGCGCCGAAAAAGTTTCTCTCCTCCGGAAGCCCGGGCAGCGTCCGAGGCCGGCCATAAGCGCCGAATTCCACGGGCATGCCGGGATAATACACAAGGGCGTCCCGGCGTCCGCCCGGGTGCGCACAAACACCGATCACGGTCCCGAGGGAAGCCGGCATCACATCGTCCTCGGGGCTCCTGGCTGAGGCGACGATGACGATCCGCCTTCTGTGCGCCTCCCGGCAGAGCCGTTCCAGGGGCGGGCGGTCCTGCCGCCGTTCGGTTCCAAGGCTCAAGTGAATGACCTTGGATCCCCTTCGGATGGCCCGGCTGAGGGATGCCAGCAAGACTCCGGTCGGCGCCTGGAGCTCGTCGTGAAAGATCTTGATCGCATACAACCTCGCCTGGGGGGCCTTTTCCCGGATGAGCCCTGCGATCGCGGTCCCGTGACCGATCTCGTCGCGATAGTCCCCGGACTCGACGATCCTGCCGGAGCGCCCCACGCGCAGCCCGATGCCCTCCACCCATCCCTGCACATGAGAATGCCACGGATTGATCCCGCTGTCGATGACTGCGATCTCCATCTGGACGTCGACCTCGCCGCTCAGGGCCCGACAAGCTCGGCGCGGCTCTGCTCCAGTTCTTCCCCGATCCGGCTCTGGAGGAACCCGGACATCGGCCCCTCGTAGAGCACCCCTTCCGGCCCCAGGGCCACGACCTTGTCTGCCCAGGCGATCGCGGACGGCCTGTGGCTCACCACGACAACGGTCTTGCCCTGCATCAACGAGTGGAGGGTATTCTTCAGCCGCTCCTCGCTTCCGGCATCGAGGAACGCGGTGGCCTCGTCCAGGATCAGCACCCAGGGTTCCATGAGAACCGCCCGGGCGATGCTGATGCGCTGCTTCTGACCGCCGCTCAGGCGCACGCCCCGGTCTCCGACGCCCGTGTGGTACCGTTCGGGAAGGGACTCGATGAATTCATGGATGCACGCGGCTCTCGTCGCTTCCGTGATCTCTTCCAGGGTGGCTTCCGGCCTGGCAAAGCGAATGTTTTCCAGAATGGACGTGTGAAAGAGGAAGATGTCCTGGGAGACGAGGGCGAAATGCCTCCGGATCCAATCGAGCTTATACTGTCTGAGATCGACCCCGTCAAGGGTGATCCTGCCTCCGTCCGGATCGAAAAGGCGAAGCATGAGATGGCAGACCGTGGTCTTGCCCACCCCGCTCGGCCCCACGATCGCCGTGACCTTCCCCGCCGGAATCTCGAAGGAGAGACCCCGAAGGACAGGCTCCTCCCGCACATAGGAGAACCGCACGTTCTCGAACGCAATCGCCCCCCGGAAAGCCTCTTTCTCCGGCGCCAGTCTCCCTTGGTCCTGAAAGGCGGGAGGAATGTCCAGAATCTCCCGGACTCTCTGGAGAGCGACCTTGCCTTTCTGCATGCTGAGATACCCGTCCATGAGCCCCTGAAGGGGCCCGAACAGGCGTCCCTGGTAGATCGTGAAGGCCACGAGGCTTCCGATCGACAGATCCCCCCGAATGACCAGCAGACCTCCATAGCCGAACACGACCAGGGTGTTCAGGATCGTGTATGCGACCGGCACCGAGCTGGAGAAGGCGCCGAGCACCTGATACCTAAGCAGGAGCTTCAGGACCCCGGACTGCTTCTCCTCGAGTTTCTCGCACTCGAGCCGCTCGGCGCCGAAGGCCCGGACCAGGCTCATGCCGGACAGGGACTCGAACAGGAAATGGGCGATATCCGAGTTCGTCTCGGCCACGCTGCGGGCCAGGGCCACCAGCCGAGGCCGGATCTTCGAAATCAGGAACATGGCGACCGGCAGAAAGGCGAAGCTCAGAAGAGCCATGACCCAGTTCAGCCAGAGAAGAATCCCTGCCGTGATCAGGCACGTGAGCGTGTTGAAGAGAAAATTCGGCATCGTTTCGGTGACCAGGGCCTGGATGTCGGCCATGTCCGAGGCGATGCGCGTGTAAATGTCGCCGATTTTCCTCTTCGAATAGAAGTTCAGGGGCACTTTCTGAAGGTGGGAGAACATGTCCTCCCGCATGCGGAACAGCACCCGGGCCGAAAAGCGGGTATACAGGTAGCTGTTGCTCACGCGGATACCGAACCCCAGCACGAGCAGGGCCAGCACGGCCCCGATCAAGGGAAAAAGAAGCCTGTGCTGGCCGCCGATGAGCACCTGGTCGATGAGGTACTTGGCGAACAGGGGCTGGACCATGCCCAGGCCCGTGCTCACGGCGCTCAGGGTGAACGAAAAGACCAGGAGCCTCTTGTGGGGGCGGAGGTAGCGGCCCAGCGAGAGGACTTGTTTCAGAAATGCGTCCTGCGCCATGGCCTCACGACTCTCGAAAGTAGCACATGTACCCTTTGCCGCAATGCTCCGGGGTTGCCCGAAGCCCAAGGGCGGACCGGGCGATCTCCTCGGCCGACTTTCCCGCCCTGACTTCGTCCATGATCGCCTTGACGAGCTGTAGGCTCGCCGTCTTCCGCGCGAAGGAGGCCTCCCGGCCCACGATCTTCACGGCCGCAACGCCCCAGTCCCGAAAGTGCCCAAACCAGCAAAGGCTGCACGGCCCGTTCGGCAGGCCCTGGCCCTGGAAGGAGGAGCCGCAGTTGTTCTGGTACCAAAGATACTCGCGCAGGTCCTGCACGGCCCGCTCGATTTCGTCCGCAGCCAGACCTGACCGTCCGGCCCCGGGGAAGGTTGCTTGCCAGTTCGAGAGGCAGAAGGGGCCGCCCAGCACGTGGGTGGTCTGACAGAAGCCCTCCTCGAAATAGCATCCGTCGTTGAGGGCAAAGACCTCGAACTCCACCCGCGAACGCCGCCCCTCCACGAGGGTCCGGATCTCGGACAGCCTGAGCTGCCTCGGCAGGATGACCCTCCGAACGCCGAGGGAAGCGTAGAAATCGGCGGCGCGGCCGTTCAGACAGCTCCCCAGACTGCTCAAGTGGATCCGCGCCGGAAGAGGCCTTTCGGCAAGGCGGAGGAGAAGATTGAAATCGCTCACGATGAGACCGTCGATCCCCAGCTCGTCCGTGAGCTTCTGGGCGAGCTTCCACAAGTACCGGATCCCTCCCTCGGTGTAGTAGGGAGCGTTGAGCGTCACATGGACAGGCACACGGGCCTCGTGGGCCAGACGGGCGACCTCGCGAATTTCCGCCCAGGAACCGAGATTCGCCCCCAGGGGGCTCCTGCGGTTGATCCACCAGCCGCCTCCGAAGTGCTCCTCCCATTCGGGCGGCGATACCCCGCAGTAAATCTCGTCCGCCCCGAAGTGGACGGACATCTCGACATCGCGGACCGCTGCGACCGGAGCCACGATCTTCATGTCACCCGCCTTCTCCAGCCCCTGCGGCCGGCGCGATGGCCAGGCCCTGATAGACCAGGCGCACCCGCCTGCGCCGGGCCCAGCGCAGAAACGAGACCACAAGCGCTTGCGGGTAAAGATAGAAAAAGGAATTCCCGTTCCGGTGGATCGCCAGCCCGCTTTCGGCCCGGTCGAACGCGACGGGAAGCCTCTCGCAGAGCCGATCGCACGGGCCCCCGAGAGAGAACTTCTTTCCGGCAGGCCGGCGCAGAGAGGCTGTCCAGCAAACCCTTCCTGTCGTGAAATAGCCGAAAGGAACGTAAACGGAGAGCGCGAACCTCTCGAGACCCGCCACCCGGGGTTTCCCGTACGGGAGCAGGTCTCTCTCCAGACGGCGGACCCCCAGCAGAGCCGCCCGTTCCTGAAAGGAGCGGGAATCGAAGGTGCAATGATGCAGGAGCTCCCTCGCCTCGCGGGAATGGCGGGCGAACCTTTCGGGGTCCGGAAGCCTCGGGTCCTTGAATCCCTTGTTGAGAAGCCTGCCGAGCCCCACATCCAACCCGGGATACGACTCCCGAAGCGTGAAAAACACGCCCCAGTCGTTGGCAACGACTTCCGGCGCCGGCCGGATGGACCGAAGCCGGTCGAAGAGCGGGAGGCATCGCGCGAGTCCTTCGTCGGTCAAGGGGGGAGTCAGGATCGAAACGGCCCAATTCTTCGTGTGAGCCAGCCGGAGAAGGTCCTCGAGTTCTTTCTCGGACGGCATGCGGTTCGCACAGAACTCATCCCCCAGGTAGAGGCGACGGATGCGGCGCGGGAGAACCCCGTCGATGTCTTTCAGCGTATCGGCCCCGTAGAGAGCGGTCAAATGAGCCGAAAGCCCAGGAAACGACTCTGCCTGGGCCGTACTGCGCAGATGCAGGCCGATCTCCATGTCCTCTCGATCTCCCGCCTGCCAGACAAAAAGGGGGGATGAAAGCACCCCCCCTTTCACTCGAAAACGCGGAATTGAGGTCTCAGGCCGTCACTTTGAAATCCGGTGCGTGACCACTCCGTCGGACTTGAGCGCGATCGTCCCGATCGGCTTCAGGGTCGCCGTATCGTAGACCGTGACGTCGGGACCGGCCGGTCCCACATAGAGCTTCTTTCCGTCCCCGGTGATCGCCACCGCGTAGCAGGTGCCCCTGGCGAGCACGTCCTTGGCCAGGGTCTTTCCTGTCTGCAGATCGACCTTGTACACCTCGTCCATGGCCGAGAAAATGTACTTCTTGTCCGGCGAGATGACCGAAGAATACACCATCACGGCATCTTCGCCTTTCAGCATGCTCAGGTTCCCCTTCTTGTCGATCAGCATGTAGAAAAGGCTTCCGTCCGCCATGGAATAGGTGCCGTTGACGAAGATTCCATGGTCTCCCGGGCTCCAGTTGTTCCAGATCACAAGAGAATTCAGCGGAGGCTCGCCCTCCTCGGGATGCAGGACGCCCTTCATCTTGGTCATCTTGCCGTCCTTGACGTTGATCTTGTAGATATCCTGAGCCATGAGAACCGCATGGTCCGGGTCGTCGCGAAGCGTGATCACGGCGTTGCAGCAGGGCGGAATGTCGAAGCTTCGGACGATCTCGCGCTTTTTCAGGTCGTAAACGGCGAACTGGGGAGGCATCACGTTCAATCTCGGCACATTGAGCTTCTTTTTCGCAATGACCAGACTCAAGTACAGGTAGTTCCCGTCCACCGAAACAGCGATACCAGGGTTCACATACACCCTGTTCAGCTCGGACCAGAAGTCGTGCCTGTCGATGATCTTGTCCGTCTGGGTGTCCAGGACCGTCACGGACCTCCAGTTGTTCATGTAGTACCGCTTCCCGTCCTGCGAGGGCGTGGCGTTCACCATGTAGTCGTTGTAAGGGACGGTTTTCACCACCGTGTCCGTGTCGCAGTCGATGATGTGGAGCATGTTCGTGCCGGGGATGTAGAGGTAGTCCTTGGCTGCGGCCGCCGACGCCATCCCCAGGGCCACCAGAGCCACCAGCAACGCGAGACGCAAATGTTTCCCGTTTCTCTTCATCTCGTCCCCCTTTCCCGCTCCTGTTGAGGAAATCTCAGGCCGGCCCGAAGCCCCTGGACATGGACAGCATGTCCAGGTATTCCGGCCAGTCGGCCGCGATCCGGCAGTATGTCTCGAGGCCGAGCTCGGTCCATCTCTTGATCCACTCGCAGTAATGGGTGTTCGGCCTCAGATGGCTCCCTTCGCGCACGCAGGCCTCGTGATAACACCCCCCGGTGCAGAGCGTGCGAACCCAGCAGCTCCTGCATTCTTCCTTGTTCTCGATCCTGGCTTCCTCGCGAAACTTCGCAAGCTTCTCTTCGTCGAAACCGCTGAACACGTCTCCCATGCAAAACGCTTCCTGGCCCGTAAAGCGCTGACAGAGGTAAAGCCGCCCCCTGGCATCCACCGAAAACAGGCCCAGGCCCGCGCCGCAGGGGTAGGCCATCACTTCCCCCTGGTGCAGCGAAACCAGAAGATCGATCAAGTTCGAAAATCCGAAAAACCTCCCCTGCGGGACCGCCTCCAGGAACCGGTCGGACAGGCGCCGAAACTCTTCCAGAAGGAGATCCATCTGGCCGTTGTTGAGCTGAAAGTCCGGGTGTCCCGTTGTCACGGGCGAAAACCCGGCTTCCACGAACCCCAGACCGAGCAGATGGTCGAGCCTGGCGGAAAGGTCTCCGGGCTTTCTCACCAGCGTCACCCTCGCCACAACCGGCCTTTTGCTCGCTTTCTCAAGCAGCCGCCTGACCCGGGGCAGGATGACCCGGTACGTGGGGCTTCCGTCCGGAAATCTCCGGTAGCGGTCCTGGACTTCCTCCACCCCGTCCAGGCTCACGGTGATTCCGACGTTGTGCCTTTCGAAAAAATCGATGTTCCGGTCGTTCAGCAGGGTCCCGTTCGTGGTCAGGGCAAAATTCACCCGTTTGCCCCGCTCCTTTCCCAGGCGCTCCGCGTACTCGGTCACGGATCGAATCGTTCTCATGTTCAGCAGAGGCTCGCCCCCGAAAAAGACCAGAACGACCTCATCGAAATTCCCCGAATGATCAAACAGAAATTCGACGGCCTTTCTGCCCACCCGCATGCCCATGTCGGGTGCGGGATGGGATGTCTTCTTGTCTTCGTAACAGTACGCGCAGCGCAGATTGCAGGCATCGGTCACGTGAAGAACGAGC
>FWPU01002480.1_pt1 | contig 36524 bp, 33 predicted proteins | sample 2228361 | NCBI WGS metagenome assembly FWPU01 (sample SAMEA103939777, study PRJEB20133) | metagenome
GGATTGGATCATACCCCTCAGGATATTTAATGAACAGTTTTTGAGGGGTCCCTTTGAAAATTATTTCTCCTTGCGCCGTGAACTGCTTTACCTCCTTTAACCAGGGAGCTTGAGTTATGAAATGGGAAGAATGGCCTATTTTCTCGCCGGCCAATTTCATAGGATCAGCTTTAAGTAAAAGCTTTTGAGTTTTTTTCCCAGGAATAGTCACGGATAAAGCGATCTCCTGGGCTGGAATAGGGGCTGAGCGGTTAACATCATGACCTCCGCCCAAAAACCAAGCTTCGAGAATATCTCCCCGAATTAAAATTTCCACATGACCGAACTCTTTGCCTATTACATTAAGCACACCTCCATGAGGAGCTTTGTGAGCATGACGTTCACCACCGAGGGCATAAGAAAAGATAAAAGAAAAAATTAAGCTCAAAATGATGGCGTTAATAATAATTTTAAATTTTTTTCTCATAATAGGCTATCCTTTTCAAAAAACATTGTTAGGAAAGAGGAAGAAGATTTTGTAAACTTCCTATGCGATAGGCTTGCCATCCAGGCAATATTCCGGCAAGCAAACCTATTAAGAGTACTCCCGGAAGAACAAACCAGTCAGCAAGAGAAACATAGGTGGCGGAGAACCCTACTCCAGTCTCAGCTTTGATAAAATAGCCACCAATCCCAGTCAATCCATGCCCCAAAGCCAAACCAATTATTCCCCCAAAAAAGCTGATGATCATAGCTTCTGATATTATGAAAAGCATAACCGTCTTCCGAGAAGCCCCCAAAGAGCGAAGTAGAGCTAAATCCCGCCTCCTTTCCCTCATGGCTGTAAGGAGAGCAAAGAAAAGATAAAAGCCAGCCAGCAAAGTAATGATAATGGCTATGGTCAAAAGTACTCGATCCACCCAGCCAATGATTTTAAATAACCGGGGAAGAACTTCATTGGGGAGGACAAGCTGATTGCTATCTGATTGGTTGATGGCAAATTTTAAATCTTGAATACCCGGATGGATAGCTCCTCCTCTAATTCTTTTTATTTTTAAGTAAGCCCCACTAATTTCACGATATTCACTTTTTTCAGCCATTATAGCCGTCTCCGGAGGATGGCCAGAAAGCTCATAAAAAGTCTCTAATGGAATATAAATAGCCCGATCGTGGGGGGTACCGGTGGGGGCCATGATACCCACAATTTGAAGTCTATCTTTTTCATGGACCGGGTCACCTTCTTGTAACCCGCAAACAGGATGAAACACATCCCCAATTTGCAACTTTAAACTTTTAGCGGCGACCCATCCCGCCACGGCTTCTTGTGGTCCACGAAAAGGTCGGCCCTTACCCCCATATTCTTCAGCGAAAGAAAAAAATTGGCCAGGTAAATATTCAAATTCTGTTAAGAAACGCTGGTGGATAGCATTAACTCTAAAACCTTTAAAAGAATGGCCTACACAGAAAGGAATGGCTTGCAGGACGAGAGGATCCTTTTCTACTTCTTGAAAATAAGTCCATTTAATTTTTCCGGGCATATCTTCCAAGTGGTAAAGGGCATTAAGAACAATTTGCAGGGGTGAACCTTTAGGACCGAGGATGGCATCTACTCCCACACCAACTTGGGTGAAGGTTTCATGAGTTTGTTCTCTTAGGGAATAGACGGCCACTAATAGAGCGATGCCGATGGCCATGCTCAGGGCCGCTAAAATACTCGCAAACATGTGTTGGCGCATACTTCTTAGGACTATTTTCCAAAAACTCAACGACCACTACCTCCCTATTTGCAGGAAAAAGCGTGATTCAATTCCAGGAAAGGGATCGTTTTATTAAAGGAAGCGATTACTTCCTTTTCGTGGCTGACTAATATTAAAGTACAATCGTGTCTTTGGCAAATTTCTCGGAGGAGATTTAAAACTCCATCGCGATTTTTGGGATCAAGGGAACCTGTGGGTTCGTCAGCTAAAATTACTTGCGGTCGACTGGCCAAAGCACGAGCCACAGCCACTCTTTGTTGTTCACCTAAAGAAAGTTGAAAAGGGAAAAAGGTCAAGCGGTGGGAAAGTCCAACTTCATCTAATAAAGTCGTGGCTATACTTATTCTATCTTTCTTCCGTCTTGAGGTTCCAAAAGTCAAACCTAAGAGAACATTTTCTAAAGCATTAAATCCTGGCAATAAATTGAAATTTTGATAAATATAGCCAATGAACTGAGCTCTAAAAAGATCTCTTTGGGCTTCCGACATACTTTCCAATGACTGATGGCATACTTTCACTTGCCCACGGCTGGGAAGTAAAAGACCAGCAATAATATTTAATAGACTTGTCTTTCCTGATCCAGAAGGACCATAGAGCGCGATTTGTTCCCCCTTTTCTACCTGCCAACAAGGGATGTCTAAAATTTTCATACGGTTCTTACCACTGCCTAATATCAATTCCAGAGAGGAAATCTCAATTATGGCCATATTAGTAACTCATTCCCTAAAAGACTGAAGATCAAAATGGAAAAGTGGGCACATTAGTTACTCCAGGCAAGACTTCAAAAATATTTAAAGCGCCAATTTATTTTAGCTTGGGGAGCGAGTTCTGAAATTTATGGGTTTAAGGGATAACAAAGTGAATATTTAAATTAAATAAATTTTTTAAATGCTACCTTATGGCTATAGGGTCTCCAGGAGAACCAGTAGCACCCGCAAAAGGAACTGGAATAAAGATAAACAGAAATTCATAAACCTTGTCCTTAATCATCTGCTCTAAAGCTACATTATTTAAGTTTTCAAGGTACCAAATCCCATTTACAGTCTGCATGAGATTATGGATGTCAAAAGCTCCTTTGGGATCCTCTCCTGGGATAACATCGACAGCCCAAGTATCCGCAGCCAATAAGGAAACATTCTTATTAATCAAATATTTGGCTGCTTCTAAACCAATCCCAGGTTCACCTTCATTATAAACGGCTGGCTTATTCCAATTTTTTCCCCAACCAGTGTAAAAGATAACCGCGTCTCCTTCCTTGATTGGCTCAATGCCAGCTTTTTTAATGCAATCTTCAATATCTTTAGGAGTAATGACTTCTCCTTTCTTTAAAAATTCCACCCCCTTTAGACCGGCAACATCGATGAGGACACCACGGGTAATACAAGGACCAACTTTTTCAACTCCATTTTTCTTCAGACCATAGGTGTTTTCCGATTTCGATAGTTCTCGGCCATTATAGAACCGATCCACCCCATCCTTCCCTCTTATGCCCACGTGTCCTGGGCCATCGAATTGAGTTCCTACCTGACCAAGTTCGCCAACGATGAACTCATCGTTCCAAACTATATTGTTATTGCCTAATGGCCCACCCACGGGCAATCCCGGGATGTGCAAAGAATAGGTACGATTACCAAATTTGGGCATATCATTGGTATATGGTCGGCCGAGTCGATAAACTTTGCCATTTTTAACCAATTTCAGTGAAGACATGATTTTTTGGGGAGTAATTGTATTGAAAGAACCTTTTTCATCATCAGGGCCCCATTTTGAGGGCCACCATTTTTCTGACCAATACACTCCCGCCTCAGAAAAGACCACCAAAGCGAATAAAAATGTCGTACTTAAAATGCAAACTCTCAGCCAATTTTTGCGATCCATTTTAAAATACCTCCTTTCATTTCAAGGTTAATGGAAACTCGCTCCCCCGCTAAATTTTATACATAAATATACATTAAAATAAATTTTTATTTCAAGAGCGGCTTTTTACTTGCCACCTTCACTTTGAGATTCGAATCTTAGAGCGTATAAGAGGCCAGGGGGTATTAGGGATCCTAAGGCACTTTTACCCTCTTTAGCCCGGGCACGCTTTGGCCAAAAAATTAGCTTATCTCTTATATCCGCCTGCCGTTTGTGGAAATCTGGCTCTCTTTATTTACTTCTTCCGCTCCCGCCGATGCTCCCTTATTCACCCCCTGGCCTCTTTATGAAGTCTTGGCAATTAATCTTTTAAATTCATTATTATTTTTGAAAAATGAAGGTAGGTAAGGAAGGAAAAGCGCTTGACTGGTGAACAAGTTCCTCTATAATGGAAAAAAGAAAGCTTGCCTAATCTTTAACCGCCGAGGGGAACGAAAATGCCGTCTCTCGCCGTAATTATTTTGGCCGCAGGTAAAGGCACACGGATGAAGTCTGATTTAGTGAAAGTGCTTCACCCTTTAGCAGGGTTTCCGATGTTGGGATTAGTTTTAAAGGTGGCGCGTGGTCTGCAGCCAGAGAAATTGTTGGTGGTTATAGGATTCCAGAAAGAGCTTATCCGCCAGAAATTTATGGCTCCTGATATTATTTTCGTAGATCAAGATGAACAATTGGGAACAGGCCATGCAGTTTTAATGGCCACTCCCCATTTAAAAGGCTTCCGGGGTCCAACCTTGATTCTCAGCGGAGATGTTCCCCTCCTTAAAGAAGAAACTTTAAGGAACTTTGTCAAATTCCATAAGGAAAATCAACAGACCATTTCTCTATTAACTACTGTTTTGGAAAAGCCTCAAGGATACGGAAGAGTTTTGAGAGATGAGCAGGGCCAGATTTTGGGCATCGTGGAAGAAAAAGACCTGCACCTTGGCGAAGAATTAATAAAGGAAGTAAATAGCGGGATTTACTGCGTGCAAACGGACTTTCTCTTATCCGCTTTGCCAAGCTTAAATGATCAAAATGCCCAGAAGGAATATTATCTTCCGGACATTGTCAGAAAAGCGCGGGAAGAGAGCAAGCAAGTAGGTGCCCTGCTTATGGAAGATAGTTCTGAAATTATGGGGATTAATACTCGACAAGACTTAGCGCGGGCGGGCCAAATCTTGAGAGAGCGAATTGCGGAGCAACATATGTTGGCCGGCGTTACTCTGATGGATCCCCAAAACACTTATATCGATTATGAAGTGGAGATTGGTGGGGATACCGTGATCTATCCCAATTGCTATCTCTTGGGTAAGACTTCTTTGGGACAGAAATGTGTAGTCGAGCCCGGGTGCAAAATCATTGATAGCAAAATAGGAAATTTTGTGACCATAAAAGCCTCTTCTGTAATAAGTGAAAGTATTTTAGAAGATCGGGTAGAAGTGGGACCTTTTGCTCACCTGCGTCCCCACACAGTTCTAAAAGAAGGAGCCCGGATTGGGAATTTTGTTGAGGTCAAGAAATCCATTATTGGCAAAGGGACGAAAGCAAACCATTTAAGTTATATAGGCGATGCTACCTTAGGGGAGAGAGTTAATGTGGGCGCGGGCACAATCACCTGTAATTTTGATGGCCAAAAGAAAAATCCAACCTATATCGAAGATGAAGTTTTTATCGGGAGCAACACCGCTTTGGTCGCGCCCATTCGCATTGGGCAAAAGTCGCTTATCGGGGCGGGCTCGACGATTACTAAAGAAGTGCCTCCCGAAACCTTGGCCGTGGCCCGAGCTAAACAAGTGCACTATCCCCGCAGGAAAAAATAAGGATTACGAAGATGTGTGGCATTATTGGTTATACCGGACCGCGAGAGATCAAAGAGGTTCTATTAGAAGGATTGCGGCGTCTTGAATATCGGGGATATGATTCGGCCGGAGTGGCCATTTTCCATGAAGGAAAAGTAGTTGTTCATAGGGCGCTGGGCAAACTAAAGGAACTGGAACGGAAAACAGCTGGGAAGAATTTTAATGGCCGGATTGGAATAGGCCATACCCGCTGGGCCACCCATGGTAAACCCTCCGAAATGAATGCCCATCCCCATAAGGCTGGGGGAGTGGCGGTAGTCCATAATGGCATCATCGAAAATTATTTGGGCCTCAGAGAAAAGCTTAGGCGCCAGGGGCATACCTTCAAATCCGAGACCGACACAGAAATTCTTGGCCATTTAATTCAAAGTTACCTCTTCCAGGGAGCCAATTTTGCGGAAGCTGTTCGCCAAGCTCTGCAGCAAGTAGAAGGCTCTTATGCTATTGCTGTGCTATATGAAGGGGAAAAAGATAAATTAATTGCGGCCAAGAAGGAAAGTCCGCTTATCTTGGGCTTAGGGGAAGGGGAGATCTTTGTCGCTTCTGACATTCCCGCCATTCTTCCTTATACCCGCCAGATGATTTTTTTGGAAGATGAAGAAATGGTTGTCGCCCAGGAGAATCGCTTTGAGCTCACCACGCTGAAGGGAGAAGTCCGACTCCGCCCGGCCAAACAGATCCTTTGGGATCCGGTGACGGCCGAAAAGAGCGGCTACAAACACTTTATGCTTAAGGAAATATTTGAGCAGCCGCGGGCGATAACTGATACCATTCGGGGGCGAATTTCATTAGAAGAAGGAAAAGTTATTTTAGAAGAAACTAATTTAGAGAGGGCCTTTATTCCCGATCTTAAAAGAATATGTATTATCGCTTGCGGGACTTCTTACCATGCTGCTTTAGTAGGCAAGTTCATGATTGAGGAATTAGCGCGGCTGCCCGTGGAAGTAGATTTGGGATCAGAGTTTCGCTACCGCAATCCGATAATAGATAGCAATGATCTGCTGGTGGCCATTTCCCAATCTGGAGAAACAACGGATACTTTAGCTGCCTTTCGCGAAGGAAGAAGAAAAGGGGCCCGCACCTTGGCCATATGTAACGTGGTGGACAGCAGCTTAGCCCGTGAGGCCGAGGGCATTTTTTATACGCATGCTGGCCCTGAAATTGGAGTAGCTTCTACGAAAACTTTCTCCTGTCAACTGGTAGCTCTCTTCTTATTGACCATAGCTTTGGCCCAGACCAAAGAAGTTATCTCTTCGGCAGAGGTCCGAGCTCTACTGGCTGAATTGTTGAAAATCCCTCACCAAGTGCAGGAAGTTTTGGATTTAAATCCGCAGATCGAGACCGTCGCCAAAAAATATATGAACGCTCGTGATTTTCTATTTTTAGGGCGGGGAATAAATTATCCGATTGCTTTAGAGGGCGCCTTAAAATTAAAAGAAATCTCTTATATTCATGCCGAAGGATACGCCGCTGGAGAAATGAAACATGGTCCTATCGCCTTAATAGACGAAGATCTACCGGTGGTCGTCTTGGCGCCCCAAGGGAAGACTTACGAAAAGATTTTAAATAATATTGAGGAGGTGCGCGCCCGAGGCGGAAAAGTAATTGCTTTAGCCAATCCCCAAAATGCCGAAGTGAAGGCCAAAGCGCACGATCTCCTTTGCATTCCGGAAACTCATCATCTCCTCATCCCTATTCTCTTAAATGTTCCTTTGCAGCTCCTGGCTTACAATATTGCGGTGCTTAAAGGAACAGATGTGGACCAGCCCCGAAATCTGGCCAAGAGCGTCACAGTGGAATAATTTCCATGCTCAGAGGAGTTTGCTCATGGAGAAATATTTAAGGTCGATGCGGGCAGAGGCCAAAAGGATTTTTACCCATGCTCTCTCCGCTGTCCAACCCCAACATATAATCGCTAACCAAGTCTCCCTTAAAGGGGACACTTTAAGAGTGGCGGGGCACAGTTTTCGCCTGGACAGATATAAGCGCATCTTTGTGGCCGGTTGCGGAAAGGCTTCAGCCGCGATGGCTGCAGGGATAGAGAAGATTTTGGGATCCCGGATTACCGCCGGATTAATAAATGTCAAGTATGGACATGGGCAGAAATTAAAATATATTCGTTTGCAAGAAGCTGGCCATCCTCTTCCCGATGAAAATGGCCTCCAAGGAACTTTGAAAATGACCAAGATGCTAAGTAACCTGAAGGAAGATGATTTAGTAATCTTCCTTATCTCGGGAGGAGGTTCGGCTTTACTTCCAGCACCAAGGCCAGGGATTACTTTGCCCGAGAAGCAAAAGGTAACAGATCTGCTGCTCGCCTGTGGAGCTACCATTCAAGAGATCAATACTTTGAGGAAGCATCTTTCTTTTCTTAAAGGTGGAGGCTTAGCTAAACTTACCTATCCAGCTATGCTCATCTCCTTAATTCTTTCAGATGTAGTTGGTGATCCTTTAGATGCTATAGCCTCAGGGCCGACTGTACCAGATCCCACTACCTTTGCTGATTGTCGAAGCATTCTTAATCGTTATCATCTTTGGGCTAAAATTCCGCCGCGGGTGGCCCAACACATTCGCGAAGGTCTAAAAGGAAAAAGAGAAGAAACTCTCAAAGAAGGAGCTGAGCCTTTTAAAAAAGTCACCAATATAATTGTGGGCAATAACCTCTTGGCCATGAAAGCAGCCCAAAAGAAAGCCAAGGCTTTAGGTTACCAGACGCTCCTCCTTTCCTCCCGCATAATTGGCGAGACGAAGGAAGTGGCCAAAGTACATACGTCCATTGCTAAAGAAGTTCTCTTTAACGCCCTTCCAGTGGCCCCGCCAGCTTGTATTCTATCAGGAGGAGAGACTACGGTTACTTTGCAAGGAAAAGGAAAAGGGGGAAGAAATCAGGAGTTTGCCCTGGCCGCGGCATTGGAGATAGATGGTTTGAAAGGAGTGGTGGTCTTAAGTGCGGGAACTGATGGCACAGATGGCCCCACTGATGCCGCGGGTGCTTTTGCCGACGGCCATACGGTAGAGCGAGCGAAAGCCTTAGGTATGGAAGCGCAGCATTATTTAGCGCAAAATAACTCTTACCCTTTTTTTAAAAAAATTGGTGACCTTTTCTTCACTGGACCTACGGGAACTAATGTAATGGACCTACGCCTGATCTTAATTAAAAAGCCCAGCAAAAATTAAACGCTTCTAAAGAGGATATGCAAGTTAAGATTGGTTGTTGCGGATTCCCCAAGGCGCGCACGCAGTATTATAAATTTTTCAACTTAGTGGAAATCCAGCAGACTTTTTATCAGCCGCCAGCAATAAATACTGCGGAACGGTGGCGTAAGGAAGCGCCAAAAGATTTTGAATTTACGGTGAAGGCCTGGCAACTAATTACCCATGAGGCTAATAGTCCCACTTACAGGCGGCTTAAACTTTCCTGGACGCCGAAAAAATTATCGGCTTGTGGGTCTTTTAAAGCCACTAAAGAAGTGCACCTTGCCTGGCAAAAGACTAAGGAAATTGCCGCTATTTTAGCAGCCAAAGTAATCCTTTTCCAAACTCCAGCCAGCTTTTCTCCCACGCCTGCAAACTTAGCTAATTTACGGAATTTTTTTCGGGAAGTTTCGCGGGAAAATTTTATTTTAGCTTGGGAACCAAGGGGGAAGTGGAAAAAAGAAGATGTGCAGCATCTCTGTCAGGAGCTAAATTTGATCCATGCCTTAGATCCTTTCAAGGCTGAGGCGCAATACGGAGAAATTTTCTATTATCGGCTACATGGCATTACCGGCTATCGTTACCGTTTTACAGAGAATGATCTTAAAATTTTGAGAGATAAAAGTTCGGGCGTCGGGTATTGTCTATTTAACAATGTAAATATGTGGGCCGATGCGTTAAATTTTCAAAGGCTCATAGCTGAAGATTATCCGGGCGAATAGATGATGGGCAAAGACTAGCCAGCAATCTAAAAAGGAGAGGAGGAAGGGGAAAGTGAGGATGACGGAAATAATAGGCCAACATTGGTTCTTTAAAAGTTTTAGCCAAGAAGACTTGGAATTGCTGGTGAGCAAAGGACAAGAAATACACTACTCAGCGAGCAGCAGAATCTTGAAAGAGGGAGATCCAGCTGAATCATTTTATATTCTCTTAGCCGGCGCAGTTTCTATAAAAATAATCCGTCAAGAGCACGAAGAGTTTATCTTGAGTACCCTCAAACATCCGGGAGAAATTTTTGGTTGGTCAACCTTAGTGGAGGAAGGGCGTTTTACAGCCACGGCCGATTGTCTGGAAGATTGCCGGCTCATATCTTTTAAGCGGAAAGATCTGGAAGATTTTTTTGCCGTCCATCCCCGATTGGGTTACCAATTTATGAGGAGTTTGGCCCGTTTAATTTCCCGCCGCCTGGAGAGCACCAGGGCTCTGCTGCTCAAGGAAGTATCTTAATCGTTCAAAGGTTATTTATTAGCCACTGTATATAAATAAATCAAGCCTGCTCCTAAAGCTACTCCCGCCGTTACCCCTCCCCAAAAAATTAGGCGGCGCTGATGCTCATTGAAGGGAGAAGGGTCATCATCCACTACCGCATAGGGAACTTCTTTCCCTTCGATGAAGGTAAAAAGATTAAAAGGCTCAGTGTAAATCCACTCGTAAACTCTCTCGCGTTGAGGTGAAAGTTGACGGAAGAAGCGGATGTATTGGGGCGGTCCGTATCTTTCCCAAATAGCTTTTTCATCGGCCGAAAGTGTTTGCTCATCTATTTTTTTTACCAGCCATCTCTCCGGGATACTTGTGCGGCTACTCTTTGTTAGATAGTTAGGCTTATAGCCACAGCCCAGGGTAGAAAAAAAGGTTAAGATCAATAGAAAGGCCAGAGGCCTATGGTATTTTTTAAAAATTTTCATTTTATGGCCGTTCCTCCAATAAAAACTTGATCATCTCTTGATTTTTCAAGAAAGCAGCGGGTGAACTTTCCCCAATAGGCAGCGGGTGAGAGATGAGTCCTTGCTGATAGAGGGCAAATTTGAGGTTTTGCGCTGGAGCGCCATGATAGGCCTGATAAAATTTTTTCAATTTCTTGCTTTTCTCCCAAAGAGCAAAATTTTGTCCGGGATTTTCGGAGGGATTTAAGGAAGCCCAAACTACTTCTTTCCACTCCTCAGGAAAAAGATTAGCTCCTGCAGAGACCACGCCTGCCGCACTTGGTTGGTCAAGGAAATTTTTTTCGTCACCATCATAAAGGCAAAAATCACGGCGCGCCCGCACCGCCCGCTGGTAATTTATAGCTCTTTTTAAATCACTGAGATTAATTAGCCCCACAATGGCCGGCTGGTTAGCCAAGCGCTTTAAAATGTTTGTTCGAATATTTTTTCTTTTCCATGATCTTGGGGAGAAAGAGATGAGCAAAGGATTATTGACCAAGATTATAGGTAAAGGAAGGCGTTTTAAAAGAGATTCGTAAAACTGCGGCAACTTCCGGTTACTATGATACCAAAGAGGGCAGTCCACTAAGTAAAGCAGGCCCTTCTCGGCTAAGGAGGCGTACTTTTGACCAATTTCCTCAAGGTTGGCGATCGTTTCTTCCTGATTGGAAGCAGTAAGGCATAAAAATAGAGGTTTTTGGCCGCCCACTTTCTCTATAGCGCCCTGCGCCAATTCCAGACGGAGTTTATTGGGAAGGAAGATGCCTTCGCCGATAATTCCATCACCGATTAAAAGGCCATCAGCGAAAGGCAAAGTATGATTAACCAAGTTTTGGAAAGAAGGCCAAGCAATTGCCCTTTGCTCATTTAAGGGCGTAACCAGAGCTATGACCAAACCTTTAGGGGGAGAGATTATCATAGCACTCTTAATTGCCCATATTGTAAAAGATCTTGGAGAGTAACCAGGCCTTTGAGCTTCTTCGCCCTGTCGACGACGGGCATGGCCACCATCTTTTTCTCGCCAAAAAGCCGCCAAGCTTCGTTGATCGAGGTATTTTCATCCAGGGCCGGTACCTCCTTAATCATAAATTCGGCAACCTTCTGCTGCAGGAAATGCGGGGAACCGAGATTCCCCCGCTTTATTTCATGATCAGTAATAATGCCGGCCAAAGTTTTGTCCTCATTAAAAATAAGGGCTAATCCTTCTTCTCTTTGATTAAAAATTTGGAGGAGATCTTGCATGGTGGCTTTTGGCGAAAGGGCAGGAAAATCTGTTAGGGGATGCATAATCTCCTTTACTTGCAAAGCTAAACGTTCTCCTAAACTTCCTCCCGGATGAAAGAGAGCAAAATCCTTCTCGGCAAATTTTTTCTGGCGCATCAGCGCAATGGCTAAGGCATCTCCCATGACTAAAGTGGCTGTGGTACTTGAAGTGGGAGCCAAACCTAAGGGGCAAGCTTCCCTTTCTACCCCCACGTCCACGGCGACCAGGCTATGGCGAGCTAAGGTGGAATTTAGCCTCCCCGTGAGGCTAATGATCTTAACTCCTATTTTCTGCAGAACAGGCAAAAGATTAATAATTTCTGTACTTTCACCGCTATTGGAGATAGCAATAATTACATCTTGGGTGGTAACCATTCCTAAATCGCCATGAAGTCCTTCTACTGGATGTAGAAAAATCGCCGGCGTGCCTGTGCTGGTTAGGGTGGCTGCTATCTTTCGGCCCACTAAGCCTGATTTACCAACGCCAGTAATGATAACCCGTCCTGTACAGGCTAAAAGTACTTCCACCGCCCGGGCAAAGTTTTCATCCAAACGTTCCAAAAGGCTGTGGACAGCTTCGGCCTCAATCTGGATGACTTCGCGGGCATGGCGCAGGATCTCTTTTCTAATTTTTGCCACCGCTGCCTATCCTCGCCTAAAATACTTAAATCATAATAGCCTATTTCTCTTCTTCTTTCTACTTCAATTAGAAATGCACCTGCAGAAAACTAAAGGTGATTAAAATTTGACGGCCTGATTATTTTTATTTATTATAGGAAATAATAAAAAATTAGCCAATTAGCTTTTGGCCTGACCGTTGATTACTCTGAAATCAACGATTATTTTAGCTGGACGGGAAAGAGTCTGAGGCTATACTGGAAAGAAAATTAAAACTATTAGATGAATAAGTTCTGGGAATGGGAGAATAAAATGGATACGCATTGGGGGCGGCTAAAAAAATTTTTCCAAGATTTCTTCACAGGCCTAACTACCTTTGAGATTGCCCAGACTGCCCGCCAGGAAAAGATTTCGCGGGAGCATTTATTTCTGCTAGTAATTTTTGGTAATATTTTAGGATTACCTGTTTTATCTTCTTATTATGCTCTGCGCCTGCTGCCTTATGTTTACCCAATGATTCCTGGGTGGCAAAAGAGAATAATGCGTGAAGTTGACTTTACCGAAATAAAGACACTCTAAATAGGGGGGATAAAAATGAGCACACTTACCCGCTTTGGGGTATCCATTGAGGCCAGTTTATTGCGTGATTTTGATCGGCTAATTGGGCGAAAAGGTTACCAGAATCGTTCCGAAGCTATTCGCGATTTAATTAGAGACAGTCTGGTCCAAGAAGAGTGGGCCGAGGGGGAAGCGGAAACAGTGGGAACCATTTCCTTGGTTTACAATCATCATAAGCGCGAGCTTTCTAAGACTCTCGTAGAGATGCAGCATAAAAATTATTTCGCCATCCTTTCCAGTCTGCATATCCATTTGGATGAGCATAATTGCTTAGAAGTTGTGGTGGTCAAAGGAAAAGCTAAAGAGATTAAAAAGATCAGTGACCGTCTCATTGGGACAAAGGGTGTAAAACATGGTAAGCTCTCTCTGAATACCACAGGGAAAAATCTTAAATAATTAATCCTCCTATTATTCTTGGCAGGCAAGTCCCTTTCTTAAGTTTTCTAAATTCTTTTCCATAAGGTCAAGGAAAGTTACTTTCTCGGCCCACTGTTTTTTAGTCAAATTAGCTCCGGGGTTTAAAAGCAAAATTTGGACGCCAGCTTCCTTAGCCAAAGCTTTGGCTAAGCGAGGATTGACCATCTCTTCCGCAAAAATGAATCCGGTTTTTTCCCTTCGGGTAAGGGCAATTATTTCTGCCATCTTTTTGGGCGTGGGCTCAGCATTGGGATTAATTCCGGAGAGAGCAATCTGTTGCAGACCGTAGCGTTGCCCTAAATAACCAAAAGCGGCGTGGCCGGCTAAAATAAGGGAACGCTGGCGGCAGGTAGCTAATACCTTTTGGTATTTCTGATCCAATTCTTTAAGTCTTTCTTGGTAGCTATGGGCATTCTTTCGGAAGTAGGCGGCTTGTGCCGGGTTTATTTTGCTAAAAGCCCCGGCAATTAGCTCAATAATTTTTAGATCCAGAGCAAAATCCAGCCAGATGTGTGGATCAGTTTTCGGCCCTTTTTCCGCAAGAGCTAAGCGGCGCATCAAATCTAATAATATTAATTTTTTCCCCGCGGCCGCTTTGGCCACTTTATCTGTCCAAGGTTCCATGGCCTGGCCAATATAAATAAAGATATCCGCTTGGGCAATTTTAAGCACGTCGCTTGGTTTAGGTTCCCAAGTGTGGGGTTCTAACCCCGGAGGAAGGAGAAGCGTAACTTCGGCTTGTGGTCCCCCGACTTCTTGAGCAAATTCTTGCAGCGGGAAGATACTCGCCATCACTTTAATTTGCCCTTGACCAAAGGAAAAATTGGTTGCCGCACCAAAGATAAAATAGCAAAATGAAATAAAACAAATAATTTTTTTATTCATTTAAGAATCCTTTCAGGTTACAAAGCTGCCGCTTCCTTAACCAAAAAAGTAAATAGTCTTTGGCTTATCTCACTTTGTAAATCCTTTTCGGGATGCCACTGGACACCAATCATTTTGGGATACCCGGATAATTCAACCCCTTCAATTAGCCCATCGGGCGCATAAGCAACTGCTTTAAGACCTTTAGCTAAGTCTTTGATAGCCTGATGGTGGGTACTGCTTACTTCAAACTCTAACTGGCCACCAACAAGATCAGCCAATTTTGATCCAGGTGGCACGTGGACAAGGTGGCGGGCCGGCTTATAGTCTTGCTCCCAGTGCCCAAGGGTATGGGGAACTTGATGAGGTAAATCTTGGAATAACGTTCCACCCAAAGCCACATTCATAAGTTGCATCCCATGGCAAATGGCCAAGATGGCCTTTCCGGCAGAGATGCCTGCTTTAAAGAGAGCTAAATCATACTCGGTGCGCTGCTCAGGAGACAAAGTTAAAGGGAATTTAATTTCTTGGCCATAATAAGAAGGATTGATATCTGCTCCCCCCGTAAATAACACACCATCAATTAAAGAGATGATCTCGGCGATGTTAGCGGGATGAGGAATAGAGGGAAGAAATAAGGCTTTGCCACCCGCTCTTTCCACGGCCTCTGCATAGGCCAAGTCCAGAAAGTTAAGCCGTCTTTCTCTCCTAAGGCTCATTTCCATAGTAATACCGATAAGGGGTTTTCTTCTCATAACCAATTAATTCCTTTTTTATTCTGAAATAGTTATTCGTGGATTAACTAAGGCATTTTTGCAGAAGGCGATAGAAATTACCTCCCATATAAGCTTGGATATCTTCTTTTGATAGCCCTACTTCTTTCATGGCGGCAACTAATTTAGGGAGGTCAAGGATATCGCAGTAGCCTTTAATGAAATTAGGAATCTTTCCTCCGCCGTCTGTTCCCAGACCGATATGCTCAATGCCCAGGCGCTTTTTCATTTCCCAGATTTCTTGGGCCCAATCCAAAAATGTTTGGCGTTTATAATTCTGGCGACTGAAAGCCCAAGGCCACGTGCATACAACCCCTCCAGTTTTGGCGACTAATTCCATATCTCTCCAGGTGCGCATCCGTCCGCATTTCTTGACATTTTCACCAGGACAAGGGTTCGTGTGGGAATCGAGTAAAGGCTTAGGATTCATTTCTGCAATATTCTTTAGAGTCTGGGGGTGAGCGTGGGCGACATCGACGACCATCCCTATCTCTTGCATCCGCTCAATCACTTTTCGTCCCGCTTTCGTTAATCCGTTATTATAAGGCCCTGGGTTGGAATTTCTCCAAGGTTTCATTATATCCCCCAATTCGTTATTTCGATAATGGACCAAAGTAATAATTCTTACCCCTAATTGGTAAAATTCATCCACTCTTTCTACTTTGCCCTCCAGGGGATCTCCTCCCTCAATAGCCAAAATTGCTCCGGGAATATAGCGATTCCTTGAAGCTAAAGGGATTTCGTAGGCTTTGGTTATCAACCCTACTTTTCCAGCTTCCACCAGGTTCAACGCCCGTCTAAGCTGATTCCGAGCACTTTTATAAAAGGTAGGAGCCGGCCCTCTAATAAAGAAGGGTAAATCACCCACAGCCGCAAAAACGCTGGCTTTCATACCAATTTTGATAATCTTCGCCAGAGTTGAAGACGCATCAATTCTGGATGGTTGGATATGGTGAAATTGATCAGGGTGGGCATGGGCATCAATAATTTTGAGTTCTGGCCAAATTGCCTGATCAATGACCGGTTTTGTTAATGAATAAGTGCAAGAGGGAATCAGGGTGTTAAGAGCTCCCAAAGTTACTAAGCTTAAAGAATATTGCAAAAATTCACGCCGATCCATATCTATCCTTATAAGCTTTTTCGGTAAATAGAAATTTACTAACTTTTTCAAAGTATTTCAAGTTAGAACTAAACCAATTAGAGGGGACAGGAAATTTCTTTTATCTCAAAGATCAGAGAACCCCCAGCTTGTTTTTTATTCACGATATATTGATCATTTTAATGACATCAGCAAGGTGTCTATTTCGGGGAACGGTATAGATATATTTTTCGGCAATGTCTGCTTTTTCTAAAAAGATGCTCCCATTATGATTGTTTACCAAAATATAAATGGTGGTTGAAAATCCCTATAAAAAAGGATAATCTAACTTAGAAGGTTTATTATGTGTTCATTAGAGAAGGAAGACCTTCAGGCTTTAGGCAAATGGTCTCTCCAATATAGAAAAAAGAGGGGGAGGTAGCATTATGATAAAAAGGGGATCTAAAAAAATTTTAGGCATTATTTTAGTTATGTCCTTGATAGGCGTATTTTCTTTAGCTTTTGCGCAAGAAAAAGCCAAACCAGAGACAGCTCTTAAAGGAGCTGGCCAATTTACTATTGCCCAATTGGCAGTGGGAACTGGTATCAAAGATAGAGAGCTGGTTGGTATGGCCGAATCCTTCCCAGCATCGATCGAAAGGATCTACTGTTTCTTGAGGGTCTATGAGGTTGCTGAAGATACAGAAGTGACCTTGGTCTGGTATCATGGCCACAATGAATTATTAAAGACTACTCTCCCTTTGAAAAAAGGAGCGAGATGGAGAACTTTTGCCTATAAAAATATATATGGACAGAAAGGCGAGTGGAAAGTGGAAGTAAGAGATTCCACTGGGAAGCCGCTTAAAGAAGTTAAATTTAAAATAGAATAGTAAACCAGTCTTGTCCAAATTACTGTTTTCAGAAGGGTGTTGATCCGTCGTTTCCGCGCAGGCGGAAATCCGGAAGGTCATTAAAAAATTTGGCTTCCTACTTCTGCGGAATGACAACGGGGCTGATAACTCGCCCTATGCCGCCCAAATTGGACACCAGGTAGCGGGTAACCTGACCATGAGGAAAGCAAAACCATATGAGCAATGGCCATAGATTCAAAAAGCAACGATCAATTTTCTATCTAATTTGGACAGCGTTGATAGCAAACATACCCTTAAAGCAAAATGAGAATAGCACTTTTCCATCGTAGGAAGAAAAAATTTTAAAGAATCAAAGGTTTCTCTTTTGTAAAAGAGGAATGAGGAAGGGTTAAATATTTATCTCGATTTGGTGAAATGGAAAAATATTCGTATATTGTACTGAAGCAATAAAAAATCCCTAAGTATAAATCCCGCTCATATTCCTCTTCAGGATAATTGGCTAATATATTATAAAATTGCGCGGTCACCCTACCTTGGTATGTCCTCCCCAAAGGTGAGATGCGGAGTTGAATAATCTAGGCGTATAAAGGTATTTAATGAATAAGGATGGGTTGATAAAGCCTTGGTTTGCCTTTCCGCAATTGCAACCGGAGTATGAAGCCTTCCTTAATAAAGGCGCTTGGGGAAAATATGTAACCGCCCTTGGCCAGGAAGCGCTGAAGTGGTGGTTTAATATGGACATTCCATCTATTGCCGTCCACCTCACGCCTTTGCAGGAGAAGCTGGAAAAGTCAGCTTGGCCTACCCGCCTTGGTTTTTTGTCCGAAGCTGGGCAGCAACAGATAAATTTGGATAAAGTGGAGAGCTGGTATCATTTGTTCTTGAAGGAAGATGACTTTGAGGCGCAATGTGCTTGTATAGGTGCGGCAATAGCATCTGTCTGGGATAGTGGATACGATTATAGCAGATATGCGCAGTGGTATAAGAGGGCTCAAATTCTCCTGGACAGAAAAAATGATATTTCCTCCCTAGCCGTTGCTTCTTTATATGGTTTTAAGGCGCTCGTTGAGCTTACGTGGCTAGGCGATATCAAAGCGGCAAAAGAAAGCTATGACAATCTTCGCTTTTATGCCGAAAAGGCTACCTCGCCTTCTCTGAGGCTGTTTTATGCTGCCGCTGTTAGCTATTGCCTTTTATGGATGGGCAGACTTTCAGAAATTGAGATGCTTTTGGACGATGCTAGTGTTTTCTTGTCTGATAAAGAAACATCGCTGGTGGTCAAGATATACTTTCAGACCACAGTTGGATTATTTCACGGCGTTCTCGGAGACATGGAAAAGGCGGTAAGGGTAATTATGGAAATCATAAATCTTCCTTTTTTCGAGATGCTACCGCCGCCAGCTTTTTTTCTCGCCTATGGACATCTCCTGTATGCTGTAGCTCAAGGGGGTAGTTCCAACCAGATAGACGAAATCGCTCAACAAGTTCGGCGCCGCGCCGTTCCCGCCCAAAATTATTTTCACTACTCATACCTTCATTTCAATCTCGGCATAGCTTACTTCCTTACCGGACAACCGCACAAAGCGCTTATCCACAGCAAGGAAGCAATCGAGCGGGGGCAATTGAGTGGAAGTCAGATTGCCATTCGAATGCCCGTCCTTCTTCACGGACAAGCTCTCTCTGACCTCAACCGAGATAGAGAGGCCATAGAGCATTTTTGGGTCTTGATGGACAAGTGGTTGGAGGGAAACTTTATGATCATTGCCGCGGCCGGCGCTGTGGAGCTGGCCCATCTTTATGCCAAAAGAGGCGAGGTAGAAAAGGCAAGGGAATATTTTGAAAAAGTTTCTCGGATTATGCCCCAGGGAGAAAGCATCCAGCCGCTCTACCGTTCCGCAAACTTTTTGGAGAATCTTAAAAGCCGTATCTATCCGCAAATTGCTTTAGCCGAGAAAATACCTAGCTCTAAAGATTTCCTCATAGAGATAGAGACCTTAGGCGAATTGAGGATGCATATAGGAGACAATCCGATTTCCGATCGCCAATGGAAGGGCGTGACCACCAAGAACCTTTTGAAGGCTCTGATCGTTTGTGGGGGAACAAAGGTTTCCACAGCCTTACTAATTGATATCCTTTGGCCCGAGGACGATGCGGATATGGCTTTAAATAGCTTGAAGGTTGCTATATCCAGGCTGAGGAAACTCGTTGGCCAGGAAGGGAACGATTTCCCTCCCTGGATAGTAGTTAAACATAAGCAAGTATCTTTGTCCAAAACCATATGTTTTGGGGACTCTTTTCTTTTTCAGGATATGCTTTCCGCCGGCCTCAAGGAAAAGAATGGTAAAGATCTGCTTATAAAGGCCCTGAACCTTTATAAGGAGGACTTCCTTGTGAACGATAATAGTGCCGTGTGGATTATACGTCACCGAGAGATCCTTAGGGAAAAATTCATTAAAGGAATCTTTAGGCTATCTGAAATTAGCCAAGATAGCGAAGATTTAGAGAGATTGCTTTACTATCTCCAAAAAGCCTCTGTAAAAGACCCGCTAAACGAAGAAATCTACGTCCGCTTGATGCGCGTTCAACTCCTTTTGGGCTACCCGGCCAAAGCTATGAAGACATTCCATCTTGCCCAGGAAATTCTTAAAAAAGAACTTGGGATCGAACCAGGAGCAGCGCTTAAGTCCCTCGCCCGGAGCATACGTAAGTCCTGACCATTTCCTGAATCCCCGGTTTAAAAAATTTTGTTGTAACCTGAAGTGTTACCTTTCCATAACCTCAGGTGTGCTAAGCAGATTATTTATAAAGAGAGAAATAATCTTCTTTTCCATTTAGATAAATTGAGTAGCCAGGCCATGGGGCGCGAATAAAGTATGTGTCCTAATCTCTTAGCATATTGAAAGTAAAAGGATTTCGGTGCTTATCTTGCTCACTTGCCGTAAAAATGAGAGGCATGCCCTGGTTGGCGAAAGGGCGTTAAGGAGGAATGATAAGAAATTTGCAGATGAAAAAAAGGATCAATAAAAATTTGGCAAAAACAGGTGGGAAAAAGGTTTATCTGCTTACCATATATAGAAAAGGAATAGACCCGCATGAATTTTTAGTTGGGACTATTGAAGAGATCGGGGGTGAGAAGCAAAGCAAAAAAGCCTTCAAGACCGAAAAGGAGCTCTTAGATTTTATTAGAGGAAAGGAGAACTTATCATGTTTGGGTCAAAAAAAGTGATTTTTATTTTTGTAATCTTGATCATTGTCGGCTGCGCAACGATGGGCTTTGAGTTCGACAATGTGCGGAAAACCCAGCAACTTCGTCCGGGCATGCATTATGATGAAGTGGCCAACATTCTTGGACCACCCAGGTCATCTCAATTCAAAGAAGGCCAGTGGTTCGTTCGCTGGTCACTCCATGAAGCGTGGAAAGGTTTTGTTCCCTACGACATGGTCTTTGATCCGGCCTCTAAAAAACTTCTCAGATGGGGGGCTAATGAAAAGGAATATCAAAAAGGTCAAGAAGAGATGAAGACGCTGGCTGAGGCCATTGGTTCAGGGGGTGGAAACCCTGCTCCAGGAAATATACCTACCGGTCCCAATGATGTAAATCTTCAAAGGCAAATTGCGGGTACATGGTGGGGGTATGCGGGTTCGACGGAGAGGATGATTGGTCTATGTGCTGATGGGACCTACCGAGACTATTCTGAATCGAGTTATTCGGGACGTTCATTCGACCAATACGGTAGCCAGACCATGGCGTGGGGGACAGCCGGCCAGCGAGGCGGAACGGGTAAGTGGACGATTAACGGTAATACCCAATTAGGCACGATCTATGTAACTTATTCTAATGGCCAATCGACGACCCTGCGTTACAAACAAATTAATAACCCGGGTTGTCTTAGTTTTAATGGCCATACCATCTGCCGACGTTCAGCAAGTTGTGAATAGCTAAGGAGAAAGAGTTTATAGCGGGCTTTTAAATCTTAAGATTAGTATTCACGCATTTGACAAGGGGCTTAGAGAATAGGGAACGGAAAGAGAGAAAAGCATTTAAGAGAAAATAGGAACTTGTAATTTAAATAAATGAAAGGAGAGTTTTGTATGTATAGATTAAAAAAAGTGTTATTGGTTATGGTTATCATTTCCTTACTAGGAATGATTCACCTGTTAGGTACTGGACTGGCCAGGGCGCAATTTGCTGGCGGTGACGGCACCTTGGGCAATCCTTTCCAGATTGCCACTGCCGACCAGTTAAACGAAGTACGTAACCATCTGGATAAAAACTTTGTACTTACGGCCAATATCAATTTAGACGTGGCTCCTTACAACAGCGGCTCTGGCTGGGAATTCATTGGTTCATCCGCTACTCCCTTCGCTGGCCGATTTAATGGTAATGGACAGACCATTAGCAACCTTTATATAAATCGACCGACTACTTATCCCGTTGGATTATTCGGCGAAATAAGCGGAGAGATTAGCAACTTAGGTATCGAAGGGGGAAGCGTAAGTGGCCGTTATTATGTGGGTGGACTCTTAGGATACAACCGAGGGGGGATTGCCATAGCACAGTCAGCGTTTATGCCGCCAGCGAGGAATCAGGTGGTCTGGTGGGTTATAATAATGGCGGAACTATAACTAATTCCTACGCGACAGGTAGTGTATCGAGCAGCGGAAGCGATATTTATTATATCGGCGGTCTGGTAGGTGTAAATACAGGCACGGGTTCTAATTTGGGCATCATCACCAATTGCTATGCCACAGGCCCGGTTAGCGGTAGAGATTATATTGGCGGATTGGCCGGATATAACTACCAGGGCAATATCATTAATAGTTTTGCCACCGGTGTCGTAGAAGGGAAAGAGCGAGTCGGCGGATTGGTAGGTAGCAGTTGGAACGGCGAGATCGCGGATTCATACGCCACTGGCAGTGTTACTGGAGAACATCGAGTTGGCGGTCTGGTGGGCAATCATTCAAGTTACGGAAATATGACCAATTGTTATGCCCCAGGGAATGTAGTGGGGATAGAAAGAGTTGGTGGGCTAGTGGGTGACAATCACACCACTGTAAGTAATTCCTATGCTACAGGCAATGTAACTGGCAATACCGATGTAGGTGGGTTAGTAGGGTTGCTCCGGGAGGATTTGGTTGTTTCCCTCAACAACTGTTATGCCGTTGGGATAGTGACGGGAAATACTAATGTGGGTGGACTGGTGGGTAATAAAGAAGATAATACAACCATCTCTAGTTCTTACTGGAACACAGAAACGGCCAGACAAGCTGCTTAGGGAGTGGCGGCAGTAGCGGGTGTAGCGGCCTGACCGCGGTTCAGATGAGAGAACAAGCAACTTTCAGCGGCTGGGATTTCACGGCGGTCTGGAGTATAGACGAGAGTTCATCTTATCCTTGGCTGCGGACAAATGAACAGAGTCCTCACCCCGGTGCTCAACCAGCCGCCCAGAACAACCCTCCTTCGAAGTCAGAACTCGTCTTTCCGGCAAACGGCCAAACAGGACTTGGCTCTACCGTTACCTTCAAGTGGAGACCGGCCACTGATCCTAATGGCGATACCATATCTTATGACATTTATTATTGCCTGGATCCCGCCCCCTTAACCCATTGCTCTGCTCGCCAGGTGGCCTCATTTGACAAGGCGAGAAATACATTCTACGCAGGGTTTGGCTACGCAGGTTTGGGGCTGATTCTTGCAGGAGTAATCTTGGGAACAAGGCCAAGGAAAATGATGCTCCTCTTGCTCGCCGCCATGGCCATAACGGGAATATTTGTGATCTCTTGTGGAAATAAAGAAAGCAATGATGAAGGACTCTTAACCTATAAGGCTACTGATATAAATGCCGCTAAAACTTACTACTGGGCCATAGTGGCCAAAGACGATAAAGGAGAAGCCACAGCGAGCGACGTTTGGAGCTTTGTTTCAGAATAAGAAAAGAAAGATTAAGGCAAAGAAAAAAACCAGCATCTTGGGCGGGTTTTTTATCAAGGCCACGAAAAAGATACAGGCTTCGACCACTTGGTGATGGTCAGCAATTAAGGGGGACGTAGATAAATAAAAATACAGGTTGTTAATTTTGGGCAATTGGAAAGATATATTTTTCATCAACATTCCCTTTCTCCAATACAAAGTTATTAAGTTTAAAGAATATTACAGAAATTTTCGGCGATCCAAATCATTCCCTCCAAAGCTTTTTGGACCAAGAGAAATTTATCAATTGGTAATGGAGAATCTTAAATCCCTTATGCGCCAAGAGAGAAAGATTGCTTCCTAAGCTTTTCTGGATTATGATCAAAGTAAAATTTGCTCTGGCGAGCGAAAGGAGGTTCTCATGGCCTTAAAGACGAGAAGTGAATATATGGCATCTTTAAAAAAACTTCGGCCTAACATTTATAAATTTGGGCAAAAGATTGAGGATGTAACCACCAGCAGTTTTACGCGACGGGTGGTAGAAAGCCATGCCCGCGCTTATGATGCTGCTCTTGATCAAGCTCTTGCTCCTTTATTTACCACGACCTCCTCTTTCACGGGGGAGAAAATTCACCGCCATAACTCTTTGATGATTTCTATGGAAGACGTCATGGCCAATGCGCAAATGAAACGGCACATGTTTCAGCTTACGGGAACATGCACCGGGGGGCTATGCGCGGGCTGGAATGCCCTGAATACGATGTGGGCAGTTACCTTTGAGGTGGATAAAGCTCAAGGAACAGATTATCACCAACGATTGCAAACGTGGATAAAAGAAGCCCAGGCCTTAGGTTGGACCATAGCTGGTGCCCTTACAGATGCTAAGGGGAACCGCAGTCTAAAGGCATCCCAGCAACCCGATTTAGATAGTAATTTGCGGGTTGTAGAGGAGAAGAAGGACGGGATAATTATCCGCGGGGCAAAGTTAATGATCTGTGGCGTGGCCGCCAGTAACGAAATGTTTATCTTGCCGGGCACCGCTTATGGAGAGGCGGAGAAAGATTTTGCTGTAGCTTGCGTCGTCCCCAGAGATATAGCCGGATTGACCATTATTGAAACTCGACGACCAAGCGATACCAGAGAAGGGGAAGAAGGTTTTGATATTCCGGTAGAGACAGGAATTACTCAGGCCTATCTAATCTTTGAAGATGTTTTTGTGCCCCAAGAAAGAGTTTTCTTGTGTAAAGAATTTGCTTTTACTGGAAAGATTATCCAGATCTTTACTTCTATATATCGGGCATGCATTGGAGCTTGCGTAGCGGGTCAAGGAGACATTATGATTGGGGCGGCGATGCTCATGGCCAGGGCCAATGGTTTACCCGCGCGCACTTTTTCGCCCAAATTGGTAGAGATGGCTATAAATAACGAGACAACTTTTGCCATGGGGATAGGGGCGATAGCTTTGGGCAGTAAGCATCCTTCGGGAATTTGGGTACCTGATCCTTTGGTTGCCCATGCTAACAAAGTCCACGTGGCTACTCTCCCTTATGAGACCAAGCGCCTTTGCCAAGAAATAGGAGGTGGAATTGTCGAGACGGGATGTTTCCCGGCTTATCAAGATTTTGTCGATCCCCGATATGGGAAATTAATCCAAAAATATTTGAAAGCTGGTCCCTGCAGTGCCGAGGCCCGCGCCCGAGCAGCCCGCCTTACGGAGTGGTTAACCTTAGGGGCAGGAGTTCCGGGATGTATGCATGGAGGCGGCTCTCCTGATGGAGCTAAGCTGGTAGTGCGGGCCCTTACACCTATGGAAAAATATGCGGAGATGGCGCGGAATCTAGCCGGTATTACTGAAGAAATTCCGGAGCCAGGAAGATAGAAATGTTAAGAATGAGACAGTGGAAAGAAGAGAAAAATTAAAGAGATGACGAGAGCAAATAACAAGGCGGATAAGAAATGGCTTTAAAAACTCCTGAAGAATATAAAGAGAGCATTGAGAGATACAAAGTAAATGCTTATTTAGATGGGCGGAAGGTAGAAAATCTTTTAGAAAATGCTGTCACCCGAACCGTGGTGGAAGCGACGGCTAAGATATACGCCTTAGCTCTCGATCCTGAGCACGAGAAAGTTATGACAGCGGTCTCCCACCTCACCGGCGAAAAAATTAATCGCAACTTGCATGTCAACCGGTCTCCTCAAGATTTAGAAAAAAGGGCCGAGATGGCTTTGCTTACTTCCCAGACCTTAGGCACCTGCAATTATCGTTGTGTGGGTGGCGATGCTCTAAATGCCTTAGCCAGCGTAACTTGGGAGATAGATCAGAAGAAAGGAACTTCCTACGCGCAAAGATTCAATGCTTTTTTGGAACGGGCGCAGAGAGAAGATTTAGCTATAAGTGGAGCTGTAACTGATGCCAAAGGTGATAGGTCGAAAAGGATTTTAGAAGGCGATCCCGACATGTATGTTCATATCGTAGAGAGAAAGGCAGATGGCCTTATTGTCCGGGGAGCCAAGCTGCATCAAAGTGGGGCTTTTTGTGCAAATGAAACTGTGGTTATTCCAGGAGGAGCCTTACGACCAGGGGAGGAGAATTACGCGGTAGCTTTCTCGATCGCCAACAGTGCGCCGGGAATAACTTATATATTGCAATATAATGCTTTTTCGGTCGAACGAGAATATGCGGCTGATATTTTTCATCTCGGTAATCCCCAATTTGGACAAAGAGAGACCTGTTTGATGGTTTTTGACAATGTGTTTGTTCCTTATGAAAATGTTTTTATGGGTGGAGAAATGGAATTTGCCGGTTTACTTGTGCAGCGCTTTGCCAAAATCCACCGGATGAATTGCGGCGGCGCATGTAAAGTTGGGTTTGCCGATATCATTATTGGAGCGGCGCAGCTGGCAGCCGAGTACGCTGGGGTAGATAAAGCTCCCCACATACGAGAAGCCCTCACGAAGATGGTTCACCTCGCCGCCTCCTCCCATGCCTGCGCCATCGCCGCGGCCATCAAAGGCCAAGAAGAACCGCCAGGCTCAGGGGTTTATATGCCTGACGATCTTTTTGGAAATGTGGCTAAGCTATCTACGGCCCATGGATTTTGGGAAATAATGGCCTTAGCTGGAGATATAGCCGGAGGCTTAGTAGTCACCATGCCTTCTTTCAAAGAATTACAAAATCCGGCGACTAAAGATTATGTTCTTAAATATTTGCAAGCTGCAGCGCCGGCCGAAAAAAGGTTGCGCATCACCAAGGTCTTGCAGAATTGGACAGCAGGATTGCATGGACCAGGCACTTGGCATGGCGCAGGATCACCCCAGGCTCAGATGATCTCCCTTTTTCGGGCAGCCAACATGGAAGAAAAGAAAAAAATAGCCAAAAGAATCGCTGGGATCGATGATTAAGTATTTTTCTTTATCCTTAACCACTTCTTAATTTTAATGCATCTTTGCCTTGAATCTCTTCCTAAAGAGACGGGGTTACAATTATTTTATGAGCATCTGCCTCTTGTTCTTCCGCGGATGTTTTCCTCATTCATACTTGCCTCTGGCCTGTCTTCAGCCTGTCTCTGGCCCGCCTTTGGCCCGCTCGCCTAATTACAAAAAATTCTTCATAAGGGAGAAAAAGTAAAACTGATTGACGGCCAGATTAAAAATTTCTTGACTTAACTATAAAAATTTACTAAATAAAGTGGTAATTTTTGCAATAATTTAGCGCGAAATTTAAGCAGAGAAAGGAGAAGGGGCCATGTATGGATATATGGGTAAGATACTTCGGGTGAATCTGACTAACAGGGAAATCAAAATAGAACCTTTGAAACCTAAATTAGCCCGAGATTATATTGGGGGGACAGGCCTGGGAGATCGGATTATCTATGACGAAGTTCCTCCCCAAACTGATCCATTAAGTCCTGAAAATAAAATAGTTTTTGCTACTGGCCCAGTAACAGCCACTAATTACCCTTCAGGGGCACGCTATCAAATTTGTTTTAAATCTCCCTTAACCGGGATTCTATGTGACTCCAGCTCAGGAGGTTACTGGGGAGCAGATTTGAAACGCGCGGGTTATGATGCCTTAATTATTGAGGGGGCCTCTCCAGAACCAGTATATCTCTGGATCCATAATGGCAAAGTAGAATTCCGGGGAGCCAGTCACCTTTGGGGTCAGGATGCGCTGAAAGTACAAGAGCTTATTCAGCGCGAGATCGGAGATGAAAGGATTCGCGTTGCTTGTATTGGACCGGCGGGCGAGAAGCAGGTGATTTTATCTTGTATAATCAATGACGAAGGACGAGCCCCGGGGAGAGGGGGAAGTGGGGCTATTTTAGGAGCTAAAAAACTGAAAGCTATTGCGGTGCGGGGTAATGGCTCCTTCCCTTTATATGATCCGGAGACCTATAACGCCCTTTGTAAAAAAATTGCGAAGGATAACGCCACTTCTCCAGCCATAGCGGCGATGAGGGAATATGGTACGGCCCAAGTATTGGACAACCTATGGTCTATGGGTGATATTCCTATTAAAAATTGGCAGATTGGCCTGTGGGAAGAAGGATGCAAGAATTTAGGTGGTAAGAAGATGAAAGAAACAATCCTGGTGCCGCATACAGCCTGTTATCGCTGCACGATCGGCTGTTCCCGATGGGTGAAGATCGAAGAAGGACCTTATAAGATGGATGGACCAGGTCCCGAATATGAAACCTTAGCTGCCCTCGGTACCATGTGCCTGATTGACAATTTGAATGCCGTTTCTTTTGCGAATGATCTTTGCAATCGGTACGGAATAGATACCATTTCCACTGGAGTTTCCATAGCCTTTGCCATGGAAGCTTATGAAAAAGGCCTGATCGCTAAAGAAGATACTGGAGGGGTTGAATTGAAGTGGGGCGATGAAAAAGCAATGATCGCCATGGTTCACCAAATTGGGAAGAAAGAGAAATTAGGAGCGCTCTTAGGGCAAGGTGTGAGACGGGCGGCAGAAAAATTAGGTGGAGATTCATGGAAATTTGCTGTTCATGTCAAAGGAATGGAAAGCCCCATGCATGATCCGCGGACATTTTTTAGCATGGGATTAACTTATGCTGTGGGGCCGCGGGGAGCGTGTCACCTGCACGGTCATTCCCCTCTTTGGGAAAATGTCCAAGATCCCCTACCAGAATGGGGGCTTAAAGGTATTTATCCTCTCTTTGTGAGCGAGGGTAAAGGAAGGGTAGTTAAACTCTCCCAAGATTTTACAGCGGTAGTTAATTCCATGGTTTCTTGTTATTTCATGACTTTCATTCTCAAACCTTCGGACTTAGCTGCCGTCCTTACCGCCGCAACCGGCACCAAATATACAGCCAAGAGTGTGCTGAAAGTTGGTGAAAGGATCATGGCCTTACATAGAGCTTATAATAACCTTTGTGGTATAACCCGCAAAGATGATGTTTTGGCTCCGCGGCAATTAGAACCTACGAAAGAAGGAGGCAATGCCGGCAAGGTTCCCAATATGGAGGTCATGCTCAAAGAGTTCTACAAAGAAAGCGGCTGGACGCCCAGCGGCAAGCCTTCCCGGAAGACATTGGAGTCCCTGGGACTCAAAGATGTGGCCCGGGATCTTTATGGCCCGAAAAGAAAATGAGGCGCAAAGCATTGGAGAATAATGAAAAAGTCCTGCCGGGATAATAATCCTTTAAACTTTGCGCCATGAAAGAGATAAGAGCAGATAAAAAGGAATGCTCTTTTTACCCGGCAGGGAAATTACCTATCCCGGATTTAGCCAGAATCCTGGCTCAGTACACCCACCCTGACCCGCGCCTTATAGTTAGCCCAGGAATTGGTAAAGACGCTACGGTTATCTCCTTTGGAGATAAATACTTAGTCGCTAAGACTGACCCAATAACTTTTGCCTCCGAGCAGATTGGCTGGTATGCAGTGCATATCAATGCTAATGATATTGCCGTAATGGGGGGTACCCCGCGGTGGTTTTTAGCAACTCTGCTTTTGCCCGAGGGGAAGACAAATCAGCAAAAGGTTGAAGAAATTATTTCCCAAATTGATAAATCCTGCCAAGAGATAGGAGTTGTTCTTTGTGGAGGGCATACAGAAATTACTTACGGCCTGGATAGGCCTCTCGTTATTGGCCATATGTTGGGGGAGATAGCTAAAGAGAAATTGGTCCTTCCTGAGAACATTCGGCCGGGAGACAAGATTATTTTGACGAAGGGGATCGCTATTGAAGGAACGGCCTTAATCGCCCGCGAGAAAAAAGATTTGGCCAAAGTAGTTGGTGAAGAATTTCTCAAAAACTGCCAGCAATTTTTAACATCCCCCGGCATAAGTATTTTACGGGAAGCGCGTTTGGCTCAGGAGGTGGCCACTCTTCATGCGATGCATGATCCTACCGAAGGTGGCTTAGCCACAGGTTTACAAGAGCTGGCCATGGCGGCGCAAGTGGGCATGATTATTGAAATGGAGAAAATTTTTATCTGGCCGGAGACCGATACTCTATGCCGAATTCTTAACCTTGACCCTTTAGGTTTGCTTGCCTCTGGAGCATTGCTAATTGTGGCGGCGAGCCCCGAAGCACTTAAAGTTGTTTCGGCTTTGAAGAAGGAAAATATTTTGGCCGAAATAATTGGCACGGTAACTGAACAAGAGCGGGGCATCAAATTAAAAAGGGGAGGGGAATTGGTTGACTTACCCACCTTTCCTCGCGATGAAGTAGCTAAGTTATTCGCCGGGAATGGAGCATGAGCACAGTATTTACGAGATATAAGAACAAAAAATTTGTGAAAGAGCGCATAGAGTTAGATGGACAAGCCTTCGAAAATTGCACTTTTGTGGAATGTTTAATTGTCTTAGAAAAAGGGGAGACCGAGATAAAGAATTGTGTCTTTGAAAGATCACGTTTGATGTTGAGAGGCCAGGCCTTGCAGATCGCCAAGATATTACAGAATTTTATCGGCCCCAAACCTCTAAAGGTTTTGGACTTTGCCGAACCAGGGATTTTCAGAGAAAAATTTTCCACCGCGGAGAATGCGGAGAGCGTTAAGAAAGAATAATTTAAAAAGTCTCTACGTTCTTAGCGGGCTTTGCGGTGAAGCAAATAAAAAATGATAGCTAAAACCTTTTGCGCCCGAATGGATCATGGAGGATGTGGACTCCTTGTCCACATCCACGATGGGAAAATCGTCAAAATAGAGGGAGATCCAGAATGCCCTTTAAACCGCGGAGCGACCTGCGCTAAAGGGCGAGCACAGATTGAAAAATTATATCATCCTGATCGCTTACGTTATCCTTTAAAGAGAACAGGAAGCCGGGGAGAAGGGAAGTGGCGAAGGATATCTTGGGAAGAAGCTCTGACCACCATTGCGGAAAAAATTAAAGAAAAGATAGAAGAGGGTGAAGAACGGAGCATAGTTTTCGCTCAGGGAACACCCAAAGGATTGGAGCTTTATTTACTTATCCGGTTGGCTAATGTCCTAAAAATTCCGCACCTGATCACTCCTGGTTCTATTTGCCATATGCCGCGGGAGACAGCAGCCCTTTATACCTGCGGATTCTTTCCCGTCCCTGATTTTGACCATCCTCCCCAATTAGTGCTGGTTTGGGGGAGTAATTTATTCCAGACCAATGAAGAAGGAGTAATAGGAGCCCAATTAAAAAGAGCTCTCGACCGAAGCACCAAATTAATAGTGATTGATCCCCGAAGGACGCAACTAGCCTCCCAAGCAGATTTATGGTTGAAAATAAAACCAGGTACAGATTTAGCATTAGCCTTAGGGATCTTAAAGATAATTGCTGAGGAAGACCTTTATGATCGTGAATTTGTCGAAAAATGGACCATTGGCTACCAGGAGCTCAGGGAAAATTTAAAGAATTACTCCTTATCAAAGATTTCCCAAATTACCTGGATCTCTGAGGCAGAAATCAGGCAAGCGGCCCTCCTGTATAGCCAAACAAAGCCAGCCTGTATTCAATGGGGTAATGCTCTTGAACATACAATTAATAGTGTCCAATGTGCGCGGGCCCTGTTAATTTTGGAAGCCCTGACAGGCAATTTAGATCGCCCTGGGGGAAATGTCCATCGTCCTGGGCCACCGGTTATGCGACCCGGAGAGCTCGTGCTCAGCAGTAAATTCCGGGAGAAACGAGAAAAACTCCTGGCTCCAGAAATGCACTTAGCTGCGCAAATGGGTTTTACCCCCAGCCCTTTAATCATGAGAGCTATTCTCGAGGAGCAGCCCTATCCCATAAAAGTTATGTATGTCCAGGGAGGGAACCCACTTTTAAGCTATGCCCAGGCCCAAAAAACCTATCAGGCTTTGAAAAAGCTCGAATTTTTAGCCGTGGCGGAGATCTTTCTAACGCCTACGGCCCAAATGGCAGATATAGTTTTGCCTGTGGCCATGCCTTTTGAATTTGATGATCTTGGCCATTATGGACTTCCCCATGGTTTTATTTTAGCCCGGCCCAAAATAGTGGAACCTTTAGAAGAATGCTGGCCTGATTCGATGATCATAATTGAACTGGCCAAAAAATTAGGGCGGGAAGAATTTTTTTGGCCCAATTTAGCAGCTTGCCTGCAGGCCATCTTAAAGCCCGCCGGTCTAAATTATGAAGAATTAAAAAAGATGGGTTTATATAAAGGTGAATGGGTATATAGAAAATACGAAGAGAAAGGCTTCCCCACCCCTTCGGGCAAAGTTGAAATTTACTCCTCGAAATTTGCTGCCTGGGGCTATGACCCATTACCGATTTTTCGAGAATCCACCCTAACATCTCCTGACTCCAAATATCCTTTAATCCTCACCTCGGCTAAGGAAGGGCATTATTTCCATTCAGCCTATCGCCAAATTTCTGCTCTCCGCCGACTTTCCCCTGAACCAAGAGTATTTCTCCATCCGCAGACGGCGCAAGAGTTGGGAATTCAGGAAGGGGATTGGGTAGTTATAGAAACTCGCCAAGGGACCATTAAACAGAAAGCAGCTTGGGATGATTATCTTCACCCTCAAGTAGTTATCGGAGCCTATGGCTGGTGGTTTCCTGAACGGCAGGATTTAGAACTCTACGGCTGGAGAGAAGCTAATATAAATATCCTCACGGATAGCTCCCCTCCTTATGAACCGTCCATTGGTTCGACCAACTTACGCGCTATCCCCTGCCGAGTTTATAAAGAAAAATGTTAACTAAATTATTTAAGTATGAAAGCCAAAGAGAATAAAGACTGGATTAAATTCTTGGGTACCGCCGGCGCTCGTTTTGTAGTGGCCAAGCAATTGCGCTCTTCTGGGGGTATTTGGCTATCTTTCAAAGGAGTTAATCTTTATTTAGATCCTGGCCCCGGAGCATTGGTGCGATGCTTAGCCAGTAGGCCGAAGCTTGATCCAATGAAGTTAGATGGGATTATTCTTTCCCATAAACACTTAGACCATGCCGGCGATATTAATGCTTTAATTGAGGCTATGACTGATGGGGGTTACCGCCGACGAGGAGTTTTATTTACTCCCCGTGATGCCCTCGAGGAAGATCCCGTAGTCTTGCACTATGTGCGCAATTATTTAGATAAAATTGAACCTTTGCAAGAGAACAGAGAATATTTTATAAAAGATTTGAAGTTTGCCACTGCCCAAAAGCATCGGCACTCCGTGGAGACTTATGGCTTCAATTTTTATTTGGAGAAGCTCACTATTTCTTTTATTACCGACACCAAATTTTATCCGCAGCTTATTGATCAATACCCAGGTGAAGTCTTAGTCATCAATGTAGTTTTGCTTACGGAACCGGATCATCCCATCGAACATCTCTCTTTAGGCGATGTGCAAAATATATTACAAAACGGCCACGCCCGCGTGGCCATTTTAACTCATTTCGGCATGCGCATGCTGCAGGCGCGTCCTTGGGAGATAGCGGAGAAATTAAGCCACGATACAGGGCGGACAGTAATTGCGGCTCATGATGGAATGACGGTCCACTTAGATGAATAGTTTGGGCATTAGCTGAGGATAGAAAAAACCGTTCCTCAAGCTTAAAGGCGCCTTTAGGGTGCTTTTACTGGATTGCGCAGAGTTCCTATGCCGTCGATGGCGACTTCCACCACATCTCCTGGTTGCATAGACCCGACACCACTGGGCGTACCGGTGCTAATGATATCTCCTGGAAGAAGGGTCATACACTGGGAGATATAATGAATTAGAAAAGGTACCGAAAAAACAAATTCACCGGTCCAGCCTTCCTGAACCTTTTTCCCATTCAAATAAGTGCACACAGTTAGATTGCCTGGGTCAAGGTCGGAAGCGACACAAGGACCGAAGGAACCAAAAGTATCAAACCCCTTAGACCGCGTTAATTGACCCTGGACGCGGGTTAAATTTCTCTCAGTAATATCATTAAAGCAGGTATAGCCCAAAACGTAATTTAAAGCCTCTTCTTGAGGTATATCTTTCCCTTTCTTTTTGATAACAACAGCCAATTCCCCTTCGTAATCAACGCGTGTGGCCACGCGAGGGTAGATAATTGGTTCATCGGGCCCAATTACCGAAGTCAATGGTTTCAAGAAATGGCTGGGGAATTCTGGAATTTTGTCTCCAAGTTCTTCGATATGAGAACGAAAATTTAGACCGACACAGATGATTTTAGTAGGTTCGGCGGGAGGCAGGAGACGAACTTCGTTAATATTATAGGCGAGGGAGGTGGGTCGCCAATCTTCGTATATCGACCCAGAGATTTCCCGAATTAATTCTCCTTCTTGGAGGCCATAAGCAAGGTGGTTATCTTTTTGAAAGCGGAAATATTTCATAAGTGCTCCTTCTTGATGTTTGTAATTTTAATTTGTTTTTCAATCTACTTTCTTTCCTTTCAGGCCATCTAAAACTTCACGCACTTTTATTTCTAAAGTACTAAGGGTAAAAGGTTTCTGCAAGAACAAAGTGGAAGACTCAAGGGCTCCATGAGGAACGATAGAGTTGTCGGGATAACCCGACATAAAAAGCACTTTCATCTGGGGGAATCGCTGCGAGAGAAGATGAGAGAGTTCCTGGCCATTCATTCCGGGCATTATTACATCAGTGAGCAGCAAGTGGATAGCCCCCTGGTAGTGCGCACAGATATTTAAAGCCTCCTGCCCATTGGGGGCTTCTAAAACCTTGTAGCCATTATTCTCCAGTGTTTGCCGTAACATAGTCCGGACAGCTGACTCATCTTCCACTAATAAGATGGTTTCAGTGCCCTTAATGGGCAAGGGGGGTTGGGTTGGTTTTGGTTTATATTTCTTGGGTGCAGCCGAGGTATCTTTTGGTAAGTAGATGGTGAAGGTACTCCCTCTACCTAATTCGCTGGAGGCCCAGATATTCCCCCCACTCTGTTTAATGATGCCGTAAACCGTAGACAAGCCTAAGCCCGTGCCCTTCCCTTTTTCCTTAGTAGTGAAAAAAGGTTCAAATATGCGATTCAAGGTTTCTTTGTCCATGCCACAGCCTGTATCCCTTACCGTCATCATTACATAAGGTCCGGGCTTCATGGATACATGCTGGCGGGCAAAATCTTCATTAAGATTTACATTGGCCGTGGCAATCGTTAATTGGCCTCCGCGGGGCATGGCATCCCGGGCATTCAGAGCTAAGTTCATGATCACTTGTTCCATTTGTCCGGGATCGACTTTCACAGGCCAGAGCTGCAGTTCCAAAATAGTAGCTAATTGAATATCTTCGCCAATCAAGCGTTGCAAAATTTTGTTCATATTAATGACGATGTCATTTAAATTCACTACTTGCGGCTGAAGGACTTGCTTGCGCGCAAAAGCCAAGAGCTGGCGCGTAAGAGAGGTAGCGCGCTCCGCGGCCTTTTGGATTTCTAAAACTTCTTCCCGCCGTTTGTCGGCCGGCTCCAGCTGACGCAGGAGCATTTCGGTGCAACCTTTGATAGTCATCAAGAGATTGCTAAAGTCATGGGCCACTCCCCCGGCTAAATTGCCAATAGCTTCTACTTTCTGCCATTGCTGGAGTTGCTCTTCACTTTTGCGGAGAGCCTCTTCGGAGCGTCGCCGTTCAGTGATATCCTCCACAGTAGAACGGATGCCTTTGATTCTTCCCTCTTGGTCTCTAATGACCCGGTCTTTTACTAAGACAGTTAGGATAGAACCGTCTTGGCGACGATAAGTTCTTTCAAATGTCTCGTGGAAAGAGACATCACCGGCGAGCTTGGCTAAAATAATTTTACGCGTCGTCTCTTCTTCCACTACAAACTTCCAAATCGGCTGGCCGAAAACCTCGGTCAAGGAATAACCCAACATATCCAGCTCAGTGCGGTTCATATTAATTATTTTGCCCTGCTCATCGAGTTCGTGATAACCAATGGGCGCTTCGTCATAAATTTCTTGCAGTTTTTTTTCTTTTTCCTTAAGGGCTGCTTCTAATTCCCGCACGCGCTCTTGGAGTTGGACCAATTTTCCTGTTAAATCTTCTTTTTTTCTGGAGAAGGATGATTTTGCTAACTTGATCATGAGAGCCGACTTTTGCCGCCTTAATACGCTTGATTTAAAAAAGTATAACTTAATTTTTATGAGGAAGCAAATTTGCCACCTAATTCTCCCTTATTTTGAAGAAGGAGCATTAAAGCCATGCTGATTACCTTCAGGCTTGACCGCGGAAAGCTTCTTCCGCCTCTTGATAAAGAGCAGAAGCATGGCCTTCGTATTTGGGAGAAAAATGGAAAATAATCAGTTTTTTTACTCGGGCTCGCCGGGCTAAGTTTCCTGCTTGCCAAGCCGTAAGATGACCACGAGCAGTAGCCCGCTGGATATCCTTTTCGAGGAAAGCCGCTTCACAAAAGAAATAATCAGCTCCCTCGGCTAATTCTAAAATTTTTTGAATATTCTCTTCATGGTAAAGACAGTCAGAGACATAGACGATCTTCTGTCCAGGGGTAATCGTTAAAGCTTCTTTTAGATAGCCAAGGGAGAAGCTGTGCATCTTATTTTCTTCCTGAGGAATAGGAACAGGCACCAGAAAATCTTCCTTTTCGCCGCGCCAGATAGCCATCTTTAATTCTTTGAGCCATGGACCAACAGGAAGGCCCATCCGTAGTAAAATTTCTTTGTGCACATTGATGTGAAAACGTTCCTGCAAAGCAAAGGCCAGACAAGGAATGAAGTGGTCAAGATGGGCAATGCGGACTTGGATTTGGGGATGCACAGTTATTACTCCTTGGAAGGGTTCTTCTTTTTCCTCCCTGGGCAGAAACCGTTCATGGCAAGCAAAAAACTGATAGCGGAGGCGAGTGGGATTGATTTCGGCAGCGATTATGGTAAAAGGGTAATCAGCCGTTAAATTCCAAGTGTAACCTGATAGTTTACCGTATACTTGCGCCAGAAAACCGGGGGGGCCATATAAATGGAGAGTTTTATCTCTGTTGAGCAGCAGCCGTAAGAGCATGTCAAAACCAATTAAATGATCGATATGAGTGTGAGAGATAAAAGCGTGAGATATTTTCAGGAGCTTAGCTGGACGTACAGGACTTAGATCTCCCAAGTCAAATAAGAGAGCTCTCTTTTCCCATAGTACTTCCACGAAAAGAGCCGGATCTCCGAAGGGATGATTAACTAATTGAGGTAATAGTAAAGGTTTCAATTTGCTATATATTAATGAGAGCAAATTATATTTTACTTCGTATTGTATCGTCTCAGAAATATATCGAATATGTTTTAAGTTCGGTTCTTAACGACAAATAAAATTTTTCGCCCCCTCACT